>Ga0209700_102141_pt1 | contig 40515 bp, 25 predicted proteins | sample SiratroredBW_FD_187528 | JGI IMG/M metagenome (GOLD analysis project Ga0209700, IMG submission 187528) | Root nodule microbial communities of legume samples collected from California, USA - Siratro red BW (SPAdes) (version 2) | ecosystem: Host-associated > Plants > Roots > Nodule | place: USA...
CCCAAATTAAATTAAAAAAAAAAAAAACACACAGAGCAGATAATAGGAAGCCAAAACAGCTGTAAATTTTATCAATAACAGAACATACACATAAACACACGAGTTTTGTCAAACACGTGAAATATTTAAAAGAGTGTAATTTCCATGTCCAGTCAATGTAATTTTTTTACAGTGTAAACCAATCATAAATTATTATTTGAATGACTTTAACTAATTATTGTAAAAGTATTTTATGATATGATTAAATTAGATGAGAGTGTAGAAACCTTTTATGCCGTTAGTAACAACTCAACACAACACGTTTAAGAATTCACCGGATAACACGCACCACACTCTAGAAAAGTGAACAGCACAATTAAGCGTCAACGAAAACGATCAAAGAAAACGAAACGTGCCTAAGAGCTTGTAGTAGGCGCGGTGAATAATCGAAGTACCGTCGATGATCATAACTCTTCCGTTTAGTGGATCGGTGTTGGTGACACGTTCCGCATTGGCAGCTGAACCTAGCCGCAGCGCTTGAGCGGTTCCAAATCCAGCGTCAGGAACCGACGTTGGAGAAGTTGCAGGAACAGCTGGTGGCGAATCTGTAGAAGCACAGCAATAGCCCTAACGCGGAAACGCAAAGTGAGGAAAGAGAAAGAGAGATTTCAACAGCGAGAATAGCACGGTGAAGTGAAGTGTGAAATAGTAGTAATTGGTGAGTTGTTTACCTTGGAGAGTAGCGCGCGAGAAGAATGAAAGAGAGTGGGGATTCGAAGATTGCGAGACAAAGTGGTGGTGGTGCGGTTATGAGAGAATGGAAGCTTTCTCCAGAAGGAATGAGAGTGGAGAAAGAAATAGTGGTATTTGTAGCAGCAGGCCATTTGTGAAGTTTGGTTCTATGGCATTGAAGTTGAAGCAATGCACGGCATTGGGAGGGAGAAAGATTGCCAGAGAAATGCAAGAGAATGAACTTGAGCTCTTTGCTTTGTTTGGATGGGGAGCAAATATCAATTTTGGGTTGGGCTGATGGGGAGGCACATTATTGGATATTGGCAATTGCTTCCTGCACCCCGTCAATTTTTTAAAATACCAATCGTGCCCTTGTCATTTTTTATTTTAAAGGAGCAGCAATGGCTTTCATGATGCAGTGAAAACATAAACAGGTTCGTGGTAGAGCAGTTCTCGTCGTTGACGGTGTTCATCTCCCCGATGAGGGCTTGTGAAGGTGATAGTGGTGTTGAAAGGTAAAGAAAGGTGGTGTGAGTAAGGTTTGATAGCTATTTTTTGCTTGGTTTTGTTAGAGTAGGATAGATGTTTTTCTATAGATTGGGTTAATAACTTCCGGAATTGAAAATACATAACATGTTTTGGAGGGGTGAAAGTTGAGTTCCGGAAATATATTCTAAAATACTGAAAAAGACTTACCGAAACGATTAAAAAATAAAAAAATTGAATGATAAAAGTTTGATGATGGTAAATATAGTTTATTTATTAATTATGGTAATGATAAAGTTTATACTTAGTGATTGTATTACTTAAAGAAAATGATTATAAGTTTTTATTTCTTTTAACTATTTAATTTTGATTCATGGTTATGATGTAATTTGAGATTTGTTTTTAAGTTATTTCATTCAATTACAACATTTATTTGATAATATAACTAAGTAATTATGATGTGAACATTTGAAAGATTTTAGTAAATTTTTAGAGACAAGGAAGAATGATGTGAAAATAAGGAAAATGACTGATTTAATATTCAATTTGAAAAATAATATTGACACCACATTCAAGAAAGATTAAGTTCTTATTACTCTAACTCCATAAAGTTCTCACAAAGAAAAAATTTAATTTTCTTTCAAAATTTATATATATCTCCATTACATTTCTAAGTAGACCAAATTATGTAAAATCATCTAAATTTTGACATTAAGTACCTATGTAACCTTTATACTTACTAGTAATTAACCACCATTAATGTTGTCTTTATTTCCCATTATATACCTTATTATTTTTCACAAATTATTTTATCTTTCATGTGACTATTCAACTACTTAATTAAAAACATAATAAAAATTATAAAGAAAATCTAAAATTATATTGATCCCATGAAGGTGATATCAAAGAGACTCACCCTTATATTTACTTACCTTGTTAGGAGAAGAAAATGATGACATTGACTATAACCATTAAACTGAATGAGTATACATGGAGATGACATTTTATTTAATGAATGGAGGAGACTTTCTTTTTCGAAATATACTATAAGTTAAGAATACCTAAGACAAAATTCTATAGTAACCTTAGAACTTTGTGATGCAATCCTAGTTTGCATGCTTGTGTCAATGTGCTTCTTCTTTGAGGGTTTGATGTTTTGGATGTGAATTTGATAGATGCAACAAAATAATTGTTGTTGTGGATGTATGATATGGATTTGGAAGGAAATTATGTGTGAGGTTTAATTAACACTTAAGAGGAAGCAAGAGTTTAGTTTAAAAAGGAAAGAGCTTTTGAACAAGTTGAATGGCAAAAAAATGAGTCTTATAAACATCCTATTTATAGAGAAAATTAAGACTAATCCTAACCCTAGCTTGTATGACAAGCTTCTTAAAAAACTCTCCAATTAAAGAAAGACAATTGTCAAGTCATGAATGGAGAGGATCCTCTCCATTGGCAATGTAAGAGCAAGGAGCATGGAAAACATGTGTAAGCACCGCCTAAGCCCTAACATAGGTGCCACTTCAACCCTAACTCATACCTTAGGCACCAGCTCTCTCTCTCTCTCATGGTTAAGGTTTGGCCCAAATAAAAGGCCTAAAAATTCAAGACAACCTATTATACTTTTTAACCTAAATACAAGGAGTGCTTCTTCCTACACCTCCAAGTAGTTCTTGGGGCACCTCCAAAATTTGCAAAATGGACAAAAATACCCTTAATTTTGTATTGTGCAGACCATTTTCTCTTGCACCCTAATTCTTAAAAATCTTTCTCCTTCAATCTCTCTCACTCCGTCCACTGCGTGCGCCACCTCCCAAGTTCCAAGCTGCGATTTGGGTGTCCAATTCATTCTGAAATTGTCGATTACTAGTGTATTTTACAACCATTTAAGGTACACATTATCTTATCTATTGTAAGATTTGTAGTGTATTTAGAGAGATTTCGTGGGATCTGCGATTTGGGGGTGAGATATTTTTGAATTGTTTTTGAAAGAAACTGTTTTGACTGAAATACAAGAGGGGGGGTGAATTGGATTTCAAAATCTTTTTCAAAAACTAGTTGACCCTTTTAAGAAATTCCAAGTTGTTTAATAAACTAGATCTTTATTGACTTTACTGAGCAAGACAGTAGAATGAACCAGTAAACAGAATATAATCCAGTCACAGTACAATGCAGTAAGTCAAACAATTTTATCAGAATTTAAATGTAAGTGCGGAAGCAATTTAGTTAACTGCACAAAAACAGAATAGAAGTTAACCACACAGAATGAATTGATCAATTCTGATTCAATCAACAGTTCGAATTATAATGTGTCAATCAAGAAATAAAATTCTTTTTATTAAAGAAACACTTATTAAAAGATGTTTAAGTCTTAAATCAATTATAGTTCAATTATAGATTCTGAAAACAGTTTTATACAGTGAAAGATTTGGTTTTCTGGTAAAATAAACTGATAAACAGTTAACCCAGCAAATTGCGAAACTGCTTATTTGCAGAAAACTGATATACTGGTTGTTAGCAGATTCAGAGCAGTTTGGATTAGACTGTGTTAAAAATGGAATAACTGATTTTAGGTTGTTTTTGAAAATGCTTTCAGAAAATGATGAAGTTATTCAATTAGCAAGATTCACTTAATTCTGAAAAATTCAAGACTATCAGCAAGAACAATAAAAAGAGAGAGCAAGAGAGAATAAGGACACAACAGATTTTTATTCTGGTTCACCCAACAGTAGGGCTACGTCCAGTCCCTCACACACAGTAAGGATTTCACTAAACTGATTAACCTGGTCTAGTTTACAACACTTGCCTATAGCAAGACGACACTGCACTCTGCAGCCAACCCCTGCTGACCCTATAGCAGACCAAGAAACACCACAGAATCCACTGTGTGCTTCAAGAACTCCCTTGCTGAAACCCACAGCAAGTAACGTTATACAGAGCCCACTGTATAACCCAGAAATGTCTCACTGCAACTCGCAGTAGACCACTGTTGATCCCACAGCAGAACAGGAAACCACACAGAAACCCACTGTGTGTTTCACGAAGACCCTTGCTGAAACCCACAGCAAGTCGCACCCTGTACAGAGCCCACTGTACAGAACAGAATTACCAACCTAGGCAATTCAAGAACTCAGAATAAATGTCAAAACAGATGATGGACGAACAAGGTTACTACAATACAAGCACTTCTATACAAAGAATGACAAAAGTAATAAGAAAGGGTATAGAAGGCTTAGTTTTGATGATCAAATCAGCGAAGAACAGTCTCAATCAAATGATAGCTCCAGCAGCAGTTCAAGAAAACCGTTCTTGATGAAAACTTTGATTGATCTTTTATCACAAGACTCGTGGGCGCATTTGCTCTCTTTTCTCTCTTTGGAATCTCAAATTTTCGTGCTCAGAAAATGTGTAAAATGATTTTTGTTAACTTCCAAACATTTTGCGCCAGCTATTTAAACATAACTGTCATTTAAAAAATCAGTCGATTGAATCGTCAAATAGTCAACTGTTTTTCTCCAGTTAGTTAAAACAGTTATTTAAAACGCAAGTTTTGATTTTAATGATTTTTCAAAACTTTTGTTAATTCAGAAAATATATTTGGAGTTTATCATTGATTAAGATTGCATGCTTCACTAATTAGACCTCAACCTTACCCCACAACACACACTCCTAAGTTCTAGACCAAGTCTTCAATCTTCATGAAGTCTTCATGCATTCCACATATGCTCTTAGGGTCTTGAACTTCACTTGGTTGGCTTCATCAAATCATCATAGCAGCCCACTGGTGCTAACAATTTTTGTTGCGGAACCACCCATTCTGCAACATCTATACGGGCCCGTATGCAAGTTACGGAATGGGCAGTTTCGCAATACGTTTGGACACCTCCCAATTTGTTGCGAACCCACCCGTTTCGCGACTTGTATATTGTATGCAAGTCGCGAAACGGGTGGTTCCGCAACACATTGGGAGGTCTCCAAATGTATTGCGGAACTGCCCATTTCGTAACTTGCATACGGATCCGTATAGATGTTATACAATGGGTGGTTCCGTAACTCATTTCAAATTGTTTTTTTATATTTAATTTGTTTGATTTTGTTGTTGTTGACAGGCATAACAAGTTATTAATGTGAAACCGACATAAAAAGTTATGAACTTTAGGAAAGACAATGCTAATTGCATTCATTAAAGTCAGGTCTCTATCACATACAATCACTTCAGGATGATCGACCGTTACAAACAACCCTTTCAATTTTTGCAATGTTCAAACAAAGTTGTTTTCATGTTCATTGGATAATAAGACAAATGCAATAGAGAAAGTCAAGCCAGTAGAAGTCACACCAATTATCTCAAGCAACGACAACTTGTATTTATTTGTTTTATAAGTGTTATCCATCAACAAGACAATGTGAAATGCATTCAACAATTTTACAGAATCACAATGAGTCCAAAACACATCACTCACGACCTCCGAAGACATATGACACCTACTCCAATGAATGTATTGGTTACGCTCAAGCAACGTCATAAGTTGTTGCATTTTTATTCTTGGGCCTCTATCTAATCTCTTATAAGTATATCTAGCATTATACAACTGCTTGATTATGGTAACACATTATGGGCATTTTTCTCTTTCAAGGTTAGCAAGATGTTTGTCGGCTTAACTTGACTCTTTGTCATGTTCACAACTAACTCATGTTCATCCTTCTTTAATATTCTTGCATAAGGATGGCCAACTAATGTATGTGATAATGTATGATTGTGCAAATCACATATGACCTTCAACATCCAAACATCTCCATGGGAACTTGGTTTTCCCCTTAATTTAAAAGGACAATCACACTTCCTTGAATCAGTAACACTTACGTCTACTACCGTTTTGTATTTCTTGTACTTACCACTCCGTTCACAACCTAATAAAACAAATGTTTTTCTTCTAGGTTGTCTGTTTGCTTTATCTGATCTAAGTATAACAATCACAAACCCAAGATCAAATGCAACTTTACGAACCCATTCTAGTAAATCATATCGTGTTGCAAATACCGATATCAAAACTACTAAATTTAGATTTCAAATTTCATACACAAAATGGCACAATCAAATAAAATTACCTCATCAGTCGTGAAATGATTGGCCAAATCACCACCATCACAGTTAACTAATTGTAATTCTTGCATATTATTAACTTCATCAATTATTTTGGACAACTGCAACAAAAATTGGCATCATTAAACTCAAATCTTCAAAAATATGTTACGGAACAACCTGTTTCGAAATTCAAAAATTTACACTATTCCGGAACAGGTGGTTCCACAACACAAAAAATACTATCACGGAATGGATCATTCCATAATATGTTAGCACTCCAAATTTAACATTATGGAACACTTGGTTCCATAATTCATTTCGTAAACAAAAATATTATTCTGGAACACGTGTTTCGAAATATCCCAACCCACCCCACTTCCCTCGAACGACGTTCCGTCGCTATTACTCCGCCACGCCGTCATAATTCCACTCTTCCATCCCCGCCGATGTTGCACATCACCCACCCACACTACCACGCACAACCTTGCAGCACCACCATCATCTCACTTTTCGTCTCCCACCTCCATGTATTGTTTTACTGTTTTATTATTTTTCAAAATCAAAGATAATATGGTAATTTACTGAAGGGCAGACTTGGAATTTTTTTAAAATTTGGAGGTGCCCAAGAACACTTGGAGGTACAAGAAGAAGCACTCAAATACAAGACCCAAAATTTAAATATCTACACTATATTGGCCCAAAATATAAGACCAAATAAATTCAATATACTATTTACAATTTATACAAAGGAGGAAAATTTTAATAATTCACTTTCCACAACAAAAAAAGTCTTTTAAAAGCTTTCTCTCTCCTATATTCCTTCGGCCTTACTTCTTGTTACTGGCCCATATATGGTCTCTCAGATGTTCCTTCTTCACTTTGTGATAGCTTTAAAGTACCTTTTTAATTTTGGTTAAAGAGATATAATACATCATACCCTTAGTTGAAATTAGTACCATAAGATAATTAAACCTGCTAATGTTGAAAAATATGTATATTTCATCCATGGTCGTGATTCACGAGGCAAGTATACCGAGTATACCGTTGAAAGGGTGAATGATGCCCAAGTCATTGTAATCATAGGGGATTATAATATGAAATACCTCACTTACAAGGATTTTATTTATCATAGTGGAGTTGAAGGGAAACCATGTAACATCCTTCTAAGAGTTACATTACTACTAGTCATCACAATAAAAATGAACACACACACATAATATTTACATTACATTTTAAAGTCTTTACAAAAGAAACTTCCTTTCTTACAGGGAATTGCAATATATACATTATACAATTCCTATCTCCATTGCATCTGTCAATGTGTTTTTTCTTTGAGATTTGATGTTTAAACGTGAATTGGAGTAGATGCAGGAGAAAAATTGTTGTTGTGGCTATATGAGATGAATTTGGAAGTAAATTAGGTTTGAGGTTAGGTCAATATATTTAGGAGGAAGCAAGAGTTTAGACTATAAAGGAGACTACTCTTTGGAGAATTTTTGAACAAGTTAAAGAGACAAAAATTGGTAGTATTTCATTACTCATTCAAAACTTAAAAATGAGTTACATAAGCATCATATTTATAGAAAAAATTAAAACTAACCCTAACCCTAACTTGTATGACAAGCTTTTTAAAAACTCTACAATTAAAGAATGAATGTCAAGGCATGAATGGAGAGAATCCTCTCAATTGGCAAGGTGACATGTGGCAAGGAGCACCACTGTCGTCGCCGGTTTGCTTCCGTCGACCACCACCGTCTACATACTTATCATCCATTTGAGGTAAGGATGATTTATTGAACGTTTTTGTAGTTGATTTGGGTGGTTTCTACTATTTACAGGTGTTTTGTGGGTTTTTAATTTTCGTTGATGATGAATTCCGAAATGTGCTATTCTGGAATTGTCATCCGGATCCGGAGAACAGTTTTGGAACAACTCATTCCGGAACTCATTATCAACAAAAAAACAGTTTCATAATGGGTTGTTTTAGAACTGTTCTCCATATCCGGATGACAGTTCTGGAACATCCCACTCTGGAACTGTATTTTTGCTGGCAATGAGTTTTGGAATTCAGTTAACACGTTTCAGAACATCCTGTTCTGAAACATATTTGTTTCATTAGAAATGTGTTCCGGAACCATCCATTTCGAAAGCATGCATGTAAATAAAAATCCCACCCAACTTACCCCCAAACGATCTATGCCGCCACCACTACACCGTCGATGCTCTGTCATTGCTCAACCACCGCTCTGTTGTCGCCGATGACACACGTCATCGCTCAAAGCCCCTACTGCTAAAGAACACAGCCGCAGTTGTCCACCTTCACTGCAGCTCACACACCTCCCTCTTCTACTGTTGCATTGCTTTAATGTACATAAGGGTAAAACTATCTTTGCACACAAGACATTTTAAGAACTTTTTTAAAATTTGGAGGTGGCCGAAGAAACCTTGGAGGTGCAGGAAGAAGCAGTCCCAAAAATTTAACCCCCCAAGAATAAATTATACACTATTCTATGCAATTTTTATAAGCAAATGTCTTGTAATCTTGAAGCTCCAAAGTTTCTAGAGTGATTTCTTTCAATTTTGAACTTGACCAAAGTTTGTTTGGAGGCCCAAACAAGTCCAATTAGACATAATCTCATGATAAGCTCTTGATAAAAACTCTAGCTTAATGACCTTTTTATTCTTGTATGTCGTCTCAAGACAAAATTGCATCAATACATATCTAAAAATTTGAAACAAAACATTTAACATATTTCTTTGCCCTCTCTTCACCTTAACGGTAATGAAACTTTCTTCCTGAAATACCATTTCCTTTGGAAAACACACTATCATCATAGTTTGAAAAAGCAAGAGCATACAAGCATATGAAATAGGACAAACCAATGTTTTAAAATCTCACATACACGTATATATCAAAGCCATATACATATATTTCAAAATTCTATATAATACATTCATTAGACATATATCAAAATCAAGTATCTAACTCTCTGACTACATCTCAATGTCATAAATAAAATGATGATGTTCATGAAACTTATATTTTTGAAAGATGCATATATTAAATTAAACTTAAAAATTATCTATCATACTATCTTTACTAAGCCATCTCATACAATAAAGCTACAAAACATAAACACATTTACACATGTGACAAAATGAATCTGTATGATTTACTAGATACAACTCTTTACATAATAGACTAAGTTAAAAGAAACCTCTTTGAATTTTGTGACACCTATGTGAATATAATATTAATAGAATTCAGATATTTCCGGTAAAAACACAAATTTAATATATAATTTACTTATATCAACAAATTAATTTCTCGTTATATCCACAACACACCACATATTATAAAACAACCTAAAAATCACATGTTATAACTATGTCTAGCCATCATTATAAAATGTTTGCTTCTCTAATAACTTTTTAGTTGCGTAAAAAATAAAACTTTCAGAGTTTTTAATTGAATTGAATTTTAGTAATCACATGTTATAACTATGTCTAGCCATCATTATAAAATGTTTGCTTCTCTAATAGCTTTTTAGTTGCGTAAAAAATAAAACTTTCAGAGTTTTTAATTGAATTGAATTTTAGTTAACCGCCAAATCTATCAAATTTTAATTAGACAAATTTCCTCGTTTTCAATAAAATGAATTTTATCCAGTGACGTAGATAAATCGTTTAATAAAACGTCACAATTCTACTAAACTCGTCCTATATTTTATTATTTTAAAATTTTGCTACGATATGATCCAGTTTTTCTATTTTATATATATATATATATATATATATATATATATATATATATATATATATATATATTTACTAAGTTATATCATTATTTTATTTTTAATGTATATTTGTGAACACATTTCCTTAACTTATTTTAATATAGACATTTAATACATTAATTTTATACCAGTGTATATAATGTATATTATTTAGTTTTTATTAAGTTTTCTATCTCTTGAATATTTAGTTAAAGTTAAAGGATTCCAATATTTATTTATTCTATCAATATGTACTAATCAAAATTTTACGAAAGTGAGAAATATCATAAACAATTTATTCATATTATACAAGTCGAAGAAAAAATTAGCATGATTTTTACTCACCATATTTGTTTTCAAGTTTCAACTATAGCGGAATAATAGTTAATTATTCTTTAATCAATTTATACATTTTTATTTTATAACTTTAAAATATTTACAAAAATAAATGGAAAAGTTAAACAGATGATCAGGTTGTCCTAATAAATTATGAAATTTATAATAATTCTTTAAACCTTATACAATAAAAAATACAAAAATTTGTAAAATAGAAATTATAAATTATATAATAAATTTATATTGCACTAAAGTAATTTTTAAAATTATGTAATTATATATTAATAAATTTAAATAAAATGTGTTATATATTTAAAATTTTATAGGATGCAAATTAGATTTGTTTCAAAATAAAAATTTCCTTCTTTACAATTTTTTTCGTTCTGTTACAACTCTGGCCTAAACCCTTAGACCTTGTTGTGAGAGTCCATAGCATACCTCTGTCTCGGCTGCGGTTGCCCCCTTCACGGTACCTTCTCCTTCTTGGTGCACCTCTCAACACCATTTGCGTTCTGAACTGTGTCGTGTCTTCTCAGAACTCGACCTCACTCACTCGTGACTTTTCTCAAGGTACCCTCCACCTTTTTATTGCCAACAGACACGCTCTGTTCTAATATCTTTCAACTTTTACGCCTACCCCCTTTTTTAATTTCGTCAAATTTTATTCCAAGAGCCTTATTGTGTAAATGGGTTTTTGATTTTTGGAGCTGAATGAGTTTAAAGTCTAGAGCTTTATGCTGCTGCCAAATACTTTGGTTTGTGTTGTTTTGTTCCCTTGGCAGTTACTTGCTTCGCATTGCTCCGCTATATTGGTCTGTGACTTTTTTTAAATTTACTGTTAGGAAAGTCTTGCGCTTTCCTTTGGTGTTTTTGTTCTACTCTGAACAAGGTTGGGATTCACCATGATGGGTCTTTTATGTGGGGATTTTTTTACTGAACTAATGTACCTTCACTTTTACATCATTGTGTTTAAATCATATTTATACATTTATTATTAGACATCAAGATGTCGAATGGTATTTTTTTGAAAAACACTTTGTTTCAACTTCTATGAACTTATAACTATATTCATGTGAAAAGATTCTGTGTTTTGTTATCAAAGCCCTATTCAGCTTAAGCATCTAAAGCATGGTTTCTATATAATTTTGATCTATGAAGTAGAAAATCCTATTAGAAGTAGAATAAAATTGAGATTTTTTAAGATTCTCATTTGTGATGACTATGGATTATGGATACATTAAAGGTTAGAGTGAGAACAAAGCTAGTTTCTAGGACAGCAATTTTTCTTCTCCAAGATGAAGGTACCGTTTTATGATTATTTGCACTAAATGTTCCTGTTAAAAATTTAGCTCCTGGAAACTTTCTGTTATTTTAACAAGTAGTTCTAAATTTTTTTAAATAAATTATTGGCCTTTGATAATGAAGTCTCTTGACAACATGGAAAGAAGGTAATAAAAATAGATTGAGAAAAACACAATGTTTGTAAATTTAAGTATTTTAGTCTTGGAATCAAATATGCGAAGGAATTGAACATCCTTATTCTACGCAATTTTCTTTATCTTTTCTTTCTTTGCACTTCACTAGGCAGAAATTTGGCACTCCTCGTTCATTTGTTTTCTATGTTTTCTCCAGTTCGTGGTAAAGAACCAACACAAATAGTATGGGGAAGAAAGGTGGTAGAAGTTATCAGAAGAAAGAAGTCAAAAACTCTAAAACAAGCTCTCGATCCAAGCATGATACTTATTCGAGTGATGACATGGATGATGAGATTGATACATGTAACTCCATTTTGTTCATTTTTATTCATTTATTTTTCTCAGAGAGGCAATAATTTTTCTTTTATTTCATTTACTGTGACCAAAACTTTGAATTTTCATTCTTCTAATGTTTATGATTTTGGCCTGCTTGTGCTGACTCACTTATCTGATGCTTTAATTTTGCAGTTCATAAGCAGAGGGACATTATTCCCTTTAACATAAATGATGGTACTGAAGAGTCAGATGAAGATGAGGAGCTTCCCATTTTTGATGTTAAGGTTTTGGTTACTGTAAATTCATTTTCATTTATTTTTTTAAATTTTACCAACTTTTTCTTTAACTCTATGAAACATGACAGATCAACCTTCTATGTGTTATCTGTTTGCTTAACAACTCGAACAGAATTGTTGATGAAAATTTGTATATTTTGTCTCATTTCTTCTCTTTCATATATTGGTCAAAGGATGTTGATGAAGATGACGAGGAAGATGACGAGGAAGATGACGATGAAGAAGATGATGACGATGAAGAAGATGATGGGAATGATGATTTGGCAAAGAGTAAGTATGATATTTTATGTTTGATATATACATACACTCTCACTCATAGATTTGCATATCTGAATCTTTGAAGTACACTATTAAATTTGATAGAGATGGATGGTGGGGTTCCTAGGTGAGACATAGTACATATATAATTTTTATGCAAATATATAATCTCTATTCAAGTGCGGTAGCTAAAGAGTTTGCTGGACTATGATATCGAATCAAAATGCATGCCATTTATGTATACTTTGCTACCTTTCCCGAAAGGATGGGGTATAAATGGTACATTTTGTAGCAACCTTCTTTTATTGTAAAGGCTATCCAGCCTTTTGCAATTAACCTCTAATAATTTAAAGACTATTTATCTGTAACTTGTTTTTGAAATAGAAACTGGAAAATTAAAAATTTACAAGTCTTCCAGTTGTTAGTATATATTGATTTACAGATCGCAGATTTTAATCAATCTGTCTTTATCAAATCTTATGGTCAGTTTGAAACATGGTTAGTTAGTGTGTGTTTAGATTCTTGTTCTGGGGGTTTTAGATAACAGTTTGCACATTCCAATGCATAAAATGTCGAAACTATAATCTTATGGATTGGATAAAACGGCTATTACTTTTATTTGCACAGGCACCAAAACACACACTTAGTCTTAAATCAATTAGCTAAAATCAGATAAGATTTTGGACTTGATAAATAATTTGTAAAAATAAAAGGCGCTAATATCTACTCATATTGGCGGTCGACTTTAGTGAATCAATGTTTGTTGAAATTCTTGGTTAAGAATGTAGTTTTGGGCTTATGAAAAGAATTCTTGCTAAGTCCTTTTGATTACTTGTGCAAATTTTTGGAGCATATGCTATTCAAGAGGTGTAATTTCAAGAAAGTATAATTGTATTTCTGAAGCTTTGGTTCTAATCATACTGAATGATGTTGGATGTTCCATGTAGCTAGTCTCAACTAGCGAGATAAGGCTTTGTTGTTGTTATTTTGTAATCTCACTAAATCAATGTGTATGTTGTGCGTAGTGATTAGGCAAAGGAAATATTTACGTTCAAAGTTTGGGGGAGGTGATGATACAATTGATGATGCTGATGAAGATGATGAAGATGAGGAAGGTTATAAACTTACTTTGGGTGGGAAAAAATTCTCGCATGGTGCTGAGAATCGTAATTTTGAGGTGAGAATTTGAGCAATGCATGCAAAAGCAAAACAAAAATGTTGTCATATATAATATTCAAACCATCAATACGTAGATGTTCTCTTGGTCGTGGATCTTTAGCTTAACATTTATTAGTTTCCTTGTGCATTTTATCGTTTCTGTTGAGTAATCATAAAATTTTTATTTAAGCTTCAATCAAGTGATGATGAGGCCCCAAAAGAAGAGGAAGAATTGGCATTACAAATACAAAGGGAGAAGGCAAAATCCTTAACAATGGAAGACTATGACCTTGTGGATTTAAGTGGAGACAAAGATAATGAGAAATTAACTTTGAAGGTGAGTGCTGCTGATTATCTTATTGTTTGTAGTCAAGTTTTGTATTATTAGAGAAACATGTGGAGGAAGGAAAATTAGGGGAATTCAACATTTGGTGAAGACATATATGAGATGATATCTGTTTATAAACTTCTAGTGAACTTCTATATGTGTACAGGAGGCATCAGATAAAGGAAACGAAGCGATAAAGCCACTGGATAGAGATATAATTTTCAGTGTTGATGAACTGAATGCTTTGTCAAAGGAGGAGCAAATGAATGTTGTATATAGGTTGGGATGTTGTCTTTATCTTTTAGCATGTTGATTGAGTTATAAATTGTGATGTTACATTTTCATGCATTTCTTTAGCTTAATTTGTGCCATATTCACTATTAATGGATTAAAACAGTATCAGATATTCAGATATATTTGTATTAAAACATTTATGTGTCAATGTTATCATTTTCCTATGCTTCTTCTTGACTAGTGACTATCATCTTCTTCCAGGTCTGCTCCAGAATTAGTTGGTTGGTTGTCTGAACTAAATGAGGCACACAGACAACTTGAATGTGAAGTTAACCCATTTTTAAGCAAGGTTTTTGCTCTTCTGGCTTTTCTTTTTCTGTTTTCCATGACTTGCAAACCATGTAAAAAGAGTTTAACCTGTATAAATATAAATATAAAATTACTTATTTTGTATACAAGAGTCAATGAACTTAACATATCTATCAATAATATATCTAGGGAGGCTTTCCTGTTATTGCCTGTCATTCATTCCTTATGTTTTTTTGTTTCTTTTAGTCATGGGTTCTCTTTATTTTATTCTTTCTACTGAGATATTGGACCCCTGTTAGAGGAAGTTACACTGCTGTGATCGTTATAGAGTAAATGCTTTTAAATCTGCCTCTGGATTTACCTGTGTTATGGGGTTAATATAAAATAAGTAGTCTAACCCTTGTTTTCTTATGGTAATTGCCTCTCCCCTGCATGGACAGTGTATTTCATTACAATTATTTTTATCTTTTGTACAGGTTAAAACGGGGGAAATAGTTATGGAAGGAGAAGTGCGTTATTTCGAGTTGAAGCAGCTTATTTTGTTGTCCTATTGCCAAGCTATAACGTTCTACCTTCTCCTCAAATCTGAAGGGCAGCCAGTCCGTGATCATCCGATAACTGCTCGCCTTGAAGAGATCAAGAAATTATCTGATCAGGTCTTGTTATTTTCAAATTAGCTAACAGCTGTTACTGTACCGTTCTACTTTCCAAAATCATTTGCCACATGCTTATGGTCGTCATGGTGATATAAATAGCTTCCGTTTGTTGGAGAGAAAATATCACTTATTCATTTCTTTTTATATGGTCCGTTAGTGCAGTAACCTGGAAGTAGTATATGAAAGGGCATAGACATATGATGTGACTGACATTTCTTCATTAGTCCTGTTTTATTAGATAATCAATGTTTCAACTAAATTTATCGGAAATATCTTAGCTTATATTGGATAATTTATTATATTGCATACACCCTATATTGGCAGCCCTGCTTACACAATGGAAAAACGGGTATAATTCATGCTAGATTAGTGAATTGACTTTCTAACACGATGTCGTCAATTGTGCACAGTTATCTGCTGACATTTAAACATTGATGTGCAATTGCCACAAATATGAGACTTGAGATGAAGTTTGTTTTCCTAGATTTTGCAAATTTCTAATGCGTGCCTCTCTCAACAGATGAAACAACTTGACTCAAAACTTCCAGTTAAACTTGAGGACATTCTTGTAAGAAATAATGGGTTAGAAGCAGTATTAAAGTCAGATAATGAGAATTCTCCAATGACAATTGATTCTGTCATTAAAAACCAAGAGCAGCCTCCTGTCTCTGCCAAATCAGAAGAAGAAACACTGGTAATCATCACATATGAATCTTGGCTTTTATTGTTATCCGTTCCAAATGATAACCTTAAAAAATGTTCTCAACGTTCAACCTTTTTTTATGTGTTGCTGCAGCCTAGCAACAAGCAAAATATGCAAAAATTGGGATCCTCAAAGGATGGTGAACAGAAAACAAGAAAAGTTAAACCTCAGGTGAATTATGGATCATGACATGATGTTTTGTTCTATTACTTTGTTTCTACTTTCTATTGAATAAATAATTACCTTTTTATATTTGATTTAATTTTGTTGGTTCAAAAGGCTATTAATTTGACTGAAATCAACCTTAACATGCCAGAAGGACCACATTGGCGCACAGAGTTTGGAGATGCTAAAAGTTAGAGCTTCCCTTGAGGAAAAACTGAAGAAAAAGGGTCTGTACAGCTCCATTGCTCCAAAGCCTAGTAATGGAGTAAAGCGTTCAAGACCAGTTAATGGGTATAACTTTATTCTTCAATTCTTTACATTACTTTTTTCAAGCATGTTGGAACTTAGCCACTTCAAATTTCACAGCCAGCTTGAAACATATGATGATTTTAATGATGATTCCATGGATGTCAACGAGGAAGCGACATTGATTAATGGTTCTAGCTACAAAAAGGTTTCACAGTTCCTCAATGCAAATATGAAGAAACCCAAGGTAACTGAACTTCAAAGTTTTGCCTGATGAATTCTGATTTCTATTTTCATTTGCATTTTATAGTGTCGTTAGCAGGGAAATGAAGTTATATGTACAATCTGAACAAGATCATATAGTTCTGTTTTGACTTAATCTGTTTGTTATATCGTAATATTTCCTACAAGAAGTCCCAAAGTCTTATCGAATATTGAGTGGCGTTTCAGTATATTTTTAATAACTATTTTTGTGTTATACTAATTACTAAATAAAAACTCTTGTTTATGTTACAACAATTCCACTTTTTATATAACCTGTTAACAACTAACTCATCTCTTCTTTTGAGTAAGGTGGTTTCTGGTGATGATGATTTGCCAAAGAGAGATGAAATTAGTGAAAGACGAAGGAAACACGAGCTTCGGGTGTTGGCCGGTGCTGGAATTAAGACTGAGGATGATGATGACAATGACGAGGATGATCAAATGGGTGGTAATCTTGGACCTGATGAGGTTGAGGATGCGGATGATGACGATGATGATGATGATGATGGAAGTGGGGACTCAGAAAATGAATTTTACAAACAAGTGGAACAACTGCGAGCTGCAAAACTGGCAGCCAAAGCCGAGGCTTACTCAAGGTGAAATTTTGGTACCATTTTGGCTATTTCAATTTTATTGCTGCCACTGTCTAGAATTTTGTAACAAAAGATTGATTGCTGTTTACAGGAACACTTCAGTCTCCTCACTGCCAGATACTATAGAAGGAAAGCGCTTAATTTCTTCTCAGGTTCTTACTCTATCTACTACGGGTTTCAATTGAATTGTTCATCTTTTCTTTCAAATTTTCAACTTTTTTCGTTGTTACCAATTTGTGCAGATGGAGAAGAATAGGGGACTAACTCGCAATCGCAACAAGGCAAAAAAGAATCCCAGGAAGAACTACAAGCTGAAGCATAAAAAAGCTGTTAAGAATCGTAAGGGGCAGGTTCAGAGTATGAGGAGACCAACTGCTCCTTATGGAGGGGAAACCTCTGGAATTAATGCAGCTGTCAGTAGAAGCATCAGATTCAAGAGCTGATGTCAATCACCTTCACACCATCTTTCCTAAACTATCCAATTTTGAGTCGTTTACATGTATGCAAGAATTTTGCTTGCTTATTACAACAGTTAAGGTATTTTGGTGATAAAGCATATATGGCATATTAAGATTTTGCAATTTTGCCAGTTTTGATACTGCCATTGATTATTAGTTTGACAAACATTTGTCAAATTCTTAACGAAAGATCAAATACAGCTTAATATTATTTTAGCAACAATTGTTCGAATATGATTCTAGGATTTACAGCATGTTTGTCTCACCATTTTAAGGTAAATGTTTTCTTGTTCTAGTTTGAGAAAAGCCAAACAACTACTGTAGAGAGAGATTAGAAACAATAACAATGAGAGCGACTATAGAAAGAGTTACAATTTTTATTGTTGAATTTTCTCACAATAACTATATTTTATTCTTTTATAAAAAGATTTGAAAGTCAAAAGAAATTTGAAAATAGGGGACTTGCATGGACGAAGTTGAATTTTTAAATTTAAAGGTTGTTTATAAAGAAAAGAAAATGTTCAATCTTAGTTCATTTATTTAAATAAGACGAACTTTGGCTTGTTAAAAACTGTACTTGAATAACTAGCTTATACCTTGGTAATTATTATTTTTTATGAAGGGGATTTAACTCTTGAAGTAGGAGATTTACTTTAGAGTAACAGAATCATTATAACGATTGAATGCAGACATCTATGGTTTAAATCACAAAAATATTTTTTAATTGATATTTTTCTTTAAAGTAAAATAAACTAAATAATTTGAGCATAAACCTTATGTACTAAATATATATTTCCTTTTATAAAATTAAAATTTTATCATTATTAATTTACACGGAACCTATTCCTGAACATTGTGAAGTCTACTTTGACGAATTATAGTTAATTTTAGATTTTATTAAACGCATTGGATTTTATCACAAATTTCTACCATTCATTCTTAATAAATAATTGAGTACACTTTCTTCTCTGAAGTGCATCTTCTGACCTTAGAGGAATAAATTGTTTAGAGTTTGTTTTTATAGAAGTTAGTCTCACAAAAAAAAAATTAGATTGAAATTAATTATACAATCCGAATCAAATTAAACTAACTTTTTGTGATTTAGGTTCATTCTATTTTTACATTTTTAAACTAATTTTACTATATATTATTAAGTAATAATTTAATTTATAAATATTATCAATGAGCAAATTTTAAAAAAATGTACATACTAACTGTTATCAAATGTTATGTAATTACAATCACAAATTTATAATAAAATATGTAAAAAGTGAAATAATTTTACATGACATTAATTAAAAAAAAAGCTAGAGATTTAAAAGTCAACTACCTCAACCTAACACTGGATTTCTACATGTAACATCGAATATAATTTTATTTGATAAATGCAAATATCTATATCCTATGCAAGTTAAAACATAATCGAATTTAATCAACAATTCAATTGCAATAATCAAACTTATATTTAAAAAGTAAACATTGAAAATAATAAACATAAATAAATAAATATAATACAGTACGCAATTTAATTTGAATTATTTTTTGAAGTCAAACATCGGACTGAACCATATCATTGGAAGAAAAAACAAACTCAATTCGACAGAATTCTCTATTCACGACTTTTCTGTTTGGTTGGTTTTTGAATTGGGTTTTGTTTCAGAAACCCCTATTCAAGTGGAGAAAAAAAGTTTAGACTATTTTAATGTGAGACAAGTAAAAGTATTCAATTTTTGTGGTAATAATATTTGAGCTTCATTTTTTTAAACCCTTTCAAATCTCAAATTGACTTATCCAAGTATTAAGAGTAGCAAAATTGGAAAAAAAACTCCATTCGTGTTTAACCTCTTTTTTTTTTTTTTTTTCATATTTTCGAATTGAGAGTAGGTAAGATTACATGATAAGAATATCATACTAATCTTTGCCCCACCTTTATATTCCTTTTTATTTGAATTAAAAACAAGTTGTTAATGACTATTATAATTTTTTTTATATATGATTTAAGGGGATTTTTTTTGTCATTTCTATTGGTTTCTTCCTGCATCCTACGGGGATGCGTAAAAGATAAAAATTCTATTTCTTCTCTCAATTCTCCTTGTCTCGGTTGTTTTCTCATTTTGATTATATGATTTAAGAATTTTTAGATTGTATTCAAAAGTACTTTTTCAGAAAGAGTTGTTTTCAAATTTTAAATTCTGAAAACTCACTTTTGAATTTGAAAGCATATTCGAGATAGGTAAATTTAGAAGTCAACTTTTTTCTTAAAAAAAACTTTCAAATCATACAATTTGAATAAACCTTTGGAATGTTTTTAAATTATACAATTTGGAAATCTCCTTTAGATTGTACAATCTCTGATGTGATTACATAAAGATAACTTTTGAAATCCAAAAGTCTATTTCAGATTTAAAAGTCTATTTTGGATTGCATAATCCTTCTTATAAGAAGGACAAAGTAAGGACTTTTTCAATGTTTATGGGGATTTGTGAGGAAAATATGGGGTGTAAAAAGAAATGTCTATGATTAATAAATTTAGAAGACAAAATAAACCCCCTTTCTCTTTAGGTTTTCGTGGGATTAGTCTATTTTTTGTCTTGGATTTTTCTTCCTGCACCTCCATAATTTTTAAAACAACTTTTTTACCCTTTGTAAAAATGATATCTAGATTATCTATTCCAGAAATCTCTTGAACAAGTTTTCCAGAAGTTTTAGATATGATTTCTATAATAGAATTTTTGGAACATGATTTCTAGAATAGGATTTTCAGAACACAAGAAATACATTCTAGAATAAGCTTTCTAGAACAGAATCTAGAATAAGTTTTTTAGAACAAAATCTATAGAACAAGCCTATCTGAATATATATGATACCTTTCACAATGAGTTTTCCATATGAACCATATGAGAAGACTTAACTAAAGAAAATACCTTAAAAACATCAAGTGAAATGAAAATAAGGGTATAGTAAGAGTCTGATGCATTTAAAATAGATTAAATAGTCCCATTAGACGGTCTCTCTCTATAGACTGTATCATTAGACGATCCATTTGAAAGATTTACAGTTAGATGCACCATTTTGAAGAAGAAAGACATTGATTCATTGAATGAGAAGTAAGATTTAACTTTGCACACATCTTCTACAAAGATTCTCTCTTAAATTATGTAAATAAAGATCCTCTGTTTTACCTTGTTTTTGGCACGCTGAACAAATAAGATTTCCTTCAATTATTCTACAAAGAACTCTCACAACATATTTGATATTACATTAAAACTTATTGCGCTTATCTGGAACAAGAATTAAAAACAAAACATTTGAATGAAAAGCAAGAATGAAAATCTACAATATAACTGAAATGAGAATATTTGCAAATGAGAATATTTGCAAATTAGTATGACACAAAAGGAAAACAATATCTCAGATATAATTCTGAGCAAAATTCGTATAGAGTAAGAAAATTTTAAATGAAAATTTGAGAGATAAAAGAAGAAACACCAAATAACACACTTTAAAACTAATTTCATTTCGTTTTATAATTCTTTTACTTTCGTCTTCTTTATGAATGACTAAACTGGTTGATTTTCTTGTTATTTAGCAATGTGTTCTAATGTTTCTGTTTAATAAAATTTTGTTCTTTAATTTTTTATAGCATATTATACTTTACTTTTGATCTTTTTTTAAATTTATTTTTTTAGAAATATAATTATGTTTTAATACATTGAGAATTTAATTATTTTTTTTAAGTAAAGTTCTTGTTTAATTCACTTAAATGAATATTTTATATGCTTAATCAAAAAGTAAAAGATAAACATACTTAGAAACCAATTAAAATATTGAATATAGACGATAGATGTTTTGTTAATAAGATTTGATTATCACTTGTTCCATCAAGCTCAATATATATGAAGAAAATTGAAACATAATAATGATAACAAATGAAGAATTCACAATAAATGAATTTAAGAGTCCAACTTACTTTCTTTACTAGTTTACATTTTACTAGTTTACATTGTCCTGGACTTACTATTAGATTTACCGAGAGACCACTTAAAATTTATTTACCTTATTTATATTATCACTTTTTTGTGTTGGATGATTTAACAATGCATTAGATGATCTACCCTGTAACTTTTTTAATTTGTTCCTGAAGCAACATCAATCAAGATTAAACCTACTTTATTTACTATTTTACATTGTTTAATTTATTTTTCTACACTACAATTCTCAAATCTCCCATTTAATTTGTTATTATTAACTTTTATTACTTGCATATAAGTTTTAAATACTAATCAACTAAATTTACAAGTGAATTCATTGGAAGACAACTTCTCTTTTCTATACTATCGTCTTTAGTATTAGATGATCAAATATTCTGTTATACGGTATAAACTGAAAATATATTTAATTTACTCGTGAAACATTTGTAATCAAATACTTTTGACTTTTCACCACCCCATGGGGGTGCACCTTCAAACTCTGGGGGTGCAGAATGGAATGACCTACTTTTAACCGGAAACTGAAACTTCTAGCCTTAACTTCTACTACATGAAATTTTGAACATATAAACTTATAAAGTTTCCCTAACTATTTCCATTAGTACTTTGTATGCATTTATAATCCTACACTGGTCTGAGCATGTGTGCGCATCCTACTTATAATTCTATTTCTCTTACAACAAATGCATATTTTATCAGAAGAAAAATAGATTTATCTTCAACTTTCACCTTTTATATCCCAACAGGAAACAAAAGAATGTGTGACCTACGTATAATTTCACTTCCTCACAATAAATACTTCCTTTTATCTGGAAGAGAAAAAGAGATTTATCTCCTTCCACCTTTTATATCCAATTAAATCTAGTAAACCAAAACCTGAAGCCTCAAATTTTCAGGTGGGCGAGTGCATTAGTAGAAGAGCAATTTAGAATGTGTCAGGAAGAACATTGATTCCATTACGAAGAGCCGGCATCAGAAGCAGCCTTTTTCTCCTTCTGTTTTTCTCTCTTTTTCTTGTTTCGTAACGCATTCTTGCTCATTGATCTAAATTAGCCAACAAAGAGCCATTCATAACATAATATAAATCATATGAACTTAAGAATAAAACAAAGGAAGAGGGAGTGCAGGAAAGGTACTTACTCTGCAGGAGTCTCTCCGAACAACTGCAAATATATAAATAATTTTGGCATTATTAGAGACCAATCAGCTCCAAGAGTTCAAGGCAAGATGCATAAACATGTATATACTAGAAAATTTTGACTTAACACTCAGATCACATCGCAACTATAAATTTATAGCATGCTTAAGTATTGCTGAAAATTTATATTGACAATTAAAAATAGAAACAGTGACAGATCATAGATTGTGTGATTGTGTACCTGTGCCTGAATAGCAGCTGCATTCTTAGCATGTGGTGGACGATATGCAGCAGGTTTTTGTGCTGGGGGATTGGCAGAAGAGGCTCTTACGGAAGTCTGGGTTGACTTTGGTGGTCCTTGATCTGCAATTAGGTCATGGTCTTCAAAGAACAAAAGATATAACTCATAATAACTAAATGAAATGTTATAAGCATGGTACGAACCTGCTGGTTTTTTATCTTCAAGTTGTACCAAATTTAGAGACTTAATTAATTCAGCAATATCACCAAACTTACTGGGTGATTCAGGTTTCCAATCAGCCTGCAAATAGTTCACATGCAATTCAGTAACATCTATGAAAAGGTGCTAAGATAAACAAATTAATCAGCAAAAGTAAAAGACACTGCTGACCTGGTACAATTTGTCAAACATCTTCTTGAAGTACAATGACCCATCGTAGTGAAAAATCTTGATCCTTCAATAAAAAAAAATAAAATATAACAAAAAGAAAAATCTTTGAATAAGGTCATGACCACCAAAAAGGTGGAAACCAACATATAACAATCAGTAAAATGTCCTCCTAAAAATAATTTGAATTATTGCCTGATAAACCTATTAGTGTTGTTCAAATTAATCATTGACTATATATGATCAAATCAATGGAAACGGATAAAGGGGCCAATAAGGATGGCATCTTTACACTAACAACAAAATAATGCATATTTTTAGGTATTCAGAAATTCAAGGTCCTGCTAATGGCAGATAATATATACCCATTGTCAACTTGAAGCCTTGGAGCTGTTGTAGCTGTCATGAAATAGCACCCATCTGGAGACCATTCACTAGTCACAGACCATTCAGCCTTAGTGGTTCCAAGTTTCTTTTTATCTATGTAATCCCAGAATACCTAAGCACATAAGCATGAAAAACATATGAAGTCCATATACAAAGTATGTGTGTGTAATCTTGTATGCATTTGAGCCCAAATAATATGGAAGTACAGCAGATACTTGTGATTTCTTTTTCATTTCAGTTATTGTTTTAATAACTAAATACAAAAAAGCAACGTGCATTTGTGGGAACCACCAATATTTGGAAATAATCACTTTTCTTTTCAAAGCTACCAAAATCAGAGTGATTTTTTCTTCAAAACAAATTGAAGAGCGGTGCACTAAATATTATTGAAGTTGTTTACCCAAACACACCGTTGATTGATTCTTATACTCCAGAAGTGGTTGTAAGACATAATTTGTTTTTCAACATCCTAGATAAGCTATAAACACACATCAGACCTTTTCCACCGAAAGGAAAAGTCAAAACAGAGCATAATGATTCAAATAGTCAGAACATACCATATCACCAGGCAAGTTACCAAAGCCAGCCAAACACAAAACTGGAAGTTAACAATCAAGGAACCCAAATTTGGATACATGTCATTAGAATATTGAACCACTTCAAATTTCAGCTGTTACCACAACCCTCAGGGGGCCTTTAAAAATTTAAAACAGAAAGAAAGAAATCTTCCATCTGATAAGTGGTTAAAATTTATTTGACTTAAACAAAGAAGATCAATTCACCAGCCAAGGATACATTTCCCTTTTGGGTTCCAACGAATAGTGTTGTAAGGACCAGTTCCAAGCTCCAGAAGAGGATTGCACTTCTTGTCGAACAGAGTTGCCTTAGCAGGCATGACTAAAACAGGTTAAGGAAAAATACATTCAAGAGAGCCATAAAGAACCACCAAAACGTCATTAATACAACAGTATCCAAAATACCCACCATCTCATTTCTTAAAATGGTACGAATCATAAGGCATAAAAAAATAAGCAGGAAACATCTTGTCCAGTTTGGTGGCTTATCAAAATCCATATATGAGAGGGTAAGGTCTTTCAAATAAAAAAGATAGAAAGAAGCAGTTCTAGTATATTTTTCAAAAGCATTACCTAGCATAGATATATAATCATCCAAAAATAATGGTCTGTATCCAAAATGGGTTCATGACCCTGCCATAAGTACTATTATTTTTATAACGTATCAAACCTTACCCCTGATATTCCGTGTTAGCTGATCAGCAAATATCAAATAGTGGGAACTTTAGTACATGCTGCCTATCATAATATTGTAAATACCACAGAGAAAAGGATACATCCATACACAACAGCAAATTCCAAGCCAGAATATGACCACTGAGCATCATGAATAGGCCCATCTTTTCCTGTCAATTTGATTTTAAAAAATAGAACGTTATACTTATTATAGAGATTATATAACCAATTATCATTTATTTTACTAGCAAAAAGAACATACGGAGAGGCACAAGTCCTTCATGCATTCCGTCAGTAGTCAAATAGCATAATTTTGATTCTCCATAGTAACTCTGATTAGTTTTATCAACATCTGACTGCACCACCACTAGAAGCCCAGTTGAGCCACGATTCCATTTAAGTTGGGTGGTTGAACATCGGAAAAAACTACGTCGAGCAACAGGTTGACTTTGAGATGCATTTCCACTAGCAAATATCTGTACACTAGCAGGAACCCCCTACAAGGTAGAACTTCATAACATAAGCATCAAAATAAAAAGGGTGTGATAAATAATCATTATTTCTAGATGCCTGCCACATAGGATATAAACCTGTACTCTACACCTTTTTATTATTTGATCCATATTGACTATCAATAGGAAAAAAGGAATATGGAAGATTCCATATGCAAAGAAAATCATATTAGACTTCCAATAATAAAATGTCTGTAGGAGCACATTTTCATAGATAGAGTCATCAGTCATTCAAGCTTCTAATAGATCTAATAAAACCCAATCCAGGTGTTGAATCATTAGATAGTCTAAAAGTCCCTTTAGATGATCTAATTATTTAATAAGTTTTGATGATAACAATACTCCAAATATGTGTTTATATTTAATGATCTTATGTGTTTGTTACATAATATTCACAGATCTCTAAGCTAAGCATGATGAGTATGTACAGTTGCATATCTAGATAAGTGTTTATTTACTATTATTTTATTATATTAATTTTGTTTAAAATTAAAAAAAGAGAAAAGTTAAAAATAAATAAATATAAAAATAGTAATGTTTTAAATTTGTTTTGAGATATGTTTTCAATTTTATTTTGAGATCAAATCATTCTCTACAACCTTGGCCCATGGTTTTATCAAGTTTTGCTTACGATAAAATTAATTTGATTTACCATATTTTATTTACCTATATTTATTTGCAGAAACTTTTGGAAATTAAAATTATATTGCTATAACTAAATACATAAACAATTCAAAATGATTTTGCTACACATACAATTTTGATTTGATTTGTTTCTAAATTTGAAAAACGAATTAAAGTGTCTTTCACAGAAAAATCAAAATCGATTTTATAGCATATTGTGCTTTAAGGTTCAAATTTATTCATAATGGAAATTATTCAAATTATTATGATATATTTTATATTTAAGATGGTTAATTGTTTTAAATCAAAGATATTTTGTGCTGTTTAAATTATTTTCATATGCAGACAAAGTCAATTTTAATACAGGATCAAGAATAGAAGTTGTTCTTCCAACGGCTACTTTCAGCCTTAGATGGGGTTAAGATTTACCTTTCAAGTATCCAACGGCTAGTTTTTACAAAACTACAAATAGAGGAACATTAAGTTGAAGAAGACAAGAAGCAAAAAGAGAAATACATTGTGCAATACATTTAAAAAAAATTAGAATATGCTTTAGGGTTATGCAAAACCATTGTGTAATTGTTCACCATTGTGAAGTAACCCTGTAAGCCTTCATTGTTCTCTCTTTTGAGAGTGTTTCTTTCAATCTTTCAGAAATCTTGATCTCAGGGGGAGATTGAGATTGGTATAACTTGTTTACTCGGATAACCTGGATAGGTTTGTGTACTCGTTGTAACATGGAAAGGTGATAATACTTCTAATCAGTAGATTAATAAAAGCTCTTAAGCAATTGCTTAAGGAGACTAGATGTAGCTCAAATTTTAGTGAACCAAGATAAATCTTACATGTCTTGGATTTAATTTTACCATTGTCTTGTATGCTTTGGAACTAAGTTTCATTGTTGCTTGTTGCTTATTTATTATCCGTTACAAATCAAGTTTGTAGGGTCCATTCAACCCCCTTCTAAAACCAATTGCACCTTCACCAGGAAAATGCAATTATCAATAATTTTTGTGAATGTTGCTATATTAAAAATAATTTTAAGAGGAGGAGAAATACGAGAGATGTATAGGAATACATGTCTTGATGACACTAGAAAATATTATTTATATTAAAAGCAACAAATGCAGGGATTAGCAATTACCCTAATTTTTGTAATTACCCTAATTTTTGTAATTAAATATTAAATAATATCATAAAATATGTAATTACTCTATTTACAATCTTTCTAACAATTTTCGTCAAGCTAGGGCATAAAGCTAATTTGTACCATGAGTGTTACATATCAAACGTAAGTTATATGCAACAATATTGTAATGTCGATAGATAAATTTTTTCTAAGGACAAAGCTATTTCAATGTGTTTGGTCCCCGTGTGAAAGATTGAATTAGAGGTGATGGAATGTAGCTTGATTATCACAAATGAGTGTCATTTGGATAACCTCCCTAGATCTACATTCTTAAAGTAAGTGGTTAAGTTTAATAGCTCAATGTTCTACTTCTACACTTTTTGCAAATAGTTGATGCCATGGATCAGGATTCTACTTTTCAAACATTTTTTCTAACTTTTCCATGAGATCAGGTTATCAACAATGAATATACAATGCCCAAACATAGATCTCTTGTTAGGAGAGGTTGCATAATGAGTATCTAAATACCCCACTACTCAAGTATGGCCTTTCTCTTCAGATTCTAGACCTTTTCCTCACTCTTTTACTGTGTTTCAAAATGTGAATTATAACATCCCAATATCTTTCTCAAGATGAGTTAAGAATTTGGGCCTACTATACGAGGTAGTAGCAAAAGACACATGAGATAATTTGATTTCCTTACCATTCTTCAGTATCTTCCAAGTTTTAAAATTGGTTCCCTCTAATCTAGCAAAAAGTATGGTACTAGGATACAAATGTGTCTCAACAGACCTAGCCTTTACCAAGATTGTTATCTCTAGAACGTCCATTGTGTTGGATCAAATGTTTACCACTAGGTCAAAAAATATAGTTAATAGTCAGGACAAACTTTTTTCTATTTAAGAATATATCATCCTAAGCATCATGATTTGATTGTTACTTAGCCCGCTGAACCTCTGTCGTAGAACAATTAATGTAACCTGCAACTTTCTTTCGCTCTGTTGGAACAATACATGCCTCACCATGGGACCATTGATGCAAAGCCTAACAACTAACTAGTGTCTACCACCTAAGAAATGAATCTAGGAGTCTGCTCCGTGTAAACTTTTTCAATGAGATCACATAGCAAAGCACTTCCCATACCAAGCTAGTAAAGAGGCTAATGGAAATAGCAACAATTGACAAGAATAATCTAACATTAGTCATTTTAGCTATCAAAGAAAAAGTGGCACCACAAATCCATAATTCAAGCCAAAAACTTGTTTATGACTTTTAGCAACCAATCTAGCAGACCATCAAGACCAACTTTAATTGTACAGTTCAAGTGGCATCCTACAACCAATTTCCTTACCGGGAAAGGAACAAGGTCCCTTATCTCATTGCTCTGAAATACACACATCTCTTCAACCATAGCCAATAACCACCCTGAATGGCAAAGGGTTTCACTTGTTAACAAACACATGGTCTAAGACGTTTAAATGAGGTGTTTGTGGTCAACAACCCCATTTTGATTAGGGTTATAAGGATGTGAAGTTTGGTGAATAATATTTTGTTATGCCACGGATATATTTGGAATTGTTTAAACATAACACTAAGTACGAATGGGAACATCGGACTGAATATTAAATTCATTTGAAGGGTTGCAAAGGTAAAGAACAATCCAAACCAACTTATCCTTTAAAATAACTATGTACATTGAGAGTAATTATCTCATACAAAAAAATTGAAAAAGTATTTATAACACAAAGTGATGTGAACATCAAGCCAAGGGCATAGTGAGGAGGATCAATACCAAGACCCAATTCAAGACTTAGGTGGATCCATGATGAAAGAAAGGCTTAGAAAGGTCCAAGAGACATTGCAATACAAGGTGGCTCATCTTTTGGAGGCCCAACCGTCAAAGGTCCAACAGTTTGAAGAGACTAAGTTGATTACATGTATAACATGCTTGGAGTGCTAAAATAAAATTATTAATACTTTTCTTGGAGTTAAGATTTGAACCCATAACTAATTAGAATGTGTTAAGTTAACAACATGGACAAAATTATTTTTTCTTCGAATATAGGGATTGTATTTTTCTTTTATTTACTTACAAAACAGGCAAGACCTACAATTAAGTTTGTATTTATACCTTTTTGAAATTCTGATGAAGGATGATTATTTTGCCAAGATAATAGTGAGAATATCTTTTCTAGAATTCTTCCTTGCATCTTGTGATCTTATCAAGAACTCACCCATTCTTGTGACGATCATCCTTAGGCTTATCAAAACTTGTTTGTGATGCCTTCTGTATCCAAGTTTCTTTGTTTTATATTCTTTTCGATTCCCGATTGCTAATTGATTCCAATTTGTATTATCCTGTAAATTCCTAATTTTTTTATAGTTTCAATTCTCTTGGAATTTATTATTCCAAAGTAACTATTGTAATTTAGCTGTGGGCCTAGCTTAACCCCTCAAATTTGACTTATAAGATGAGAGTTGTCATCCACCTATATACTTTAATTTGATCACATTAATAGTTTATGTGAAATTTTAAGCACACTACTCAAGTTGAGAACTAGACATCTTAAGTATCAAGTTTGCAAAACTGAACATCTATGTGTGACCCAATAAAGGTTCAATCAATGTGCACTCCTGCAAGCTTTACGCTCAAGATGACTAGTCTTCAATGGGAGAGACTTTGTGTTGGAGTTTTTACATTGTTATTATTGAAGGTCATACATCTGACTATCAATATGGTTAAATTAAATTATATAAGTGGAGGACAATCTTTATCATATATGCTGATCTTGAGGTTGAGTTAAACCCAAACCGAAACCCAAATCAAAAGAGCTTTGATACTATCTTATGATTTAGGTTTGAACCTGAGTCAACTCCATAAAACTGACTTATGAAGTGAGAGTTGTCTTTTATAATACTTTAATTTAGTCATACCATTAGTTGATGCAGAATCTCCATAGTAACATTGACCGTAAGAAAATTATTATCAATGTAACATATTATTTGCACTGGAAGCGACAGTTAACTACTCAATAGAAATATTACTAGCACTTAGATAAAAAAATAAAAGGATTTACTATTAGTGTAATATTATTGTAATTATATAACACTATATAATCTATAGATACCCTATAAGATTCCATTATACTATATTAACAAGCAAAATGTTGAGTCTTTGAAAGATACGACATTTCTCAATTTGGCTCCCTACGCTTACTGATTTTATAAATTGAACTATTGAATGTATTCATTTGTTTCAATTTGGTCATAGTATTCACCCAAAACCATTTACGACAAATTAAATCAATAGAACTGAACTGAGAAAGTACCAAAGGACCAAATTGTTAAATACTATACTTGAATAGAAATAGTAGTTAACTATGTAACAAGTTATTTGAGTTATCTCAAACCACTTGAGTAACTGAGCATCATAAATACACAACAACACAACAGCATTATCAGATCCTTTTATGACTGGGATAAAGAATAATATCATATATTAGAAACCTAACAAACTGCATGCCAAATGACTAATAATACCAAATTCTCATTCATTTAGTCACAGAAATATAAACTAAGCCACCACAATAAGCATTACTGAGGGACACAAACCTTGGATTCTGGAACAAATGCAGCTACATGAGAACCCGGTAAACTAGAAAGCTCAGTAGCAGCAACCCCCGGAACTCTTAACCGAATGACAACTCCTTTAGAAAAATCCCCAGTGTCAAAAAATTGAACCTCATTAGTTGCCAACCGACACGCGGTAGCTTCATCAGAACTAAACTGAATCGCAGGCCTGAATAACAGACAGACACACAGAGATAGTAACAGTTAAAACATAAGCCACAGCAAGAATGTTAGCCATTCATCCATAAACCATTTGCATTCAAAAGGACAACACCATGAACAATTCCCCGATTGTTATCCTCTACCTAAAGGAAATAAGTCACGTTTAAATAAGCGTTTTTATGTAAAGAAATTAAGAAAGATAAAAGCTCAGCCCTTTAGCTTCTCAAAAATCTTACTTTTATCTCTGCATTAACTTACAAAAATACTAACTCAAATTTTTCTTCTTTGTTTCCAGTTACAAATGTTTAGGATGAGTTTATCAACTAGAAGCATAAATTAGGTATAACACTTTGGATTACGCAGACAATGAATTGTTCACACACCAATTGCCTTTCGTCATGTTCTTTTGCGACTGCTGGTAAACAGGAGCACCGGTGTCGATTTTCCACAGCGTGACGTTCTTCTCCTGCGGCGCCGAAGGTTTCTGAAAGGTTTGCAAGTAAGTTCCGCAGGGTGACAAGGTAGCGGCAACGACATTGGGAACTTCAAAAGCCCTAATCTCTTTAGCGGTGCTGCAATCGTACACAGTAATCAGCGAGCTGGATTTGGTGACCATGAGTTTGGATCCATCGTCGCTGAACTTGGCATTGACGCAGTTAACTTTGTCGAGCTTGACGGCGGGTTGACCGTCGGGGAAGGGCGGTCCGGTCCAGAGAGAGAATTGTTCGGGTCCTCGAACTGTAAAGATGAAAAGTTAGAGAAAGAAAGCGATTGAATCGGAGAGAAGTTGAAGTTGGAGTTGGTTGATGAATACCTAATATCTCGAGAAGCGGTGATTGGCTATTTGACGTCATTAGAAGTGACTGGTATTCAGCGAAACGACGTAAAATTCAGGAGCTTCTCTCTTCTTCTTCAGTGTATCCTGGGTGGCTGCTTTTCTGCAACAATACTCTTTTAAGAAAATTTACTTTATATATGCACTTTTCTTATAGATTTTATTTTTATTTTTTTCTTTTGTCACGAATAATTTATTTTAGTTTATATAAAATTTTATTTATTTATTTTTTTCTCTAAAATGATTATTTAAACACCTTTTGTTATAAATAATTTATTTTAGTTTGCATAAAATTTTTAATTCTTATTAATTTAGCTTTTCAATTTTTAAATTAATCATTTTTAATATATAATTAATATATCATAGGCGTATAATATTTAATTTTTAAATAATAAGATAGTATATTGACTGTAAACTAAAATTAGTTAATTTTTAAAAAAAATTAAAAGACTAAATTTATATAGATCAAAACTACTTTTACCTAATTTTTAGATACCCATTCAATGGACTTTGTTGTTTATTTATTCATGTTTTCCCTTCATTAATTGGTTTCATAGTTTCCATTCACATTGAAACGAACTTTACACTAGTTACATTTGGTGGTGTCTATTTTTCTTTTACATAATATAAACTTTATATACTTAAAGTAAGAGTGGAATAAGAAATTATTTTTCTTACTCTTTTTTACTTCTTTATTTACTTATGTTTGTTTTATTTACTAACCATTGCTATAAAATAAGGGAAGAGTTTGGCACAAAAAATTGAAAACAAATCTTTTAACTCATACTTTGTATGAACATAAATTAATTAAAATCTTATCACTTGCATTCTACTTTACTAAATAATCTAAGACCAGTATTGTTAGAAAATAAAATTAAAAATCATCGTTTAGACTTTAAAATCACAAAAAAAAATTAAGATGAAAGATTTGTGATTTTTAAAAGTTAGTGCTTCATTTTTGAAAAGTTTTGACAAAGTAACATTTTTTTTTTAAATTATGTTCTAATTGTGATATGTATTTATTTTAACCATTTTCCCACTATATAGTGATAAGAATAATGACAAGTTTTGGACATTTTTTTTTTTGTATTTGGGTTTATTGGACTTTAATTGAAAGTTTGACTCAATTTGATGAAATTTTCAAAAAAATTTCAGACTTGTGCATGTTGCGTATTTTGTTAATAACTTTTTCTAAAGACCACATGGATTAACTTGATCTTTTTGTGGTTTTGTAGATAACTCAAAGATGTACAAACGTTGTGAGAGGTTCCAAGAACAAATTCGAATTGTAAAGTAGACTAAATTAGTCTTGAAGTTGGCGTACATTATTTGGACAACACTTTGAGCGTAAATATCCAATCGAGGATAACTAGTCATTTCATCCCCAAATGAGTTGGAATCAAAACTGTGCGTTTTTTTTGTTTTTAAGGGCAACATAGAGGTGGGCCTGGGCCACCTTAGGTCAAGAAAAACTCTGAATATTTTGGTGAGTTGTGTACAACAGCCACACTACACAATTGTCTTTTTTGGGAATACAATTTTTGTTCACTCTCTTTGCTTCTTTTTTGTTTCTGCACTTTTATTTTCGTGTTCATTCGATTCGTATTCGTGTTCATGTTCATACCAACCATGATGATGAGTAGCTAAAAGCTTTGTTCAATCTGGTTCCCGAAGGTTCTCCTGTTTCGTTAATCCTTAGGTTTGTGTTTCATATTTGTTTCTGCAATTACTTGTTCATTTGCTGTTTTAATTTGATTGTTGGATTTAATGGTTGGATTGACTTTGTAAATGGACGAATACAGTCTGATTGGAATGTGTTGCGGAGTTTTTGAGTCGGAGTCAAGTCGAATCGATGATGTTGCTCACCATGTGATTGCATTGGTTTGACACACTAGGTGTTCGATAAGATGCTTCACGATTGTGGAGTAGTTGGGATGTTAAATAAATGCAGGAATTCCGGTTTATTTAACCCACAGATCGAATTGGGATTATGTTTAGAAATCAGTGAGGGATTTGGGAGAACCAAAGGGAGGTCGAGTTGACTTTTATTACATGAATTTCTCTATTTCGTTTGAATCGTTTCTTTTTTCTATTTATTTTGTTTAAGCGACGTACTTGCCACCCTCTTGTGCTATCTTTTCTCTTAGTGACTGATAACGTTTGACTGGTCCTTGGAAGAATGACCTAGGTCAACTATATTGCAAAGTCTAGCATCCTAGGATAATTTGGGAATCTTTTAACGGCGCGTATCAAATGTTAGTGTCGTTGCCACATACCCTCATTGTTCTCTATTTTTTTCGTTTTTCATGCATTTTCATATATTGGGCGCATAGTAGAGTAGTTTAGTCATAAGAATAAAATTTGTTCATTTTTTTTAAATTTTTATTTATTTTTTGTCAGAAGGGAGTATATCAGACACTTCTAAATTGTTTGACTAACTATGATTGAGTTGAATTTTTGTGGGGACATAGAGGAAAGTGATTGGTGTTCAACAAAACGACGACGTAAAATTGATAAGCTTATCCTCTTCTTTGTTATTGTGTCGTCGCTGCTGCTCTGCAACAACTCTCTTTCAATGGAAACTCACTTCACTTCCATTGCGCTTTTCTTACAGATTTTATTTATTTATTTATTTAGTTTTTCTCTACAAGATGGTTTTTTAAACCCATATTTCGATAAGATGCTTCATGATTGTAGAGTAGTCGGGATCTTAAATAGATGGAAGGATCCCGGTCTGCTTAACTCACATATCTAATTGGGATTATGTTTAGAAATTGGTGAGGGATTTGGAAGAACCGAAGAGAGGTTGGGTTGGCTTTTATTACGTAAATTTCTCCATTTCTTTTGAATCGTTTTTTTTTCTGTTTATTTTGTTTAAGCGTCGTACTTGCCATCCCTTCCCCCGCCCCTCCCCCCTCCCCCCCCTCCCGTGCTATTACTTTTTATTTTTAGTGACTTAGAACGTTCGAGTGGTCCTTGGAAGATTGACTAGGTCAACTATATCGCAAAATCTAGCCTCCTAATATAAATTGGGACATGTTCGACAGCTCACATCAAATTTTCGAGTCGTTGCTGCGGACCCTTATAGTTCTCTGTTTTTTTTAGCATGCATTTTCATATATTAGGTGCGTAGTAGAGTAGTTTAATCATAAGAATAAAATTCGATCATTTTTTTTAATTTAATTTATTTTTAGTCAGATTGGGGTATATGGGGTACTTCTGAATTGTTTGACTAACTTCGATTGAGCTGAATTTTTGCAAGGACATAAAGGAAAGCGATTGGTGTTCAATGAAACGACGATGTAAAATTGAGAAGCTTCTCCTCTTCTTTGTTACTGTGTTGTAGCTGCTACTTTGCAACAACTCTCTCTCAAAGGAAACTCACTTCACTTCCGTTGCGCTTTTCTTACAGATTTTATTTATTTATTCTTCTCTCCAAAATGATTTTTTAAACCCACGTTTCGACAAGATGCGTCACGATTGTGGAATAGTCGGGATGTTAAATAGATGTAGAGATTCCAGTCTGTTTAACCCACAGATCTAACTAGGATTATGTTTAGAAACCAGTGAGGGATTTGGGAGAACCAAAGGGGGGTCGGGTTAACTTTTACTACGTGAATTTCTCCATTTCGTTTGAATCATTTTTTTTTCTATTTATTTTGTTTAAGTGTCGTACTTGCCACCCCGTCCTCCGTGCTATTGTTTTGTATTTTTAGTGACTGAGAACGTTCGAGTAGTCATTGGAAGAATGACCTATGTCAACTATATTCCAAAACTAGTCTCTTAGGATCATTTGGGACGAGTTCGACAACGCCCATCAAATTTTGGCACCGTTGCTGCAAACACTCATAGTTCTCTATTTTTTTTCGTTTGCATGCATTTTCTCTGCTATTGTGTTAGGACATTTTATATCAGGTAAGGGAATTGAGGTAGATCCTGCTAAGATAGAAATTATTTATGCTTTGCTTTATCTCGCAACAGTGCGGGAAGTTCGTTCTCTTCTTGGACATGTTGGTTTCTACAGGAGGATCATCCAGAACTTCAGCCACATTGCCCAACCCCTGACCAACCTGATATAAGGCTGATGGAGACTGTTGATTTGCTTTGAAGTCAAATCAAACATGGGAGACTATTATTTTGCCTAAGGACAAAATTGTCATAGGTCACAAATGAGTATTTAAAATAAAGTATAAGACTGATGGAACTATTGAAAAGATTGATCAAACTAAACAAGCTTTGAATAAAACATTTAAGATTAAGGATCTTGGAGATCTAAGATATTTTCTTGGTCTTAAAGTAGCAAGAATTAAGAAAGGAATAATGATGAATCAAAGTAAATATGCATTGAAATTATTAAAAGATGCAGGTCTTTTAGCCTGTAAACCTGCAAACACTCCTATGAATAATCTTATTAAATTGTCTGTTACCGGAAGTGTGCCTTTCACATATGTCATGCATATAGAAGGATGATTGGAAGACTTATGTGTCTCACTAATACCCAACCTGACATAACCTTCTCTGTTCAACAACTTTCTCAATTTCTTGATAAGCCTACAATTGTTCACTATAATGCAGCAATTAGAATTCTCAGATATATTAAAGGAGCTCCAAGTCTTGGCTTATTTTTCTCTTCCAGTAGTTTTGTCCATCTAAAAGTCTTTTGTGATAGTGATTGAGGCACATGCAGTGATTCAAGACAACCAGTGACTGATTTTAGTGTGTATCTTGGAAATTTCCTTATATCCTGAAAATCAAAGAAGCAAGGAACAATACCAAAGAGTTCTTGTGAAGCTGAATACAGGACAATGACTACTGTTACATGTGAAATTCAATGGCTAAGTCTATCTTTTTCAAGATTTCAAAGTTCCTTTTAAGCAACCATCTCTTTTATAATGTGACAATGACTCAGCAAGATATATTGCAACAAACCCAGTGTTTCACGAGCGTACGAAACATATAGAAATATATTGTCACATTGTTAGAGAAAAATTGGAAAAAGATCCCATCAATTTGCTTCCCATTTCCACTACAGAGCAACTAGCAGACATTTATAACAAAGCCTTAGGTCCTCAGTCTTTCAATAATATTTGTTCCAAGCTGGGTCTGACTCATCAATATTTGCTCCCCAGCTTGCGGAGGGTTTCAAAGAATATGGATACAAGGCTTTTAAAAGGAAACTAATATCAATTATGTGATTTTATCTTTATGACAGAATCAAATTACCATCAATTTTGTATATTTGGTTTTATGACATTATCATATTGTAATAATTTTATTTTGTTTTCTTTATTTAGCTATACCCAAAATGGGGTACATTACTTATATATTCAGTTCTCTACTTTTGATCAAAATAAGAAAAAATAGAGAATATTTTCATTCTCATATCTCTTGTTTATTTTTGTTCAGTTTTGTTCATCTCTTTATTTTCATAATATGTTATGTTAAATGTTACCTATTAAATGATTTAACAATCTGCGAGAAAAAATCTTGAGGTTCGATTCATTCCCTTTCTAATAGACACTTCACAATTGAATGTTTTATGAAGGTTGATATATTAAGATGAATGGAACTTTAACTTGTATTTTTCATTCCTATACTCTTCTAAGTGGTTGAATGTGATTATTCTTGAACATGACGTAATAACTTATTGGCAAGTGCATTAATGTATATGGATAAGAGTCTATATATCGAATCTACACAAATAGTGTCACAATGTTTATATTTCAACCTTTTAAAGAAAAAAAAAGTTTTAAATAAGAGAAGTTAATAAAAAGAAATAAGAAATTTTATGTATTGAGTAAATATAAACTTGTATAATTAATATTAAACACTTATTTGAGTAATCTTAATATGAAAATGAATTTTTTTATAAAATATTTAAATTTATATAATGTTATATGATTTACAAAAGAAAGATAAAAAAATAAAAAACTTGTGTTGATTACAATCTAATTGACCATCTTTAATTAAGTCTTCATTTCAACCAATTTTTTCTTATTATAATATTCAAACTTGGTACTTTAATTAAAAAATTGACCTCATTGTTAAGTCATTGGATGATAAGACATAATCTCTAAATAATAATTTTGATGATAATAAATACTATAAGACATAGTAAAAAAATCTAATGAACTGTCAAGTACACAAACGATGAATTAGACGAGGAGATAAAGAATTAGATGAAAAGATAGGATCATCAGACAAAACAAGAACATTAGTGCACATACGCACGATAGGGTTTCATGTGCTAAGGAGTTCAAACTAGAAGAAAAGTCAACACCAACAAACAAACAATTAGAACTTGGACCAGACACATACTCCAAGATAGTTTTGTTGAAAGAACTAAAATGCACTAGACGATGTTTAAACTCTACACTTGCTTACATGTTCCAACAAAGGAACATTGGAAGAGGTAAAGTGTTAGACAAACAATCAAGATAAAAACTATAGTCTTACAACATATGGAAAGAACTGATAAACACACTCATCCTAGCGAGGAGTATTAAGAGGATCCATTGAGCTTAGATGATACTGTGAATAAACATACTGGACGATACCTTTAGGATACAAATGATAAGATGCAATAGTGCAAAGTGATGTCAATAATAATCTATAGCACTTAGATGAGCTATACAAAGGCGCTAGACGATGCATCTATACTCAAGAACATCAAAAGAGCTATATATTGAGCCAGACAAAGAAAGTAATGCAAGCTAGACGAAACCAATCTCAAGAGCACATAAAACTAAGCAATCAATGCAATTTTCTCAAGAAGATTCTAAACTTTATACTTTTAATTCTCTTATACGCATCATATGATTGCAAATGAATTTGAAAATGACGAAATTAATGTTTTATTATCAGAAAATCTTGCACATATTCATAAACTTCGAAATCATTAAAGTCTGATTGATTTTAATGTTCAAAATTTAGACAAACTTGAAGAGTTTGGAATTCATAGTAATCTCTAAATAGAAAGTTTTTATAATTTGAGAGATTATATTTTGCAATTATCTAAGATGATTATTTGGTTCATTCAGGTACTTAAATTCAAATCATCAATGGTAAATCATGATCAAATTATTTCTTAAATGGGTTAAAGCATTGCAACTCAAATATAATTAAACGCATGGATGATTTCTATGAGCCAAGATAAATAAAGAAAAGAAGATTGACAAATGAAGACATACAGTGAAGGAGTAGCACATAAAATTTATAAAGAATAAAGTTTGACATTCTTATTTGCTACAAAGAAAGAATTGAAGGACACAATTATGAGGTAATAATGTGGAGATTACATTGAAGTAAGAGTTTTTATATAAAGAAGAAAAGACACAAAAAAGAGTGAGACTTATGAAGAATGCAACCAATAACTCTCAATGTTCAAAATGTGCATAAATAGAAAGGTTTCAAATAAATTGAAGAATTCATTAAAACACATTCAAGGAAAAGATATTCAACAATGCAGATGAAATAAAGCTCAACATTAAAGTTTAAACGAAGAATGGAAATAATTCAAATGAATTAAAGTCAAAAGATCTTCGTCAAAGCAAATGTTTCTATTCAGAGAAGATTCAAATGTTCAACGATCATCATTCCAAAAGCTATATAAAGATCATATAAGATGAAGAGAAAGAAATGAGAAAAATGAGCAACACACGAAGAAATCCTAGAAAAATAGTGTGAGCGAGTTGTTGTTTATATCTTGTTATTAAGAACAATTAGAAAATGGTTGTGTGTTTAACCATTGTAAATTCTTCACTTTGTGAAATATACCCATGAGTTTTGATTGTTCTATATATTTAACGAGTTTTTTCATTATTGAGAGGTCTTGTTCTTAAAGTACTTGTAACTTAAAGAGGTCAAAATATTTGTTGCCTAAAGAGGCTATAATACTCGTTACATTGAGAGGTGCAAAATATTCGTTTTTGGAGAGGTACAAAATACTCGTTTTTGGAGAGGCGTTGAAACTCGTTACTTAGAGAGGTGTAATAATACTCATTCCTGGATAGGTGTTAAACCTTGTACATGAAGTGGTGTAATAATACTCATTCCTGAAGAGGTGTTAAAGCTTGATTAGTAAAATCTCTTAAGCAATTTGCTTAAGGAGATTGGACATAGCCCTGATTATAGGATGAACTAGTGTAAATCTATATCTATTTTTCTGTTCCTTACACTCTAATTTTATATTACTTACATTTTATTTTAAATATCTTTAAATTATTTATATTTCAAAATACGAGTTCAAACTTTATTTAATCTCCTTATAGAATCAAATACACCTTCATTGTTATCAATAAAAATAAAATATATCAAACATAAAGGTTAATTTGATTTCATAAAAATAAAACGTAAACTCTTCCTACATAATATAAGATTAGAAGACTCTTATGCTTCATTTATATATATATATATAT
>Ga0209700_102142_pt1 | contig 40500 bp, 20 predicted proteins | sample SiratroredBW_FD_187528 | JGI IMG/M metagenome (GOLD analysis project Ga0209700, IMG submission 187528) | Root nodule microbial communities of legume samples collected from California, USA - Siratro red BW (SPAdes) (version 2) | ecosystem: Host-associated > Plants > Roots > Nodule | place: USA...
TGATCAGATTCTGGCCATATTTGAAACCAACCTCCATGAAGGGCCAGTCTACATCAACAATTATCCAAATTATTCAGTATCCCTAAGAAGTTTTCATGAAACAAATTACAATGTCTTCTTAGATATTAAAATGAAAGAAGATGATTGGAATCCTAGGGCAATCCCCATCACAACAATATATCGTCTCTATTATAAGGTAATGAAGACACAACTGGCCCCACAGGCCCTGTTAATATCCCCTAAGGATGAAACTACACTCTTGTTAGTTAATAGTCCCACGGGTACTAAGGCATGACGAAATAACCAGTGGATTAAAATGGAGGCTAGAAGACATTCTGCCTCCTACTCCACCAACGCCAAGTGAGGTAGATGCCATTACAGAATTCCGTAATGGAACGGTAGAAATAACCTTTACACCACTAAGGGATAATTTAAGAAGAGTGCGCTCCATGGCTCTGATACCGGTTGATATCAGAGTTTGCGCGAAAAATGGGCGGAATATAATTAAGTATGAAAATATGACGAGACATGATAAAATTTTTAAAGAAATACTTACAAAGATGAAAGCTTTAAAAAAACCTCTTTGATTCGTACACAAGTGTTACAGTTTTTTATGGGAAATTACTTACATTCCAGAGTGAGAATTGAAAAGAGAGAGAGGGGGATGCAATAGATAGATGGTTCGAAGGAAAGCTGAGTGATGTCTTCTAACTCTATCTTAGCATCTATTTATACAGGTTATAAATCGTCGGATTTCAAAATCTCGCTCAATTGTGGACCTGAAATTTTTAGATTATTACAAATGGAATCTACTTTACTGTGGACTGTCGATTCTTGTCTGATATGGTTCCAAGATGCCTGCTGAGTGTTGTCTTGTCACTTTGTTTCTTTGCCTTTAGGTCAAGATGCCCTTTGAGTGCCGTCTTGTCCTTTTTGGCTTTTTACATGTCAAGGCCAAAGCAGTCGTCTTCATTTTGATAGAATGGATTAGAGCTGCTTTCTTCCTCTTCATCTTCTTCGTCAGATCCTAAAGAAGATAGGGCTTCCATAAGGGTAGCTCTTATTTCTGCTTTTGACTTTCCTTTTAGTTGTCGAGCGAGCTTTTTGAAATTCCGAGTATGGTATTAATATATTATTCATTATATTTTGAAATTCAGATGGAGCGTTTTTTAAACCCATAGGCATGACGTTCCATTCATAGTGCCCAAAGGGTACTACAAAAGCTGTTTTATATTTATCTTCCTCTTTTACCTTAATTTGGTAATATCCGGATTTCATATCGAATTTTGAGAATATTACTGCTTTATAAAGATTCTTTATTAATTCTTGTTTATTTGGTAGGGGATATCTTATCCATTTTAGAATATTATTAAGTGGTTTATAGTTTATTACCATTCGAGGTTCTCCTTTTTCTTTTTCGTTGGCATTATTAACATAAAATGCCGCACAACTCCATAGGGATTTACTTGGTCGTATTAATTTTTTATCTAAAAATCTTCTAATTTCTTCTTTACATAATCTTAATGTTTCCTGATTCATCTGAATTGGTTTTGCCTTTGTAGGGATGTTAGTTTCGTTAAATCCTTCTTCATAGGGAAGACTGATTTCATAAGATTTTCTATCCCAAAAAGCGGTTGGAATCTCCGCACATACTTCTTGTTTAAATTCTTCTTCCATTTGTTTTAATTTATTTTGGTTACTTTTAATATCATTTTCAATTTTTTTATATTGTAATTCCTTTTTTAGGAAATTTATTTGAGAGCTTTTATTTTTTATTAAACTTATAAAATCTTCTTCATGGTCTTTTATAGTTTTTATTTCTTTCTCTTTAATAGGGGACAAGAACTCGAATAGGTTATCTCCACTTAAGATTCCTCTTTCTGTTACGGAAATCAGGTAAATTTGTGTTAAGAAAGGAGTACCCAATATTATGCCTCATTTAATTGTTTAGCGGCGATAAAGCTAGTTTTATAACATTTACCATCGTTACATACTTTTGCCTTAGAGAGTTTGAATTTTATTTTTAGGCTTGTCCCGTTAGCCGAAAAGAGCTTCTGAGTGGTTTTTTCGTAATATGGAGTGGGGACTAATCCTTCCCTTATACAATTAAAATCGGCTCCAGAATCTATTAGAGCTATGAATTCCTGATGAAAGGAATTTTCTATTTTTAAAGCTATTTTAACTCTCCATTTTTGTTGATATACTTTTATTTGCGAAACAAAGTCTTCTTCTTCTTGCCGGGAGTAGGAAGTACTTGGTTTGAGTTTTGTTAATTCTAGTCTTATTTTTCGTATTTCTTCTTTTAAAATATTTATTTCTCTGTGTAAATCGTTTACCGTTATTCTTCGCTCTTCCTGTTTTGCTCGTTGCAGAATTTTATTAAAATCATATCCTTTAAACTTTTCTTGGTTTCAGTTTTCTTCCTTTTCTTCTAATATTTCGGATTTAATTTTTGTTAACCACTTAAACTTTTCTTTTGGATTTTCTATGAGATCTATCATTTCTAAGGCTCTCTTGGTTTCGCTTGATATTACATTTACCTGGTAGCGGCAACTACAATTTTCATCGCAGTCTGTTTCTCCACATTCTTCTATTTCTTCATCAGAGTTTTCTATTATCTCTCCGACTTCTTCTTCTTCTTCATCCGAGGATTCTAAAAATATTTTAGCAATCTGTTCTTTTAGTTCGTCGTTCATATTTAAATTATTTATTTTTTCTTTCATTTTACAATCTCTTTTGTAATGCCCAAATCGTCCACATTTGTAGCATATTATTTTACTTTTGTCTTGTGGTGGGGGATTATGGTTTTGTTTTGGTGGTTGAGTTTCTGCCGTTTTATTAGAGCTTTTCTTTTTTAAGTTCCAATTTCTTTTTGGAGGGATTCTTTGATTTTTCTTTATTATTTTTCTTTTTGAGGTAGAAGGAGGGGTTATTCTTTCATATCCATACTGAGTACAAAAATCTCCTAATTCTTTTATTCCTAATTGTTGGTTTTTCTTAATTCGGTTTTCAATTTTCATGGCATTACATAGGGCTACGCCCGTATTTTTGACCATTGCACTAATCCTACCGTAGGTAAGATCTTTTAAGGTGGTATCGGGATATTCAATCTGTAGATTTTCTTTTACTTTTTCAGCAAAGACTAAAGGTAGTCCTGCCACAAATCGTTCTTTCTAGTATGGTTCTCTACAGTCTTCCCTGGTTAGAACCATAGACATAAATTTTAGATTATGTAGAAGCATAGAGGTCCTTTCATAAAAATTTTTTGGATCTCCTATGAAATTATGAATAATGGCCGTGACTAACGTTTCTACCATTAATGGAATTTGTGTGTTATCTTCTGTTTTAACACAAGTGGTAATATACATTCTATTTTCCGAATTAAGGTAATTATCCCACCATCCTTTTAGGATGCCCGTAAAACCCGCAACTATTAATTTTATGATTTGTTCTTCCGAATGTTTTATCCTATAAGCTGAAGCAACCATTGTTAGTTCATGTGTTTTTCGTAGAATCTGATGGTCTGTCATACCATCGATATTCCATTCTGTTATCCCATTTCCATCAAAGGTAGATGGGTGTTCGAGCTCCCATTCTTCAAACTCAATATCCGGGAGAGTAGGCCTTTTATAAAAATTTCAATACAGAAGAACGATATAAAATACGAAAAGAATATTATGAGTATATGAATACTCGACAAGAAAATAGATTCTTCTTTGAATGGTTTGAACAAGAATACTTTAAAACCATCCAAGTAATTAAAAATGGGGAAAAACTTTGGAAAACCTCTCGTGGAGAAGTTTCCAGCATAATTCCTCCCCTAGAAGAAGTAAGATTTCCTAATATAGAAAATAAGGAGGTCACAACTTCTCCCTTTAAAATGATAACCGAGAAACGAGAAGTTCAAATAAAGGATATTCAAAATATTTACTCTCAGTTAAATTATACGAATCAGCTGTTGCATCAAATGGCGATTCATGAACTAGAAGCCGAACCTAAATTAGCAAGTATATATATATATATATATATATATATATATATATATATATATATATATATATATATATATATATATATATATATATATAATTTTTATATTCACATTTATTTTATTTTTATATTATTAAAATATTTTAATTTATTAGATAATTGAAAAATTATTTTTATTATTATGTTTGATGTTTTATGTAGTATTGTTTCGTTTTATTGTTGTAATAATATTTATATTAAACTTTATTTTAAGGCCTGTGTTCAAATTTTGGGCTTACGAATAGCCCATGGATCAGTCTGCCTTCCTTTTGAAGAAAAGGAAGTTTTCTTTTATTAAGGTTCTTAGAGAAATTCATAATTAGTAAAAAAAATATCAACAAACAGTTTTTTTTTTAATTAAAGTTCTTAGAGAAATTCATAATTGGTGATTCAAAGACAAGCAAAATGAACATTTTTTAAAAAAAGTTGTTATAATTAGTTATTTTTGTACAAATATTTTACCAAACACGTAGGTATAAGTAACTATAAGAAAAATAGTTATAAGATAAATTGAGTAGAAAAAAAAACTATAAGATAAAGGCATACACAATATAACATTTTCAATAGTATTATTTAATTATAAATATTCATATTTATAATAATTATTTCAGATTTCACGTCAAACATGAATTTATATTTGATTAAAAATGCATGATTTTTTTAGTAACAAGTCACGAAAAATGAACTCTAGAAAAAAAAAATCTAATATTCATTCTCATGGTCTTTTTTTTTTTTTCTGGCTAATAATCCTTTAGATACTATTTTTTTTTCAAATATTAATCAAATGTTCATAGAAAAAAGGGATTTATTAGAATACGTAATTTTTTAAAATAAAATTTATTTTTCTTATATTTTTAATGAATAAAATTATTTTTTTGTACGTTTAGAAAATGACAGTCACTTCTCTCTATTTTATTTAAAAATGTTATATTGATTAAAGCTTAAATAAAATATTCTACAAATTAAAAATTAAAAATTAAAAATTTAAAGTTAAATATTTTTTTATGAAAAAACTATATTTTACAAATAAAGTAAAGGAGAGGAATGTCCTCTATTAAAAATATAACAGATATAAAATTGATTTTTTAAAATGTAATAAAGATAATGCTTATTTGAAAATTATAGGAAATATAACTATCACTTTATTGAAAAATATAAATACGTTAGAAATTTATTTTAAAATTAAAAAGAATATGAATGAAATTTAGTATAATATAATAGGTGATAAATACATTTTTTTTGTTTTCTTTATTCTAGAGCTATTTTTGAAATTTGGATAAAAAAATATATTTAAATAAGGCTTCACCATTTAATTGGTGCAGGAAGAAAGTGGGAATCAAAAGTGAATATATAGAGATTTAAATCTGATAAAAAGAGAGATAAAAAATGTGCTTAATTAGTGCATTTTTTGTCCTAAAAAAGTTGATATTCTGTTCTCAACATTCTTTTCACTTATTCTTAGAGCTTTTTAAAAGCACTTTAAAAAATATTAGATAATAAAATTAAAATTTTATTTCGACAAATTTTTTACAAATCCTATAAAGGAAATAAGAAGAAAAAATGAATTAAATATTTAAAAAAAAAAATTGTAAAAAAAATTCCCTATAACTTTTTTAATTTTTAACTTTTTAATTTTTAATATGTGTTAAAAAAAAGCGTTACGAAATCTTATTTTTTCATTTTTTTTACAAGAAATGTTGTCTCAATCTGAGTATTTCACTAATATTAATTACAATTATACTTCTTTTAAAAATAAAATTTCTTCATTAAATAATTTTGGAAATTTTAAAATTAAACTTTTTAAATATGTTTATTTTTAATATTATTTTGAATTTATTGTCGTTAAAATAATTTTGTTTTGATTAAATTTATTTTATACAATAATTTAAATTTTATTCTATTATTTCCTTGAATAATTTGTTAAAATAAATTAATTTTTTTTTGGCAAACAGAATTTAACTTAAAATAAATTTAAATAAAATGAAAATTATTAAACAAATTCTACATTATTTTAAAGCTTCTTCAGCTTTAACTTTAGAAAACAAAATTAGGGCAGATATACGTTATGTGTGTCATTCTTTCATATATGAAAAATTACTTTTAATAGAATTATATCTCTATTTTAATTACCTCTTCCAACTTCTTATATTTAGATACACGCAGTTATATATTTTTTAATTATTTGTAATTTTAGAAAAGCTAGTTTATATATTTTGTTATAAAGGTGGTGAGAATGGAAGAAAATAATATTAAAAATAAAAATAAGTTAACAAACTAAACAGAGGTGACTATTAATGAAGTATAAAACATGTTGAAGAGATAAATTAAAATTAACATTAAATAACACAAATATTAATTTAATGTAACAAAATTTCGGAAATTGTACATTATTTTTCTTCATATAAAAATCATAGTGCTATTCATGGAGACCTCTGAAAGAAATCGTGGGTATAGAGATTTAGAAAAAAAAAATGCTTGTGGTCCTTTATTTTGTTTTAAAAAAATATTTTTAGTTCTAGAACTTAAATTGTTGAACTTATTTCTCAAAATTTTGAAAATATATGTCTAAATTTATGTATAAATTTAGTATTTAGAATTTATATTACTATTGCAAAGTTAATAGAAGCACTAGATTAACATATATTTTTATGCGTGAATTTAATATTTAGTAACATTTTTCACCATCATAAAGTTGACAGAACTATTTTCACAATTTTTTTGAATTTGACAACTAGTTAATCAGTTTTAAAATATACGAACAACAATGAAGCTTGCGAAATAATACAAGTAACAAACATATATTTAATCCAAAAATTTGTTATGCAAAGTTAATGTAGTATATATATAAATGATGATAGGTATAAATTTATATTTAAAACCTTTAAGCTCTCAACTTCTTAAGTAATAATTTTTTTTAAATATTATTTACAAGTCAAGTAAAAACTAATATTAAAAAAATTAATGTCGAATTGGTTCAATGTATAAATTAATGTCTTTTTATTTTTAAATCTCGTTATACTAATGTTTAATGTATAAATTCAAAATTATGGTTGAAATTACAACTTTTCCACATATAATTTTTATTTTTACTTTAAAAAATTAGTTTATTTCAATAATAATAACACTGTTTTAATACACTTTTTTTTTTCATTTTTTTTAATTCCGTGAATTGAAATATAGGTCAACAAAATTGAACTAAAAAATTATCAATATTATAATTAATTTTCAAACTCAAATTTTTTTTGTATATAAAATCATAACCGTGAAACATAAAATATTCTCACCAGTAAAAATATCAGTGATTTTAGCTTCAGCATGATTCCTTTCCACCTCCATGCAAATCAGAACCATGTTTCCCGCTTTTTCATATCACTGTCTTATTCCCTCATGTTCGTGTCTAACTCTTTATTCCTTTGACAAAAAATGATACAAAAGAATAGATTCTCAAATACTGCAACTTAACAGTTCCATTCCATTTCTCCTTCAGTTATTTTAAGAAAGTTTCAAACTTTGGTCTAAAATTTCCAACTTCACTAACCCCAGTAGAACCCTATACTGGTTGTTAAGTTGATTGAATCTAGCAACTGCCTCTGAAGAAGCTAGAAATTAGAAAGTTGTCACCTTGACATGGAAGAAGAAAGAGGCGTGGTAGACAAGAAAGCGACAAAGAACGAGGTTGTTCTACAAATTTCAGACTCTGAAGAAGCCATGAATGTAACGAAGGAAATAAAAGATTCTGGAAGTTTCCCAGTAGCTGAAAGCAGTTCCCTTTCTCCTCAGCACAACACCCTCACCCAGATAAGTAAAAGGTTTAGTGATTCTCATGGTGAAATCACAGAGCCTCCGAGAAACAAGGATCAAGTTTCCACAGAGTTGGTGACAACTAGAAAGCGGTTGATGGGTCGGTCGGAATTTTCGAAGCCAAAGTCCAGATTGGTGGAACCACCGTGTCCAAGATATGCAAAATTTGTTGAAGAAAAGGCTCGAATGACAAGTTCATTTGCAAGGAATTCTCCTAACAGGAATGTTCCCGAAGCAACCCCAAGAACCCCCATGCTTGGGACTCCTGCGGAAGAAGATGATGATGATGATGATCAAGTGTACAAGATTGCAAATATTGAAGTGAGCAAGAGATCTGGTAGGAAGTGGAGAGTTGTTGAGTTGTTTGCTTTTGCTTTCATCGTGGGGTTTTTGATTGCAAGCTTGACTGTTACTGAGTTGCAAAAAAGAGAGATTTGGGGTTTGAAGCTGTGGAAATGGTGTGTATTTATATTGGTTATCCTCTGTGGTAGACTGGTCACTGAATGGTTTATCAATGTTTTGGTCTTCTTGATTGAGAGGAACTTTTTGTTTAAGAAGAAGGTTTTGTATTTTGTTTATGGTGTGAAGAAGAGTGTTCAGGGCTTTATATGGCTGAGTTTGGTTCTTTTGACATGGGATATGCTTTTCAGCCCTGGAGTGAAGAGGACCAGTAAGGTTGGAAGGATTCTTAATTACATTGCTCTGACCCTTGCTTCTTGTCTTATTGGAGCAGCTTTATGGTTAGCCAAAACATTGCTGATAAAGCTTTTAGCTTCAAGTTTTCAATCTGCTAAATTTTTTGACAGGGTGCAAGAATCAATCTTTCATCAATACATTCTTAAGACTCTTTCAGGTCCTCGCTTGATTGAGGTGGCTGAAAATGTAGGTACGACTTCAAATAGTGGCCAACTCAGTTTTAAGACCATGATTAATAAGAAAGAAGGGGAGAAAGAACAAGTAATTGATGTAGACAAGCTCAAGAAAATGAAACAAAAGAAAGTTTCTCCTTTGACTATGAAAGGGTTGATTAACGTGATAAGGAGTTCTGGATTGTCTGCCATCTCCAATGCACAGGATGAAGATGAGAATGAACAGAAAGATAATGAAATTAATAGCGAGTGGGAAGCAAAGGCAGCTGCTTATAGAATTTTTGCGAACGTTGCCAAGCCAGGGCAAAAGTAACATTGTTACCCTATCAAAACTGTGCAATTTTTTTCTGGTTCAGTTTCTCTTGAATTGCCTCTTCTCATTTCACCCTCAAATGCTTCAGGTATATTGAGGTTGATGACCTCTTGCGATTCATGAAAATTGAACAAGTGGAAAATGTGCTTCCACTATTTGAAGGTGCAGCTGAGACTAGCAGAATTAAGAGGAAGTCTCTCAAGAACTGGCTGGTAAAGTACTTCATATAGTCTATTTTACATTATATTTTATCATAAGCCAAAGCCATGTTTATTGAGCATTTACATAGCGTCAATTTTCAAAATGTTTCCTTTTGTTTGAAACTTCTATATATAGTTGATGCTCACTTGGATTTGATAAATTCACAAACCACCAACATGCATATAAAGTTGTCCTTCACATCATGCATGTATTTTGTTTTCTGCTATCAAGCTATTACCATTTCAATGACACAAGCATGATGCCCACATATCATTCCTGTTTCCAGGTGAAAGTCTACCTTGGACGCAGATCGCTCATACATTCACTAAATGATACCAACACAGCTGTTGATGACTTGAATATTCTTGCTTCTGCAGTTGTGGTTATTGTGATCATTGTTGTGTGGCTTCTTTTAACGGGTTTCTTAACAACTAAAGTTCTTGTCTTTATTTCATCCCAGCTTTTACTTGTGGTTTTCATGTTTGGCAACACTGCCAAGACTGTATTTGAAGCCATTATATTTGTTTTTGTGGTGCACCCGTTTGATGTTGGTGATCGTTGTGTTATTGATGGAGTTCAGGTAGTTTTCAACCTGCGTTATTGATGTTGGTGATTTCTGTGTTTTGTGGTTGACCCTTTTGACTGACACATTTGTTATGGTTCCCAGATGGTTGTGGAAGAGATGAACATACTAACTACCGTCTTTTTGAGATATGACAATGAAAAGATTTTCTATCCAAATTCAGTTCTGGCAACCAAACCAATCAGTAACTTCAACAGGAGTCCAGAAATGAGTGATTCTGTTGAATTTGCTGTTGATTTTTCTACTTCTATTGAAAGTATTGGAGCTTTAAAGGCAAAGTTAAAAGAGTACGTGTTTACTATGCTCCAGCTACAAATTTTAATTGTAGATATTAGTTCAACATGTTATGTCTATGCATGGTTTGCTTTTAATTTTTTTCTCTAGTGATTGTTTAAACTAGAGATTACTGATTTATTTTCACATGGTCTTAGTTATCTGTGCCACTTTGTGTTTCAAGTCACTTGATATTTTTGGACAAAATTTGCAGATATTTGGACAGCAGGCCTCAGCACTGGCATACCAAACACAACGTATTGGTTAAGGACATTAAGAATGTAAATAAGATGAAAATGGCTGTGTATGTTACTCACACCATAAATTTTCAGAACTATGGGGATAAGAGCAACCGAAGATCCGAATTAGTCTTGGAGTTAAAGAATATTCTTGAAGACCTTAATATTAAATATCATCTGCTGCCACAAGAAGTTCATGTCAGTAATGTGAGGTCACAAGAAGCAACATCTCAAGAAGTTTGAATTTACCTTGTCCTTTTCACAGATGCAGGTGTGTAGCAGAGTTTTTGTGCTATTATTACTTTGGTTCTAGACTAATTGTTTACCCATAGTCTTTTTTTTTTTTTTTTCCAACTAAATATAAAAAAAAATGGTGTGACAAATTTATGATTTAGTTTATTGTTGGAAACAGGTGAAATAATGTGTTTCCCTATTAATATTTGGTATACATAAATGTGATTCTACTATGCCTAGTAACTCAGTTAGCAGTCTCAATCACTTGAACACATAGATGATACTTTTTCAGATCAATAAGAGACTTTTCACTCTATATCTGTTCACGTTTTTTGTTGTTTGTTCATATTTTTAATTGGATTAAGTAATAGTAGTGTCTTCAATCTAACCATTGATATTAGAACAAATATCACAATTTTCATAGAGACAATTATAAAGAGAAGATTGTTGGAGATATATTAATTGTTTCGTGATATAAGTGATATAAATGAAATGGTTCAAGTTAAAATTGAATTATAATATTTACAGTACTACACTCTTAAGTAAAGAAGTTACATCTTAACTATTAATTCTATCTTTTAATTTAATTATCATCAATGATACGATTATCTCCTAAAATTGAAAACTTATAAAAAGTAAAAATAAAGAAACAAAACCTCTAATAAAAATATAAAATATATAAACTTTCTATTATTTATCTTTTTAAAATTTATTTTATAAACATTCCCCAAGTCTTTCAATGCCCCTAAGTAATAAAATGAGTTTAAACTATTTTTAAATGAATATTGAACTTTTCTTTTCACTTTTACTTGTTTATCTCCGTAATACAAATTATATATATATATATATATATAATACATATACAACTACATAAAGTTTTTAATGCTGATATTAATTAATGTGTTTATTAATTAAGTTAACTTAATGTTTAACAATAAATTTGTAGGCACATGTGCAATCTCTTTAATAAAGCTAATATAATAAGCTAACTATTTCACATTGAGGTAAGTCTGATAGACTAAATTCTCAACTATAGGTATTATATGATGTACTTGGTTAAAACATTAAAATGATGTAATTATTGCATATTTATGAAGATAGGTAATATTTTTATTTACCAAAATAGATAAGTTTTGTCTACGTGGTATTTTGTATAAATGATTTTAAAATTTTTTAATTTTAATTAGAGTCGTGCTTATGTAGTAAGATTTTAGTGAAAAAAAACATAAAAATGGTGTTGACACTATTTCAGTGTAAATAATAACACAAAATAATTATATTAGGACAATACTTTAGTCTAAATTAATAAAAAATGAAATTTATGATAAAATTACAAATTCCAAGTAAATCATAATAAAAAATTCAAAAGTTATTAAAATTATTTTAAAATAATAATTTAACCCAAATCAAAAATATCAAATTTTAATATAATTTAGAAAAGAATACATAAAAGTAATTAAAATTGCACCACAATAATTCTTTAAGTCAAATCAATAAAAAAAATTTATGAGAAAAAACCGCATTCTAAATTAATTAAAAAAATAGAAGAATACAAGTCATTCTATTTAATTTTGATGGCTACTAAAATCTTATTACAATTACACAATTTTTATTATATCTCTTTCTACTCAAATCTTTCCATACAAATACGTTTTTAGTTAAAATTAAAATAAAAATTTGAATCGTCTCCTCATCATATATTTTTTTAAACAAAAATCGTATTATGTATAGACGATTTATTCATTTTTAAAATAAAAAATAAATACCTACTTTTATAAATATATAAACAAAGTTACACCATTTTTATGGTTTAACATGTTGTACTTATGTTCTTTGTTTGTTTCGTCATTAAACCAACCTCGAAATTTGCATTTTCTACACCCTTTGTTTCAAATGATGGCGCATCATTATGGTTATTTGTTGATTTTTTTTTTCGTCGCCGAAATTTCTTGGACGAATAAATAAGAAGTTTGAAAAGTGGAAAATACAAGATGATAAAACACCAACAAAGTTTATGGAAATTTAGGTAATTGATTATGCATTTAATATTTTATTTATATTTATATTTTTTATTATAATAAAATGAATATTTCAAATAATAGTAAAATAAAAAAATATTAATAGTAAATAAATATATTTTACTTTTCATAAATTTTAACTTTATTTTTTTATATAACAATTTTATTTCTCACATTCTTGCTCATTGTCTTTTAATTATTTTTTACTCCTGTGCTTTCTATCATATTCAGACAAAATACTAATAATTTTTTTACTTGTAATTTTAACATTTTTTTTCAAATTATCCTCAATTTAATTAATATAAAAAGTTAGTTAGGATAACAAATAGACAAATATAATGGCATAGAAATACACATAAAATAAAAAAGTTAAAGTATAATATATAATTAACTTAAAATTACATTGAAATAAAAAATTAAATATTTTCTTAATTTGTAGAAGAAAATCTTAATAAAAAGCATAAACAATAAAAGTTGAAATTTACAAGATAAAAAATCAGGTCCTTTTATGAAAATGAAAAAAAAAAGTGAAAAGTTATTATAATAGGTTATATCTTTCTTATTATATATCATTCCATTATATGTTATGAATATTTACTATATATAATTACATCATAAATAAGATATCAATATATTTATAATTTTTATTATAAAAGTAATACATAATAAGAAATCACACTAAATAAAAAATAAAACTATCAACAATACATAAACTTATTTCACATCTTGTTTATTTTTTATTCTTTTATTTTAACTTAAAAAATCTCATTTTTGACTCGTTTACATTTTATTTTATTTTTAAATTTATAATCCTCAGTTTCCATTTAATCCCAAAATAAGAGAGTTTCAAACCAAACCTTCCCGGAAAATTTCTAACTTCAGTAACCCCAGTTGAACCTCCTACAAGTTTCAGCTTCAATGTTGCTGAAAATGGTTGTTGCACTGATTCAAATTTAAAAACTGCTTTTTGGAGAAGTTAGAAACAAAAAAGTTGTCACCTTGACATGGAAGAAGAAAGAGACGTGGCAGACAAGAAAATGACAAAGAACGAGGTGGTTCTTCGAATTCCAGACACTGAAGAAGCCATAAAGAAGGAGCAAAGAGGTTCTAGAAGTTTCCCAGTAGCTGAAAACGGTTCCCTTTCTCCTCAGCATAATAGCCAGACAGGTAAAGGGTTTAGAGTTTCTCATGGTGAAATCACAGAGCTCAATGGTCAAGTATCCACAGAGTTGGTGACACCTACGAAGAGGTTGATGGGTCGGTCGGAGTTTTCAAAGCCAAAGTCCAGAATGGTGGAACCGACGTGTCCAAAAGGTGCAAGCTTTGTCGAAGAAAAGGCTCAACAGACAAGTTCACCTGCAAGGAACTCTCCTAACAAGAATGTTCCTGACGGAACTGTTGTCACCCCAAGAAGCCCCTTTGTTGGGACACCAGGGGAAGAAGAAGATGATGAGGAAGAAGTGTACAAGACTGCAAATATTGAAGTGAGCAAGAGATCTGGTAACAAGTGCAGAGTGGTTGAGTTGTTTGCTTTTACTTGCATCATGGGGTTTTTTGTTGCAAGCTTGACTGTGAATGAGTTGCAAAAAAGAGAGATTTGGGGATTGGAACTGTGGAAATGGTGTGTGTTGGTTTTGGTTATCCTCTGTGGTAGACTGGTCACTGAGTGGTTTATCAATCTTCTGGTTTTCTTGATTGAGAGAAACTTTTTATTTAAGAAGAAGGTTTTGTATTTTGTTTATGGTGTGAAGAAGAGTGTTCAGGGTTTTATATGGCTAAGTTTGGTTCTTTTGACATGGGGACTGCTTTTCAACCATGGAGTGGAGAGAACCAGAAAGGTTACTAAGATTCTTAATTACATCACTAGGGCTCTTGCTTCTTGTCTTATTGGAGCAGCTATATGGTTGGTCAAAACATTGTTGATAAAGCTTTTAGCTTCAAAATTTCAATCTACTAGATTTTTTGACAGAGTGCAAGAATCAATCTTTCATCAGTACATTCTTAAGACTCTTTCAGGTCCTCCCTTGATGGAGGTGGCTGAAAATGTAGGTTGGGCTTCAAATAGTCGCCAACTCAGTTTCAAGACCGTGAATAATGAGAATGAAAGGGAGAAAGAAGAAGTCATTGATGTAGAGAAGCTCAAGAAAATGAAACAAGAGAAAGTTTCTGCTTGGACTATGAAAGGGTTGATTAATGTGATAAGGAGTTCTGGGTTGTCTACCATCTCCTATGCACAGGATGAAGATGAGAATGACCAGAAAGATAATGAAATTAATAGCGAGTGGGAAGCAAAGGCAGCTGCATACAGAATTTTTGGGAACGTAGCCAAGCCAGGACACAAGTAACATTGTTACCCTTTGATTCAGTTTCTCTGGAATTGCCTCTTGTTCTCATTTCACCCTCAAATATTTCAGGTATATTGAGAAGGATGACCTCTTGCGATTCATGAAAAATGAAGAAGTGGAAAATGTGCTTCCACTATTTGAAGGGGCAGTTGAGACTAGAAGAATTAAGAGGAAGTCTCTCAAGAACTGGCTGGTGAAGTCACTTCATATAGTCTATGTTACATTTTACTTTATCCTGAGTCCTAGATTATGTTTACCGAGCATTTATACAGTGTCAGTTTCCAAAATGTTTCCTTTACCATTGTTGTTTTATCCTAAGAGATGCACACATGTTGTTCTTATTTTCAGGTAAAAGTCTACTTTGAACGGCGATCGCTTGTGCATTCACTAAATGATACCAACACAGCTGTTGATGACTTGAATATGCTTGCTTCTTTGGTTGTGGTTATTGTGATCATTATTGTGTGGCTTCTTATAATGGGTTTCTTAACAACCGAAGTTCTTGTCTTTATTTCTTCCCAGCTTTTACTTGTGGTTTTCATGTTTGGCAACACAGCTAAGACTGTATTTGAAGCCATCATATTTGTTTTTGTTATGCACCCTTTTGATGTTGGTGATCGCTGTGTCATTGATGGAGTTCAGGTAGTTTTCAACTCTGTGTGTTGATGTTGGTGATCGCTGTGTTGTTTTGGTGCACCCTTTTGACTGACACATTTATAATGGTTCCCAGATGGTTGTGGAAGAGATGAACATACTAACTACCGTCTTTCTGAGATATGACAATGAAAAGATTTTCTATCCAAATTCAGTTCTGGCAACCAAGCCAATCAGTAACTTCTACAGGAGTCCAGAAATGAGTGATTCTGTTGAATTTGCTGTTGATGTTTCTACTTCTGTTGAAAGTATTGGAGCTTTAAAGGCAAAGTTAAAAGCGTACGTGTTTACTGTGCTACAGCTATAAATTTTAATCTTAGATATTAGTTAAACATGTTATGTCTATGTATGGTTTGGAAGGTAATTAGTTAACTGTTCCTTAAAGGGAAGATTAAAGCAATAGTTTTGTAATCTGTGTCTATCCTCTGCTTGAGTTCTAACAAAAAGTGATTATAAATCTAAAGTTGTGGTTCTTTTCCTTCCATTGGTGTGAGAAGCAAAGGGTTTAACTTCAGCTTTGTACTTTTCCAATATAGTATATTACTTCTAAAGTTTTCCGTAGTGCTTGTTTAAACTAGAGATTACTGATTTATTTGCACATTGTTTGAGTTATGTGTTTGTTTCAAGTCACTTCATATGTTTGGTCAAAATTTGCAGACATTTGGAGAGTAGACCTCAACATTGGCGTCCCAACCACAGCGTAGTGGTTAAGGATATTGAGAATGTAAATAAGATGAAAATGGCTCTATATGTCACTCACACCATAAATTTTCAGAACTATGGGGATAAGAACAGCCGAAGATCCGAACTAGTCCTGGAGTTAAAGAAAATTCTTGAAGATCTTAATATTAAATATCATCTGCTGCCACAAGAAGTTCATCTCAGTTATGTAAGGTCACAAGACTCAACAGCACAGACATTTTGAAGATATCTTTCATAGGGTGCAAGTGTGTTGCACATTTTTTTGCTGTTATATTGGTTCTAGACTAATGATTCTCTCCTTATTTTATCTGTGATCAAAGATGGTGTGACAAATTTGATGATCTAGTTGTTTGTAGGAAAGAAGTGAAATAGTGTTGCCTAATGAATTAGCTGAGGCCAAGGAAGAAAGAAAGATGATGTTTACTGGCATTGTTCTGAGTAACTAAGATCACTCCAAGAACACTCTGTGTCTAGTTTCAAATTGCTCAAAGAATGCCAAGTTGCCAAATAATAAAGAAAAGGAAGGGATTGGTGGTGGGCATGCACTTTACTCATTAGGAGAATTGGAGAAGTTCAAATCACATGATTTGCTTCTTTACTTTTTATGCCTTTTATTATCATATTAGAGCCAGAGTTATGTTTAAGTATGATGATCTTTTGGTGTTAATATTGTACTATTTGTACCATGTGATATCTGAGCTATGTTATGTCTTTTTTTGTGATCTGTGTTGTGTTCATAATAGCATCCGTTGTCATGACAGATCTTTCAGCTATATGATCAATAACTTTGTGTTCGTACTTCGAACTTTTTCTATGTATTAAGTGTGTGTGTCTTAGTAGGTTACTGTAACGTCCGTTAATAAACTTTTATTAAAATTAAAAATTTTTGTAATATATTACTAACACATAATATTAAAATAAGTAAAAATTGGGGGCACAATGTGCAAAATAAATTGGAGGATAATTGTGCAAAATTTGAAAAAGAATTTGATGATGAAAATACGAAAACAAACTTGGGTAATAAAATTAACAAAATAACGCGAGTTTGGTCAAATGTTGAATTATATTTATCTGAAAAAAGTATTTTAGATTAAATGAAATTTGAAAAGTGAAAAAAAAAATTGTAAGAAAACAAGTTTAAAATTGGTTATCATGGATTCTGAGATGTCTCCTTAATGTTGATTGATCTGGGACATAAGGTTTGACATTTAAAATAATGGTTTAATATCATCAGAATAAAAAAATCAGCACGTGCAAGAATAAATTGGTACTTTTACTTTTCTTTCAAAGGTTTTGAAAAAAGAAAAAGACTACTGAAACTCAACAGCTATTCATCATAAATAAATTTATATACACAATATTGTCTGAATGATCTAGAGAAAAAATGTTGGATTCTTAATCATATTAGCATGTTCTTAAAAAACAATGTTATTTTATCATATTTGTTTGCAAAGAAAAAAACATTTTATTCTTAATCCAACGGTCTTGTATATAGGTAATTATCATTAAAACTATTAAAAATACTTATAGTCAAAATAGTAGTGATTAAATAATATATTCAATTATTTTTATTAGTTATTTATATGAAAAAAAAATATGAGACTGCTGTATAATTATATTTTGTAATAATTAAATAAAATATTAAAATACAATCTTATTTTTAGAAAGATTATGAAAGATTTTTCCAAGGTTGTCATCAGAGTCACTTATTCTTGTTTAAGAAAACTAGTTTGGGATCAATTATATTTTCCAAGGTTTTTTTAATCTAAATGTTACCGCATACCAAGTTAAGAACTAAGATAACTTGATTAAGGTATTTCTTTATTTTATATCGTTGTTGTTATTGTGAATATTATTAAATATGAAAATTACCTTTTTCTATTTTATTGATTTGCTTTAAAAATATAGTTTTGATTTGAGTTAATGTTTTCAAATTAATTTGGTTTTCCCTATTATTACAGCTCTTTCTAAAACCAATGATGAAAATTAGAATAAAATTGGTGAAGTTGATCATTCAAATAACAATTTTATTTGGTATAAGAAAAATCTTATTTAGTTTGATGGTCAAACATATAGTTTATTTAAGACTAAAAAATAGGATTTATTCTGAGTTATATTTAATTGTAACTCATGTACTTATACTAAAAAAGAAAGATTAATTTTGATGTTTACGTTTTAAATTTGGTGCAATGTTTTATAAGTGTATACAAGGAATTTGTTAGACTCATGAGAAGTATATCCTAAAAATTATATATAGTATTTATCTTACAATGTACAACACAAAATAATTAACCTTTACTTTTTTATTTGTCCTTTGTTGTAAAAATGTAATAAAGAAAGAAACTATTTATGAATTTTAATAACATAAAACTGAATACATTACTAATACAAAATTATAAATAAAATAACAAAATCCATCCAATTTAAACTATAGAATTAGTTTGGTTTGGTTAGAGTTTTTAATATTTAAACTGAATCATATATAACTTTTATGGTTGGTTTGAACACAAATACTCATACATATTATTATTATTATTTTAAATTTTTTTTTATCAAGAAAGGTATAGAGACCACTAAGAGTTTTTCCTAGAGAGGAAAGAATAAGTAATAGTAATAACTCACCTATTACTTAGAATAGTAACTGTATGAATATATTTACAGAATTGATTTTTAATAAAAATAATTTTAAAGTACACCAATTTATGTTCTAATGTTTTTATAGTAGTAGAAAATTTAGTTTAATTTTTTATCCAATATAAAAACTACTTAATTTTCCTTAACTCAAAATCTATTTTTGATTTAGAATAAATTCCAATCATACAGTAATCATTTACTTTAAAATCATATTAATTAATATTTCACTATAAATTTTGATTATTCAAAGTAAATCCAACACATGCAATTAAGCTAGGCCAATCAAAATCATGTTTTTGTTTATTAGGTTCAAATAGTACCTACTACAACTACAAGCATAAATACCAATTGAAAACCTCACTAAAATTTCAACACAGAAAGTGATGATAGGACAGATAAGATAACCTTATCCATCAGTTTCCAATAGGAAAGCTGCCACGTCAGATGCAGGCAAATATGCCCAAGATTTCCACCTCTCATTCCAGTTCTGCCTCCACCACCATTTCTCTCAAAGCAAGATAACATATACAACCCATTTTCTCAATCTTCATATCAACTTCTGGCTAGTAAACAAACAATTAGCAGGGGAAGAAAGAGAGAAACTACAGAGAAGACATGGCTTCCACTTCTGCACTTTCAATGGCTATGCCAGTAACTTGTGCCAGCCACAAGAAGGTCGTTCCTACCTCTGATGCATTCTTCAAGCCACTGCCTCTTCGGTCTTCAAAGGTGGCAGCATCAAACCCCAATGGGAGGTTTCAAGTGAGAGCCTCCATGAAGGAGAAAGTTGTGACAGGGCTCACAGCAGCTGCATTGACGGCTTCAATGATGGCTCCTGATGTGGCCGAGGCTGCTGTCTCACCTTCTCTCAAGAACTTTTTGCTCAGCATCGCAGCCGGTGGAGTTGTTGTTGTGGCCATTATTGGTGCTGTAATTGGTGTTTCCAATTTCGATCCCGTCAAACGAAGCTGATGAAGCTCTGAGGCACTGTGTTCTATTTTTTTTAACTCCTATAATGATATGCATCTGTAATGTATTTTTCTTCAGAAATGAAGTGAACTCTTTGTTGTGCAATGTCTTTATTCTCTACTTGGGCAGAAGCCCTTCCATCCTTAAAACGTATATTTCTTTTTAATTGCGTCAATTTGCTGCACGAGAATGAAATAACTAGCAGACTAATGATTACATTATATCCAACTCTAAGGAACGATTATATAATATTAACTACAAATATAACTGAGATTAAATTAGAATGAATCAGATAGTAGTAATGATTATTGATAATTCGACAATAGTGGGATCACAGGCCACATGAGGTAATACGAGAATGAATATATCCTCTGTGATATAAAGACACATCCACACACAAAAAAAGAAGCAGCAGGAAATTCAAACTTGAATTGATACTATCTAAGTATATGTCTCTGCTATGGGCATACAAATAACGTAGTAACTTATTGTCAGTAATGACTAATGATTAATTCTATGTAAAGCTTGAATACCAACACTGTATGTATGGCTCTCATCATACTAAAAGAAGCTGCCACCAAGCTACAATCACTGCCTACAAAACTTGGAAATCGAATCAAGCATGTATTGACTCTCTGAAGAATAGTTCACTTTATCTACCTTAACTACAGTAATCTTGACCTTCTGCTCATCGCCATATAATTCCTCTTTGATTTTCAGCCTAAACATAAACTGTTTAAAGAGTCGGCTCTTGATTATTTCTCCAAACCTCTCATCATCCTGTTGTTCATGCTTCAACAAGTACAGATCTTTCGCTGAATACTCCATAATCTCTTCACCGGCTTCCTGGAAAGCAGTTACCCAAGTTAATCCTGTGCCATCCAGAATTTGAGCTTGGAGAAGGAACCGGTAATCACACTCCTCAAATTCCTGATTGCATCTATCACATTGCCATCTTGTGTTTCCTGACCTGGTCACTTTCTTGTTGCATTGTCGATCTCCAATCATCAGAGGGCAAGCAGTGTAACAAAATGTATCAGTCTTGATGAATGATATGGTTGCCCTTATTGTTATCCAGTCTGGCTTGTCTGACCGTCCCAGACCTTCATCCTTGATTTGGGATATAGTTTTGCGAATCTCATTCTTCGTTCCTCCAGGAATAACGTCCTTAGAAATTGAAAGGGAAGCAGAATCTTTTCCTACCAGATCAAACCATTCTCTTAAGCTATTGGCCTCAGGGAACTCAGGATTTATGAAAAGCTGTGTGGTAGAAATAGAGCCTATCGACTTTCCACTAAAATCATTCACCTTCCCTGCTTTGACTGCTAAAATAGGGGAAAACCCAGCATCTACCATCTCTTGCATCTGTTGCCCTTCCCTGTTGCAAAACTCTCCCCACAGTGTAAGTTCAACACTCCTGCCAGAACTGTCTTTCAGACTCAAAATTCTTCTCTGGGTTTCCATTCCATTCTTCCTCAAGATGGGAACAGAAGGGTTCACAGATGTCACAACCCCAATAACATCAAGGATGGAGTTATTGTCAACATTCTCAATGTCACTGATAGGTCGGAAGGAGAACTGCTGTCTAGGAATAGAATCATCCTCATCTGGGCACAGCTCAACTGTTGAAGTTGATTCCAAAAAAATTTCCCATTCATTCTTCAAATGGTTGAAATTCTTCTGTGCAGGTTTTAAGCTACCTTTTGATATCATGTAAACTTTACCAACCTCAATTACACTATAGAAGCGATCAACAACAGCATTAAAGCATGTTACTCGTATTTCACCTCCATCAGAATCCAGGAGATCAAATGAGAACACTTTCCCATCACCGCGTGCATTATTGTAGCGCCGCAGATCCCCTTTAGCAGTTACCCTTGCCCTGATAGCCCACCGACCTTGATAAGGATTCAAAGCAGCTATAGGAATGATGCGTGCTGGCGCCTCATTTTTCATAACTGCCCCACGGCCCTTGTATACTGGAGGCGGTTGGTATGGAGGTTGAATTGTTGGCCTGAAATTCTGGGCGTTATCATGACTTGCATTTCGAGCAACAGGATTACTAATATTATTACTAATATTATTATTCCTGGCCACAGTGTTATCAGTTAAAGCTCTCACACTCAGTAAATCTGAATCCCCGAATGGCTTTGGATTCCCAATGATCTCAAAATCAGCTATTATAGTTTCCATGTTTAGAACCATAATAATCCTGTTCAAGGAAAAACACATAAGTATATAAACTAACTTTGCAGGATAAACCTAAAGTTGAATATGTAAGATTCAATAAGTAACATCTTCTTTATTCCTTAGAATCCATACGCAAACACATTAAGTCTAACAACTAAATGCTAAGGTTTTGAAAGTCTCTAATTATGTTGCAACTGCATTTCTTAATTCACACTCTAACTAATCAAAGATAAAATTTATTTAACCAAAAATTCAACCGTGTCCTCTTTTAATTCGAACTATCAGGGTTTACAATTGCAAAGCGTGACAAATAAGGTTATATTAAATTTAGCTTTACGAAGTGAAATTCGAACCATATTTAAATTCGAATCACAGAAAAAGTGAAATCACATGAATATTATTATATTCACAACCGCAACAAAACAAATTTGAGCATAATTACAGAAATGACTTAAATCCAAAATTAGATTTGCAGAGAAGAGAGAGACTTGCGGTTCTTGGAAGGAGTGCATATATAATCGAGAAGCTGAACAACCGAACCCTTCCGAACTCGCCCGGTTCGGACTCGGTCGTTGAGCTGAGTGGCGAGGACCGCGTGGTGAGAGAAAACGGCGTCGGAAAGCAGAAGACGGTATCTCTGCTTCTGCGAGATGTTGGTATTTGATAATAACGCTACTTCCAGAACCTGAACAAGCGGTTTGGCGTTCACGTCGCCCCCGATTATCGCCGGAATCGCGTTTTCTGTCAGATTCACCGACATTCTCCCTCCAATTTTGGATTTCGGTAGCAAACTGAACCCCTAACGGAAGGAGTAAATGGAAAACTCGTATCAATATGAAAGAAGGGACCGGAGGAAAACCAGACCGGGTCTGCTGAACCGGAAAGCAAACAAATGGTAAAAGTTTAATTATGATTCTTTCTAGTTTCGAAAAATTTTAGATTGATCCGGTTTTAATACTATATTAAAAAATTATTTTAATCTCTTAAGTTTAAAAATATATGATTTTAGTCTCAAAATATTAAATCTGAAGGATTCAAAATAGTTTTTAAAGAATATTTTAGTTTCTTAAACTTAACATTATTTATAAATTAAAATCATATTTGAATTTTTTGTAAAATTAAAATACTTTTCTAAGATTTGGACAAGATTTAGTTTATCTTAAATTTTAGAAAACAATAACATAATATCACAATAATAATAATAACTTTTCTTTGTTTTACTTAAACAAAGTGTTTCTATCATTCATATACTAAATTATCTCATCATCTTTGAAAAGAAACTTGTAAAGAAGACTTTAAAATTAAGATGTGATTTCTTAATCCAATTTGACAATTTAAGATGAAAACAATATTCGAGTATAAGTTAAGGATCTTATCTTAATATGATAATTTAAAAAAAAAAATGAGCAGAGATAAGCTTGAATTTGAAAAATTGAAAGAATAAAAGGAAGAAGGAAAAGAATGTAAAAGGCAAAGTTGTGACATCAAGAAAAGTTAAACATGAAGAAGAAAATTAAACAATTCTAATAATGAAATTTTGAACCTTATAGTAATAAATTTTGAAAATTTATAAAAAACAAGAGTTAGATTTTTTTTTTCTAATACACATACATGTGATAAGTATGGACATATAAAACTATATAAAACTTGACTGTCTTTTTTTAACTCGAAATAAGAAATAAGAAATAACATGTTGAAGAAAAAAAAGTACAAGAAACCAATGAAAAAGAAAAAGAAAAAAAAATACTATATTATTTGAGAAAATAATACATAAAATATAATAATAAACACTAAGAAAAGTGATGAAGAGGTACATTTGTGTTTATTGTGCTAAGGTAGTTATTGAATGCTTTGAGTGGGCTTTATGATGAAGCTAAAGATCAGCCAAGTTTTCAAAATCTTCATCTACAGGTACAGGAAGAAGCTCTCCTTTCTCAAATAAGAGAAAGGGAGAGATAACGTGACTTAAGAATATGTTGAAATAATTATAAGAGAAGAATGAAAAACTAAAAATAATTAATTGGATGATTTAGAAATGATACACCATAATTCTTCTTCTAATTGTGCATTAACTTCTCAAGTCAAAACTTTACACTGTGAAGGTTGCAAGATCCGTAAAAGCAAAATTGAGTATACTTGCAAAGTTTACAATGTTATTCCTTATACATTCACTATAACAAATGTCTAAATTATTAATAAAAATTCATAACTGAACAAAATTGTAAATAGTTATCTAGAAATTAACATGAAACTAAAGAACATATCTCAGGAAATAAAATTCTCTAACGGTCATATTGAAATTTTTCATAAATTATAAAAATGTTTATTACAAGTATGAATTGAAGGAGGATTCATTAGCTAGCTTTGTATTTTAGCCCATTAATCTAAGTGCATTCTCTCTTTTCTAACAATCTTAGTGAATGACATAATCCCGTCATTATACATGTATACTTTTATTTCATATCTTATTGAAAGATGTTGGAATGGATTACTTTACCCTAATATATGTAAAGTAATTAAATATTAAGTAAAGGGTAAAAATATAAATGACAAAACAATTAATATCATCTTCAAATTTAAAAATAACAAATAAATAAATAAATAACCTTTTTAAATATTTTACTTAAAGAAGTAATATATTATATACCCTAGAATACCTACCAAAAGTCAAAACTGACAATAACTTATTGCAAATTGAACCTATTAATTAGACTCGCCCACATTGAAGTTATAAGAGAAAACTTACATAAAAAAAGAAAACATCTACGGATTGAAGGAGTAGTATGATTTAATGATTTAATTAAGCATTCACACGCAATTATATTGTCACACACGAAAAGTGATGGTAGTATCTTTCTTTAATTTATTTTTAACAAAATTACACTCTTATTATTGATAGACACACTAAAAAAAACTGTTGGTCATTTTATAAAGTACTTTATATTTTTTTATATAATTTGATATTATTTTCCTGATTTATTTTTATTAAATATAATGACTTTTGTGTTTTATATAAACAAGCAGTAGGAACAAAAAATTAAAAGCGATTAATAATAAAGATTAATTTAGTATATTGATAATATTTTTAAAAAAAATTAACCAAAGTGTTTTCGTAATCTTATTAAAAAATGTACTATATTATAGATAAGAGAAACTTTTTTTATCATATATTCTACTTTGATCATGCTATTAATTAATATAAATCTTCAATAATTTATAATAAAAAATTATATGACTTTTGTTGTGTAAATGTGAGACTTTAATGAGTTTGCTTGGTTAAAATATTCGAAGTGATGGAGAGAAAAAAATAATTAAGAGAGTGAGCAAGGTTGAAGGGAGGAAAGAAAAAAAAAAGTTTATAAAGAATATGGATGAAGCATCTCATGGCAAAGAGTGAATTCTTTTCCTAAATGATTTTTTTTTTTTGTTATAAAAGAAATTAACAGGAATAAAATATGAATAATAAAAATACAAGAAAAATATAATGAAAAATAATATATGCTGTTTGGATGAATAAAAATAAGGGAAAAGTTGAGAAATGTCTTCCAATTTAATTGAATAAGTCAAAAAAGGAGTAAAATATATAAATAGTTATATAATAATTAAAAAATTACTTTTTACTCTATTATTTTTTTAAACATAAAAATATTTCTTTTTAAATTACGCTGCAAAAACTTGTTCAATTTTTCTTAAGAAATAAAAGATAAATAAAACATGGATAGATTTATTTATTTAAACCACGCAAAAAATTTCCAATATATAATATGTAGAGTTATATATGTTCTTCCAAGAAAGAGTGTTGAGACATGATCTTTGGACAAGATCGTCGAATATAAAACCCTAAAAAACATAATTTGGGAACCTTTGAGGATCACTAAGGGAGGTCAACGTCACAAAGTTTATCAATATTCTTAAAAAAGTATACAATTCTGATAAATCCGTGTGTCTTTTGGAACCACCAACCAAATGTAGATCAGTTTTCAAATTAGAAGAGGATAACAAACTTGCTAAAACTATCAAATTATTGTTAGTGTCATTTATTTAGTCATATAATCAAACACCTTTGCGGCATGGGGCGTGGCTTATTATTATTATGATTATTATTATAGTGGAATCAGTGTGATTGGTCCAACCAATGATGTAGATATCAATGGGTTGCATTATTATTATAAAATGGCTTTATTAGGGCAAACTAGAGATGGCCTCCTTTCCAACCTATTTGCTGGAAATGCAAGGAACAAAGGGAAAGAAAGGCAAAAGTAGATTCCCACTGCACATGTTATGTACTAGACAATGTTTAATTTGTCTTGGCCTGTGTAGGGACCAAACCAATTTTAATATCTCATTTTTCCATGGCCCTTCATCACTACCTCAAACTTAGCATGCATATCCATTTTTTGGCACAGTTCCCAAAACCTCCTCCAACCCTTTGGTTTTTAGTTTCCAGGTTAATCATTAACACATCTACATAGAGTTATGCCACCCAAGATGTGTTTGTTTGTTACTGATATAATCATTCTCCCTCCTCTGTTCAAGAAACTGGTAAATTTTTTAGTATGATAATCAATCTATATGTTAAGATCAGTATAAAAATTTGGATTTGATCCTCATAATATGAAAAACTAGTCAAACAAACGACATTTCTGATCTAATAAATATAGAAAAATGTGTGACAGGAAAAAGAAAATGTCAAAATAAAGAACTGTTGTATGAGAGGCTTATGATTATATTTTATGATTTGTGTATATGATATGATAAGTTAACATTGGATTTTTTGAGTGTAAGGCCAAGAAATGCTCTGAGGGTATGGACACACACATGATGGTATGTCCAAGTGAATTGTTTGTGAATAGAGGGTACGGACAGAGGGATCAATTTTGCAGATAAGGAAAAGGTACTATTTTTTCAATGTGCAAAATCTAAACCAGAAACAGGCCATTTTCAGCAATCACTCATGTGGGCCAATTTACTGAGATCAGGAAATTAGGCTGCCATTCACAGGGTCCTCCAACAAAGACATCTGCTCAATCAGGGAGAGAGAGAAATCCAAGCCATATAATTATCAACTATGAGGTTTGTCCTTCAGGACATTTATTGCATGAGTGGAACAAAAAGAGAAATACTAACAAAATTTGGTATAGTAGGTAAATGTTATGCTCATATTCTACAAAACTATAGTTCCAATTTCAGTTAGATATGAGAATTTTGTTAATGAGAATGATGAGTTTCTACCTTAAAAAAAAGTACTTAGACACCTTTTAAATCACAAACTTCCATTAAATAAGACTTTTCTTTGCTCAGTTTTTGTTTATGTAATAAAATAATGTACCATAAATCACATCATTAAGAATCTTTTAGATGTTTCCTTTTTATTGGGCGTTTGTATAACAGTATTTATTTCTGAAATATAACTCACTTTTACATAGAAAATGAAAACAGAAATTAATGATTATTTATACACTTCTATTTTTCTTTCTTTTATCATGCATCTTATCAGTTACCATGCATATGCATTGCATTAAAAGAATTGCTGAATAGAAAGGATGGAGAAGGGAAATAATTGAATAGTAAAAGAGTAAGAACCTTGGAAGGAAGGATGAGCATGGAGAAGTTCAGTTTCATCCCAAAAGAGAACCTTTGGGTCCCTTGTCTTGTTGTTGGGGCCACTGTTTGTATTTTAGTATCAACTCCGGTTTTTTTACATTCCAATTTTAACTTTCATTATTCACCCTTTTTTATTTTCATTTTTCTTTCTCATCATATCATATGATATTTTCTCTGTAACAACTTGGGGTATATCCAAGGGTTGTGATCATCATTCTTTGCACATATCTGATTCCAGACACTGCAGAGCTTAGTTTGAATAATAATTTTCAGATGATTAAACAGTAGACACCTTAATTTATATTTTTTTTATCATATCATGTAGATACTTATTTCTCCTACTTCTTTGTGTCTCAAGAGTATTTATTAACAAATGGGTGTTGATACATCATTGTCCATATATAATACTTTAAGTTCCCATCCAATACCATTGATTTGGTATAAAGATTAAAAATTTATGTCAAAAGCACATCGTTTCTTATCTAAGATTCTGTTCCTGTGGTGGTGTGTGATTGGGAACCAAAAAGATAGACTAAAGCTGCTTTTTTCACACTGTTTCAGGGCATCTTCACGCACATGTATTCGGGTATGTATGTACTCTTCCCGGTCTTACACTGGCAAGGACACAAAGGAATATTAAAATCAGGAACAGTTTTTTTCAGTAAAGAAGCTCTGGTTACATGGGAATGAACCTAAAACAGTATCTACCACCCCTTCTCAATTTCAGCTATTAGCTAAAGTGAGAACTAAAACAAAATTTTGGGTTGAACTTGCAAAGGGAATAAAGCTATGATGACAGGTTCCCATCAAAAGGAATGATGAACAATGATTTAAGAAGAACCTCTTGCTCCATTTGACAAAGAGAAAAAGTTAAGGAAAGCTGAAAGATATAATACCTCAGTCTCAAACAATCTAGCCCATCACTAAATTACATTTTCATGACATAATCAAAGAAAAAAAAATGAAAAGACTTTCTTATTTCCACTTTGAACAACAGCAGCATGATTGAATTGGTTGCACAACCATGCTAGATTTCTATTCGATCCAAATTACATGGCTACAAATAACAATGAGAGAATTGTAGATAAAATCAATATATCATTTTTTTTATTTGGAATATAAGGAACAAGTAGAAAGTCCTGTAATACAATAGAGCTTCTTCAACTACAGAATCTTCTAATAGTCTTGTGTTCTACCCTTCAACACTTCTTGTACTTCTCCACCAAGCAAAAGAATCAAACTCTCTACACAGGTCTGTGTCTCTTGTGGCCTGCCTTCCCATCTGATTTCACACCACCACTTGAATCCCCCTCTGAAGTAACTTCCATGGATTTGGTAAAGGAACTTGAAAGATCAGCATACAAGTCATACACTCTTCTGATGTTGTTGTTGAGCTCCCTGATGAGACCTACATTCCTGGTGAGGTTATCAGGGACCTTAGACTCATGGTTCTGGTTTATCTCATTGATGAGTAGCCTGTTCTGATCAAAAATGTTCTGGACTTGAACAAAGCTCTTGTGAAATGTCTGCATGATCTTGGCATCAATCTGAGCACCATCGCCAAGGCCAGAGAATGTGTCACCCTCCATTCTTCTCTCTGAATTGCAAGAAGCCAATTCAAGTCAGAACCAGGCCTGCAGCATGTGCAAACTGAGATGAGAAGATATAACAACAAAGGGTGAGAAAGTCCTATTAGTATACATAAAAATTACACAAAAAAAAAAATGGTCATTTTTTAATAAATTTATCCATACTAATAATCATATCCCCTATCTGCAATGGCCTGCACTAACCACAACAGAGAGACAAAACGTGACCAATTTTGGAATTGTTTATGGCATTTGCACAGATGAGACAACAAGCAGTGTAGGAGAAATCATGACCACCATGAGTTCCTTTTCCAGAGGAATCAGACTATTAGCATATTGTTACTGTTATTATAGGTTCTAATAATCAGTTTTATTCTTATTTTTTTATGAGTTGGGAAAAAGCAGATCCCATTTCCATAAAAGGGAACTTTTTTAATATTGTACTCAGGAAACAGCTACCCAAAGCTCAAAGACCCAAAAACAAAAACTAAAAAAAATCAGTCAATGATGCATTGTAGATGATAATATGAGGCTATGAAGGTACTGCTACACAGACACCATCATTAACCTTTTCTAAACAAAATTAAGAAAAACAAAAACAAAAGAAGCAACCGTCCAAGATGCCAAAGATAATTGACCAAATTCGGCCAACTCGCACATTCATTGAATAAAACCAAACCAAACCAAATCCCTTTAACAATCTCCAACAATTCACATCAAAATTTAAATTTAAATGTTCAACCGTTCTTGGATAACCTGCAGCAGCAAAATATCTAGTAACAGAAATCGGAGGACAACAAATTAAGAAACAAAAACCGAGTTTAATGATTCCAAGTTCTAACGCATATCCAACCTTCGACAAGGAAGAAGAAAAACACAGCGAAACATGAAAAAACACAGAGCTCAAAATCAATGCGTGACCCAAAAGCGAGCAGAGAGCAAAATTCACCCTTTTCTTGCAATATATTAAAATTCTACAGTCAAAATATGGCGTAGTTTATTAAGGGTAATGTTAGTTACAGCATTATCATTCCAAAATCTTACCTTGGTAAACAGAAACATTATTTTTTCTTTTGGGTGAGATTGAAAGAAGAAAAGAAGGTAGACCCAGAGAGAGAGTGTGATAAAGATCGAAGCTTGAACAACGGAATCTCTGGAGTGAAGGCTGTCGTATGAATTCTTCTCTCTGAAACAACTGAAGAGAGAGAGAGAGAGAAAGAGAGAGAAAATTCGTAAGATTTGACAGTGACGCTCACGCTTGGAGCCTGCTGTGTCTTAACATTTAGCAGTATTGTGTACAATCTATAATATTGATGATGAAATGATGCATATTCAGTATTCAATATCCACATGTTATTCCCCTCTTATTTATTCTTCTTTATTTTGATACACTTACGTCATCTACATCATTATTTTTCCTTTGTCAATTCCAAAAATCCAAAGTATATATAACACATCATTGTGTATTTACTAGTATTTACTAATTTGGATTAAATATTAAATGATATATAATTTAAGGGTGTGATTGAGTAGGTTAGAATTTGGTGTTGTCTATTTTAATATCTAATATAGGGACAAAACAAATAATGAATTGACCCGATTTTGTTACTTTTATAAGAAATTAATTTTTCAACTAATTTGACATATAATCATGATAAAAAAAGTGTTTGATTAGCTCAGCTCATTATCAAGATATTTGAGTATGAATAAAATATTGCTAGATAATGGAATAGATTAAAATGACCCACAAGAAGACAAATTCAAATTAAAGATAAATAGAAATTACTAAATAACATCACATAAATTAAATATAGTTTGTTTATGAATATTTATTTATGTGTATGATGGACCGTATAATACATAATATATATAAATTAAATGTAATTTATTTATGTTTATGGTCGTCGATCGTATAATATAAATAGTGTTTTTAGTATGTGTGGAACATAGAATCAAATTCAAAAATGTGAATTCTGTTTATTTGAATGGAAATTATTCTTGCTTTAATTGTGAAAAATTAAAATTGAATTTTGTAGTAATCTTAATAAAAAAGTAACTGTATAATAAATAAGGTCTTCCAAATCTTTATATATCAACGAGCAGTTGGTTATTTTTAATAATATGTGTTTTGATGTTATGTCCTCGTTTGAAAAAAAAAAAAGAAGAAGAAGAAGATAGAAATGTTTCTCAGCATTGATGAATTGAAATTTAGCAAGATTTTGCATGAGGTCAATTTTTATTAAAGACCTCCATCATAAAGGCTCTAATATATGTTGAAATTATTTATCTATCCAAAATCAATATTATCATAAAAAAATACAACACAGTTATTAAAAAAAAGTTAATATTTACATTTATAAACACGAATAATTGATAGTAAGTTACTAAAAAAAAGATGAAAGTAAGTAAAAGAATGTAATAAAGAAGAAAAGAAAGTGTATATTAGTTTAATGCAAAATGACACCTGATTAGATAAATGATATGTTGAATGAACAATAATATACGGAATAGAAGGATGACAAATGATAAAAACATATTTAATTAACAAACTAGTTTAAGGTTTGGGTTAAGGTTAGAAAATACATATATTTATAGTATTTAAGAATAATTACTAGTATTATACTTACCTCAAGTTTAAGTTAAAAACCTTTGTAAAATCTAAATGATTTTGAAATGTAAGGATAGTTAACAAATCACAAAAGCAATACACACAACATAAGTCATTTTTATGCTTACTAGTCTTTACCATTGAACTACATACAGATTTTGGTAAAAAACAATTTTTATTATAATCAACATTTATAAGTATATTTTCTAAGTCACTCTGGAGTTGTTATAAGTAATTCTTATATTTGAATTTTTAAGTAGACAACTCAGGTATTTCGTGTTACAACTAAAAATACAAATATTTGCTTTACATTTTATTAAACAAATGAATAAGTTTAAAAATAAGTTATTGTTGTTTTAGAGCTAATTTTGTCTGTTTATCTTTTAACTTGAGAGAGAAAATGCCTTTTGAAGAATTAAATGTATCATTAAATGTTTTTCACCATGTAATCACCTTAATAAATACTAACATCTTACTAATTTTTCCATTTTGTATGAAATTGATTGATCAGAGACCTATATTGTTAAATGTGTCAAAAATTATATCACTATTCTTTTTTTTTTATAACGATAATAAATTATCTTTATAATGATGAACCGGAATATATTTTTATAACAATTCTTATATCAACAATTAAATAAAGACAGTAAAAGAATCTTGATTATATCATCTTAAAAAAATTCAAAAAGTATTTTTAAATTTTTATTTAATCTTCTTTTTAGAGTTAACATTTTCAAAGATGTCATGATAAAAGTCTGAGTTATAAATATTTTATCTAAAGTTGAATTGAAGATATTTTTATAAAGGTTAAATGGATGATTTTTTTCATAAACAAAGTCAATATATTAACTAAGGTTGAATTGTAGAAATCTACTCGAGGTCAAGTTAAAAATGTTTTATTTTGAGTAAAAATAATATGGTTGAGATCAAGTTAAAACTACTCTAACTAAGGACAAATAGTAATTACTATTGAATTAAAATTGTTTTAATTAAGGTCAAATTGAAATTTCTTTAATTGAAATTGATGACATAAAAGCTAGAAGATTAAGTACTTGGTATTTCCAACCACAGAATCTATTGAAGATCCAAGAGATGAAGATCTTGATCACAGTGTTTGATATTTTTATTGAGTTGTATTTTATTTAGGATGTGTTGTAAGTAATGTTTTATCTCTTATTTGAATTTGATTAAATTATAAAATATTTTTAAAGTGTTTAAGAATCATTAGAAAGTTTGAATTGTGTTTTAATAAATTAAAAAATGTTTTAATTTAAAAATTCATTTAAATATGTAAAAAGGAACATTTAAATTAATTAAAAATACAAATTAATCAATTAAATCACCAATCAACTTTATTTTAACAAATTAAAGTGAACTTTTAATTTATTAAAATCACTTAAATGCCAAACCTTACATATAGCTTTGATTTAATCAATTAAAATGAATTTTAATAAATCAAAATCACTTAAAGTGTATACTTTACTGATTTTAATAAATTGAAAACTTATTTTAATATATTAAAAATCTAAGACTTTAATTCTTGGCTATGTTTTAAAGGACATAAAAATTTTAATCTATTAAAAACGAGATATAAAAATGAAGTGTATGTTTTTCTATTTTTTACGAATTGAATGAATATTTTTTTCCTTGATTGATAAACACTTTTGTAAACTAGAGAGATGTTTCCTTAATATCGATTTTTTTTGGCTTTCTTTCTTGTATCATTGGTTCAAACTTTTTTATTCAAGGGTTTAAGTGGATGGTCACCTTTATTTCTTTTCTATTCTTTTGTGTTTATCATTTTTTAATAATTTTGTTCATCTTTTGTAATTATTGTATATTGTGGGTGATTAAACTGTTCTTGTGACAAGGTTTTAAAAAGTTTGGCACTAAGATTTTGTAAGATTTAAAATCTTTGTTTTTTAGTGTTTTCTTTCATATTTTTTATAGGTGTTTCAAAATGTTGAAAATTCGTAAATGTAACTTTTTTTATAAAAGTGAATTAATATAAATTTTATATTTTTCTTTTTTCTCTCATCTCTCATTTAATATATTATAAATAATATATTCTTCACTGACTTGATATTCAATTTTTTTAATATTTCATCACAAGTCCTTGTAAAATTTGGTCTGTGAAAATGAATCACTTTGTAAGAATTTTCACAATTCAATTACTTCTCTTAAATTTGACTTATTATTTTAATAAAATTTTAGTTAACGATACTTTAATCAAGATTACGTTATTAATTATATACAATTCAGAAAATCATATTGATTTTAAAGAGATTGTTTTAGGTGAGCTAAAAACCCTTTAAAACTATTATAGTCGGTAAAATTGTTTTGTTTTAAAATGACACTTTGGTAATCCCTAAAACCACCTTAACTCATATATTTCAAAGTTGATGTAATTATAAATATTCTTTTCCTTCCTATAACTTTCATAATTCTCATATTCATTACATAAGCCTAATACTGTTATTACCAAAACCTTCATGCAACATACTTAATGCTACATTAGCCTGCAAAACTCAGTCTATCACACTCCTAACCTTATTAAGTAACAATCTTCAATATTTAATTATAGTTCTTGAAATTATTTCCTAATTAAATAATAATTCATGCATAATCAAATAAAAACTTCTAGCCTTCCCTTGTTAATTATTGTAGGTTTTATTTGACTTATGAATCATCTACTATTCTAGGAGGCTGCATGATTGCATGATTAGATCCCCTTAGCTAATCAATTGACTAATATTATGAACATTTAATTGAAGTTGATCAAGATATTTGAAATGAAGAATACCAATTCCAAGGAAACGGTCAAATATCATATTTAATGCATGTAATGCATCTTAATTATAAAAATAAAAAGTTATTCAATTCCTACATATTCTCACTTCATATGTCTTTCAAATTGCTAACTTAATTTGAAAATTAAAGACTTACTTTATATTGATTTTGTAGGCACCCTACCTTTAAAAAGATGCTTATGCTTAATTAAGAAATTAAAAAGTCTTGTCTTATGCTGAAATATTAATTATATGTTTTCTAATGTCAATAACTAATGATTAGCCAAACTACCATATAGAAATGTATTAATCAATCACAGAAGTCAATATAATATCCGGGGTATTGTTGTGAATTCAAATTTCGAAATAAAAGCAAATTTATTAAGTGCTGAATGCGTAAAAAAGTTTAAATTAGTATTTAAGATTATAATTTAACAACAAAACAGTTTCTAGTCTAGTATTAAATTGGCCTTTGAAATTACAATTTAATAACAAAATGATTCCACAAAACTTACAGCAAAATCAAATTGTTGTATTTTTATATATTAAAAATCTAATTAAATCTTTTTGAGGACTAAATTAATACTGTGTTCCTCGTTTATTGAACTAATTGATTACTTATCCATTTACTTATATTAGAATTTGTGGTTCAGTTTAGTTTATTTTGCCGTCCAGAACTAATAATTAATATCCCAATTCATTTTGTATTTAACAAGTAAATATATTTTCGTTTAAGATTTGTCAGTAGACTACACAAAAATCATATAGTTCTATTAACTAAAAGTCCACGTAAACACAAAATATATAATATAAAATTATTTATGTTTCAAAGAAAGCAATCAGTAGGGGTTGGTAAGTGATTCTATGGTCTCATTAAAACTCAGTTTATGAAATCTGAATTTTAAATGGGTTTGAGATAAACTTGGTGCGCCAAATAAATGTTTTTTTTAATATTCGTATCTAGTGAGTATATATATAAAAGAATTGATTTGTGGCTAAATAAAAATATGTAAAGTATTTTTTTAATCAATGAAGTTTACTAAACTAAAAGAGAATGTTTTCTTTTCCTAAATTTTTTTTATTAAATTTTACTAAAATAAATATATCACGTTTCATATAGTTAAAATATATTAAGATTTATAATATCAAAAATCAGTGAGTCACAATTAAAATAGAAGTAATTTAAGTCATTATTATATATTATAGTAAAAAATTTATAAAAAATAATTTTATTAAAATATATTTTAAATAGTATTTTTATTTGTTTCATGTAACAAATATTTAAAAATAAAAGTGGAATAAAATGCAAAAAGTTAATGATTATATAATTTGAGAATCTAAATCATATATTGCAGGTAGATATATTGTCATTCTGGTAAAGTTCTTGCCAAACATACAGTCATGACATACATTGTGTGTAGATATTTTCCCATGAAAGATTAGGTCATTCCAATTTAAATTTGACAATTTTTATAACATCTTCATATTTTTTTTTTTAAATTTATAAGTGTAAGAACAATATAAATTATTCCTAGATCAGGAAATATTTTGAATTACATAATCGAATTTTTATTTTAAATTTATAACTTTTTATTATGTAATTTAAAATTCAAATAATATTTTAGAATAAAATTTAAATTTTATTATATATTTTACAATTTAAAATATATTTCTAGATTCAAAAATTTATTATAAATCATATAATTTGAAAAAATATTTTTAATAATATAATTCATAATATACTTTTAAATTACATAATTTAAAAATATATCTTAAATTACATAATATAAAATATATTATGAATTATACAATCTAAAATATGCTTTTGAATTATGTAATTTAAAAATAATTTACATATTGTATAAATTAAAATATATTTCTAAATTATGCATAACATAATTCAAAAATACATTTTAAATCTTATAATTCTATATTACAAATTCAAAATATAGATATTTTGAATGGTACAATTTGATATATTTCATAATCTAAAAATTTAGAGTATAATATTTTGAATTTTTCTAACACCACATGTGGAGAGAGAAACCGTGGGATTAAAAAAAAAAATTGTCTTTTAAGTCACTGTCATGGGCCACATGTTGAACAAGCCCATATATTCATTGTCCTCTCACGGCCCTTTAGACATTTCAAGTGTTATAATGTTTTTCTCTACTGAAATTGAAAATCATTAATCACTGTTAAACAAATAAACAAATTGAAATATTGAAAAAACTTCACACTGGATATTATGATAATATGTTACTGTTAGTAATTTATTTATGACTGAATTTTTTTCTTTTGTTAGAAATATTTAGTATTATTAAATTAAACATCACTCTATGAGTAAGTTTTGATACAAGTTAAAAAAATTAAGAGTTTTCCTACTAAAAATATAAATTAAATTTCTCAAAAAATCTTTTAACTGTATATTCTAACATGCTGGCGAGTTTCCTTTGAAAAAATAACATAAATTAGTTATTAAGTGTTCAAATTCAATATTAATTATACTAATTCCATCTGATGGATACGTTTGGTAGTAATTATTTTTCTCGAATTATAAGAAATGAATAGACATTTTAATACAAATTTGATTACTTTATATTTTTCATAATCATTTCTAGCGGCAAGTTTTTTCTTTATAATTTTAATATAAGTTTTTACCAAATAATTTTTTGAACATAAAAAAATTATCAGAAAATTAATTATCCCTAAATATAATAAAATATTATTAAATTTAACATCTCTTAGTAATTATTGAAATAACACATTAAAATTATCAACTCCGGTCAAATTTTAATAAATCTATTCAAAATTATCAAAAATTAATATATTAAATAATTTTTAAAATTTATTATATGAAAAAACTATTTTTCTCTAAAATAATTCAATTTTATTTTTGTACGTGTCAAGTAAATTATTGTCATATCAAAATATTAACATAAACATATAATGTCTCACTTAACTTGTTAAATTCCAAACAAAAATAACTATATTGATGAAGATCCATTAAATGTTTTTCATTGTACTAAAAAAATCACCAACACTTTTATTTATAAAAGAGCATATATTTTCCTATATATTAATATTTTATTATTATAATTCTATAACAGGATGATTACTAAAAACTTTATTAGAAAGGTTCGTAAGTATTTAGTTAATAATATTTTTTCAATGAAATAAAGTTCATAAATCTGATTTTGAAAAATAATTACTAGAAACAAGTTATAAATTAACTGTATTGTAAAGTTCCGTGTATGCTGATAGATGATGCATTCAATATACACTTAACAAATAAGAAAACATAAAGGCGACGTTTTTATATAAAGAAATGTTATATAAAAAAACTTGAAATATTTTATAATAAAATATGTTATTTGAATAAAATATTTTAAAAAATTATGAAAGTCATTTATTGCTTAAATCTAGAAAAAAAAAATCTAAAAAGTAAGAATTTAAAATTTTTACATTTTCTTTCTCTCTTAAATTTTTTTTTTTTTTTGGTATTATCATTTCAGCTGAACTTAGGTCAATACACAGTCGAGTCTTTTTCAATCAAGATATCATTGACTTAATACTCTTTTAAAAATATCATAAAATAGATAAATTTAAAAAAAAAATCAAAGAAAACTATATATTTACCTTTTTTTTTTCTCATCAACAACATTTTCAAAAGTTTGTGACACCATATCAGTAGAAAACATGCAAGTCAATATATGAATCTAGAATAAATATGATGATAGTAAGTAACTTAATACTTTATTTTAATACATACCGAACATCTTTTATACAGTTTATTAACGTACGTAATACTTTATTTTAGTTTAATAAACAACCTAATAGTTTTTAGTGTAATACAGTTTACGTCGTACATAATACAGTCTATTAATGTACATAATACTTTATTTTTGTCGTACAAATTATTCAACCTAAACTTGAATTTAAAGTGTGAAACAGTAACGAAAGTGGAAAGAAAAAAGTGAGAAAAGCTAAGGCAGCACATAGTCAACAACCACCACATCCTCCACATGTTCCACCACCTTCACCAACCCTTCCTCCATCTCCACACTCTCCACTTCCTTCTGTCCGGGGAAAACCGTCAGCGAAGCGATCGAGAACCCCTTTGCTCTCTCCGGCGAGATGTTCTCGCCGCAAGAAAATTCCCCGACATCCTCGTCCATTCCTCGTACCACACTCAAAACCTCGTCCTTAACCTTGTCGTGGTCGTCACCACCCTTCAGCTTCAAAAACCTCACGCGGAGGCTCGAGCCCTTCGCCGGCATCTTAAGGGTCGCTTTTCCGGGGACCCACTCGACGACCATCATGTCGTCGTAGATGGGAAAAAGGAAGCTCGTGACGGCGGCGATGTGGCTGGGGTGCGCGTTGTAGGCGTAGAGGTGGTCCTTGGAGGGGTAGCGGCTGTGGAGCATGTGGGTGAAAGCGGTGGTGGGTCCGTTACGGAGAAGTGGGCCCGCCGTGAGGTGCAGCACCCCGTCGATGGAGGCTAACGAGTTCAGGGCGTCGACCATGGCGTTGACCTTGGTCGGTTCCGTTCCGTCTTTGACCTTGACGAGGACGACGTGCTCCACCAGACTCTGGCTTGAGCACATTCTGATCTTTGAGAAACGGGGTTTGAATTTGAAGGGTGAAGAATAGGGTTTGAACTGAGAGAAAATGAGGGAAAACGGTGAACGTGTTTGCAAACTCAGCATCATCTTTCACTACAGTGAGAGAAAATAACAAGTGAAGTGTTTTTCATTTTTTTTTTCACTCAGATCAGAGGCCACCAAGAACGATGACCATGTTTTTTCTTTTATACTTACTTTCATTTCTTTGCACGTTTTACACGGGTTGCGTGATCCATATTTTATCCACAGAATAATAGTATTTATAACAATTTTTATTTGGTTAGTTTATAGTACAAAATAACTTTGCACCGACAACTGCATATAGCTAATACTCTTTTTTGTTGAGCGATCTTATTTATTTATCGGAATAAATTTTCCTACAAATTAGTCCTTTGCATAAACTCTAAGAAATATAATTAATATTTAAAATTGAATTGAATTATTATATAATTTGCAATATGTTTCCTGTCTTTTATGTTGATTAAAATATTTTCATTTAGATTTTTTACTCTATATATATAAGATAAATGTTTAATGATATAATAAAATAAATATTAATATTAAAAGTAAGATATATAATCATTCTTTGTAAGGGTGAAATTTCTTTGGAATCATGTTTTTCGTGATTTAGGATTTAACATACTTATCTCTAAGTTTGGTGTTTGTGTTAGTGAACATCTGTATCTTTAATTGAAAAATAATTTTCTTGACAAACGTAACAATGATATTATAACCTACTTTTAAAAATATTATAATTATTATAAAAATGAAATTTTGTATTTATGAAAAAATAAAGAAAATGAAGAATAAAATAGTAGTTATAAAATAATTGTAAAAATTTGTTAGATATCAACTTCAATTACTTTTTTTACGCTATTATAATTCTATGTTCTGAAGGCTTGTTTGTTAACACTCCAACTTTTAGAAAATTTTATTTATTTATAGAATTTACTCACTGAGGAAATAAAAATTCTAACATATTTTTATTAAAATCAAAATTTCTAGAGTTACTCCATCATGATTTTTAATAATTATTTTAAATTGGAGGCGGAGAATCGTAAAAATGAAGGTTAGGATTCGATTTCTCTACTTTCAAAGGTGATACGAGGAATTAGTTCGTGACAAAAACAATTTGAGCCTTCAATCATTATATATATATATGTGTGATTTTTTAAATCTTAAATGATATATATATATATATATATATATATATATATATATATGTTTTTTT
>Ga0209700_102143_pt1 | contig 40484 bp, 22 predicted proteins | sample SiratroredBW_FD_187528 | JGI IMG/M metagenome (GOLD analysis project Ga0209700, IMG submission 187528) | Root nodule microbial communities of legume samples collected from California, USA - Siratro red BW (SPAdes) (version 2) | ecosystem: Host-associated > Plants > Roots > Nodule | place: USA...
TGTTTCATGCAACTGTTCTGATTCAGTAAATTCAAATAAAGATCCAGTCTGTGAAACAGAATTGCATTTTACTGAAAAATATCAAATTGTTTCAAAAAGTTTTGAAATCCAATTCACTCCCCCTCTTATATTTCAGCCAAAACAGTTTCCAACAACTTCAAATATTGTAATAACATTAACTCGAAACTTATGCTGATAAAAAAAATTAAATCTAAACTTATGATTGAGATTTTTATTTACTTTTTACTGTTTTGGTTAACATTTCAGATCTTGTTTTAACTTTTGATTTTGCATAATTAATATATCAAGTACTTTTATTGGGTAAAGTAGAAGAAATTTTTGCATACAATGGTAAGAGGATTATCTATCAATGTCATTTTCCAAAATTTATTTTGTCACAAACTTTAGCTAGGCTCATTGTGGAAGAGTTGAAATTTAATGACTTTTATTTATTATAATTCTTGAATCAATATCTTTCTTTAATTATAAATATTAGAAGTTTTTTCTTTTATTTGATTATCCGGTACTAGTAAAACTTTTATTTAGAATACATTGTCAATTACCCTATGTTTTAAGGGTATATTTGTCTCAATATTGTTTTCAGTTGTATTACCTTTTTTTTTACTTTCAAATAATTAATAATTGGTCATTCAGAGTTTAAGAGTTTACTGCAAGAGAATACTTATAATATTAAACAAGAGAATTCACATGCTAAATTTTTAGAAGCAAAAATTGATAATATGGGAAAAGACTTACACTATTTAAGATGGATTAGCATCTATGCGATGAAACAAGAATTTGAGAAAGAGGAAGTGTGGTGTGTAAATCAAAACATAATGGAAATAATCAAATCATAAACATTCCATTCTCACATATAGGATAATAAGAGAGACTTACCTTGATCCATGAGAGATCTTATTTCTTTGACTTATCTCTTCTCTTTATTCTCCTTTACCCAATCTATCTCTTTAAGTCACTTTAATCTCCACACACGTTATTGATGGTTAATTGTAAAAAACGCTTATACTACAGAGACAGAACCTTATGTTTTTTATAAAACCAATGTCCATCAGATCGGTTACCTATCAGTTATTTATTCAATAAACCACATCTCATAACTACCAAAATGTCCTCTTAGCTTTGTTAAATCACAACCAGACCCATAATAATATTTCACATGAGTCACATTATAGAATATCACATTATAGAATTATTTATTTATTTATTCTAACATGGTGTCCTGGTAATGTGAAGAGAAATCAGAGAAAAATCACATCAATCAGGATGAAAGGATGAAAATACCTTCGTTTTCTGTAGGTATTTGCATCTTTAAATTGACTCATCCACAAAGATTCCTTAGCCATATAGAGTGTTTCGTTATTTGAATTGTTAGTGTTTTTTTTTCTTTGGTGTTTTGTTTCTGTGTTTGGTTTTTTATTGTTAATTGTATAGATGGTGTGAACACATATTTTGCTTTGAAGAGAAGCTAAGACGGTTAGTTTGTGGTACATGTAAGGTCAAGAATAGTGATTGTTGAACATTGATTTGGTGGTGTTTTTATGCAAGTTCATGGAAGAATCTGGATTTAAGTATCCATGTTAAAGGTGTAAAAATATGGATAATCACATGGTGTAAAAATATCAATAATCAATTATCTATGTATACATAATCGATTATATTTATTTATTTTTTATTGATAGTTGACTATTCAAGATACATAATTAATTATGTGTATAAATTGTAAGGATAATCCATCAAAATAGAGTGTAATTTCTTTAAAGATAACTAATTATGTTTGTTTGTATAATTGATTATGTTTATAGTTTCAATATATAATGGATCATGTAAACAAGCATAATTGATTATCTAATTCTTTTTATTTTGGTTGTTATGTGAATGTTGATTGTACTAGTTGAAAGTTTTCATTATATGAAGCGTTTACTATGTGTTTACTATATTGACATCATCGATTATATATTATGATATTATGTTTGGGGACGAGTCTAAAGGTAATAGACTTGTCTAATGAAAATAGACATATATTATAACGGTAGAATTTAAAAATTTTATTTATTTTATATTTTTTATTTAAGTAGGATGTTAAATATTTTAGAATTTATATTTATTTAAGATTTTTAATAATTTAAAATTTTATTTATTTCAATTTTTTATTTAAGTAAGACATTAAATAATTTATTATTTATATTTATTTAAAATTTTGAATAAATTAATAATTTTATTTATTTTAAATTTTTATTAAGTGGGATATAAATAATTTAGTGTTTGTATTTATTTAAGATTAATTTAAGAATTTCATTTATTTTATATTTTTATTAAAATAGCACATTAAATAATTTGGGATTTGTTTTTATTTAAGATTTTGAATAATTTTGGAATTTTATTTATTCTAATTTTTTATTTAAATATGATATTAAATAATTTAATATTTGTATGAATTTTGAATAATTTAAAAATTTTATTTATTTCAAATTTTTTTAAGTAAAACATTAAATAATTTAAGATTTGAGTTTATTTAGAATTTTGAATAATTTAAAAAGTCTATTTATTTTAAGTTTTTTATTTAAATAGGACGTTAAATAATTTATATTTTATACTTATTTAAAATTTGGAATAATTTAAGAATTTTATTTATTATAAAATTTTATTTAAATGAGACATAAGAATTGTATTTATTTAGAATTTTAGATAATTTAAAAAACATATTTTTTTATTTTTATTTAATTACGACGTTAAATAATTTGTAATTTGTATTTATTTAAAATTTTGAATAATATAAATTTTATTTATTTAAATTTTTTCAGTAAGACATATTTATTTAAGATTTTGAATAATTTAAAAATTTATTTATTTTAAATTTTTATTTAAGTAACATATTAAATAATTTATGATTATAAATAAATTACCAATTTTATTTATTTCAATATTTTATTTAAGTAGGATATTAAGTAATTATTTATTAACTATATTTTTAATATTGGATTATTTTTAGTTTAATATACTTTAAATTTTTTATTTGTTACTCTTTTAAATGTTTTTTGTTTTCATAATAATCTCACCTTATATATCATTTTATTTATTTAATTTTTTCCCTGCAAGAAAGAGTATAAGTCTAAAACATTAATAGAAAAAGTAAATAAGAAAAATAAGATATCATTACCCATCATTAGTCATGAAGTTTAAGGCAAAGTTGACCTGATTAGAATTTAGATCATCTCTTTCCAAATTCTGAATCAATTGAAAGGAAAAAAACTATGAGAGCTATATTAATATTTAAGTATTTATTTCATTTTAATGTCTTTTTCCTTACAAATGTCATTATTTCTTATTGTATTATCATCATTATCAACTACGTAATATTCTTATTCTTATTCTTATAATATTCTTATAACACGTGACAGCTGAAACTCAAAACGAGACATAAAAACAAAAATTGATATAATTAGAGGGCTTAAAAAAATATTCCTATATAATTATAAATTTACTCATTTAATTGTCAAAATAATAAAACTTAATTTTAAAAATTAGGTTCATTCATATTTTTAGTGACTAATATTTAAAATTAACTCTTTCTTTATCTCAATAACTAGAAAAGAAACATGTTTTAATTCTATGCACAAACATAAAATATTTTTATTATAATACAAAATAAAAATAATTTGTATATAAATAACTTGGAATTCGTTAACAATGAAAGTGGAATCTTTAATGATATTTCAAGTCAAGGGACCAAAACAACTCCTTCTAGATTACAATAACTAAGTAATTAATTTTAAATTCAAAAAACCAAAAACCAACTTTCCCAAATTTTTCAAAGACTAATAAAATACGTTTAGGTCGAAATACATTTATTGCCATTTTATATTGATTTTTGTTTACTTTTTAATCATTCTTCTCATGTATATTTGAATTTTTATAAATACTTTTTTAGATATTTAATTTAAATATTTTAATGGTATTTGAGTTTTACTTCTGTAGCAGCCATTATGGAAAATCAAATGCATTGGACAAAGTCAAATAGAAACTGTTTCAGCTTGTTGACAAAATAACTTCCCCATTATCTATTTCAGTATCCTTATCAACATGATGTATTGCAGATATGTATGTATGAATATAAATGTGTGTGAATTGTGAAACATAACTCAAATCAATCAAAGGTAGAAAAGTAAAAACATGCAGATGAGTTATCTAGCAGTGTTTCTGATACTGCTTCTTCCAATCTCATATGCGGCTTCTGACCTTGTTGAGAAGAAATTCAAGGAATGTTTGATAACACAACTTCATCAAAATTCTGAATCCATTGAGAAAATACTCTTAACAAAATCCTCCTCCCAATATCCCCAAGTCTTGGAAGCATTGGCACAAAATCCTAGATGGATGAATTCATCAAGGAAGCCTCTTCTGATTCTAACACCTTTCCATGAATCAGAAATTCAAGCAGCTATCAGATGCAGCAAAGAACTTGGGTTGCAGCTCAGAGTCAGAAGTGGTGGCCATGATTATGAAGGCCTATCATACCTCAGTAAGGCCCCATTTGTGATGGTTGACCTCATCAACCTCCGTTCCATTCAAGTTAACCTTGCTGATGAAACAGCTTGGGTTCAGGCTGGGGCTTCAGTAGGTGAACTTTACTACAAAATCTCAAAGGAAAGCAAAGTGCATGGATTCCCTGCAGGAACCTGTCCAAGCATAGGGATAGGAGGACATATCAGCGGAGGGGGGCAGGGTCTCCTGTTGAGGAAGCAAGGCCTGGCAGCAGACCATGTTGTTGATGCTTACCTCATTGATGCAGATGGGAAGATTCATGACAGAAAATCAATGGGAGAAGATGTTTTTTGGGCCATTAGAGGAGGTAGTGCTACTAGTTTTGGAGTCATCCTTGCATGGAAGATCAAGTTGGTGAAAGTTCCACCTATTCTTACAGGGTTCAACATTCACAAAACAGTTGAAGAAGGAGTGAACAATCTCATTCACAGGTGGCAATACATTGCACATGAATTGCCTGAGGAACTTGTCATTAGAGTAATAGCTCAAAATAGTGGTCACAAGTTTGGAGCGACCTTCAACTGTCTCTTCCTGGGAGGAGTAGACAGGTTGATACCACTGATGAATAAGAGTTTCCCAGAATTGGGATTGAAGGCCAAAGACTGCACTGAAATGAACTGGATTCAATCTGTTATGTTCATTGCTGGATACAACATAAACGACCCTTTAGAACTCTTGCTCAACAGAACTACCATGTCTAAAAGCTCTTTCAAGGCCAAGTCTGACTTTGTGATGGAGCCAATACCAAAATCCAGCCTAGAAGGAGCTTGGAAAATGCTTCTAGAGGAAGAAGCACAAGCCACGGTGATATTTGAACCCTATGGCGGTATAATGGATAAAATTTCAGAATCTGAAACCCCTTTTCCCCACAGGAAGGGCAACTTGTACAACATACAGTACTTGGTGAATTGGGAAGGAAATAGCGAGGAAGCATCCAAGAAGCATCTAGAGTGGGCTAAAATGATTTACAGATACATGACTCCCTATGTCTCAAAATCTCCTAGAGCTGCCTATTTCAACTACAAGGATCTTGATATAGGCCAAAACCTGCATGACAACACAAGCTACTCAGAAGCTAGTGTTTGGGGCACGAAGTACTTCAAGGGAAACTTTAGGAGATTGGCAGAAGTTAAGACAAAGTTTGACCCCCACAATTTTTTCAGGAATGAACAAAGTATTCCTCTCCTAAACTCCCATCCTTATTAAAATAAAGTGCATACATGACATTATTAGGAGAACCTATAACATTTGTGTTGTACTTCAATTGTATAATTGTTGTATAACCAACCTTGATGAATAAAATGAATTTTCATAATGGGTGTGAACTGGTGTAACACATTACATCAGAACTTAGGAAACTTTATACCATCTAGCATTTATTCATTAACTGCTTAAGAAAATCCTGCGTCAACACCTTGTCTTAAAAGGATTTGTTCCACTTGTATAGATGATACATGCTTTAATTAAATCTAAATGAAATCATGTAAATAAAAACTCCTTTGTATTTTCTGTGTTTCCAGACACAATCCTTAAAAAGCATTAAGAGTCTAAGCAAAGGAGCATGTGTGTGATCATCTTTTAAGCTTGTGAGAGAGAGACAGTGTAATAATCAATGAACAAAATGTGGTTGAGGTGTTCGCCTCAATGCGAAAACAGAACGAAGATGCAATACCTTTGCATGAGATGAAGAAAGGAAAATGTTCTTCTTTTCTATCACTCTTTTCAATAAAATACAATTATTTTTCATTCTTAGAATCTATTATATTACCCATCTCTCTAACTCCTAGATTAGCAAAACTATTAGCATATATCTAAATAAGAGTGATGAAAAATAATTAAATTACTTATGAGGAAAAAACTGTTTTAAATAAGTGATAAACTTAATTATTAAAAGGGTTTATTTAAGAAAATGTTTATGTTTGTATATAAAACAAAATCTCTATTCATTTATGTTAATTATTTTATTTAATCAAGTTAATTTCAGAAATAAATGATTGTAAGTGTGCATCTAGGGGTGCACAGACCACCATATACCTCGTACAGAAAATTGTTTTTAAAATCAATAAACAAACAAGGTCTAAGGTAATACCTTTAAAACTTGCAATTAAAATATAATAATGAGCATGTCGGGGTGTCAAAATTCTAATGAAATGTAAACTTACAAACAAAAGGTTTAAATTGAATGAAGAATCCTTTGTTTTAGAGAAACAAAAATAAATGAACTGCATCAACATGCCACTTCAAAATTCAAAACCACTCTGCATAATTTACACCAGAACTGTCACAAAGCTACTCTTCTAAGTTTCTCTGTAGAATAATAAGAAAATTAGCTAAAACAAAGACAAATGCAAAGAAAAATAAAATAAAATAAAACATGAAATGGCATTCAATAAGACTATAAGCATTACATAAAACAGCCTAATGAGCACTTGGAGTTGAATTGTTGTTAGATTTGTACTCCATCAATTCAGTTCTATATCTTTCCTTATCTTTCACCCCTTTCTCTTGATAAACCTGCATCAAATTCACACAAAAAAAAAGCATGAGAAAATCTAGGAGATAGATAACACCATGGTATAACTCTTCCAAAGTCCACACACGTAACCTCATCACAACAAAGGTATCTTCACTAGCCTATTCAAGTAGCAAAGATCACTAAAGTGAGTTTTACATCTTCTAACAAATTGTTTCCATACATACGACAAATAATTGAACTTTGGTTAGCACGAAATGCATTTCTATAGTATGGTTAATACAAAACCTTTTTTCTGACTATTACTACAACAAATATGGTCCTTTTCTTAACAGCTTCAATGACCTATCAGTATTCAGTTTCAACCTTAATCTAATCTATTGATAAACCTTTCTATAACTCAGGTCTTAATGAAAGCACTAATCGTTAGGACTCAAGCATAAGAGGAGAATCAAACCCAAAATACTAGTCTATTAAGTGAGAGAACCTCCAAGCTCAAGTATCACATCTAGTAACTTATCCTACCTAATATCAGACTCCCCACATGCAGATAGAAAAACAGTCGGCTATACAATATATAACACATGTTGGGGAACATTCTCTCAAATGTCAAATTTATCTTAGTTATAGCTTGGAATATAAAATAGCTAAGCATCTAGCCATGTGCACAAAAAGGGAAAAGAAACTGTTTTGAGACCTAACACATCCAGATTAGGAACCATTTCAATAATAGGTACATTAAATGCAAAAACAACAAGCAACAAAGTATGTAGCATCAAGGTAAGATTGCATGGAAAATCTAAAGTAGAAAAATAGCAGACATGTTATTAATATTCTGAATCTTAAATCAGAAGTCAATGCAACATTTGCCTGGTTAGTAAGAGGCAAAAAGAAGGAAAATAATCATGTCCCTGAAAAACTAGCCTAGATAGATATAACTTTTCATTTCTTTCACTCCATCTTCATTAGGTATGTCATACGTAAATTTACAAAAAGAAAAAGCAATCAGCAGAAAATCAAAACTAAAGCACGAAACTGTCGTCTTTGCAAAAGGGACTGCTTCTGTACCTGTCTTTCTGCGTCCGACAGATTGTTCCACAGAAAACCAATCCTCTTACTAATTGCTCTCTCTTGCCCATGATAAGAGGGCTTCAGCAAGGCATAATTCTCAGCAAAGAAAAAGTTGTAACCGCTCCTGTTTGACTTCGGCCGGAATGGATCACGTGGTGTATATTTTGCTCTTTTTCGACTGTGTGACCCAGATGTGCCTCCACCATGATTCTGTGAACTAGGCGTGCCTTCGGTATGAGAACTCTGGGACACATTATCAGGAACATGAAACAGGACACCTTTCAGCTCCTCAGAACCCACAGTCACTGTGACTATGTATCCACCATCAAATTTCACATCAATTGTTCCAGAAACCAGGCCATCATATCCATGCACTGGAGTATCTACATGAAAGAAAGCAAATTCTTGTCACAATTATGCATGAAAAGTATTTTAACCACATAAATTAGATGAACATAAATCTACAAACCAAGTAATGTGAAAATTGAAGAAACAAATTGTCTAAGAACGGTAATCTGTTTCATAACTTACAATTTCAAAAGAACAGAAGCAGATATTTACAAATATTAATTGCAGGACAAGAACAAGTATATCAATTTTCACCAGCACATTAAAATATTCCATAGATAACTATATGTAGATGTTCTCTTCAACTTGCTTATAGTTGACAACAAAAACTAATCTAACAATATTAGTGCTATCAGTCATGAAGTAAAGTTAGCATGGTGTACCGGTCCAGTAGCAAAAGTACCTAATTTTTAAAGTACAATACGTTCTCACAAAAGAAAATGCATTAACTTTTATTTTGGTAATTTCACACCCAAAGTTATCATCATACCCTTCAAACAAACCAGTCTTACAAATTACTTTAGGTTAGACAGAGGACTCTACCTACTAAAAGAAATGTTTTTCAAAATTGATTCGTCCACACATAAATTCTATTAAAATACGGTCTTACATAAATTTCTAAGTAATTTGGAGATTATGACTTTGTGTTATTAAGCACTGTTTTAAAATAACAAATATATAGATTCAAATGAAGATATGAAGCATCATAGTAGTAATCCTATATAAATGTTGACTTACCCTGAAGAGGTGAATCATTCGCATCAGCACCCTCCAGAATGGTTGTGGAGTTATTGGGAAGGCCTGGTTGGCCTCTAATCATAATATCTGGATATTTGAAAGTACTGATTGGTCAAAGATGAAAAAAATCACATCATAATTAGAGAGGTCTTAGAATTTTGATTCGGCCTAAAACAACCAACAAAAGCTAATTAGAGTGTTGTCCTAAAACCAGCTCAAGAAATGTGAATTGTCTTTCTCTTATACACTATTTTGGTTATATATTAGTTAATATGAGATTTCCAACACTCTTCTAGTACTAAGAACCGGACAGCTCAACTCTCGAGGTCCAACAACAATTATTGAAATAGATTATTGTGCTATTTTAGAATTTGAATTTGAGCCTAATTCAACGCAAAGACATGCTAAAAGGTGAGAGTTGTCCCTAACTTATATTCTCCATTTTGGTTACATTACTACTTGAGGTGAGATTTCTAACAAGAAAGGGGAAAAGAAATTCATATTCCATACCAGGTGTTTGGGGAGGAAAGCCTTGCCTCCCAAAATAATACACTTGCTCAAAGTGATAAAGCATCGAAAGATAGGATTTGCGCACCACAAATGATGCACTCGTTATGGTATCTTTGAAGTTGAAGGTTAGAATCACTTCCTTCCACTTACGATCAACAATCACCTATATGAATTTTAAGAAATAGCTGAGGAGGATTACTTTTAAACAGCTATTTCAAAGAGATAATGACTCTAAAAAAAATTTTAAGATCACAGAGCTGCATCACAGATAAATTGCAATCGTAAAATCTCTACAATCAGCAGATCATATCTGCTGAAAGAAAACCAAAATCAAATCATAAAGAAAGGGGTAAAAAATAAACAAAAGAAAAGAAAACACATATGTTTCATGACACAAAGGGACTTATTTTCAACAATTAATAGAGAATGATGTATGCACAGCATACCTTTTCAATCCCACCACGAGATGTAACTTCCACAAAAAGGCGATGTAGATCAAGTGACTTTCCTCCCACAATAACAACCCTACACAAACAAAAAGGGAAAAGTAACATCAATCTTAATTCCATTACATTTTTTTCATCATCCACAAACACTCCATGTGCACCTAAGAGCAAATAAATAGGCAGCAGAAAACAACATATCTATCATAAAACTGACAAGAAGAATAGGAAGTATCAAACCCATTAAAACCAACCAATCTTCAAAACCAAACCATCAAGAAAATAAATTAACCGCAACTTTCCCAATTGTGCAATCAGCAGAGCAACCAAGGAAAATTTTAACAAGCATGGCAAATGGTTAACTTAACCAAAATGCTGATTTCCATGATCATTATTGACAAAACACGCAAGCTCTAGAACTCTAAGCCCAGTAACAAAAAAAATACACAATTTTCATTATTTCATTTTTCACCCTGAGCTAAAAATGATAACTGGGCAATTGGGAAAACAAAACACCAAAAGCACACAAATTTACACCCCCCATAGTCCAATTAACCAGCCCCACAAAGGCAAAAACAAAAATCAGTAGCAAAAACCACACTAAAAGAGGGCAATTGAAAAAGGGTACTCCTTACTTAAATTTGGTGCCAAGTGATTGGTGGAAAGCTTGAAGCTTTTCCCAGAAGAGGTTTTCATCACGAACAATGTCCTGGTAGCTAGCCGTTGGCGCAGGATAAGGCTTAGTGGGTAGGTGTGTAGATGATCCCTCTCGTCCATTACTGTGTTGGTGTTGAAACTGAGAGTGAAACCCATTGGTGGAACCATCTGGGTTTGTATTTGTCACATTCATGTTTCTGTCTTTTGTCCTAAATCCTAATCTTATGTATGCATTCACACCTTAGCTTTAGATTATTGTAAAATCATAAGTTATAAAACAACCTTTATATACTACATAACCATCTTCTGTGTAATTTTTGGTATTAGGGTGGTGCCATTGTTCAACCTTATATTATAAATAAATTAATGCACTGAATGTTGGTTAAAAAAATAAAATAATATAATATTGATATATATTAACAATCTGAATAAGTCTGTTCTGTCACCCCAAAAGAATCTGAACAATTGTTTAAGAATTATAACTTTCTGGATTTATTTTATTTGCTTTTGTGGTAAATAAAATTGTACATTCTTTCTTCTTTATTTGGGATTTTATGATATTAAATGAATTATTTGTTGGGGGTGTAGAGTATGTGTTACATGCTAATTATTAATTCTGTTATGTTGAGTTTTCTCTTTATTTTAAACTTAATTGCCATGTATGGTTGGCATTCATTGGATGGATTTTTTTTCTAAAAATGAGATTATTTTCAGTCTAAAAAATTTGAGAAAATTACTTGAATCAATATTAATTAATGATATTTGTTAATGAATTAATTTAATAAATCAAGAAAAATATTGTAAAATTCAGTTTTTTTTCTAATTTAGATGGGATGATTTTGAAAATAATAGATTTTCAAATTTTAAATTTAAATGTATAATTAAAATTTTAATTAATTAATTATTAATTTTAAAAAAATCTAATTTTTTAAGTTTTTGATTTCGGTTATGATTTTTTTTCATCAAATTTCACTTTTAGGAGTGAATTATATTTAGTTGAAATTTATTTCAGAATAAGTTTGTTTCTTATTTAAATTTTTCAAATTTAATTCTTCTTTTGTTTGTGAATATAATAGAGTTTTACAAAATTGAATTATTTAGAATATTTGTGGTCGACTTTCTGATCATTGCATTAGTTAATTGGTTATGTCATACAATTTTCGGTTTCTCAATATATTTACTAAAATAAATATATTGTGTTAAAGTGAATTTCAATAGTTTTTTTTAAAACAAACTATTAATGGTTAAAAATAATATTATGTAATAGTTTAAATAATTTATTATAAATCATAAATATAATTTATATTTTAAAATATATTATTAATTATAAATTAATAATTTTATATATTAAATGTAATAGAATAAGTTCTTAAACAATGTTTTACAAACTCTTTAAATTGAACCTTTAAAACAATGTTTTACAAATTCTTTAAATTGAACCTTTAAAAGAAAGTAAAAAATTATAAATGTCATCTTAAATATTTAAAGTGATTTTAAGTGATAAGAATGAATTGTTTTTACATTGTTTTAAGAGTGCATTTAAGAAATTTTTTCAACTCTCTTGGTTTTTTAAAGATAAAAAAATTGTGTATTAGTGTTGAAATTTCACTTGCAGTTGCTTATTCTGTTGTGTATTTGGCAACTTTTTTTTATTATTGTGTTATTGGGTTAATCTCATATTGTCGCCTCTCTTGAGTTTTGGTGTCCTCTTCAAGGTTTTCAGTAGTTGTTTGTTGTATTTCTCTTGGTATAATTCAGTGGTAGAACGTATCCTCCTTAAATACAAGGAGTTGATTTACTTGTTTCCTTGTATATATTTCGCATGTGTTGAGTGTTTATAATTAACATATAAAAATAGTAGATTTCGACTATTCTAAGGTTGAATAACTAAAACTAGATGTAGGATTTATTTTTATTTGAACTTGTATAACTCTTCTTGTAATATTTCTTATCCTTTCTTAATCTTTGCATAATGTTCTTTTTATTTATGTTTTTTTTTACCATCCTTATTAATCTTAAATTCTTCAATTAGTTACATTCAATTTATAATTAGACTTATTTTCAAAAAAGTGTAAGAATGATTAATTTTTTAAAGTCTAAAATTCAATTCATTATAATCTTGTTTTAACTTAACCTCAATTTATTTTTCAACAAAGAGTCACCTAATTACTGATCTAAGAATCAATCTTAACTTCATGTTAGAACACAACTTAGACTCATAACTAACTTACAATTAAGTCGAATCTTATATTGTATAATTAAATCTTAATTAAATATAATAATATCAAAAAATATACAACATTTTAAACTCAATTTAAGAAGATGAAGACTAAATACTTCAATAGGATTGATGAATTAGTTTTAAGCAAAAAATTAAAAATCGATGTCATTTATGTAAAAAAATAAACAATATAACATTTTGAAAATATAAACATTTTTTTTTTACATGAAACACGATTCTTTCCTAAATGTTATCATTGTTTCTAATAAGTGCTATTTGATATAAACATTAAAAGAATAACTCATACCTTTGGACTTTTCTTCATTGTTTGGGATTACATTAAAGCATGCTCATCATTTTCTTGCAAGCCTTTTTTTTATTATTCAATTATTCTTCGTAAAGCCTTCTAAGTTGGTGTGAAACTTAGCCTTTGTTCTTTCATTCATATTCTCTTAGCACAAACCTTGTGGTCTAGGTTCTTTTTATTTTTATATTTGTTTGGGTATTCATTTTGATGTAAACTTTACTAGACTTGTCATTTGTATTAGCATCAATGATCAATGATAAAGTGACTTGTGAGTTTAATTGCACTGTTGCTATTATGTTATGGAGTTGTTATGTTTCTTAGGTTCCTTGAGTTTCATAGTAGTGATGGATTATGTCTAACTTTTAAATTAAAATCAAAATAAAAAGATGTAATTAATTTATTTGTTAATTATACTCATTTAAATAAGTGAATTATGTCTCGAAATCATCAAGATGAGTTCAGAATAACAAAATTGAACTTATCGAAATATTGAGTTAGATAAAAATAAAGATTAGCCTTTATGGGTAGATTTCAACTTTTGTTGTCTGCATTGTACTCTATAATATGAATATAGACGCTTCTTTTCAAATGATTATTATTTTAAATACTTTTTATTAATTGTAATAAGAATTTAATTTACATATACTGAGAAATTATCTTCCCTTTCAATCATAAATTATTATTATGCCAAGTTTGTAATTATATCGAAAATCATATATGATTTTCAATTTATCACTAACGTAAAGTTTGTTATACGGATAGGGAAAATATAATATTCTGGTTTAAATTCTAAAAAAAATATTAAAATGGATAAATTATAAAATTGAGTAAGTTATATAAAAAAAATATGATTTTATTTTGAAAAAGTCATACAAACATAATATTATTCTTTTATTTTAGCAATATAAAAATTATGTTTAACTTCCACGTTTATTAGAATTACGTTTCGTAAACACGATTTTTTTTCTTTGGTAAACGCGATTTTAATTTTTTTATTTTTATTTATTAAATTCGTACTTATCAAGTAGTATTATTTCTCTTTAATTTTTAAAAAATAGATGTGGTGATAAAAGAAATTATAGGAAACAAATATTAAACACGACTTCTATTTTGTAAAAAAGAAAAATAGTTAAAATCATGTTTATATAGTACCGTTTCTTCAAAGGTTGTTGAAGCTTCAAATGTTCGTAAAAATTTGATTTTTATAGGCGAAGGTAGAAGAATCTCTGAGCACTGTTCTGAGATTGAACGGTGAATTTTGATTATCGTTATGGAATTCCGAAATTTTGACCCTAGACACACTGCGGAGTTATTGAAGTACGTTTTCTTCAACCTTCACTCTTTTCGTTCTGCTTCTGCTTCTGATTCTGCGTTAACAGGCACATGGATAGGCAGAATGATCTCCTTATGGAAGCATACAGGTCCATGTTCCATGAATTACGCAAACTTCAGGTTTCATTTTACATCTCCAATTTTTCAATTTTAGGGTTTCTGCTTTTCCATCTTTTCTGTTATCACCTTTACATTGATACCATGTTCTTGTGATCATCTACATTGACGTGAATTATGGAATTTTTGGAGTGTGATTTTTAGGTTGAAGAAGAGATGCTTATGCGCAAGATGCATGAAGCTATGTCAAATCATGGTCTCACCACAAGGGTATGTTGATCTACATCTCATTATTAGTCCGTTAAAAGTAATATTCCTTAAGTCTAGTTGAAAATTTTGTTTTTTGATGTTGAAAGACGATCTTATAGATGGTTTAATGATTTTAGTTCAAAAGGGTGTTAGTTATGGGAATCCATTTACTATGGTTCTTGAACAGCTTTTAAGGTTTGCACTAGGAGGCCCAAGTTCCTAAAGGCCAGCACAAACTTACAGGAATCACTATAGGGGAGAAGCCAGTAGTTAGTTATAGGAGGATGAAAAGAGATACAATCTGATATATAGGGTAAGAGGGAATAAATGGGGGGTGGATATGTTTTGAGATTATTTTGATTAAATTCATCAATCTTATAGTTGATGGCTCTTATTTTCTTGTGATCCCTTCCTCGTTAATAAACTGTAATACAATTCCATTTCAGATAGAAATAGTTTATTTTGTTTGTTGCTTTCTTTGAGAGTCGAATTCAAGGGGCTCTGACATGCAGGTAGATGAAAAAGAACCAGTTGCTCCTGAAGCGATACTAGCAACTAGAGAAGAGCAGCGAAATGGAGAGACAATTTCTGAGTGGCTCATCCGTTGGAAAGGTCAAGCAGTGGAGGAGGCAACTTGGGAAGCAGCAGAGACTATCAAGGAGAAGTTCCCTTCTTTCTGCCACGAGGCCAAGGCAGAAACTAGAGAGGGCAGTGTTGATGGTAACCCATTACCTATAGTTGTTGCACAGCCTACAAGTGAGAAACCTCTTTTGGTCTACACTAGGAGGTCCAAGGCCCGTGTGCCTAAGACTAGCACAACCTTTCGGGAACCACTAGTTGGGGAAGGGGGGAGTTTGTTATAGAAAGGGAAAAGAAAAGAGAATTTTGTAGATAGGGAGGGAGAAAAGGAGGAGCTTGGCCCTTATTTTTTTGTAATTCCTTCGACTTCTATTTACAGTAATACAATTCCATTTCAGATAGGAATAGTTCCTATCATTGGCCATAGATGGAAGGAAGTAGAGGTACTGTTATGAGTTATACACAAAGGAAGTTGGGAAAAAGGCAGACTGCTTTGTTTTGAATTCTTAGATGTGACTGAGGAGTTCTATCAATGCTTGGGAAGACTTTTCTTTCGTGTTGTTTCTGAATTCCTAAGGGGAGACTTGTATCTGTTGTTGCCTTATAGTTCGGGAATTTCAATTAACTAAACCATTAACAGTTTCTATTTAAATTTTGGTGTTTATAATTGAGTCTTATCATTTTTTTTTTTTTTGTTGTAGGTGGACGAGGAATAAATGTTAAATAAGCAGTTAAGAACAAATGGCCTGTCTTTTATGTAAGCTATTTTTCACCGAATTCTAAATATTTCAATCAACAGCTTTTGATGCATAAAAATAAAATGCCCACTAAATCTCTTTCTACGAGTTTTATAACCAGACTCCCAAGGATAATTAATTGAAATACTAGCAAAAAGGTGAATTTTTAAGTATTTCCAATTCATATTTTTGTTAGTGCTGAATACAATCAGTTGATCCATCTCATAGCCAATCTCACGTAAAAGGAAAAGCTGGTTATTGTTTTTGTTTTCTGATCATTCAATAATTCCCCTTAGTAAGTGCAAAATATTTTATTGGTCTATAGGAATAAATGAAACATGATTTTTGCGTTTTTAGTTTGGGTAATTCTACTAGTAGCTGATTGGTTTCCCGAGAGGTTGAATCAATGATAAGTTGAATTGATTTTACACTTACAAAATAAATCCGTAGCAAATATCACAGTGAAACCTAATAATAGGCAAAACTTCAATGGCAAACTCCATCATTGATTTATTGATCCTTTTTCCTTCATTCCCCCTATTTTTAAATAAAATATTTGGCTGCAACTGGGGTTTGAAGAGTATTTGAATGATGCTTTGATACCTATATTGATGTTTCACTCTTGTGCAGAATAATCGCAATCCTAGAGCTTATAATAGTGGAACTTATTAACCCATCACAATTTGAAGCTAAAGAAGAACAGTGAAGAAGACATCGAGTGTATAAAATAAACATACTCGTCTTGTTCAACAAAATTATCCTTGTATAGATTTTAATTTCCAATTGTAATAACCCAATAACCAGAAGATAAATAAATAAAATGGTGCTTTCACAGTACAAAATACTCAATTTCAAGTTCAATATTCACTCACTAATTTGAGACAGTTGAGTAATCTGAACAAATCCCATTTGCAAAATCTCAGAGTCCATCGTCGCAAGATATTTTTCAAATGTTAAATACAAGAGAAAATACTATGATTCCAAGACTTTCCAATTCTAAAAGCTTTCGATAATTTTGTCATCAAAGCTCTCAATTTTAATTAATTTCGTACAAATCATAGTACTAAGTTCCCATAATCAATCATGCCCAAAAATCTCAACTAATTTTTTCACCAGTGGTCGATCTGCTCAGCCAAAATACGCTTATTATCCAAGACTGTTCACCCATGCATGTACCAATTAAGTTTTTGAAACGGTTTATGACTTATTTCAACTGCAACTTCGAGGTTTTTGGGTCAACTGTAACAATAATTATGATTCTATTTATTCACAATTTCTCACAATATCAAGAACATCACCAAATTGCATGCCATCTAAGGTTTCGGAATATGGTTTACAACTGTTTATTCTAGTGCAGCTTCAAGGTTTAGGGGTGAATATGTAACCATAATTGTGATCATATTTGTTCACAAATTCTCACAACATAAAAGAATATGACCACAATTAGAACGTTAGCATAAATTAAACAATAACACATGGTAGACGATTAGTAAATTATGAAGTCAAGATTCAAAAGAAGGATGTCTACAAAATACTTTATGAATAAATTTGACATCAACAAACGAACGCATGCCACAATCACATAACCTCGTGAGCTAATTTCTGAATGCAGAATTGCACAGACGACCACAGAATTTGACATAGCAAAAGAAAAATAGACACAGCAGACCAGAATTAAAAGAGTTCAAATCCAACATATAAAGAGAAGTCCCATTTTTCATTAATCATAGCAAACACCAAATTAGAATATGCTGAATTGTGGCATCTTAGAGAGAACCTATACATCATGACATTACAATACTACTACCAAGAAAAATGATAAAGAGAAAAGGGAACAAGCAGTTTGGAAGATGATGGTGATCAACCAAAGAATGCAGGGTTATAGCCATTGCTAGTGGTGGCCAAGATATAGTAAGCAATAACATGGCCTATGGAACCCCAAGCCAAGACATCAACTATGTTGAAACCAACAGGGTCATTGGATTTGAGGAGACTGACATACTCCTTGGCACGTGTGTCACCAGCCTCGAAGTGTGTGAGGCCGTTCTGCTCAGGAACTTGCTTTGCCACGTTCTCCCTTTGGAAGTTGAAGAACACAAACCTCCCCAAGAAGAGGGAGAGGCCAGTGCTGAGGCTTATCACAAGGGCTGAGTTGAGTTCAGCCTTCACAACACCACTACCACGAGGGACCCTTTTGGAGGTGCTCACTCTGGCTGAGGTTGTGGACCTTGTGAGGGGTCTCAGACCCTGAAAGCACACGTTGGAGGGCTTCACGTGATGGTGCTTTTGGATGGTGGCAGATAAGGCTGCAGAAGTTGATATCATGGATGAAGCTGAGGCTGCCATTTTGATTTAGGTGTGGACTTGGAGGCAACAAAGATAAGAGAATTGTGCAGAATGGAGGAGTAGGTGGATAGAAGCATATATGAGAAGGGATCATATACCATGAAAAAGGGTGGTTGGAGAGAGATAAGATGCATTTTGATTGTAAGCCATGGAATATAGATTTGCCTCATGACATGGCTTGGTTTTATTGGCTAGTTTTGGATCACAGATATTTTATGGCTTCTATTGCCAGTTGAATCAGTACGATAATTGCTTGCTAGTGACCACAGAGGTAATTAATATTTTAGTACAGTTACATAAAACTAAAATCAGGACTGTTAATTTAATTAACATGACATGTTCTTATAAACGCTTTTCATAAAAAGACTAAATTTACTATCGAACACACTAACAAATTGTTGATTAATTAATAAAACACGAACTTGAAAAAAAGAATTTCATTTGTCTTTCGAAAGGCCTAAAAATTTTATTCGGATAAACTAATTACAAAAGGGTAGAGTTAACCAGTATTGCACCTAAAATTAAACATTTTTTGTACGGACACAGCTCTTACTTTTACCAAAATAACGTTCTCAAGTTTCGATGTGAGAACAGGTTGAGAAGCAAAATTTTAATAGCTGTTGCCACTTAACAATGATACCGTGTCAATGTATCAGACAATCTTCAGCCGTAACTAAAAATCTCAGATTAGTTCCATATTTTTAAGCAATAGTGCACACACAAAAATAGTGCACTCTTCTGTCAGAAATCTAGATATAATCCAAATACTACACAAAATTATAAACTTTGCTTCAACAATGAATCAGTTTTACCACACGAAACTCACTGGCCATATCGTGGCATCACCTCCTCAAATCTTGGCATTTTACGGGCAAGAGGGGCACACAAAAAAGGTAAAAAAAAGGGGAAATGAGATAAAATATCTACTTCTTCTGACTTCCAAACCCACCACTTTTTAGGAATCTGTTAAAATTTCTATGCGAAAAACTAAAACAAAGAGCAAAATCCATTAAAACATTAAGAGAACAAGTGAGTGGCAAGAAGCAGAGAACATCATGAATTATATGCTCCATAACAATCTGCCTCCACAGACAAAAGATTTCTAAAGTAAATACTGATATTCTCAGCATCATAAACCAGTCACATACAGCATATTTTACTTTCCATCCCATTTTCACTAACACGACCTTCCAGCCTTCCTGTACATCCCCTCCCCCTTTCCACACACTGATAACAACACATCCTACCACTATTGTATGGAGAACATTAGCAAGATACTCAATTTATACATAAACCAACTCATCACAATCAGATACTGAAGTAAGTTGTCATTTATTGCTCCTTGAATATTGAAGTTAAATTAGTGCATCGAGGTAGTAATAATTGCGACGCCGGCTATACTCAAGAAGGCTGCCATAAGTGCGATCCCAGACCCCAATAAACAAGGACTCGGTGTCTGGACTGAAAGATATGCCTGATATCTCACCAAAGAAATCAATTTCCTGTTCCTTCTCATAACCACTCTTTACATCATAGACATGTACAAAATCTGCAGGCTCTGCCACAGCCACATACTTGCCATCTGAGGAATACCTGATTGAACGGATGGCTCCAAGGTTGCTCTTCAGCACAGCCACTGACTTGGATAAATTCCGCATGTCCCAAATTCGGCAGGTTTTATCCTGGTTTCCAGTGGCGAAGGTCATGCCATCAGGATGCCATGATGATGCGAATGAGTAATCAAAGTGCCCAGATAAGGTAACGGCTGTCTGCAAAACAAAAAATATCATATTAAAAAAGTTTCCATCATAAGCTCTCTTGGGATACAACATCGGTTGTTGGACAAAAAGGGAGTTACCTTTCCATTTTGGGAGTCCACCAACATACCTTCAGGATTGTCTCCAACAATAAGTAGTAGTTTACCATTTGGACTGAGAGAAGTGTGCTGCAGTAAATGGAGACACAGGGAAAATAAATTAGAGCAAGGCAATGGTAGAAAACCACTAACATTTATGATCCAACAGAAAGATTATCCACATTACTGCTGGCTTGTTACATGACCATATTCCAAAGGCAGAGTCATTGACACTGCCATTCTCCTTTTATTCTAAAAATTGTTTAAACATTTCAGGATAGTAGTTAGAGAGGAGTGGGAATACATAACAAATACTGCCAATTGCCCCTTCCATATTGCTAATGTAGGCAACATATCCTATTGGAAAATTGCTCCTTAATGCAAGACAATGTAATCCGATGCAAACACAATTTCCAAAGGAACAAAACTAAAGTATCCATCTATCATTCTTGGGAGGGGAGAGGGAAATGAAGAAAAAAAATTGTCAGGACTCACATTTACTGGCCAGGGAAAACGAAAATGGTTAGAAAGCTGAAATTTCTCCATATCAAAGTCTCTGACTCCAGAATCGTTATTTGCTGCTGTGAAATGAACTGCGCCACTAAAAATCATAAACAAGTACATTAAACTTGGCGCCTATATCCATAATTCATATAGCAAAACCATTGGAAGAAGAAAAATTATATACCTAGGAGAAGTATAAATCTCAATCGCATTGGTGATAGCATTATCATCAAAAGTTGTTCTTGTGCAAAAGCTAACACCAGGTCGATTTAGGTGCTGCATTCCAATAACAAAGAAGGATATAAAATCTTGATATCTGTTGATGGTTCTAAAACCAAGAACAATTCCTATGAGGGACTAGTTAGCAGCATCTGGCAGAGTAACTATAAAACATAAGCATGTACAGTCTGATAGCAATAATCTATGAAAATACACACTTGCAAATGCCTAACAGACAATGACATGAATGAAAAGATTATCCAACCAATGCTTGTGAAGAGAAACTGAAAAATTAAAGACTAGGATGCATAATGAAGTAGAAAGAAGTATCAACAGTGTAGTACTCCACCAATATCAAATACGAATAACAGGTTTGATGACATGAAAGCCTGGAAGAGGTGGTTCAACTCGTAGGATACTATGATTGTACTATTTAACCATGATCCTAACAACCAGATACTATATTAAGAACAAACTGGACCTAACCAAAACCAAAAGGGTAACTCAAGAGAAGAGGATTGCCCGAGTCTTATAAGAACAATTCTGGTCGGCAGTATAACTAAAATGTGGAACATCATAACATGTTTCACAAAATGCCCAGAGATCCAGGAGCACAATTTACACTTACAAGTTACAAATGTATCTACCACAGATTACAAAAGTAAACATCCCTAAAGCAAGCAAATCATCAAATTACCTTACAAATAAGTTCACCCTGAAATCCACCGGCAACTAGAAGCTTCTCTCTCACAGCAAGAGTACTGACTTGGGTGTGAGTAAATCCTTCTAACAGACTTTCAGGATGTTTCTGACAATACAAAGTGATAACTTGGAAGATTAAGATAGTGATCGATCAATTTTATCATAAATTTATGCAATGAACAATCACACGTCTATGGTGTTCATTTATAAATGGGATATTAACCTCTGATGGTGCAACGTGCCCTGAAACATTGAGAACTTCCGAACTTTTGCAAGTCATAGAGGACCAGTGCATTATCGAAAACTGTGACATAAGGTATACATCATGCTTTGATGTAGCCCATACTAAATTCCTTAACTGAAAAATCATTTAAAATTAAATAATGTCAGTCAACCATCAACAAAATTGTGCACGAGCAACATATATATCAGAAGTGTACACTATCTGTATTGCTTTTGCTAATTTTGAATCCATTCTAAGATTTTAAGAAATTTGTCCACAATTTCAACATAAGGGCATTACGCACCAAAATAGGTAGTTATAGTACTGGTATGCTCATGTTCCGTTCTAAGTCAAATCAGCAGGTTTTCATTGGAGGGAGAGTGTTGCAGACCTAAGAGCACTTCTACAAACTTTGATTGTATATTTGAATGTCTTTGTTTTTTTTTTTTTTTTCTTACAGTAATAAGTTGTTAACAACTTCACAGAAATAGAATAAACAGAGCCAACATGCAGCAAGATGTCACGGTGTAACCTAAAACTTAAAGCATACCACTTGATAGAAATCAGAATAGAAACAGCCTACCTGAAAATGAAGAATAGTTGACTTTACTGATCTTGTATTTTTTTTGAAGTCATAAAATGAGTATCCTTTTTTGGTATTCTTACAATCCTGCATGTGATAATAGACAGGCTAAATGGTGTTATACTGTTATGCTTCTGAAAAAACGACCTTGACTGGAGAAAATACCGATAGAATATCAAAGTCTCTTCTCTAAAGATATCAATTGTTACCTTCCCTGACTTGTCTCCTGAACCAGGGATATTTTCATAATTCTTGTATTGCTCAATCCTAGTTCGCCGATATCTTTCTCTGGTGATGCTAAGGTTATCCCAAGGAATTCCCTGGATGTCTTGTCCTCTTCTAGCCTGAGCAGCTGTAGTGTCTACTACCTTGTCACTCTGTACCAAAACCACAACATTAGTCCTAGAAATCTAAAGACAACTCTGTAAACATAGTTAACATTCGCTTGGTGAATCATTGAACTAGGAGGAAGGTAATTTGACATCACCATTGACTGAAAATGATTAATCATTATAAGAAACATACTCATCAACATCGTGTTCATAAAACAGCACAAACAGCAATTTACTAACCGAGTAATCAAATTCATCTGCATCAGACTCTGCACCACCCCTTTCTCCATCGATAGATTCATCGTCCACATCATCTTCCACATCCTCCATTTCACATTCATCCGCCATGTATTCAGCATCACCCTCGTGGTGATGGGACATGTTCTGCCCAACTAATTAGAATTTAGAACCTGTAACAATAAGAATGATGAAAAAAAATTAGAAAATCGCAGGCAAACAATAGTCCAGTAACCGCAATTGGGACCAAAAGTTACATGCATAAGTAAATAAATAAATGAATAAAAACACAAAAACAATAGCCCAGTAACCACAATTTCTATGAACCCATTAACAGAAAATAATAATCTTTACACAGCCCAGAAATTAGGGTTCGGATAAAATACCCTCCAAAATCACACAAATAAAATCAAGGGCATTTTTACAAAAAAAAAATGATAAATTGAACAGTTTTTTTCCAAATTCATTTAAAACTTAATAACCAATATACAACCCAGACTTAGGGTTTTGATAGAGTATAGCCCAAAATTACATCACAAGAAAATCATGGCCATTTTATTTAGATAATTTCTCAATATTCATCTAGAAATTGACGATATTGCATAAAAATAAAACAAACAACAAACCTCGTTGTTCTGGGAAATTAATATATCAAACGTAAAATTGAAAAAAAAAAAATGGAAGAAGTAATAATTGAGCTGAAAACGAAAAGAAGGAATTGAAAAACGGAAAAGATTGAAGAAAAAACGGAGATTTGAGAGATTGATGCGAACCCTTGTTGGAAGGAGCTGTCTCGATCTCAATACTCAGAAATGAAAATTAACGAATGAATATAAATAAACAAATTATCTCAAAACTATAATAAATAAAAAGTTTATTATTTTAATTTTCTGTTTCTTTTTTCAACTGCATATGAAGTTTTAAATTTTAATTATTCTATTACTCTCTGTTACCACAATTAACCATCTGGTAAATGAAATCTTAATACTGAAAATGAAATGTTAAATTATATCTAAAAAGATTTTTTTACAAATATAAACTAATATAATAGGTATATTATAAAAACTATTTAGTTGTTTAACCCTTTAAGAAAATACGTTATTTTAAATCTTATGTTAAAAAAAAAGTCGTACACTTTAATTTTATATTACTACTATCAAATATTCAATCATTTGTGTATTTTTCATAATATATAGAAGAAGAAGGTTTACACAGAGAAATTAAAAAGATTATACTATTAAAATATAATGCAGAGACTAAAAATCAATTTTAAATTTTAAATTATTCATATTTTATTAAAATGTTTCTATTTATTAAATTTAGTCTATTTTAATTTTGGAAATATTTTAAATTTATATTAAAAAATAAATAAAACAAGAAAAAAAAACATTTCTTAAAATAATTTAAACAAAAAATTTATACAATTGTTTATTTTTCAAAAATATTTCCTTAAATGAGAGATACAATATTTTAAAACAATAATATGAATAGTAAAATATTTAAATTTTACAATTAATGTTATAGATAAGTTAAAGTTTAAACAAGTAAATGATTACTCTAATATACAAATTTGTGATTTTGGTTGTGTAATCTCTTTTAATTTTTATGATTCGATGTTTTATTAAGTTTTATCTTGTTTCTATTTTTGTCATTAAATAACGACTTGTTGAAATAAAACTACATAATTAATATTGTATGTTTTAAGAATGAGTATTAATAATAATAAAAAAAAAACATAGGCTTTAAGAATAATTTTTATTGTTTAGAATGATGGTTTAAAATTATAGAGGATAAAATTTTAAGTTACTTTTAAAAATATAAGTTATAATTTAATTATTTAACTATCCATTCTCTTCTTGTAATTTCTTAATATTATTTATAGTCTTCTAAAATTATTTGTAATTGCTTTGTTTTTTCTCAAAACAAATATCACTAAGAGTAGATTACATCTAAAGTAATTAAATTTGAAGGAAAATTCTTCTTTATTTTAAACCCCTTTCAATTTTCTTTTCTTATATTTTATATGTGATGTGAGTATTAGAGTTTCACAAGTTTGGTTTATCTAATTTTTTATTGATATTGCTATTTAAATTGGGATTTTCTTAAATATCTTAGATTACAGTTTAATTTTTTTTTTTTCATTTCATCTTCGAAGTACTTGTTGCATAGATTATTTAAGAGTCTGTCTCCATTAAAAATTAAATTGTTATGATTTTTAATTGTGTATTTAGAATAATGTATATTGTTTTATGAATTTGATTTTAAATGGTTGAATTGTGAAAATATATACGTTGTGTTATTGGGAATGAGATATGGTATAATCATATTTGAATTGAGATTAATATTAATTAATTTGATAGGAAAATAGACTTAATTGAGTGTTAAAAACATTTTATAAGGGTTATAATACATTTATTTGGTTTGTTCATTATGGTATGAATAATTTGTTGATTTTTTTTGTTTTGTAGCTATTTTAATATCAGTTTGTCACATAAGTGGTAACTTATTACATATATAAAGTATTATCAACTAAGTATTCAATTAGTCAATTAAGTGATAAGATTTCTCATCCAAGTTGTGGCTAAAGGGTTGAACTTAAAGACGTTACAACAATTATCTCTTCTCAAGAAGTTTCATTGTTCATGTCATATGTTTAATTTGTTTAATTATGATAAGTCACTTAAGTGATGGTATGGAGCTTAAGCAATATAAAGAGTTAGTCTTGATCCACTCTACTAGAAGTTTGGATACTCAAACATTATTTTTTGGTTTAAGAAAAAAAAAACTTATTGATTTTCTTTCCTCTCTTAAAATATGTCTCAAGTATTGAGATGATATTTAAATAATAAATTATATTTCTCAATGAAAGATATTGTTGTTCAAGTAAAATACTTATAACTTGAAAAACATTTCAGTATTTATGTAAAACTCGATAGTAATTTAAACTTAACTTATCATGATTAGTTATTTTAAATTAAATATTAATTATTATACTAGTCATTAATATGATATATGTTATTTGAGAATCAGATTGTAAAATCTTAAAACTTGATTAATGAATATATATTATTTTGTGAATAATGTGGTAAGATTAAAATTATTGTGATGTTATAAGTAATAATCAAAATAATATTATTATAAAAAAGACATAAGTACATTAAAAATAATTGAAAATATATTATAGTAGTAATTAGAAATATATTAGTAAATTGTTGATATATCATTTAAATATTAGGAGAATTAGGAGATTTGATGAAATGTCTTTTACATAATAAAGATAGTATATTGAGAATGAATAAAAATTTCTAAGAAAGTATAGTTAAAAAGAAAAAAAGTTATAAATATTAAATAAGATCTATAATAAATTACCTTATACAAAATAGATTCTTAAACAAATTAAGTATTATAATAAATATTAGATTATATGTCTGAACTTAATATTAGTATTTTGAAAATAGACTCTTTTTACAATAAATCATAACGATTAAACTTTAAATGTAAACTTAATATTAGTATTTTAAAAATAAAGTATTTTTATATGTCTTTTTTAATAAAATAGATAACATTTTATTAGACCAAATATATAATTATACTTATATTAGTATAATAAATAATATATAATTATTATTTATGCAATTGAATAGTTAACTCAACTTGTATTTTATATGTTTATTTTCTTATCTTTGTTACGATGGTATATTTATTCGTGAACAAATGATTCTACGTATCATTATATATCATAAACCTATTCTAAAAATGCAACTTAAAAAATTATAAGTATTTTGTATGTTTTAACAAAATGAAAAAAAAAAAAAAAAAAAAAAAAAAAAAAAAACACATTGTACACAGAATGTCTTAATGATGTGAGATTTTTCCTACCATGTTATAATTTAGTCTATAACAAATAATGAATAAATGATTACATGATTTTGTTTATTTTTATTTGTTTAAAAAATACTCTTGAAACATAATTGTTCCTTCTAATGATTAAATTTCAACTAATTCAAAATTGTTCCCAAATCACGTTGTGTTTGCTAACTTTCCGTAACCTACATAATTTTCTCCGTTAAAGTATTATTTAAAATAAAAATTCAATATTTCAACTGTTACCATACATTAATCACTTCCTCAATTATGCATGCCTATTCATCTCACCTTCATTAACAAACAAATCGCATGTATATTAATAATTTAAACTAAAATTAATAAAAATATAACTTTTTGCTTCAACTTAGTAACATAAAAAGATCAAAATATTAACAAATAGACACGAAGGAAAATTTCATTTTGTAGGACAAATTTTACAAGGACTAAAATAATGAAATAATTATGGGAAAAAGTCAAACTATTTTATAATAACAAAAAATAATTTTAAGTTAACTTTCTTAATGTAAACCTTATTAGTTTTTAAAAATTATGCTATAACAAAATTATGTTGTTCAAAATTATTGTGTATGGTCATCATATAATATAAGATTGAATTTAAATGTAAGTTACTTAATTATAAAGGGTCTTTTTATATAAAATTAAGGTTTGAATCTTAGATTAGTTATTAGTTTATTGGATGAGTTGACTTATTGAATGATTATTTAATATTATATTTAATGAGGTTGAATTAATTCTTCTCATTTATTTGATATTTAAGGAAATGAAATGATGAGCCTCATAAAATGTGTAAAATATAGTGAAACTTATATTTTCACCAAATTAATTTGGAGGTAACAATTTTAGATTAGGTTACGTCTTCCTTAACAAGGTCTACTATTTAAAAAAAAAAGTTGTTATTCATTATTCATGAGCCTATGAATAAACCCCAACACCATTAAGTAAAAACAAAAAACAAACATTAAATACTTTGACTTAAAACACATATTATTTTAGAATATTTTGACATTTATGGTGGAATAAGTAAAATTGTTTGTGATTCACACTAAACAATCTCTTTATAAACCGGATGCACAATTATGAGAGGATTGTAAACAAACTCACAATACAACAAGACGGTGATACTATCACTCTACAACAAATAATCCAAATGGTGGATGATTTGAAACAGTAAGTAATGAAAGTTTGACAAAATGTTAAAGAGGCTTAATAAGAATAGAAACAACTTTATAAACAAAATAAGGAGTTATAACAAGCATTTCACCAAGAGGTTTAAGGAAGAAGAATGATTTTTGAGTTTGAGATCAACCAACACCATTACTGTCCCTTCTTGGTCGAGGTCATGAATGAACTAATTCATGTTCATTACATGGCCCTAACCATCGAATAGTTTACTAGTTCATAAGACCTCAGTCATATTTTGAGTACACATGCTAATTAATGGAGGATTTAACCTCGTATGATGTAAAATATTTATTAAAATCTTAAAATTATAATTCTAAGTCACACAATATGAAATTTTTTTAGTGAATATTCTTTTCAAATTGTAAAATTTTGAAGCTCAATCATTATAATTATGAATTATATGATAAAAAATGTTACAGATCACTTAGAAATGATTCATAACTTCACTCAAAATGAAATTATTATTTTAAATTACTCAATTCAAAATACCTTTAGATTGTATAATTAAAAATAATGTCTATAATTTTTCAAATACTTTAAAATAACTAGCAAATTACTCTTAAAACTTAAATAATTTTAACCCTTATAAAATATTCATCTCAGAATATATATATATTTTACCAAATTTAGTGTCGAAAACAAGTGCTCAAAAAAGTAAAGACATTAAAGACAATCAAATGTTTTAGAAGTTAGATGAATTATAAAAAAAAAGATAAAATAGATATTTTAAAAAATTAGAAACATAAGAAAAAATATGAAAATATAAAAAAGAGAAACCATGCTTTTATTAACCTACACTTACAAATAAATCATAATACCATGAATAAAATAAAACAAGAAAAATATGTTAAATTCTCTAAAGCAAAGAGAATTTATGTCTTATGTAACACAAACATTTAAAAATTCGTCTGAGAAGTGTCAGTACAAATTATAAATCATTAACAAATTTGGTATTATAGACTGTATAAGCGAATCCTCTCAATTATCTCAATTCTCTGACCTAATTAAAAAAGGTCTTATGTATAAAAAAAAAAGACGTATTTTATGTTTTCAAATAAGTGCTTTAATTAAAAAACGACCTTTATTGAAAAAAAAGGAACTTTGAGTTTCTAATTAGTTTATTTTCTAATTTTTTAGTAAAAAGAAATTGAAAGTTTTATGATGAAAAGAAATAGGTAATTGGGAAAGAAGATTCTAGAGAGATATAAATATATTTTTTATACGTATTTTATGTTTTCAAATATGTGCTTTAATTAAAAAAACGATTTTTATTGAAAAAAAAAAGAACTTTGAGTTTCGAATTTTTTTTTTCTAATCTTTCAGTAAAAAAATTAAATTTGAAAGTTTTATGATGAAAAGAAATAGGTAGTTGGGAAAGAAGATTCTAGAGAGATATATATATATTTTATATAAAAATGAATAATTTAAGAATAAGAACAATGAAACAAAAAAAACATGTGTATGGTGTTTTATTTGTTAGAATCACATGGACAGGATTGAAACAGAACAGGACAGAATAGAACAGAAAGATTGAGTGTGTTGGTGTGATAGGTAGGTAAGCTTAGCTCATTCTTCTCAACATGACGATGCTGCTCAGGAAGGCTTGGGAAATGGTGTTGTGGAGATCTGATTCTTCAACCTCAGCATCTTCATCATCATCATCAACAACAACTACAACAAGACTTTCGCTAGAAGTGGCACATTTTGACATAGGGGACTTGGAGCAGCTGCCCAGTGACATCTTGGTGCAAATTTTGAAGCTTTTGGGTCCAAAAGGGGTTGCAAAATTGAGTGTGGTTTGCAAGAGTTTGAGATCCGTTGTGTCTGATAACAGACTTTGGATTTACTTCCTTCAGACCCATCAGGCTGAACCTTCTGGGGATTCTGTCTTCTTTGCTGAGACCACCTTGAGTTCTGGTTACCCTCTTCCGTGAGTACTACTGTTGATCTCCCTTCTTTTCATGGATGAAATTTTTGTGCCTTGATGGGTGTTGCTAGTCAATTTGCTAGTTTCTGATTGAAATTTTGTTTTTTTTTTTTTAAATTTTTTTTTTTTTTTTTTTGGGGTGGTGCTGGTGACTTGTGCTTGGATGGGTGCTAGTGAATTTGGTGGATTGTGATTGAAAAATTGTGGTTTATGGGTGGTGTAAGTTTTTGCTGTGATGGGTCTTGCATGGATTGATTGTTGTGTCTGGCTGATGAGTTTGATGGATTGCGCGGTGATAGAGATTGAAATTTTAAGTTTTAGTGGTTGGTGGTGTGTTAATTTGTGCTTTGTTGGGTGGTGCCAGTGGTTGCTGTGGTAGTGATTCAAATCTTGCCTTTCGTGTGTTTGATGGGTTGTGCTGTTGGTGATTGAACTTTTGTGTTTTGGTGGGTGGTCCAAATGGTTGTTGTTTCTTTGAGCTATGATGGTTTGTGTGTGTTATTGGTGCTGTGTGCTTTGTTTGATTGTTTGTGCTGCTAGGCTTTAAATTTTTGTGTTTTGATGATGGGTTGGCTAGTGATGATTGGTGGTTTTAGCAATGGTCAGTCTGCATGTTTTTTTTTTGGTGTTGTGTGCTTTGTTTTGTTCAACGGGATGTACAAGTGATTTTTATTTGGTAATTTTAATGGTGTTGTATTGAATTTCATGGACTGCATTGTCTACTTCATAGAGATTGAAATTTTGTGATTTGATGGGTGGTGTTGTGAGCTCAATTTGGTGCTTATGCATGTAATTGGTATTGTATTTTGTGCTCAATTTGATGGGTTGTGCATGTGATTGATGTTCTATGCTTTTATGGATCTTATGAGGGAAAGTGATTGATATTTTGTGATATTGAATTACAGAGCTTACTCTGGCCTCTGGCCCCAGCTATCATTCAAGCATATTTATGGCCAGAGAGCACAAGTTCCTGGTTCTATTATTATTGATGGTTAGTATAGCAGTTTTGTACTGTGAGCTTATGTTTCTCTTACTCGTTATGATTCTATTTTCTCTTACTTTTCTTTTTGTCCATTGATCTCTCTAGGTGGTTCTGGCTACTGCAAATTTGGCTGGAGCAAATACGAATGTCCATCTGGTCGATCAGCAACATTTTTGGTAATGATTTGAACTGTAAATTAGCACTAACTGAGGCTTGCTTGCACATCTTCAGTTTACCTTATTCTCATTTTGACTTTGATCTAGTGGAGCCTCGAAATAGACGAAAACACTTATGCAGATACTAGGCATTGCTTTCTCTATTTTTCAGTTTATTCTGACTTGGCAGCATATTTTCTTTCCTGTTTGATGGACAGGAATTTGGTAACATTGAGTCTCCAATGTATACTAGGCTTCGACATTTTTTCGCAACTATTTATAACAGGTATTGGGCCATTCTGATTCTCCCTTCTTGTTGGATGAATGGTTACAGTTAACACTTAATAATCTTTTAAGTGAAGTAAATCCTTATTGGTGTCTCGCTTGCACTTTAGCATATCTGTGTACGTATTTAGGTAAATTGTACCAGAGCAATCACTCTGTTGAGGGGGCATTATTTTTAATGATTATTTAAGTTTTATCACTCGAGAAATACTCATACTTATTGCGAATAAAGGCATAATTGTTTTGTTGAAAATATGAGAGCATTTTCAATGTTGTTCCTCTTCCCAAATAGCCTCAATACTTTGTATTGCTGGGTTCAATCTCTTGTAAGATGTAATTCACAATGGTTATGTTAGTAATACTTATGAATATTGTTGAGATTTGTTCCTTTTTCCTTTATTTCAGTTATTAGAATCATTGCCTTATTACTGTTTTTGTCTTTACATTCGATCTAAGATTGCATCATCCCTACAATCAAGGGATTCTTCTCTTATTGGCATTCCTTTCTGATTAATGTAAATAAAGAGCCGGAGGATTCTTTTTCCTCAAGGCTTCATCATACCTAGTCTTGCACTCCAATTGGTATCAAATATAAATAGGTCTTTCAATTGAGTGGTGATTCTCACTCAAGCACTTCGGAAAAGCTTTGTTTCTAATTTATACATGTCTTATGTTGTTGGCAGGATGCAGGTAAAACCAAATAAACAACCGGTTATTGTTTCAGTACCAATATGTCATTATGAAGGTCAGTTTCATTTTATGATATACTCAAGTGGTTGGCAAAAGAAAAGAAAAAGGAGTACTATAAGAACTTTAACACAATTGTTACGATAGTTCTGTTTTAAATTCAGGTGTCATCTATTTTATTTCTTTGTTGTACATAGTTGTTCGTTGGTTTTTCTGCATCAGAGAAAAACCCATCATTTTGTGACTTGACCTCTGTGGTATTCCCTAAAATTTGGAACTATTTTGCTTGGAATGTTTTGTTACAGTCCTATCATTTTCAGGGCTGGGTAATTGGTCTCCAATCCATAATCTAAGGTATAAACTATCAAGGTGACGGCACAAACTGTCTCAGAAATGTTTGATCAAGTGCCCCTTTGAGCTTGTCTCCTGGGGCTTTGTCATGTGCCTTAACAGGCACCCTATCATGCGAACATGTGTAGCTCACCCTGTCACGTGCCTTGTTGGCTACCTTCCCATGTCTCTTAGGATCCTATGTATTGCACTTGTCTGTGTTCAGGGGTCAATTCTGACATGCTTTCTCTCTATTCATCAAGCTTAACATGTTTGAGCTGTTTCTTGGTGTTCTTTGTGGTAGTAATCTCTGGTTATTCATTTTTCGGGATCCTGTGTGATTTTTATCAAATGGTAGGCATAGCATCGAGGGGAACCTGTTCTATCTCTCAGAAGAAGTGTTCATTGTATTCTAGACACGAGGCTACACTCTGTCTTGGACACAGTCTTGACATGCCATTTCCACTCCTATAATTTCAACAAATAATATGTAAGTTTTTCTTCCAATATGATTTCAGCTGTACAATGTTAATCTATTTCCTCATTCCAGATACTCAATCAGCAAAATCTTCAAGACGACAGCTTAAAGAGGCAATCTACGCCTCTTTGTTTGACATGAATGTTCCTGCTGTTTGTGCTGTCAACCAGGTAATTCATGTTTATGCTTTCTTGTTTGTTTGACATGAATGCTATTTTACATTTAATATATGTTTTTTCTATCAAGTATATTGAGTCACTTGAAAATTAGGATTTGACTGTCATATTCTATGTATTCACTTTTTCTGCTGAAGTTGTAAGCAAGTGAGAGCGCAAAGCACTTGATTAAGTGCAGTAGAATTGTTATTCTCTGTCAACTTACGAGTCTAAATTTGGAGAATAGAACCTTGTTTACAAATATTCAAAACATTATCTATTGAAAGTATTTGTGCGTGGTTTTTTCCCTAATGAATTATGTTTGTTTCTGTAATTTCTTGTTATTTTCATGTGTATTTACTATCTATGTTGTAAAATGTAGGCCACTCTAGCTCTGTACGCTGCAAAACGAACTTCTGGAATAGTTGTTAATATAGGTTTTCAAGTCACTTCTATAGTTCCAAGTATGCTCTGTTTCCTTGTCTCTTACCTTTTGCTGTCTTAATATAATTCTTAATTTATTTATGCCTAACAACACTTTTTTTTTTGTGTCAAATTAATTGTTCTTGAAATTCAAATGGGGTCTGGGAAAGACTCATAATGCTTAAATGTCACCACTTTGTTCTGATACACAAACAGTATTTTGTATGTTAGGAGCTAATGAACATTTTTCTACTTTTCCATCTGTTGCAATTGTGACCGGTATTATCTTTTCACAGTTTTAAATGGTAAAGTAATGCGCAAGGTGGGTGTGGAAACTGTGGGGCTGGGAGCACTGAAACTTACAGGATTTCTGAGGGAGAAGATGCAATTGAACAACTTAAATTTTCAATCTCTGTACACTGTTCGCACACTGAAAGAGGTACTGATATTCATCTTTGTGCTCTGAAATATTTAGAGAGTGGAGATTTACTCTATGATGTCAATCAGGTCAATTATGGTACCACAGTACATCTAAGAGGACAGTATAATAGGACCCTCCATTACTTATGAAATACAATCTACTTGTATACATTTACTTCTATTTATTTTCTTCTAGCTTTCTCAAATGGATTAGATTTTGGAATTCAAAATATTTAACATTTTTATAAGCTAGTTCATTACTTGAAGGATGTTTCTTGATTCTCATCTGGGAGATGACCTGGGATACTGTTTGAACAAATCCCTCATTATATGCTTCTAATTGCCTTTATATGTTTTTATCTCTTGTACTTTTTTCCCTTTTGCACTGAAGTGTGGTAGGAATGATTAGTAGATATCTTTTACTTAAACCTCTTCTCTCAGAAGTTGTTTGGTAATTTGTTATTTGCATGGCTACAGAAACTATGCTATGTTGCACATGATTATGAAGCTGAGCTATCAAAAGATACACAAGCATCATATGAAGCTGCAGGAGAAGGATGGTTTACCCTCTCAAAAGAGAGGTTTCAGACAGCAGAGATCTTATTCCAGCCTCAATTAGCTGGAGTGTAAGTTTTTAAATTTATTGCCATACAGATATGACAGATTAATCACGCATATTTGCTTCAATCATACAAATACTCTGCGATGATTATGGCCATTGATAATGTAGCATGTGATATCATTGTCTATTCAGATGGATTGCTTGCAAAAGTGCATTTGACTTGAAAATAAATAAAATTCATTTTTCTTTTTTTTACTCCTACCCCCAATAAACTTAGGGTTCCCATTTGCATTGTATGGGCTAATTTGTCAAAAATAGTAATAATTAAACTATCCTTTTTTAATTGGTTGACTCAAACACAAGAACGAGGAGGAGGTTTTGTTAAAATGAAAATGATTGGCATAACTATATAAAGTCTTTATTTGATATCTCTCTTATGAACTGACTTCAACTATTTGTTATATTTTCCCAACTTTTTAATCAAATTTCAATAATTAATGGCTTGTTGGATTGAGCAAAAAAGTTATTTTTGTTAGGTTGATGTTGCCAATTTTTGTCATCTTTAAAGCATGCACTAAATTTCATCTTCTACCAGCTTTTACTGGATGAAATTGAAATCATGTTTTTAGGTTAAGTTAAATTCCTGTTACTTCAATCCTTGAACTGTTTTAACTTTTGGAGTTGCATTTCATAAAGGGTTATCCATGGTAAACTCATGAGAATAAATCACAATATAATACTTAATTGGTATGATTGAAAAGACAACAAGATATCCTCGAAGCATAAGAAATTTTATATAATTTGAGAAAAAGGAAGAAGTGACTAAAGGCACTTGTCTGGCTGTAACCAAAAAAGTGAAGGTTCGAAGATATTCAAGAGGAGTGGGAGGAAAAATATAATATTTTTATCTTTTCTCAGGCTAGTAAATGTGCAACTCAGAAATCTTTGTCTAAAGTTTGAGGGAACCAGTTGGCACCGTGTATCCATCCAACTTGGAAGATTTTGTAACCAATCGATATGCAAATCTAACTACACTGCATCGCATGTCATGGTCATAATATGTGTTACAACTTAGTATGTAAATTCTTTCTTTTTGTTATTTTGTTTTATATATTCCATGAAGCTTATGTTGCAGTTACTTGTTTGGTTTAGGCAATCCATGGGTCTACACCAAGCTATAGCTCTTTGTGTGGAACGCTGTCATTCTGCAGATTTACCAGGTGACAATGATTGGTACAAGACTATAGTTTTATCAGGGGGGACTGCATGCCTACCTGGTTTGGCAGGTAAATGTTCTTTTTTATGTGATTGAGCCATTTTATATCTTTGCCTAAAGATGAAATGGAACTAAATGCCTCTCCTCTGGTATGGTATTGTTCTAACTATGCTACTTTTGGAACCATTCTGGCACAGAAAGGGTAGAGAAGGAACTCCATACCTTGCTTCCTCCCTACGTGTTCAATGGAATTAGAGTCATGCCTCCTCCATATGGTGCTGATACGCCATGGTTTGGAGCTAAGATTATTGGCAATGTGAGTTATCTACCACCTATCATAAACATACAAATTTAGTTTACTTGATAGGAGAGACATTTTAGTTTATAGTCAATGTGATAAAGAGAGTCTGATTCAAGGATAACTGTCTTTGATTTGTATACAGATGAGCACCTTTCCTGGTCATTGGTGTGTCACAAAAAAGCAGTTTCGTCAGAAGCCTAGACTCAGCCTCATATGGTGATTATCCCTTATCCTAAGGGGCAAGAACAGAAGATAAGAATTGTAGCAACTGCTCTAGCATGTACAAATACTATGTTTTTCCTGGTTTATAAGAAGCCTATATATAATGAACATTTAGCCTGTTAAGAATAATGTAATAAGGTTGAAGGCTACACTGCAAGTGTGAAGAAACTGTCGTAGTTGAAGACCAAAACCACACAACGTGAGAGGTTTGGTGTTATTTGAAAAATGCTTTGAGATTGGAATGTATTTCTGGTTCTCCTTCTCACTTTTATGGTTGACGTGAGATGTACCCTTTAAGAATGACATAAACTTCTAAGATGAATTGCTCCTCAACTTGTAATTTTTCACTTGAGTTTGATTACTTTTTGCTTTGGTCTACAATCATAGCAACCTTTTTATGCACTGAAAACATTCTATGTCTGCAATGGTTTTCCAACTGAACCAATTTAATAGAAACTATTAAACATGCAGTTCTTCATTATAATAATCTTTAATACATCTTTTATGCAATGAAATGGACAGTGAGTACTGTATTCATGCCTAAACAATGGAAAACAGATGCTAAACTGATGAAGATGGAAAATCATCCCTTGAAAGTTTACTAGTTTTAATTCCATTTATATTGGTTTTAAAATTTAATGCTCAAATTTTAGATAACTTGTATTTGTAAGAAAGATTTTATATGATCTACTTTATTTAGTGGTTCATATTTTCAAGATAAAAATATATTATGTCAGATTAGTCCAAAGAATAAAAATGACCTTATATTAATAAATCATTATAGTAGTTATATAATATATAAAATAATATTAAAAAATTTTGATATCATAATTTATAACAATAAAACTAAAATAAAAATGATATTTTGTAAGTTCTTAACAATTATGTTATATGTAAAAGTTGAAATCAAATATAATATAATATTTAAGTTGAATTTTCAGTGATATAAAATAATTATTGTTTAATAGTAAGTTCGTATGACAATAACAATTATTTTGGGTTTACTTTTTTCGTTTTTTTCTAAGAAAAATTAAAGTTGTATTAAACATTTTTCATCAGTTCATAGCTACAATTATATATATATATATATATATATATATATATATATATATATATATATATATATATATAAGTTTGTTAAACTTTGTGATCGTCTTAAATCATATTGAAGTTATTTGTGATTAAATCAAATTATATTTATATAATTTCAGTACCTATTACACTATCAATAATTGAATTATAATTTATAATCTCGTTTATGTCAATTTTGACAAAATAGAAGAATAATAAAAGAAAATTCAAATAATTCATGTTAAATAAAATATGAATTAAAAAGAAAATCAATATAATGTCAATTTTATCTATATAAATAAAAATATTAAACAATTTTAGGTCAATATAAATTTTATATGCATATTCAATCTAAAAATAGTTTGTTTTTATAAAACATAATTCAATTAAAAGTTATTAAACATTGAATAAGAATCAGAACATAGGGACAAACAGCAACCCTGCAATGAAAGACAACAAATTGTTTTTTCATAGATTTTTGTCCAATAAGTTATATGAAGCATTTCATTCAAACCAAATCAAAGCATATGATTATGCAGCAAGAAGATAGTTCACTTGGCACAAGTAATTTTTTTCAATACATAATTTGGTTAATACAATCCTCAAGCTACAGGCACATGGCCATTTTTTTGGCTCAAAAAGTAATTCACACACAACATACAAAAAATGGCAATACATCAATATACTGCAAGAAAAAAAGAATGAAAGTTGGTATAGAAATATATCAGAATAACAAGATCAAGCAGCAGGTTGTGAGCATCAGCCATAGAGATGGATAGTGCACAACTTGATTTGCAGTGTCATCTGCAGATGCTGATGGTGGCAATGCAGGACATGAAAGACCAAGCTTCCCTTCACGACACTCACTAGAAAAGAGGCCAGGAGGGTATTTTCCATAGAGATTGATGTAACTAAACATGGTTGAGGCACACTCATTTGTTAGATCATTTATAACATCTGCATAAGGGCAGGCAAATTCTTTAAATGCCCCACAACATTCTTTGGGAGGGTAACGGGGTCCTTTGCACTTGCTTGTGATTATTGTGTAGTTTAAAAACTCGAAATTCACAGAACAACCTGCCAGTGCAAGGTGAAAAACAGTATCATCAGAATAATAATTGGAGGGTTTGAAACAACATACTTTCAGTTCATATCCCACGCCTCAACCAACTGATATAAAATGTCTTAAAGAGTTGCATAACAAAAATCCTATGAAACATAGAAGACAATTTGCATTGCAGTAATCTAGTAGTAATTCTTGTTTATCAGTTATCCAAAAAGAATGTGCCTAGTTTCTTTAATCTCATAATAAAATGATACAAACAGAAAATCCATAATAATAAAGAAAAGATAAGCAGACCACCATAAATATATCACATAAGAAAGATCTGATACTGTCAAACAATTAGAAGTCAATATAGATATGACTTTTAAGACAATTATGGTAAAAGTTACCAAATTTAACATGGATAACAATTTTAAATTGGATGATAATGTAAACTACAAACACTATTTTCCCTTCATATTTTCATCCTATAACTATCATAATTAAGGCCTTTGATTCTCACAGATGGGACTACCTTGTATCCCTACAAGTTTTAGTCTTTTGGATCAGCTATGCAACTAATTCTCTAGGTCAATCATAACAAAAAAGCATTTTTTTTTTGTATTTATAGAGAGGAAACAAGTAAATGAACTTAAAATATAGGCTAAATCAGTTAACATGACAAACAAAAACATAATATTATGCATTGTGGTTTTTCTCTTCCTTTTACTCAAAGCTTAATAATCGGTAGATCCAAAAGCATAAGCATAGAACAAAAAACGAAAATACAACGACCAAAATGAAAAATGTCAAACCTTTTTTCGCCTGAAGGAGGTTCCGACCAGTACTTGCTTGAGAATCGAAAACGTGGTCTGCAAAAAAGGAGAAAAACCCCAAATGTCAATTAACACAGAAACTTGTCAAAAAACATTACAGTTCTGCGAAAATCAACACCAACAACAAAGTCGAGCTTAAAGTAAAAACATTTACCGGAAAGGAAAGTGGGAGTGAGAGAAGAAACAGAGAGGGCCCAGAAGAGAAGAAGAAACGAGGAAGAAACCCAGAAGCGTTGGTGGAGAGAAAACACCATGACTAGTTAAAAACTGAGAGAAGAAAGGTAGATCCGATGATAGAAACAGAAGAAGAGGTTGTTCTCGTGGTAGTTGTTGATCTTGATTTGTTCTGAGATAAGAGTTATGTATCTGATTTGAGTAACGGGTAATGAGAAGATAAGAGTTTAACAGTTTAACGCAAAGAATAAGAAAAAAAAAAAAAGGATGAAAGTTGGGTAGCATTAGAGAAGAAAGTTGAACTAAGAAATCTTGGTTGGTTTGATATATGAGTGTGAAAATAAAGAAATGAAAGAGATAATGAGTGACAGCACAAAGACGCGCAAACATGTTCTTCTGCAAGCTGTCTTTTTTTCACATAATTTATGAACAACATAAACATTAATCTTATTTTAAGACTGTCTGTCTTTTATCTAAATTTGATTTCAGAGGTAAAAAAAGGACCATTAATAATAAAATCTTTGAAAGAATGTTTCAATGATGATGGCGTTAAACAGAGTCAACTTGATTAAGATGACTATTATTTACGAATTATTTTTTAACTCTAATGTAACTTTTTATTAGTGTTTATGTCAATAAAACATATTAGTTAATATCTCTTAATTTTAGTTAATATAGTTAATAAAAAATTAACCTATGTTTATGTTATTAACCTGTTAGTTAATAAAAAAATTCATTCGATCTAATTTAAGTAAACTTAACCTATTTTTATGTTACTTAAGTGCTTAAAAAGTTGCTTGATAAATTTGTTCTTATGTTTTTTTTTTTAGTTTTTATTTGACATAATTTTAATAATTTT
>Ga0209700_102145_pt1 | contig 40478 bp, 25 predicted proteins | sample SiratroredBW_FD_187528 | JGI IMG/M metagenome (GOLD analysis project Ga0209700, IMG submission 187528) | Root nodule microbial communities of legume samples collected from California, USA - Siratro red BW (SPAdes) (version 2) | ecosystem: Host-associated > Plants > Roots > Nodule | place: USA...
TATATATTTATATATATATATATATATATATATATATATATAATTTATAAGTAATGTTAAATTTACTTGAGAATTTGTATCTATACGTAATAATAAGTAGATAAATTATAATTTTCTTGTAGTAAAATAATTATTTGTCCCAAATAATACTTGGTGATTCATGTTAATATTCGATTTATTATTGTTCAAATATACTTAATTTGTATCTTATATAATAAGTCTGTTTAATAAAACTTGATTGAATTAATTGGCGTGATATTATTTATATAGATGAATCGATATAAAAATATAAAATATAAATCTTTCTCAATACTTAACTTTCAAATACATATTATTAAATTAATATATAAAAATATTAAAAATATATCATTGCAAGATTTACTAAAATGTTTTCGAGAGTGAATCTCTCAATGAAAGATAAGTTTGCTAAAGACATAAACTTTATTTTTTATTATATTATGTTTGCTAATATTTTAATGCATAATCTAACCTTTTTTGCATATTTCGCCTATTTTTACAATTTTTCTTAAATTTAATTATATTGACTGAAGAATTTGACCTAGAATATTATTTTTCTTCTGTTGGTATAATATATAAGATGGAGTTGTTGATTTTCTCGGATGTTGTATAATATTTGTTTGTGATTAAGTAATGTAATATAATAAAAAAATGTGTTAATTTGATATTTTACAAAAAGATTAAAGTGTCCCCGTATGAGAAATTATATGTGATTAAATGTTAAGAACTATTTAAATATTTATCATATGTTTCAACTTAAAAGTATGTCTTGTTATGAGTTAATACCCACTTATAAAATAACAATCGATTATATATTTAAAGTAGCAGTTTTTAAAAATATTTAAAGTTGGAATAAATTTTAAAGTAAAATGAAAATAAAGTTTCATTATAAATTTTTGAGTAAAAGTAAAAATACCTAACTTTAAATTAATTAATTTTATGTTTAATAAGTTGGTATAATTGCATTACCTCAAATAATAAATCTAAATAGATACAACAGTAGTTGTGAACCACATAAATAAAGTAGTTGTGAACCACACGTAAATAAAAGTAATTGCACATAAAAGGAAAATAACTATTGGAGATTATAAATCATAAATAAAGTTGTCTGAGAAGAAATAAAAAGTACATTGTAGTCATTAGGGAAAAAGAAGAAACTTACACATAAGTTAAAGTATTGTAAAAGTCATTTAAAATATATTTAAAAACAAAAGAAAAAGTTAAGTTACTTGAGCATAATTCTACAGATATTTGTTAAACTCCATCAATTTTTTTTAGTCCTCTTTAAATATGGATCAGGTTTTAAATGTTTAAATTTTATTAGATGTTACTTGAAAGGAAATTTTTGCTTTTAACGTTATTGATCATCAGTTAATTTCATTTAACATTTATTTTTTTAAAATATATAATAATAAAATAAAATTTATTTCAATATCAAATAATTATATTTTACCCTATAAAGTATCAAATTATCAAGTCACTGATCCAAATTTAATAATGATTGCCGAAGTTGAACTCGTAATCTCCTAATCCCAACACTTTCATAATCACTTTTTTTTTTTTTCATCTTAAGAATATTGCTAATATTTGTGATTAGATCTGGTGTGTTGTCAGCATTACCATTAATTTTATTATTTTTTCAATGATTTCATTAATCCAATTTGATCTTTACGCCTCTAGAATTAAATTAAATTAAGTTGGATCTCTTTTATTATTTACTATTAATTTTAATAGAACTCATAAACTTTATTTGTTTCCTTAAATGAGTGATTTTAGAAAGCACTTTTCTTTTTTGTCGAAAAAAACATTCAGCAAGCAAACATAAGTAGATATTTTAATTGTTTTTAGAAAATTGAAAATAAATAATAAGAAAGCAGAGACGAAAATACAAGAAAATAGAATAAGAGAAAGTTACAAAAAAAAAAAATAAATGAATTGTGGAGGGGAGGCCCACAGAAAAGAGAAACAGGAAAGGCTGGATGTTGTTGAAAGTTTTGATAGGATAGGATAGAAGGAGTGGGTCCCACAGAAATCATAAATATTTGTGGTATTGTGTGTGTGAACTGAAGACTGTGTTAAAAAAAAAAAAAAAAAAAAAAAAAAAAAAAAAAAAAAAAAAAAAAAAAAAACATCATGGGTTGGGATCCGGACATAGGGGAATGAAGGATGTGCGTGTGGGTAGGTTAGTGGATGGATCTTGCTTTTTGGGTCTCTCAGTATCTTCCTCTCACCTCAACCACTATATAACAGCTGTGTAGAGCAGAGACTGAGTTAGAACAACAATGGAGAGAGGTAAAGTTGGTGAGAATGAACCTCAACCTCATCATGCTCAGCCACAATCTTCCACTCTCGATTGGAGAGGCAGACCCTCTAATCCTGCCAAACACGGTGGAATCCTTCCTGCGGCTTTTATTCTCGGTTCTTTCTCTCTCTCTCTTTCTCTTTGCTTTTCTAAGGCTTCTTCTCCTCTATGCATGGTTTAAGTGTGAAAATGTATTTACGTTACGTCAGGCTTGCAAGCATTTGAGATAATGGCAATAGCCGCAGTCGGAAACAATCTCATAACTTATGTCACCAACGACATGCACTTCCCTCTCTCCAAGGCCGCCAACGTTGTCACCAACTTTGTCGGAACCATCTTTCTCCTCGCTCTCCTCGGAGGCTATCTCTCCGACTCCTACCTCGGCAGCTTCTGGACCTTGCTCGTCTTTGGCTTTCTAGAACTTTCTGTAAGCTTCCTTCCTCCCCTCTTCTCCTCTTCTCCTCTCTCACCGCTTTATCATCTGCTTTTTTTCTCTCTCTGTACTCTCTACTCTATATGTTGCCTCTAACCCCACCATCACAGCTGGCCATCTATGGCGTTTCTCGCCTTTCAAATACCAAATTATAACCCATCCTTCACACGGAATCTTCACCTACTCATTTTCATTTCTTTTTTCTTTCTAACTATTTATTAGTTTTGGACTCTTGTCTGGCCCATGTGTACTTGTCTTGTTCATTCAGCATATAATTTTATAATTTAATATTATTCGCCTGATTTTGCTTACAGGGTTTCATATTGCTGTCAGTCCAAGCTCATGTTCCTCAGTTGAAGCCGGCGCCGTGCAATGTGTTGACTGACGGAGAACACTGCGTAGAAGCAAAGGGCTTCAAGGCCGTGATATTCTTTGTGGCGCTGTACTTGGTGGCTTTAGGGAGTGGGTGTGTGAAGCCCAACATGGTTGCCTACGGTGGAGACCAGTTCGACCAAGACAACCCCAAGCAGTTAAAGAAGCTCTCAACTTACTTCAATGCTGCATATTTTGCATTCTCTCTGGGAGAACTCATCAGTCTAACCATTCTTGTTTGGGTTCAAACTCATTCCGGAATGGACGTGGGCTTTGGGGTATCCGCGGCTGTGATGGCAATGGGATTGATAAGCTTGATATGTGGCACTCTCTATTACAGGAACAAGCCCCCACAAGGCAGTATTTTAACCCCTATTGCTCAAGTACCCATCTTCAACCATTCCTCTTTTTTCAATATTATAACATCCGTTTCTCCCTCTTTTATCATATTCTTTCGGAGGGCTTCATTTTTTTATTAATTCAATGCTTACCTTTATTGAGGGATTTTACTGTAAGGAACACTATAGAGGTTTACTTATTGCTAGTTATCTATAAAATATGATAATGTTTTCTTCCTCATTATTTTATTTGTCTAAATTTCTCTCAATATACAGGGAACTAAAAATAGTCTCATCACTAAGCATGGTCATTTAAATATATGAACCCAAAAGTCACCATTTTGATTTTCTGAAAATCTTTCAGACATGTACAGTTGTTTATTATATTCTTGGGTTGACCATAGTAATTTATGCTTGCTGAGATGTGCATGTACTGGGAAAGTGTTAAGTTATAATGTCGGTTGTGCTAGTCTGGTTCTTAAACTAAAACAACAAAGTTACCTTGATCTCGTCTTAGGTTATTGTGGCTGCAATTTCGAAAAGAAAGCTGGTTCGACCATCAAACCCTCAGATGCTTCATGGAAGCCAAAACAATACTGGTCTTGTTCTCTCTGATAAACTCAGGTACTTTTAATGTTGGTTTTCTTTTCTTGTCTTTTTCATTTCTCATCGTCTTCTGAACTCTATTTTTTCGCACACAAAAACTTTATAAACTTCGAACCGATTTCCTAAATTTCTGCGAATACATGCATTTGTGCTGATGGAAATTTTGTACACGTACTACGTTAGGTTCTTGGACAAGGCTTGTATCAGAGTCCAAGAGGGGGAAGAAAACACAAAGGAAAGTGCGTGGAGATTATGCAGTGTGGAGCAAGTTGAGCAAGTGAAGATATTGCTCTCGGTTATTCCCATTTTCTCGTGCACCATCGTTTTCAACACAATCTTAGCACAACTGCAGACATTCTCAGTCCAACAAGGGAGGGCCATGGACACCCATCTCACCAAATCCTTTAATATCCCTCCTGCATCGCTTCAGGCCATTCCCTACATTCTGCTCATCGTTTTAGTCCCTCTCTACGACACCTTCTTTGTCCCATTTGCCAGAAAATTCACTGGTCACGAGTCTGGAATCTCACCTTTGCGCCGAATAGGTTTTGGTCTTTTTCTAGCTACCTTTTCTATGGTTGCAGCGGCTCTGATGGAGAAAAAGAGAAGGGATGCAGCTGTGAACCATAACCAGACCTTGTCCATTTTTTGGATAACCCCACAATTCTTAATATTTGGATTGTCAGAGATGTTCACAGCCGTTGGTCTCCTTGAGTTCTTTTACAAACAGTCTTTGAAAGGGATGCAGGCATTCTTGACAGCCATCACATATTGCTCCTACTCATTTGGCTTTTATCTGAGCACAGTTTTGGTTTCCTTGGTGAACAAGATCACTTCAACCTCTTCAACTGGTGGTTGGCTTCACTACAACAACCTTAACCAGGACAAGCTTGATCTTTTCTACTGGCTACTCGCTGTCTTGAGTCTCCTCAACTTCCTCAACTATCTATTTTGGTCCAAACGCTATTCTCATCCTCCTTCCCTGTGCCAACCTAATGCCATGGAAATCAATCCATATGTAGGAGATGACAATATTCCCTAGAAACTTAATTTATATATGTATACATAAATCTCTCTTCAAATTTACAGTTACTGTAAAAATTATATGTATAGGAAAATATCCTATCCAGAAAATAGTGTCTTATTTCACAAGCTTATTATTACTCTTGAAATTATGTAGCAAAGAAGCATATAATTTTACTTGCAGATTACAAAGTATAAGAAGATAATTAATTATAATGCTAATGAATAATTCAAGGAACAAAGAAATAAATTTAAGTATGTATAAATTGTAGTTTAGATAGACGATTCAATTAAGAAATTATTTTATATTGCGAGTACGTAATTAATGAAGCTTATGTGTTTATTTTGACAAAAAAAAAAACATTGAAAAAAATAAAGACAGTGAACAGTAGTTTGGTAGAGTCCAAAAGACATATGAAGACTTTAGGATTCTGAGAACATCAGAAATATCGATGTCGATTTCTTTTTCCATTCAATAATTAAATTTATTGTAGACTTTATTAAAAGTTAAAGATATTAAAAAATATGGCATAAGAGATTTATCGGTTTTGTAGGCAATATTATAGTTGAGGGGAGGTTGTGGTTGTTGTTGTTCTATTTTACAATGATGTAGGGTTGTGTATTGAGACATGTCTGAAACATGTTTACTGTGAAGGGCATAAGCATTTAAAATGGCATCCTCGTAGGACAATAGTTAGATGAAAATATTGTTGGCTAAAAGATGAACAGATTCCCCACTTACTCCCAACAAAAATGGCTGGTCATGCCACCGAGCCCACTTTGGTCTCCAAATTTATGATTGTTTTCTCCATCATCCTTTCCGTGAAAGTTGTTGCTTTCGTATCCTTTCCTTCTACTTCCTTCTTTTTACTTTTTTTCATCTCATAAAGCTAAGCTTTTAGTAGGCCATTTTGATTTTCAAGATTTTAATTGCTCAATTTTAATATATATATATGAAAAATACACAATTTTAATCCCAGTATTAACTTATGGTCAAAATTTTAATGATTTTAATACAATCAACAGTGTAATTAACTAGTTTGATTCGAGTTAGACTGTGACTTCCTAATTTTATCTTTTTAGTATATTTCAAAATTTATTAACATTGAATTTATTAATATATAATAATAAGTGATTTAAATTTTAAAAATAAATAGTTAATGCCAGATAAATGTCTTCGTGCGTCATCATGTATACAAAATTGTATGATAAGAGTTAATAGCTCACTAAAATTTAAGCAGATTGAACAATTAAAACTATAAGAACCGATTAATTGATCTTATCGAAATGAGTATTTCTCCACATGTTTTTAGTGTTGGTTAAAAATACAGATGGAGAAAAATCGTTAGGGTTGATATTGTATAGGTCAAAAGACTGATATTGTCATAGTGAAAGCTATATAATTTAACTTTGGGTAATACATGATATTGGGATGTTATTAGTGTTGGTCTAACCCACTCGATGAGAAGGTAAAATATTTAAATATATTCAGTGTAGTGTCTTCTTAGTTCATACTAAATGTAATAAAATAAAAATAAAAAAATATATTTTTTTCAATATGGTGCCGGTATGGTAGCATGAATAATGATATTAATGATAAACGGTAACATATGAGTTCTGCTAATCAATCTAATAAAAATATTCACAACCTATACCGAATAACATTTTCAAGACAAAAAATAGCTCAATCAAATTAAACTAATGGCTTGTAATTTTATAATGTCCAGTTTTACAAATCTTAAAGGATAATCACAATAGAGATTTAGACCTCTAAAGAATAAGTCTAGAGTCACCTCAAGAAATGTCCTTGTTACTTATGATTTTTCTACTCAATATTAGAGATTGAAAGGTTTATTAGGATTAGGACAGGATATACATTTAATTTACCTTACAAATGGGAGAAACATGAAGAAGAAAAGAAACAAATTTTAGGACTTAAGGAAAAGGGAAATACTGTCAAGGAAGAAGGGTAATAATATTTAAAGATGTTCTAAACTTCAATTTATTTCTTTCACGCACACACAATTCATATTGAAGACTAAATGGAATGAAAATTTTTACAAATTTTACACTCTATACTTATTTACATAATACTATACAATATTTAGTACTATTCTAACGTTTATTTACATGTTATATTTATTTATAGTAATACTATTATTTTGTTCTATTGAAGAGACAACAAAGTGGTTAATGGATTCGTCTACACACTTGATAGGACTCTTTGATACCAAAAAGGCATCCAAATGTGAGGTGAAAATTAACATTGAACAACATGTTCCTCTAAACATAATTAAGTTATTTACTATATCTTTGTTCAAAGCAAATTCCGAGAAAGATGACAAAATAATTGTTGTGAGGAAATTAAAGTTGATTGGAACATTTTTCTAGTAATAATATATTTTTTAATTAGATTCATATGCTTTAAAAAATAGAATGAGAGAGTCATATATATATATATATATATATATATATATATAAAGATAAAATTACATTGAAATATTAAAAGAAAATTGATTTTCATTCAATTAGAAGCAATTGTTTGAATAGATATTAAAAGAAGACATTAAGAATAATATTAGAGATAACATTGAGATAATATTACAATAATTTTTTTGAATAATCATAATAAATGGACAATCTCACTTATACAAGATAATAAATTCTACTCATTTAATCCCAAAAGATTTAATTGTTCATTGCAAGTTTCCAATTAAATATCATGATCCTGTGACCCATACATATATAACCAATATAATAAAAAAATAGTACAAAAAAGTTTTGTGTCATAAACAATGCAATACAAAAAACCAACAACAAAGCCAATATATAAAAAAATCAAATCAATAAATTAATCCTGCAAAAACTGATCAAAACTAACAAAAATCAATATATTTCCAGATAAAAGCCAATAGTGAAAAATCAGTAAATTTATTCAATAAAAAACAATAATTAATTTAACAAAAACAATATTTTAATGCTATAAAATTGTAACAAAAATCAATAAATTTTGCAGTGAAAAATCAATAAAAACCAGCCATAAAATTCAGTAAAATTCAGTGAAATAATTAAAAGGAATTAAACTTAGGGCTACCTTACTTGGAAAATGAAAACATATAACATATATATATATATATCTTCTCTTTTCTTTACCTTTGAATTGAAAACATATTTTAGCTTTGTATTCTTTTTTTTTTCTTCTCTCTTTCTTCTCACTAATTTTACTTTCTCTCACTATTTTGTTTATATTAATTATGTAACTCATCCCTTGTGTTTATAGCCTACTATGTAATTTCATCCATCATTCTATTTGAATGGTTTGATTAAAACTTAATTAAATTCTAATGACTAGTTTTGATTTGTCCTAATTATAATCGTTGGGGTGACACAGTTAAAAGCTGGGGTGACATACTTCAAGATGAATATCATTTATTATAGATAGTTTCATAAATGATAAATACATTATATTCATAAACAGTAAAATTAGTAATTGAAAATCGGTTTTAAAGAAGAATTCTCTTTATCAATATTCATAGATACTGTTATTAGTGAATATATATCTCAAACTTTGAATATATATTATTCATAGATATTATCATTATATAAAAAAAAAAAGTGATATAGGTGTAAACAGTACGCTGTCCATAGAGAGAATGGGCCCGAAAAGAATCGGGGCTTAATTAGGCCCGAAAAGAATTGGGGCTTTATAAGGCCCGTGGTTAAGCCCATGGTGAAGATTCGATATTGATGATTTTGTTTTTGCGGAAGGGGAGGCGTGGCAGTGCAGTGGCAGCGGTGAAAGATTGACAGAGGAAGAAGGATTCTTAGGGTTAGGGTTGTACTTGCGGTTGTGGAGAGAAGATGCAAGGCGGTGACGAAGTGAGTATAGAAGAGTTGGCCTCCAATCTTTCCCTCTACAAAGATCAACTCCACCAGGTAAGCTCAATTCAACTCTTCACTCACTCTCCTCCCTTCTCCTCTCACCTTTCGTTCCTCTTTCAATCAATCCTCAGGTCAGACAGCTCCTCAACGATGACCCTTCCAATTCGGAATACGTTGACATGGAGAGGGAACTTTCCGAGGTATGGCTCCTTCTTTTCGTCTCATGCTAACAATTAATGCGCCACTTCTCCTACTTCTTCATCATCTCAATCTCAATACCCTTCTTTCTCGAGAAAGCAGATTCCTACCATAAAGACATCAGAGGATCCTTGTAGGCTAACATGTCTGCCCTTCCCATGCACCGTATTTTATATTGCCAATCAAATTCATTTATTGAATTTTATTGGTTCTAAAAGGTGCTGAGCGTACTACTTTTTATTTGGAACTGCACTGCGGCAATTTGTAACATGATTCAAATTGCTCAACCTGAGGTCCATGATCAAATAAATAAGTGAATCTTACATACATAACAAAACAAAAAACCAAAGACAACCTCGTCAAAATGCACATCACGTCTATCTTGGTTCTTGTGCAGGTGTGCTCTCTGTCGTGATGTCCAGCATGCTTTCTCCCTCTCACCTGATATGAGATGTTCACACTGAGATTCTTCTAAGTTAGAATTTTGACATTAATTTTGGTTTATCATGTAAACATTTTCTGAAAACTACTTGTTTTACTGAACTCCAAATATGTGCCCTAAAATTGTGTTACACAGGTCATTGCTTTGACTGAGGAACTCCTTGCAACTGCAAAGCAAAATGAAATCTCTGCTTCAACAGCTGTTCCTAATGCTGGTACATCTCCAAGTTTGTCAATACATAAGGAGAATCAAATGGTATGTTATCTGCATTCTCATTTGATTTTTGAGTTTACTTGCACCATTACTTTCAAGGAAATTGGAAATAATGATTAGGGAAGATAGGACTAATATTGCCTAGTTTTTTTCATACGACATTTGCCTATTTCCATACTCTTATTTTCCCCATATATATAACAACCCTTTTCTGATTTTGGGACTGTACAAGCAATTGCTCATTTCAATTGTATGTTTCATTCTTGAGGTCTGTTTTTCCGTTGGTGCATTAGTATTGTCATTAATTTTGACTTTGGTGGATTATTGTTTCCTTCGGAACGTGGATCAGTTTTCTTGCTAGAGTCTTTCTATTACAATAAAGAAAAAAGTAGAGGGAAATTTTGACCGGAACATGAAGATCAGGTTTTATTGGGGTGCGTTATGTCCTCAGTTTGCTCCTTTGCTCATGGTTTCCTTTGTTTTGTTGTAGTAGGATTGTTGGATTTTCCATGTCCTCATTTTGGCCCTTTGCTCATGGTTTCCTTTACAAAGCCCCTTAGTATAGATATAGCCAGATGAATTTTAATGCTGACCAAGCTGATTTTTCTTGTGTGCATGATAAGGATCATGTCATATCGCCTCCTCTCCTCCCTCCAACTTCCTGCAGTCCAATTCTGAAGAGGAAAGGAATTATTGTTGGGTGGTGCCGGTCACTTACATGTATTGAGTTGTTTGTGCATTGTTTGGTAGTACCTTCTGCCTATATTATGATTGCTGGCCTGCTGGTGGGTTATTTTGGTATTTTAAGTATGAATCAAAATATGAATTGGCATATGCCAGGTCTCTAGCTATGCAGATGAACAGTTGTTTTATCTGCATTGATATGTATAGGCAACACATTGCATTGTTATATGCCAAAATAGAATCAAGGTTGTCTAACTCTTGAGTTAACTAGTCAGACTCTTGCAAGTTTAATTCTAGGTAAAGAAAACAAGTTTACCCATGGTCTGACTCTTTTCTGTATAAACTTTGGTAAACTCTCACAAGCTTGAGTTAATAAACAAGTTTGCGACTTTTAAATCCAACCTAATCCTTGCTTCCCATTGATCTCACAGTGTTAGTGTTTTCTTATGGCCCAAATGATTTGAAGAATTTAATTCCGTTTTGAAATGTTTTTTCACCTTAAGAACTTATGTTTTTTTTATGAATATTGTATGATTTGAGAATTTATGGATGTGATTCTATTTAGTACTATGAGCATATTCAATGGGAATTTCTTAAAAGGATTCCTTATCAGTAAAAACTTTATTTGAATGTGGATCCCACGACTTTCCTTAAAATTGAAGATACTTGCTTATATAAGAGCTTTTTGTAACTTTTAAGGAGTCCATGTTTGTGGGATGCTTATTAAAGTAATGTTTTTAATTGATACGGAACTGTTGTAAGAAACTCCCATTGGTGATGCCCTAATGTATTATCACACTTTATTATTGTGGTTGCTACTTTACTTCTCTTATGGAGATAAAATGTAGAATTATTGTTGTGTTAATAGTATTATGTAATTCATGTACGTTTTTAATATTAATTCTCACTATACGTAAACTTGTTACTGTGAAAACAATGCAAGTTGACTTTCAAGTTTGACAACCTTGCATGGATAGAATTGCCTGTTCATGATTCATTTAATTGCTTTCGTTTGATAATTGATGAAATTAAAACTAGTAGAAGTAGGGGAGGAAGTAATTGAAATAATATCTGAATCTGATGACTTGAATGCTGTGTTGCAACCTTCAAGGACATGTCAAGGACATATCTGACACAGTTACGTTTAAAATACATATCTGACATGATTACGTTTAAAGTACATATCTGACACGGTTATGTTTAAAATACATATCTGACACGGTTACTTTAAGATACGTATATGTAAAGTGTCAGCAATTAATTACAAATAGAAGAGTGCTTAACATACATAGAAAGAGTGCTTATAAGTTAGAACTGTTGCTTATTGATACAACCAATAACGTTTTATGAATTCTCGTTGTCCTCTAGGTTAAACCTTACTCCACCTCAAGAATTTACCGGTGAGGGTCCACAACTTATTTATAAGACAACACGTCCCAAGGACCCCACACTGTAATCCCCTTTTGCTAAAATAACCTCCATATATAACATTCCACTAATATATATATATATATATATATATATATATATATATATATTCCATGAAATCATTTCCAGATTTGATATTTGAGTACCACTTAATTAAAAAACAAGTTCCGTGACAACAAATGTTGATAGAAGCAACTCAATGTTTGTATATACATTTGGATAATATTTAATAATGATTTTCAATTTTAACATGTATTTTTAGAGAAATTACAACAACATTTATTTATTTTGTGAGATATATATGCATAAATATATACTTTAAACGTATATGAATGCATTATATCCTATATTTTTTAAGATTAGACGAATCGCTGTATAGCAGATACTTACATCATAACCTGTATGCAATACTTTTTTGGTGATTGATTATTGATGAAATTACAAACTGGCAGCAATTGTGGAGGCAACAAGTGAAATTATCTCTGAATCTGATGATTTGTTTTGTCACTATTACCCTAATTATATTTCTATACTCAATACTTTTCTGGTGATTGTGGTTGTTGTGCTGTTTCACTTTTGTTGGAGACATTTGATTATGTTAGAGATATGATTTGATTACATTAAAAAAGGAGATATGATTTAATAGGGAAATATCTTACCAATCCGGGACTTGTTTTATCACTAATCCTTTCAATAACTTGTAACAGTTAGATAGCCATTCTGATCTTCAAGAGAAACTTCCTATTGGCAGCAAAGTTCAGGCGGTTTGGAGTGAAGACGGGGAGTGGTATTGTTGTCTGTCATTGTATTTCTTTTCCATTTCATTTGCCCATGTTTATTGTGTTTTCACTTTGTGTTATGAATTTCCAGGTATGATGCTACAATCGAGGCTTATACACCAAATGGTTATTATGTATCCTATGACAATTGGGGTAATAAAGAAGAGGTAAGGCTTGTAAAAACTACTATGCACACCAGATGATCCCATTGATAGTCATGAGGTGTCATATGTGGTCATGCATAATTCTTCATTGCTATTTGTTGTAAGGTGTGATCAAACTTCAGAATTTACACTAACTCATGAAGCTTTCGTAAAATCAATTCATAGATTCAACGTGTAAGAGTTTACCTAATATAAACTTAATATTAAAATATCTATTAAACTAATAACAAGTTTGGGAATTCAAATAACCATAAAATCAAAGAAAAACACTACCAAATTGAAGTTCAAGACTTTAAATAAGGACCAAGAGAATAGTAGAAAGATCACAAAGGGTTTTCCTTTTCCAAAGGATTTCTCCTTTCACAAAGAGAGCATGGTCAACCTACAATTGAAAAGTGACTAATGTCTTCTTTCACAAATAGTGAATGGGTCAATCTGCAATTGATAAGTAACAACTGTCCACACTACACCTGTAATTCAACCTTGTCATCGAAGTGGAATCCGGGGGATTTCCTTTGCATGTGATTTTTTGTTGGTGATATTTGTTGCTAATCTCACGTCGACTAGAGATAAGATCAATTTATAATATATAAAAGTGGGAGTAAACTTCATCTTACAATCCAGTTTTGGAGGTTGAGTTAGGCACAAACCAACTTACTAAGATGGTATTAGAGTCATTTAAAAACTATCTTAGTCAAGTTCATTGGGACTGTTGTGTCATCACTATCGGGTGCTCTTGTTAGACCACTCACAAATATCTCATCACACGTTCAATATATTCATTTTTGGTGTTAGGGATGTATTGGAGATATATAATATATAAGTGAGGTGTAATCCTCACCTTATAAGACTATTTTGCGAGGTTGAGTTTAGCATAAATCCAGTTTTTAAGAATATCCATATCTTCTTTTTGTTTTGTTTGGTGTCTAGTCCTTTTGTTTTCATCCACTAGCTCCCTTTCAACTAGAGCTAGGTATTTTGGCAAAAGCCCACGGACCACCTGTGCAACTTCCAAGTGAGTTTGAGTCTTACATTGAGTAAAAATAGAAAAGTTTAAGAGTAATATATAGGGAGAAAGATCCAGAAACCCATAGTCTTGAGGCTAGGTTGGATATGGTATCATACTCTCGTATGTGGGTTGACTTTTGACTCGTTAATATTAAATCTTTATTGTTTATCCCCTCTTAAAAGAACCAATAGATGATTCATGTGTAGATGGTGGTTGTTTATCACAGGTCGATCCTGCCAATGTAAGGCCCATTCAAGAAGGGTCTGTTGATGCTTTGTTAGAAGCTGAGCGAGTTGCAGAAGCCACGAAACAGGCTATCAAACGAAAAATTGCACAAGCTGCATCGATTGACCTACAGTCTCGCAGTCTACCTGCCAAACTTCGTATAGAGGCTGATGATCCTGAGGATGTGGTGAGATGTTTTCAGCAAATTTTATATCTATATCTTTTGAATTAAAACTACTTGTTTTCAATGTTGATGTGTTTTATATATATATATGAGATTCTTGATATCATTGGATGTTTTTTTTTTTTATTTTGTATGTTCTTCCAAGAACAAAAATGTTTGCTAGTGGGTTCTGGACTTGTTTTTGTTTGTGGTTTATCTGCCACTTAGCTTTGATGATATTGATAGCATGTTTTCAAACTCAATCACAGAAAGCGTCTAAACGCAAGAAAATACATGCCTTTAAGTCAAAGATGAGGATGGAGCAACTTGAAGTCACACAAAATAAGCGGCAAAATGCTTGGCAGCAATTTCAGTCAACCAAAGGAAAGGCAAAGAAGGTACTTTTCTCAATTTTTGCAACTATTTTTATTCTCACATTAGATAAGTTTGTGCACCTTATTTTAGGTTCTGTGACCAATAATAGTTTTCTTGTAATTGTATTGAATTTTTATTTTTATCTGTATATACATTTTCTAGTAAGTAGTAAATATGAACTATGCCGATTGGTTCACTTGGATACAACAAGGCTTGATTGGATATGATGTAACACCCTTTTGCTATCTTTTGTTTTAGGTTATCTTTTACGGAACCAATGGTAGTTTTCATGTTAGAATTGCAGTAATTTACTTTTCTACATGCATTTCCTTACTAAATATAGGAAATTAACTAAGCCATTTGGTCCGTTAGGGTACATTTATGCTTGGTTAGGATTAAATTGTCTACAAAGTTTCATTCTAGTCCGGCTTGTCTTCCTAACAAAATTTATATTGAATTACTATATTGCATGAGATAATTTGAAGAGAGTACAAGTGTTATGGACGTAGTGGTTCCTATTTCCTTTTTGTAATCTATATATGTGTTTCTATGTTTTTTTAATAATAATAACACTCCATATTGCAATTGTTTTACATTGTCATTCATTCACAAACCATTATCTATGGTCAATTTGTTATTTTTTATAATAATTATCTTAAAAGTCATTAAAAAAATTATTTGTAATTGCTTCAACATTATACATCTACACGGAGCACTGCATAGCTGTTAAAAGTCGTTTTTTGAAGCATGACATATCTTTATCTATTTGACACTATGAACGTGTATATATGACGTTTGTCATAGTGTACACACTTGTATTCAACATATATCTTGGAGAAATGTTTTTATCGAACATTAAAAAATTTAAGTGTCTCTTGATATCAATTTTTGTATACGACTTGGCTGTTTACATGCTTAAATTGAGTTGTAACAATGATCTTTTCTGTTCTTGTATGTGATACTTTGGCTTTGCATATGCAGATTGGTTTCTTCTCTGGAAGAAAACGGGAGAGTATATTCAAATCTCCTGATGATCCTCATGGAAAGGTTGGTGTGACAGGAAGTGGGAAAGGTTTGACAGAGTTCCAGAAGAGAGAAAAACATTTTCACCTCAAAGATGGCACAACTGAAACTGATGATTAGGGTTCTGATACTTTCAAGTGTATGTATAACATGCTCAAACAAACCAATCTTGTGAAATGTGTTTAGACTGTTCTAGATTTTGGTATTAGCCTCTAATACATATTTTTTTTTCTTTTAACTCACTTTACTTGATCATGGTGCAATTTTATGGCCTTATCATTATGTTATATTATTGTGTTGCCCTTCTTGAACTGAGCTCATGGTTTGTTGGTATTGGAGATCCCATGAGAGGCTTTCCATAGAAAATTATATATGTGTTCATTAGTCAATCTGAAAGTGCTTTTTAAGTTGTCGAATTGAAGAAAATAATTATTGAAATAAAGTCTCAATTTTAATAGAGAATAAGGAGTAGTCCCAGGTGAGATTAGCGACGATCGACCTTAATGTAAGTATGTAAATAATCTTAACTTCTATTTTAAGTCGAGCAAATTTGAAGATATTTGAAATCATGCAGTTTGAACGGCATAACGTTTATTATATATTTCAAATCAAGCAAGTTAAACATATTCATATTCTGACTTTCAAATTGTGTTCAAGGTTTAGTTTAATTTGTAGTTTTGAATATTAAATCATGTAAATTTGAAGATATTTGAAATCATAGTTTGAACAGCATAGCTAATTTGAAGATATTTGAAATTATGCAAGTTTTCATATTCTGACTTTCAACTTGTGTTGAGGTTTAGCTTAATTTGTAGTTTTGAATTTTAGTTTTTGATATACAATGGTATTTAATGGGAGTTGTCTTCTTATTTGACTAAGATTATCTTACACTGAAATTGTTTTAGTTTAACTACTGGATTTGAATATAAGGTTTTAAACATATAATTTCACTAAACATTTGGTAAAATTGTTTAATTTCTGTGTAATTTATGAATTTTGTATTTAGACTCTGGTAATTTTTCTTACTTTTTATCACTGAATTTTTTTTTTTTGTATTATATCATTGAAGTAGTATTTATTTCTATTTTGTTCTTATTATTTAAAGATTTTTCAAAATAGTTAGATTTTTTATTTCTGAAATATTTTTACTATAACAATTTATATGTTTTCCGAGCCAATATATATTGATAATGAATTTTTAGGGACCACACATAAAATTGAAAAAGTTTGGGATCCAAATTGAAGAAAAAATTATTAGGAAATCAGAGGAAATTTGTAAATCATTTAAGCATCAAACTTTAGAGTAAATTATTAGTGTATAATTATTTTATTCCAGTCAATTAGTCACTTGTGAAAGACATGTATTATGACGAACAAATATATTTGCAGTTAAATAAAAAATTGTTTTCTCTAGTTTTAATGGTTTTGTCATTCCCTTACTATATATCAAGGTATTATTATATTTTAATAAGTTGGAATATAATATTTTGCATTTGTTTGGTAAATAAATAAAACATGTTATGATATTAACGACAAATTAATGAAATAATTTACCATGTTTATGCTAGAATTCTTAGCAATATTGTTTTAGTTATTTTTTGTAAGACTTTTTATATTTTTACTGCTTTTGTGTTAATTATTATAATAAAAATAGATAGAAAAATGTACTTTTAACGGCAAGTATGAAAGTTAAATACATACTTTCTTTTTTGTATTAAAATTGTTAAATATCAAGAAGAACACGAAATAAATATTGATAATTGACTAAAGAACCAATAAACATGAATCTCTCCACATAAAATAATGTGAAAAGGTATGGTTATAATGAAGAAGATAGAAAAGAAACAAAATTACCACAATCTTCTTTCCATCAACTTGTTTCTCCAAACTCATGATTATAAAAATGAAAAATAATCTGGTAAAAACATTTGTAAAAATTAATATACGGTAGAGGAATTGAATTGAATATTTACATTCAAGTCATCAGACATATAATATAATTGAGCGTGATTATAGACGGAGATTCAATATCAAGTTTGACGATAAATCTAATTAATTTTTATTTTTAATAATTCTAATATATTAAGAGTGTTAAAGTAATTAAATTTAAATCTAATTCAATTTTACAAAAACTTCAAATTACTTTTTTTTGAAGATTAAGTTAACCTTAAATTTTAAATGGTGTCATAGTCATTCATAATATACTATTAGAATTACTCATAATATATTGATATTCAAAACATATTTTCTCAATCAATTACCTCTATGATTATTAATTGTTAATTAATTATGTATGCTAGGCACAGACATAAATTATTAATTGTTTTTAATTATTTATTTTGCATATAGATGTTGCATTTAAGTTGTAAAAAGGAAGACTATTACTTTTGAATTAGCATGTCAATTTCAATTAGACAACAATGAACAATGGTAAGTGAGATGAAGAAACATTAGCCTTGAGTTAATAATATATTAGATATTTATCCATAATATTGTAATAATTGCATTGTTCTTTAAAGAAAACCTTATAACAACAAAATTTGTGAAGTTTCGTAAATTTTATTGCCTCTTAAATTTTCACATTTGACCTTCTAGATATGCTCCCTAATAAAGAATCCTCGTATTGGAGGATAATAAAATGACCGTGAAAGTAACTCTGTATGTCATTAATTATGTATGTTATTCAATTACCTAAGAATATTAGTTGTTACTTAGGTAAATAATTAAAGGATAAAATTACTTAATTAAAAGATGACATTAAAAAATATTTATCAAATTCTTTCTATATAATAATATACATATCTATGTCAGTTTAATGTCATTTAATTGAGAATGGGAGAAGCTGCAGGGGTTCCACTGTGTCAGTTATAGTTTGGCCCACTCACACTCTCTCAGTTAAATAGTAGCAACCAACAACTCAACCCTTCATCCTCCGCTTTTTCTCTCCAAAACACTTCAATTTCAGCTTATAATGTCATCTGCCGGAGGTTTCATACAATTTTTTCTCGCATTTGACTTCATCCTTTATCTCCAATAAATCCTCTGCTGCTTTATTTCTTTTATCGGATAAAATTATTTACTTTTATTGTAATAACTTACCCGACCGATCATTTATGCTTTGTCTGTTTTTGACTCAAATCATACTTAATTATTGTTCTAGTAATTTTTTACTTGTTTTACACTGCTCTAGATTCTCCTTAAGTCTCCAATTCAGAACCAATTGCACCTTCTTGTACCTGTTTAATATTACAGATCCTGTAAAAAATATACAATGATGATTTGTTGTAGGGGCAATCAATGATGATTTGTACAAGGAGTTGTGGCATGCCAGTGCTGGTCCCCTTGTAACTCTCCCTCGTGAAGGGGAGCGAGTTTATTACTTTCCACAAGGTCACATGGAACAGGTATTTTGGTTTAGTATATAAGATTTTTACTTCTAGAAATTCCTCATCTGAACTTAACACGTAAAATGTATTTGTAAGCCTGAAAAAGTTTAAGATGTTTATCCTTTATAAGACATTTAATGGGACTCTTGCTTGTGGTATAAATTATCATCTCTAGATTTTGTTATGATGTAAAACTACTAATTTTTGATGATATACTATGACATGGTTGTTATTTGTCACAACATTGATTCTGAATGACACCCGGGACATTTGACATGTATACGTATATCATTGTTAATGCATATGGCATTTCAATTTGCAGGACAAGCTGCGTGGCACGGGATCTTAATTTTGATCTTGAACTGCAGTGAGATGCCTGTGTTCCTAGTTTTGAATCATGTACCTTGAGTTTTGGTTGTATACCCATATTATCTTTATCTTTACTGCATGCAGCATTGCAATTTTCAAGATGATTTGGGTGCAAGTTTCATGGGCATGGGATATTAATTTTGAACATTAATTGCAGTGAGATGCATGTGCTCCTACTTTTGAATCATTCTATTCCTTGGTTTTTTGATGGTTTGATTTAATTGTTCTATTCTTCAATGATTTAAGATCCTGTTGGCAATTGGCATGGATTCACCTTACCAGTATTCTCATAACAGTTTTTCCTTAGAAGTAATTGTTAGCTAGTGTTGAATTGGTTTGGTCTCTTGTTGTGGAAGAGACAGCATTTCCACTTAATTGGTTGTTCGTTTTCAAAACTATGCATAATGTTTGTTGTTAGTGTGTTCCCTTAATGTTTGTTTGTGGCCCGTTGACTAATGTTTCTTTCAGAACTCAAACCTAGGGTTCATGATTGGTGTCTAACAAGGGCGACCTATATCCTAGCCCAAACCACTCAAGCCTCCTAAACCTTTAATTCATATTCCAAAATAACTAGAGTAATCACCACAATGCCGCAAAATGGAATTTCAATTTTCAAATCTCTCGTACTGTGAAATTTCATTTCATAAATAATCTATGCTGATGTTGATAACTAACAAATGATAAACTACAAAATATGTCCTATGTAAAGTCCTAATTGCAGAAATAATGTTTTAATTACGAGAACATTAGTCAAAAAAGCGTCAAAATGAGTGTTTATAAGATCATAAAATAATGCTTAAATATGCTGGAGGACTAAAACCAAAAACTTTCTTGAAAGCTTTATTTAAAATCAATAACCTTGATTTACTGAAAATAATTACCTAATATAATAATAGAAAAAAAGAGAATAGCAACACAACTGTGTTTCATTTCTTCTAATGAACCAGTTCTAATCAAATCATTAGAAATTTAACCCAAAGTATCTGATTGTTTGAAACTGTTAAAATTATTCGAAGTATAATTGAATCTGTAAAACATTCCACACGGGAGAATTCACTGGATAGAACTAAAGCAGAGTGAGCACACAACCGGTGAGTAAACACACATTTGATTGACTAACCCAAAGCTTTTTATTGACAAGCATGAAGCTGGAAACCATAAGTACCTAATGTTTGTCGTACTATATTTGGAGTTGACATACACCTTGCCAGTTTGGGCCTAATCAAATTATAGGTGCACTACGCTTAAACAATTACAGCTTACAGCTGTTTGATGGAGTGCTTTGATAAAGTGTTTTCTCAATTTCAGACGAATTTGTATAAATTGATTTATTAAAATGAAATAATTTAAGGATCTTTTTTTGTTGAATCATTCAGGGAGAACATTTTCCCTTACTTTCAGATTTTCTTTTAACGAGTATAATAATTGCCTCTAAAAAATACTGTCATTGGCCTTTCCAATAATCTCAGTAACTAATACCAAAACTAGCAGAAAATTATCATTTTATACCTGACATTAATCTATTTGATCCAAGGCCAATGTTAAAGATAGATCTCCAATTGTGTATTTTCACTGAAAGTGTTCAATGTTGAATTAGAGTTTCGTTATTGTTAGAGATTTCATGTTGACTAGAGATCCGACCAAATTATAATATATAAGTGGAGTACAAATCTTACTTAAAAGTCGGTTTTGTGAGGTTCAGTAAAACTTAAGTTCACTTTACATAATATTAAGATAGCCTATTCTCATAGCAGAATCCTAACTTGAAATTCTTTTCCAAAATGAACTGGCAAAAGAGATGAATGAAAGGAAGAAAAAGGAATGTGAGGGATAAGAGACCTTTGATCTTTGTTTGGAGAGATTTCTTGATATAAAGAAAAACATTATCATTTTCCACAATTCACCTCCTATTTTGGTTTGTGAAATGGTGCACCACCTTTTTCGTTTTCTTATGTTGTAGCTAATTAGCATCATTGACGGTATCGCTCTAACTTTATTATAATATAGTAATTTTGATCCAGAATTCCTTACAATTTGTATTTCGACAGAATTTTGTTGTTGTACTTTTAAGGTTTATGTTCTCTTTTGTCTTGTGTTTTCCTATTTTATAGCTTGAAGCATCGATGTATGAGGTATTGGAGCAGCAGATGCCTTCCTTCAATCTGCCTTCTAAAATATTATGTAAAGTGGTTAATGTTGATCTTCGGGTGAGTTTTTGATTTTTCTGAATAATTTTACTTGATATGCTTCTGTTTGTCAATGACTTGTATAGAAATTTGTCATGATTTACGTTGACAGTGACTTAATTATTGATTGATCTGGTTGTGTAGGCCGAATCCGAAACAGATGAAGTATATGCACAAATAACTTTGCTTCCTGAATTTGATGTGAGTGTAGTCTTATTCTTGGTTTTACATTAGTTATATATCTACGCTCAAGTTGTTTCTCAAATCCTTTTTCTAGTCATAAGTCATAACTGGTTTTTGCCACATTTGAGTTCTCTTTTCTCTAGTTGTGTACGTCTTATTTTACCCTGCCTTGTTGGTTTAGCAAAGTGAGGTGACCAGCCCTGATGATCCTCTGACTGAATCTCCAAGGGTCAAGATCCATTCATTCTGCAAGACACTTACCGCTTCTGATACCAGTACCCATGGAGGTTTCTCTGTTCTTCGAAGACATGCTGATGATTGTCTGCCTCCATTGGTTAGACTTTCCCCTTTTGAAATGCCAATAGATAAACTTTGTCGTCCTTTGTTTCAGCTGTCCTTCTCCTGTAATTTGGGTATATGTTCAGGATATGTCACAGCAACCACCATGGCAAGAATTGGTTGCAACTGATTTACATGGGAATGAATGGCATTTTAGACATATTTTTCGAGGTGAGTAGCTTGGTTAATTCGTTTCTTTTTCCCTTTTTCTTTCAACCTGTTGTCCCATGAACCTGTTATAGAGTGTGATAATTTGACTTCTAGTGTCTGCTTGAAGAAAAAAAATTGTATTGATGAAGATTTAATTGATCTGTTAGCTACAACTCAATTTCGAGCATTGTATATTAATATGCTGCAGTCAAGATATAGGATAATACAGGTATATTTATTTATTATTAGCGTTGAAATTGTTAGACTTAGGGTGAGAAGTAGGAAAGGAGAGAAATAGTTCTCTGAAATAAATAATGTGAGAGTGGGTGGATTTATACGCTGCAATGATGTGATACATATTACTCACACTCATACAATAGTGTTATTTATGGTAGAAGAAAATTATTAGAAATGAACTGGGTCCAACACATGCTCAAAAGGTAGTTCAAGTAAGGAGGATTGCTCAGGTCTAGTTAAGGAATACTCTGTAAGTCTTTCTATCCAGTGAGGGATGGAAATCCTAACACACCCCATCTCATTCCTAAGATTGGACATTGTGAGCAGGAAGTTATAGGTTTGGGGACATCTATTGAATGACCCAACATTAAGATTGATCAGGATTTGATATATTAGAAATGGATTGGGGTTACTCAATGGGAGAGAATTCTCTAACTCTTGTGAGGAGTATTCTGACCATATTCCTAGCTAATGTGGGGCTTTTTGACAAAAATAAATAGGGAGACATAATAAATTTTGCAATATAAGAAATAATTTCTTAGATTAGATTATTTACTCAATTATTTGACTAATTTATTCCATGATAAATTGTACATATACTCTGATAAGAACTATTCACATTGTGTAAGGAAGATGTGATAATGGTTTCAAAAGTGAAAAAATATTGTGTCTGTTCTTCTGTAGCTCTTAGGAATCTATGGTGATTAACTATTTAATTTCTCAAAGTTTTCTTCCTTATACAACAAAAATAATATCCATGTATTTTAACCTTTAAGGATAGTTTAAGCATCCATTTTAACTTGTGGCCATGTGGGCTGTTATGTTTTCTGTGCTAAGGTGATCATCCTCATTAATAGCTGAAGGTACAGCTTGCCAGTATAATAATTTTTATTGTGATTTCTATATAAGATTAGATTTGATGTTTATTTATACTGTCAGTAAGTTTCTGAGTGAACTGAGTAATTTTCAGGGCAACCCAAGCGCCACTTACTTACCACTGGGTGGAGTGTCTTTGTCAGTTCCAAAAAATTAGTGGCTGGTGATGCCTTTATATTCTTAAGGCAAGTGATTAACAGCAGAAGCTACTATGCCTCAATTCCAGTGTGGGCAAGAAATAGTAATTTCTTTTCCCTTCTTGTTTTTGTTTCTTATTGTTGTTTGTGATTTTGTCTGGCTATGCTATATTCCAGGGGTGAAAATGGAGAGATGCGAGTTGGGGTTAGGAGGGTGATGAGACAGCAGAGCAATGTGCCTTCTTCTGTCATATCTAGTCACAGTATGCATTTAGGTGTTCTGGCCACTGCATCTCATGCCATTGCCACTGGAACACTGTTCTCTGTGTTTTACAAGCCCAGGTTTTGTATTTAACAGTATTAAGTTGTTAGTTTTAGTTGTTATTGTTGTCATATATTGCTCTTTTCCACCTTAACATTACATTTTCGTATGTGCTTGCCTGCTTTCTACAATTAATGAACTTCTTTTTGGCTGGAATACTTGGATTCTCTCTATCTTTTTTTTTCTGAGTTAAGTCTTTCTGCTGATTTGTCAATATTTGTCTTAGAACAAGCCGATCAGAGTTTATTGTGAGTGTCAACAAGTATCTGGAAGCTCAGAGTCATAAACTCTCTGTTGGGATGAGATTCAAAATGAGATTTGAGGGTGATGAAATTCCCGAAAGAAGGTGCATGACCTGACTAGCTTGTATTTGATATTTGGATAGTATCAGATTATGCTATCTAATAATTTTCCTCTCCCTCTAAATGCAGGTTAAGTGGCACAATTGTGGGTGTTGGAGATAATAAATCATCAGTGTGGCCTGATTCTGAGTGGCGATCATTAAAAGTAAAATATACAAGATGCCTTGTGTGATTTTGAACATTTTTTGCCTATTTTATATTTTTTTTCTTCACCCTTGTTATATGTGCTTTGAGCTTTGGCAGACTATCCAAGGAGTGTAAGAAACATTTTACTACCACAACCTTGGCTGATTATTTTTCTACTTTTTATATTGTTGAGTTATATGATTCAGACAGATCAAGTTGAAATGAAGCTCGTTAAACATTCTTTGTAATAATGTTGCATAGCATTCATTTAACTGTCAAAGAGTTGCTAAAAGTTTTGTATAAAAGATGAATACTGCAGGACCTGCAATGGCTAGAAGTGAAGCATTAAACATTAGCTTTTGGTTCTATAATTTTATGACCTATTTTAATCCTATTACAGGTACAATGGGATGAACAGTTGTCAATTTTGCACCCTGATAGAGTTTCTTCATGGGAATTGGAGCCACATGTCTCTACAACTCCTGCGAACCCACAGCCAATACAAAGAAACAAGAGGGCACGACCTCTTGTTCTACCTCCTACAATGCCTGATTCATCTTTGCAAGGTGAGTTTGTTGGGTTGGTGTTACACAATTTCATTTTGTAAATTATGCTGTTTATTCTGGTTTTATACATTATCCACTTTCTTTGTACACCAGGCATGAGGAAATCTCCGGTTGAATCTACATCTTTCTCTTATTGTGATCCTCAACATGCACGTGGCCTCTATCCATCACCCAAGTTCAATCCTTCTGCAACTAACTTTCTTGGTTTTAGTGGAAATAGCTTTGTGGGACCTCCTTCCAACAAATCAATACATTGGTCTAATAGGATAGAAAATTCCTTGGAATCAATGTCAGCTATATTCCCTAAAGAAGCTGGAGAGAAGAGACAAGGCACTGGAAATGGCTGCAGACTCTTTGGGATTCAGCTACGTGAGAATTCTAATGCAGAAGAAAGTCTACAAACAGTCACTTTGTCTGGAAGGCTGGGTGATGATAGGTTTGTTCCATCTTTAGATGCTGAATCCGATCAACATTCAGAGCCATCAAATGCCAATGGATATGATATTCCTTCAGTAATTTGTGATGCTGAAAAATCATGCCTGTCTCCCCAGGAGTCACAAAGCAGGCAAATAAGGAGTTGTACGAAGGTAGTATGGCTTAGGTGGCTTAGCATTTCTCTTCATCGTGCCTGAAAAGTGTGCTACTGTTTTGAGATTATTTGTTTCTGATGTAATTTAATGTTTTTGTAGGTTCACATGCAAGGAATGGCTGTTGGGAGGGCTGTGGATTTAACACGATTTTATGGATATGAGGATCTGCTCAGAAAATTGGAAGAGATGTTTGATATCAAGGCTGAGCTGTGTGGGTCCACAAAAAAATGGCAGGTTGTCTACACTGATGATGAAGATGATACAATGATGGTTGGAGACAACTCATGGGAGTAAGTTCATTTAATTTGTGCATTTTCATGTTTCTGTGTTGTGTGGTTGTGATGATGCACATGAAAAGAAAGGATAGTTTGATTAACAGTGGATGTTATTTTTGTGTGCTTGTGTTATATGAAACTAACTTGTGGATACTTTGTTGCAGTGAGTTCTGTAGTGTTGTGAGGAAAATTTTCATCTACACGGCAGAGGAGGTGAAGAAGCTTTCCCAGAAAATAGGACTTCCATTGAATGAAAATAGGACTTTCAGTACCGAGGAACAGTCATCTACTGTGGGACCCAGTTGCTAGAAGTCATAAAATTCCCAGCACGTCCTAGTTGTTGTATATGAGATAAGTGTTGGTATGGTATGATGGTATGGGAGTAGAAAATGGTAATAATGAACGTGGTCAAAAGGAGGATGTCAACGTTCTTGCATGCATGCCACTTTCACTTCCACTTCCACTTGTGTATTGTGCAGCTAGAGTGGCTGAGTGGATGAATGTTGTTCCACTCATTTTTTTACATATTATTTATTATTGTCTTGTAATAGTATCGGTATGTATCTGACATCAGCCTCTTCTCTCTCTAACAGCCCTGCATAATATATATATATATTTATTGTTTAGTATCATTTCTTTAAAATTCTATAAATACACATCAACGCCAAAGAAAGGATTCACTTAATATTTAATTATTCTTTATATTTTCTTTTATAAAAAGAAAACTCTTAATTTCTTATTGAAAAGGAAGCCAGTCATAGAGTCAGAGGGAGACATAAGAGAATAAATTGGTGTAAAGAAAGAACCAGAAAACAAAAAGTATGGATTAATGTTGTAATGTTTACATTAATGTATTATATAATAAATTATAATATAATTGATACCTTCTTAATTGTTTTTCAAGTAACATTTTTTAACGGTTCTTGATTTTTTAAAACATTTAAAACAATTTTAATTATTTCTTTCATATCATATTCTGAAACCATTTATTTTATTAAAATATAAATTATTTTGTTAAAGAAAAACCCTAAACAAGTCTAAAAGGTTATAAAAAATTGTTGGTGAAAAAGAAGAATAGAAGAAAAGGTTAAAGGCAAAGAGGAATGGAGTTAGAGAAAAAGAGAGAGATGAACACAGGACGAACTGTGCTGATAACAGGAGTTGGGAAAGGGCTTGGGAAAGCCCTGGCACTTGAACTCGCCACTCGAGGTCACACAATTATCGGCTGCTCCCGTTCTCAGCCTAACATCGATTCCCTCCAACTCCAACTCGCTTCTTTTCCCAATCGCAACCACAACCATTTGTTCTTCAATGCCGACATCGTTAGTGCTTCCTCAATCACAACCATTCTTTCTTTCTGTTTCTCTCTTTCCACTCACAAACAGAATTTGATTTTGATTTATTTCAGAGGTGTAACGAAAGCGTTCAGCAAATGGCGCAACTTGTAATGGACAAAAAGGTCGTTCCAGACATCATAGGTTCGTAAGCTTAACCCTAATTAATTAATTAACTTAGTTAGTTAGTGTGAAATGAGGGTGTGGATTTGTTGTTCAGTGAATAATGCGGGAACAATCAACAAGAACAACAAGCTATGGGAGGTTCCGGAGGAGGAGTTCGATGAGGTGATGGATACGAACGTGAAAGGGACCGCAAACGTGTTGCGCCACTTCATCCCTCTCATGATAGAGATGAAAAAGGCTGAAGGGATAATAGTGAACATGTCTTCCGGATGGGGAAGGTCCGGTGCCGCGCTGGTGGCTCCCTACTGCGCCTCGAAGTGGGCCATAGAAGGGCTGAGCAAGTCGGTGGCGAAAGAGGTGGGTCAAGGGATGGCCGTGGTGGCCCTGAATCCAGGTGTTATCAACACCGACATGCTCTCTTCTTGCTTTGGGTCTTCTGCCTCTCTCTATCAGTCTCCTCAGTCGTGGGCTCTTAAGGCTGCTACCCTCATTCTCAATCTCACCCCTGCCGACAATGGTGCTTCTCTCACTGTCTGAGCTTTTCTTTTAATTTCTTTATGGATTTCTTCTTTCAAATAAATGTCAAACTATTACATTATACAATTCATACAGTTCATGTTCTTATTTACAACACACTATACCCTCCCATTTCCTCTCTACTCTATTCCTTCTTTGAAAGGTCCAGAATCATGCAAGAGTTTTATCACAAGCTTCACCTGCACACGTGAAAAAAACTCATCCTTAATAAATTTACTTTTCAAAGTCTCTAACTATATTGTTGCTTTTCAAACTCCTTTTTACACTGATACTAGAAATGTCAGCTGAAAGTACGTCATTCATTCTATTTACAGCATCTCAGCTAATGCTAAAACAAGAGTAATCAATCACTAATCACTATAATCAAAACATAACTCTTCTTTAACTAACAATTTACGCATCATACCTGAGAAGCTTCACGTTCCAGAAACTCTTGGATGGCTTCCCTAAATTCTTCATCAATAAGGTAGTGACAGCTAAAAGTTGTCACAGGAAGATATCCCCGCTGGATCTTGTGTTCACCCTGAGCTCCTGCCTCTACCGTTTTAAGATTTAGTTCGATGGCTGCTTCAATTGCCTGAAAAGTATATTATATATAGCTTAGTCAATGAAAAGGAAAAGATATCCTCCTAAATGAAAGGAAAAAAAAAAAAAAACTTCTTTTTTCTCCTCGATCTTTCATAGACATTGTTATGCCAATAACAAAATAAAAGTGAAAAAAAGAAAGGTGGGAGGGGAAAGATGAATAAAAAATGTTGAAGGCTGAAAAAGTTTGCACTCGAATAAGTCCAAATAGGCCAAAGAAAAACTCATTTGAACCAAACAATAGGTGGAAGAGAGGCCAAATTAGAGGTTACAGAGAAAAAAAATATTATAGTCTTTATTTCATAAAGAAGATACATACTCGGATAATAACTTTGGAGAAAAAATAATGAGAAACAGGCACCTGGTAATAGCATGCTTCAAAATGCAAACTTGGGTAGTAACTTCGTGGCTGACACCCCCATAGACGCCCAAACAAAGTATCTCCTCCAATAAGATTTAGGGCTCCAGCAACTAGCTCATCTCCTTCTTCAGCCACAACAAGTAGCACGTTATCTCCCATTCTCGATCCCAGTTCATGGAAAAATTCCCTTGTCAGGTGAGGAGTACCCCATCTGTCAATAGACCAACAACAATACTAAATATTGACACTTCAACCATTCCCATGTCATCAAAACATTTAAAAAAAAAAAAAATCAAAGCTACAAGGTTCAATTAGGGTGCCATACTTGTTATCAGTTGTGTTCCTGTAAAAAGTGTAGAAGGAATCCCAGTGCCTAGCCTTCCAATACAAAAAGATATAACAGGGTGAGATCGCGAGTAGAGAGAATCACAAGTAAAAGTTGTTTCCCAGTATACCAGTGTTATATCTTGAAGGATACATCAACTGTACAATCATAACAGGGATATATTAGAATGCACACTAGAATTGAATTGCTGTCAAATGTGTAATGATCAGAGAACTATGATTTACAGAGAGAATGCTAGCATGAACGTATCTTCCAAACCATTTTAAGTGAATTTTGGATAACCCAGATAACATTTGTCTCACTGTTTTGGTGTGGTATGACAACTTCTTTAAGATAACAATGATTTGAGTAACAAAAGGTAATTTTTAAGTGTACTGTGAACTTTAGGCGATCATTTGCATCATGTATACCATAAGGTCTATTTGCAAATGGGTTACAATGGGTACATACAAGCAGCAAGTTATCCTTAGTTGAGTATTAATTAACTTATAATGATGACAAATATGCTATATTGTAATATTAGAAAATCCTATACTGTAGGAAGAAGTGAAAGGTGATTTTAATATTCTTCATAATATAAATTATTCTTATCTTGAGGTCGAAAAGAACCATGATGTTCTCCATCCTATTGCTAGAAGAAATAAATTTGCCACATTTACTTCGACAGAAGATAGTTAATATCCGGCACTTTTATATAATGTCTCAGAACATCCTCTCTGAATGTCATGCACTTAAATCTTCAAAAAGTATGTAGATATAATGTAAAGTACCTTTATTTCATGACCCCGTAGCCGCTTCATAATCAAGTTCTGGGATGAGATCTACAGGTAAAGAGATCGTAAGATATATGTGACTACAAAACTATCAAAACAATGTGTATTGACGCCATTTAAAATCCAGAATCATTTGGCTCAAGGTGACTCAGAAAAGAAGGCATTTTCGCCACTCACCACATATTAACTTTTTAAATGAATACCAACCTTTTTACGCTCTTGACGTATATTTTTTCTTTTACTTTGCTTCATGTCCATCAAGAAGTCATCAAAACTGCAAACGTAAAATAACAACAGTATTTGTATAGACTGGTGTTTAAGATTATCAAGACAAGTCTCTTTACAGAACTATTATACAAGTAATAATTCAATGACATCTTGTAAACAGATAAAACACATGAAAAAAAGAAGAAGATGAATGATTGATTGGATCCTAACCACTGTCCATCACATTTCTGAGAAACAATATTGTAACTTTAAAAAATATAAAAGATACTAAGCATGATGGAAATAATGAGAAACTTAGATGAGGAAAAGAAGTAAAACAGAGTAATGACAACTTCTGCGTGAAAAGAAAGGAAAAAGAAAGAAATAGGTTGTCTTCAAGTGCATGAGTACAGGCACAGAACACATGCATAGGTTGAGGAAAGTGTCCTTGCATGCTGACAAATTTCCAGTGTAGGAGTTGTTTGTCAATTAAAAAAAAAAAAGAAAAAAAAGATATCCATGGGAAGCAGAAACAGTTTACATGGATGACTCACTTTTTGTAGTTACGATTCTTCCAGTGGTACTGCATTCCAATCCTGGGCAGGAAGCCCTTTTGGGAGAGTTTAAGCCACTCAGTCTCAGAGGGAAAAGTAACATGTAATGAGGAAAGCTGTGACTGTAAAGAGATAGGAAGAGATCAATTAGCAAATGCGTGTAGTAAAAAGCAGGTGGAGAAGTTGGTTAGGAATTACGTTAGCAGTGAGGTCCTTCATTGCAGAGACAATACTGTCAAAGATTTGATCTTTGAAGGAGGTGTTACGAAGTAAGATCCTTGGACCGGTTACAGGCGTGAAGGGCACACAAGATTGTAATTTGGGGTAATATTTGTAGCCGTATGAATGGTAAGCATTGGCCCAAGAGTGATCAAAAACAAATTCACCGTAGGAATGACTGCAATGAAAGAGAGTGGATGAGAGAAAAGCAAGAAGGAGAAAGGACAAAGGAGAAAGGAAGAGCATACGTTTTGAGATAGAGAGGGACGACGGCAAGAATGTTGTTGGCCTGATCTTTGGCAACGATGTGGTGTGGGATCCATCCAGTTTCCCTGACAGCGGAGGCAGAGTGCTCTAAGGCTGAGAGAAAGGCGTGGGAAAGGAAAGGATTGAAGCTCTGAGGGCCACTCGCATCCACAGCACATGCGTCCCATTCCCTTCCTGGAACCTCCGAGATCGAAGACACCACCGACACTCGGACTGTCTCTGTGTCTGTCAAACTGAAACTGAATTGCTGTTGCTGAGTGGAGGAGGAGACGGAATTCTTTCTGTTACCTAATCCCCAATCCCCAAAAAGAGCATTGGTTCTGAATTTCAATCTCAATCTCACTCTCACTGGAGAAGGTGGCTTCCTCACAAGGAAAGAAGAAGAAGAAGAAGAAGGACTGCATGTACAGCACCTCACACCCGCCATTCCCACTTCTCCGGAACAACCCTCCCCTCCCCCAATCATCAGATATTATATATTTTATTAATATTTTTTTATGCTCATTAATCCAATATTTTCTTATTTCAATTTTTGTGTTTTTTATAACTCATCAACAGTGCATAATAATTAGACTAATGATAGGTGAATGCTGTATCCTATATTACATTTTTTTTTATCTTTCTTCTATTACCCATTATTTATTTCTTTTTATCTTCTCTCTATAAAATTCGAAATGTGTCTTTTTTATTTTTTATAATACATAATATTTATGGTCTGCATTACCGGTTGTTTGAGTTAACAAGTTAAATTTAGGTGACGAAATATAATTTGCTGTATGTTTTATTATGACAAGGAAAAATTATATTATATTGTTTAAAAAAAAAGACAACTCAAAATATAACAATACTTCTGATAATTTCTTCTTAACATAGTTTCTTCTAATTTCAAAGATATTATAGCTGAGGTTTGTGGTTAATAAGGCCGAGACTTGTCCATGTCAATAACGGTGTGTTCGGATTTGCCTACTCCAAAATGTTTACGGGATTTTTCAATTTGGAAGAGTCTAAAAGGTTTTTTATCTTGATCTTAATAACCACAAGTTTTTTCATAAAATGATACCAACCAGAAACAATTAGTGTTTAATAAAGTAGGCGGAAAAACAAAAAGGCGTTGATATAAATGCTGATAATCACATTGGATACAAAACAATTACATTTGTAAGAGGAAAAAAAAGAATGTCGGGAAGACACAAAATTATCTCACCCAACAATGCCCCCACATACCCAGTAAGGGGCTAAAATTGGACAAACCCGTAAGATGAATGAGATATGAATACTTTACTTATCTACAAAACTATAACATTCCGACTAAAGTCTCTAAAAGGAGGTGGAACAGTCTCGTTATAAGTAGAAAAAACTGAAAGCGCAAGAATGCATAATTTTGATCAAAACCACATGTAGCTTCATCTAATATCTTGGACCAGATTGCGGAGGAGCAGGAGGCAGCCGAGTTGGTGTCCTGCGACTGTTAGAATTAGAGCCTGAGCTCGCATCACCATTTTGGGATGGGTCACTGTAACGTCTACTATGACCACCAGAACCATACCTAGATGACAAGTCGCTTGGACCATTGGCAGCAGCATCAAAGGCAGACCTCCAATCATCACCTGACGAGGGTCCAGAGCTTCTTGGGCTGCTTTCTGCATAATTTTATTTCCAAAATTATATGAAAAATCAACAAAATAGTAGTTACTTAAGAAATCTGCAATTAACACATTATATGTTCAACAACTTATTTATTATGTTCTAGGAGAGTTACAACAAAATTTATATACATATTGTTTCTTCAACAAAAGCTAAAGGTCTACTGAAACAGATAGCAGACCAGCTAAGCTTTCACGGAAAGTAAGACCTCAGGGAAATGTGAAGACATTACCTGCTGCACTCCCTCTGTCGGACCAATTGGATGCTGCAGCCGCTCTATTGTCATGGACACCAAGCTGCCTAGTGAGTTTTGAAAGAAGGGAAGACTGTTTCTGAACTCGCTCCCTTTTGTTCTTGGAATTGCGGTCTTCCTGGAGCAGCTCCTCAATTTTTGCAGAGCTCTGGGCGCTGCCAACCACAACATTAAAATACACTTAATTTTCACTGTCAAATGGTTCCATTCTTGAAGAGTAAATTGTAATAACCGAAGTGTTCAAGATTAAATAAATAAAATCAAAGATTCAAACAAAAAAAAAGTTATTAGACAGAAGAGGGAAAGAACTACTAGGGATATGTTAAGATCACAAAGAAGCCCTACTAGAGAAAAGTCAAGAAAAAGAAGCCAAACCCTGGTGTCTGTTGATCCCCTAGACATACCCAAGCAAAGCATTAAAAAACACAAAACCCATACGAGCATTCACATTACGACCGAATACATACATATGTTGTTGAATATAACAACTAGATTAATAGGCTGGATGAACATTAATACTGACTAAAGTGAATAATTAAATGCCAGTACATTACACAGTATCCACTAAGAAGCAACACACTCAATAGTCATCCAATAGTACGATGAGAAACGACAGCAATTACCTGACGGAACTGTATAACTGGTTGAGCATGTCTTCCTTGGCTTTCTCTACTTGGCAAAGAACAACTGCCTGCTTAGACCAAGTGAAATGATCTTACAAACAGCGCCAAGTCTGAAGAGAAAATTATGGTAGTTGATAAAATAAACTCACTTTTGGGACATTAGCAGCAAGGCTGTTAAGAACAGCTTCAACATAACCGCGCACTTCTTGAGACATCCATCTGAGCTCCTCTTCAGGGTCAGCAGGTTTTCTGGCCATCGTATCCTACAAAAGATTTTGTAACAAGAAGACATGTTGTGAAATACAAAAATGAACTCTATTCTAGATGGACTGTAAATTGGTTAGTAACTTCTAAAAACCGACAGCAATAAGTAAAGGACCCTATCCTAAGTTCCAAAACTCATAAATTCAATTCTATATAAATATCTTCACCAGAAGAAGGATGCTATTTGTTAAACTATAAAGAAGAAGAGTTAAAATTGTATGTTTTTGTGACAACATTAGTGGTTTATTTATATTGAGAAAAAGAAATTAATACAATAAATAAATGAGATTCAATATCTTCTAAAAAAATAAAGATAAGATCCTAGAATAATACAGATATGATCTTGATGTTCTGATATAAAGATCTGATCCCAACATCTGTAATTATAAAGATATGATTCTCATTTATGTAATTATAACAGTATTAAAGGAAACTTTTTGTATTCAACAAATTTATCCCAAACAAACCAAGAAATATCTGACAACCAATCATCGGCAAAGAAGACGAAATGTAAGGCGTTAATTGTCAATTAAATGAATGTTGGAAAAGTTGGTAGGCAATGTCTCAGAAAGGGTTACTACCCATGGGGTGGTGACTAACCGGAAAATTAATGGCGTGTTTGTTTGGAAAGAAGGAAGTGGAAATAGGAAATATAGATTTAATTGGACTTTTTGGCATGATAGAAATAAGGAGGAGAAAATTAAACAGTGAGTGGCTCCCAGCAGTACTCTTCACTCTATTTCTATTCATCTTTCTATCCACGTACTTATTATCCATTTCTCTTCAACCAAACATCTTTAATTTTCATTTTATTTCACATTTTCATTCATCTATTTTTATTTTCATATATTATTTCTCTTCTCCCTACCAAATGCACCCCAAGTAAAATGTCAAGAGTGTAGTTGTCAAAATGTCATCTTTCAAGAGATTGAAATCTCACATTAGCTAGAGAAACGACCAATATAGTCCTTGAAAAGCTTAGGCATTTCTCACCTTAAAAACTAGTTTTGGAAGATTGACATAGGTCCTAAACCCAAATTCTAAGAGAATAACATCAAAGAGAACAGATAGAAACTTACAAGAGAACCATCAGAAAGACTTTGCCGCATAGGAAAACTAGGTTCCCCAATGGCTTGACCTCCTTTAGCCTGTGCAACATTTCGTAGCTTGTTGATCCACTCAACCTTATCTGCCATGCTCTCAGCCTTTAACAAAACTGCACTTTGAGCTGCAAAATGTACGTTTTAATATTGTCAGTTGTCACAGTTGAGGTTTATTCAGATCTGGAGAAGAATTCTTAGATTGGAACAAGTGGGGGAGGATGCAAAAATTAGAACAAGAGGGATTACCTTTCATAACAGTCTTATATGGGACCTTGCTTGTTATTTTGAAAACAAGGTTTGATGCTTTTCCAGAATCAGGTCCATTGGACTTTTTATCCTTGGAACTCTTTGTGGAGACTTCATCATCGTCAGAAAAGTCGTCAATATTGCATTCCTGAACAAGCACAACCAAAAGTAAAACAGCCATTACATGCTGAAAGGTTCATCAATAGTCATTATTCCGGTCAACTTCAAATTCTGTCTGAACAAAGCATTATGTTGTGTCTGAACCATTGATTGTATGCCTCACATGAAAGAAATTTACAACTTCATCACTAGGGAGACAATATCCATAAGAACATGAAGGGAGTGTCTTGGATTAGGACTTTGAAGGATATTTTAAGAGTTAATTTTATAAAAAAAAAATCCAAAGGAAATTAAATCAATACTTTCAAATGATATATATAATTCTTTTGATATTCAATTACAATAATTAATCTTTTTAAGAAAGACAATGAATCAGGTGGGATCCAATTAAGATAAGTTACAACTAATACAAAATTTGTTGATACGAAAAAATATATAAATTTTAAAAATATTATTTTTTTAATAGAGATTTTGATTGATTTCATGTGACTTCTTAATAGGGATGTATAAATATCACACCCATCAAACAATCCCACTGGAACTCCTGAGACTTTAGACTCTTTCTTTTTCTTCTTGTTGTTGGACTTTTCTTTCTTCCATTACAATCCATTTGCTCTTGTTAAAGATGGTATGGTATAGACATTCATATCTACTTGGTACTTTTTGTATGACTTCCCCACTGAACCAATTAAGATTTTGAATCCAATATCATGCACAAGAAGATGCTGATACATAGCTGACTAGTAAAAGAGAACATGAAGTTAGAACCAATTAGGTAGTCTAAGATTGAAAAATTTGCATTGGTTTTACTTTTTCAATATAAATTTTATCAGTTATTTTATGATTTTTCATCGACTCTTGTAATTTTGGATGTTTTATAAAAGAATATATGGAGTTCTTTCAAATCTTTGTAAATGTATTAAGCCTTTTCAAATCTTGTAAATCCGTACGATATAAATCCATTAAAATATAAAGTACAAAACCTTAATCATAAAAGTCTTTTAAAAATATCTTATAAGTCAACACTTTTACATAGTTTTGAAAATATACAAGACTTTTTGTCAATATAGTCTTTTAAAATCATAATCCAATAAATTCCCTTGAATCATAAATACAATATGGCACTCCAATTTTATAACTGATTACACAGAGGTTATTTGGCCCTTGTTTTTTCTCAAGTATCCCAGAAACAGTTTATTGAAGTTCATAAGCTTTCTAACATAAATTCAAGAAATCAACCAAAAAGTTCATACCTCTAACGTAATTACTCCTCGGAAATGTCTCTCTTCTTGTTTTTTGGTGTATCCAAGCTGGCAATATAAAGTATGGTTAAATCTCAGCATATGTTCAGAAAGATGTAGTTTGTACTCCCATTTCATAGCATAAGCACCAATATCAAAAAGAACTGAATACAAATTCTTACAAAGTGGATCTAGACCTAACTCAATCCTATAAAACTAACTTCTAAGATGAGGATTGTCTCCATTTATATACCGTATTTTAGCACTATCCCTAGTTGATGTGGACTTGGATTTTTCCTAATACACCCCTCGTCTAACACTATTGGGCCTGGTACATATATAACATGATGGGTGGTTTTTTCAATGGATGTAGGATAGGCTCTAATACCATTTTTACAAAAATAGATCTATGTCTAATCCAAACCTACAAACCCAGCTTGTAAGATGGGGATTGGTCCCACTTATATTTAATTGATGTGGGTTTGAGTTTTTCCCAATAAAAAAATATAAGAACTTCTAGCTCATAATAACAGATAGAATGCCTTGTCAGTTTTAATAATTAAAATGAAGGTTTCTCTAATCATAACATAAATAGGCCACATTCCATCATATTAGACAAATGCTTAAAAATTTGTAAACTAATTCGATTACTGGAAATGTCAAGAGCCAAGAGGTATACTAAGATTTTTCACAAAATATCATTTTCAATTTCACCAAAGAAGTTTTTATCCATATGAAACACCTCTGTGCAGCTACATCTTACAAGGCTTATAAGCTCAAATGTTTAAACCAGAAGGTCTAAAGCAGTTTTGAACCGTGTAATTCATCATAGAATGAAACAATTTACTAACCTTGCCAGTCTTCTCATTTAAAACAAACCATCGTCTGCTCCAACCACTACCTTTTCCACTTTTTTTCAACAAATATCCTGCATCAAGAGTTGAAATCAATTCAAAGTAAACTAAGAAACATTCAATTCCTGACTTAGGTGAGAGGCAAAAGCCGAAAGATAGACCCCCCCCCAAAGAAAGATACAGAAACTGTGGTGGTCGTTGGATTAAACGAAAAAGGAAGCCACAAAGTTAATACTTCAAGGATTGTGCAGCACTTGAGACACAGCAGAGAGACCTTAATGGTATTAGACCTGGAACACAAATTTAGGGATGAATAAGAAAACCTGCTGTTATCTCCCCTTCGGGCCCAGCAGTTTTCAAGCCAGATGCCTCTTGTGTATCCTTGTCTTGCTGACTAGATTTCTCTTTCAGTGATTTTAAGTTTCCTCCACTTTGTTGACTTGTTTGAGGACTAGTTGCCTAGAAAACAAAACAGAACATACATCTTGCATATATAAAGGCAAAATTTAAACACTCATATAAAGTGTAACAAAAATTCAAGTATATACATTTTAAAGTATATTATTCCTTACCCTATTTAGAATTGATTGTTCTGCATCAACTGCCTTCTTGGATGACCGGTTCTTTAGCTCCTCTTCTCGGCGTTGCCTTTCCATTCTAATGAAATTAGTCGAAAGTATTAGATCATAGAAAATTAATTATAAACAGCAGCATTCAAACATTTAACAGAGCGATTATTGTATTTATGTATATACTATACAAGGTTGAGCAATAGAGGATATTGAATTTGAAACGGTAATCAGATTTGTTCAAGATTAGAGTTAGATAATACGAAAAGAGTTCAAGTCACCAATACTGTTCTGTTGTATTCCTAGAAATAGTGACGTGACCGGGCTCCTTATTACAAAGAATGCAATGATATTGATTGCTCATTCAATCCAACCCACAAACTTAAAAGGGATGTCAGAATGTCAAAAATCTTATCGTATTCTTAATCTCTTTTTCTTAAAAAATAGTTTACTAAGAAAAAAATAGACTCAAATGCATGATAATAAGGAATCTTCATAAACTACGACAATAAAGAAAAAGTAACAAGACTAAGAACATGAAACATTTAGCACAGCAACCAATCTCTCTCTGAAGATCTGTCAAAGGCACCCGCTTAAAAGACTTTTGCCATAATAACACCACAAAAAAGCAAGTAAGCATCAGTCCAATGAAGTCCAAAGCTAACACTTGACTGGTGAAACATCCAGAATTTCTTGGCAACTAAATAAACATAACAGCTTGAGAACACTGCCATACCCTTTTAACATCTCTGTTGGGGCCAAAACCAATAAAATAAACACAAAGAAAGGACTGGAGATCCTTGGGCAAACCCAATCTTCATCAATATTAGAATCAGAGGGTTTGTAAAACTAATTTGTGAGAAGAATCATTAACTGAACTGGAAAGATACACAGAGCTTTTATGTAGGGCAAAGAGGGGTTCAACTAATCTAGGTATCTTTCAACTAACAGAAGCTAGTTGTAAGTACAGTTTTCAACAGTTAAGTACAGCTGTCAAACAGTTGTTATAACAAAATTACAAGATAAAGTTATAGGACTGCTGTACATATTACAAAAACCCATTTACAGCCAACAGCAGTTTTGTCAAGAGAAATGTTGAGTAGAGAAAGCCATGAAAGAAATCTAGGGTTCGAACCTAAGCTCTGAATACCATATCAATCAGAAAGAATTTGAAAAACTATTTGTGAGAAAAATCATTATGATTTGAAAAGATACAACCAGGAGGTTTTGTATACGAGAGAGAAGATTCTCTTGATCTAACTAACTTACAACTAACTTTCTGTTATTTGTAAGTACAGTTGTCAACAATTAAGTACAGCAGCAGTCAAACAGTTGTTATAACAAAACAATTACAAGATAAAGCTATATTACTGCTGTACATATGGTAAAAGATAAAAACAATACACATAGAGTAAAAGTACCCTAATAAAATCAATGTGGTGATTTTAATGACTTTCAAATTCATCCTAAGAGTCTAATGGATGAAAAACAAATTAGTGCTCCCGTTAACGACATGAAAATTATGACTTCATACACAATAAAAAATGAAAAAAATGAGTCAATTATTGAACATACCGCCTCTGCACTAAACGGATAAAGTGTTGAGGTGGAACAAATGCACGCTCCATATCAACTAGTGCAACAACCATCTTTTTGGATTCATTTTTAAATGTCTCTAGGGCTGAAGTTGCAATTACAACAATCTGAAAATTGTACAAAATGAGCTAGATAATTCTAAAAAACAAACCAAGTTACATATGAATTACCGCACAGAATTTTTACCTCTTTCTTGAATGGAGGATATCTTCCAAGACCAGGTGTTGCATTTGCAGAAGCAGAAACAAGATCCACAAGCACACGATGTACCTAACACGAGAACAGAGAAAGAAAGATTTTATTTTCAGAATTTGCTCTAGTATACCACTCAGCTGATAGATCTATTTATAATAATGATTACAAAGATAGCAAATAATTACTACTATTTCAAAACAACAATTAAAATATCACTATTTCCTAAGATACATTGAACTAGGCTCAAAACAATAACTAAACTACTTGGAAGAGTAATGATCATTAAATGCTCCTATTTTCACTCCTCATTTGGTACTGGTCACAATTTCTTACAAATAAAGGTCAAGAAAAAATACCTATTTCAACATTGCAGTGTTCACGAGATGATATGAATAGCAAAGCAAAAACCGGTAACTAGTCAATCTCTATAAGAGTAAAGGTTGGTAGGGGAGTTTGTTTTGTTTCTTTTTTTCCATGGATTTGGTCTTGACCCCCCATGATCTTGTTCTCTTCTTTTTCTTTTTTTTTTTAATATGTTTCATGTGATGGCTTATGCCTAGTATGAGTTTCATAAAAGAAAGGTTAAAATAAAGCAAATGCATAAGGTAATAATAGAAAGGTACTTGATGCCCCCATAAGAAATTCACAATCAGTTGGGATATTCTAATCAATGGGATAGC
>Ga0209700_102147_pt1 | contig 40468 bp, 11 predicted proteins | sample SiratroredBW_FD_187528 | JGI IMG/M metagenome (GOLD analysis project Ga0209700, IMG submission 187528) | Root nodule microbial communities of legume samples collected from California, USA - Siratro red BW (SPAdes) (version 2) | ecosystem: Host-associated > Plants > Roots > Nodule | place: USA...
TGTATATATATATATATATATATATATATATATATATATATACGAAAAAATGTGTGTTTAAGTTTAAGAGGTGGGCTTTAGAGTTGGGCTTGTTTAAGATGAGTGGGAGTTTATCTGATGGTTTCTTCCTGCACCTCCATGCTTTTTTGCCCTGCACCCATTCGAAAACTATAAATATATTCTTCTAAAACTTTTATTCCGAATTACATGAAATATAATTTTTTTATATTATCAATTACATATTTTAAAATATAAATAATTTTATATTTCAGATTATATAATTTTAACATATAAAAATTTATATTTTAGAATATACAATTTAAAATAAAAATAATAATAAAAAAGAGTGCGGTTAAAAAAAAATAGTATTTTTAGCTGAACGAAGAAAATAGATGTAGGAAGAAGCTGTCTGTTTATCTTAGAAAAGGGGGTACCAATAAAAATCTTTAAAATTATCTCCTTTTCAAAATCATAAACATTCATTTCCTTCTTTTTCATTCTTCTTTACCATCTTCGTTGATTCTTGTCTTCAAGAAATTGGAAAGCAAAAAACCTCTTCATCCCCTGTCCTTCATTTTCCAAGCTAGTTAAGAGATTTTGTAGAGCTTTCATCTTGGAATTTTTGCTCTAAGTAAGTTTTTCTTTCTTTTCTCTTTACTAATTTAGATTCTCCTTCTCGATAGAAAACACATGCAAGTGGAGAATTGTTGGGAGAAAAAGGATTTTTTTATTATTATTATTTAAGTTTGATCTTTGTTCCTTGCTGGTTAAATTTTAGCATTTGAGTATAAGAAGTCGTTTTGATGTTTTGCATCTTCATCTTCTCCGAGAGCACGAAACTAGCTCTCTTTCAAAATTTAACTTGAGATTTAAATTGAGTTTTCAGTTAGAAATTTGATGGTAACCTTGCACTTATTTAAGGTATAAAACAAATTAATGGTGGAGAATGGATGTTTTAGAAAGGTTCTATTTCAATAATTATGAATTTGGCTTAAATTTGTTTTTTTTTTTTGTTAGTTTTGACTTTGCATAGTGTTTGATGTTTTGAAATGTGAGAGTAATATGAGGAATTTATAAGGTCCAACAACAAATACTAAATTACAATTATAATTAAAAAAATATAATTAAAGTAAACATGTTTCAAGGACTATGAAGTTCATTAAATACAAAATAAAGACACTTTTATTAGCAAAAATACTTTGAATCATGTTTTTTTTTTTAATTCTCTTTCAATATCCTTATTCCTTTTCCTTATTTATGTAGTCATGATCTTAATACAACTTTTTACCTAGACCAAATCCACAACCAAACTTATTATTTTCTCATAAAGTTGTGACATGTAATCACTACTTTTCACCTCTCATTCATCCATGTTAAATATTATTGCTTATCAACAAGTTAGGTCATAAATAAGCAATATAACATATTGTAGTGTTAAAATGGAGTGAAGTAGTGGGTACATGCATAGTATGTTATAGTAAATCGGCCTATGAAATTATTAGAAAATTATTCTATCATGTCTAGTAGATGGTTGGCATCTTTGTGTAGGTTTGGTAAAGTTTATCCTAAAAAAATCAGAAACCCTATTCTTCTTTCAATCATGCTTGTAGGTCCACTCGGAGGAACTAAGGGTGTTGAATAGGCTTCCACTTAGTTTGGAGAATAAGTACATGAACATTGGCCATGAGATTGGTGCTCACTAATTAAGTAATATACATTTAAACATCCAATGATGTGTATATGCATTTAAAATTATGTTAGATTTAGTATAAACATTGACCATTGTGGGCTCAAATCTCTAGAATTACCTTTCAATGCATTCATTTGAATAAATACAAGTAGTTGTTGCTATACTTTATTCCATCACTCCTTAATTATAAGATATTATTCTAAAAATTCAATTTTTTATAAGGGGTTTTTCTAAATATCCTTATTATTTTTTACTAAAATAGTCTAAATTATTTTATTTTTATATATAATAAATAATATAAATTATCTCTTTTTCTCCCTTGTAAGAGAATTGAAGTGTTTTGTTTCAAAAATTAAAGCCTCCTTACTATTATTTTCTCACCATACATTAAGGGTAATTTTGAACAATATTATACTTAAAAACAATTTAATATTATTAACTAAATTAACAAACCTTTAAGCTTGAATTAGTTATCAATACTTGATGTTTGAATAAGGATGGAAGAAGTTAGTGATATTTTCATAGCATTATTGGTTAAAAAAAGTATAATATAAATTTAAAAAATCAATATAAACAAATAGTGTGCAATAACCAACCATATATTTATCTAATTCCAACTTTTTCTAATCAATTCAACTCATATATATACAACATGTTGTCTCAAACCCTAAGTAATTACATTCAAATCTCAAAGAATATCTATTCACTAGGATAAACATAAATTAAACATATCCTATCAAGATACATAAGTCAAAATTCTCAAAAAATGAAAACACTTACTTGAATTGTACTTTTAGGGTTCATTGTACGTCCACAACCACTTGCATATAAATATGATGGAGATGTGTTGGTGACACTAGTGAAAATGATAGGTATATATGTCTTTATGTATGTGGTTGTAGGTTATCACTATGGCAATATAGAACAAGGACACATTTAAAAAAAAAAAAAAAAGTTACATATATAAAACCATTTTATTTGTAGCAACTTGATGATACACTAGTGACTTAAGCAGATTTTGTGGTTTGGTACATGATCCAACCAAATAAATTTACCCTATATTTGGTTTTGAAATATTGATATGTATCATCTTTGATTAGGAAAGGGTGTTGCAAGGAAAACTAACATTACCTATAATTCATATATTCCTTAACATTAAATATAAAATCCTTTTACATGAAGTTTTTAATCTTGATATTTTATGAGTGAAATTAAATGCATGTTTGATGAAATTTTTCTATAGAAGTTTTAGGAGAGAAAAATATAAAAAAAAAAAAGTTGAATATTTTTCTAAATTAAAATTAACTTAGATATATAATAATTATGACACTGTAAACATGATTGAAATCGAGGTTATTTAGACGAACTTCTTTATAAGAATTTCTAAAATTAAAAATTAAAAAAAATATATTAAGTTTTTATAAATTAAAATTAACTTGTATATATTAAAAAATTAGAAAAAATTATATAAGAAAGGTCCAGTAAATTAGTAACTAGCATAGCAACTTATTCTATTTTTAGAATAACTTAATGAAAAGGAAACGATAAAGATCAATCCTTCTAGAAAAAGATAAAAAAACAAAGAACCAATTCCTCACTAGGTACATATATAATAGGAGCAAAAACTTAAATAAATAAAATATAGAAAATTAATTTCTACCATAATTAAGGATTAAATTTTAGAGAAATGAAGATATACTAAATAAAATTGTGTGGAAAATGTTAAGGAATTTATTACACTTATTTGCATTTCAATGTAATGAATATATATTTCCAATAAACATTATCATTTTTGTATGCTTAAAATTAACCTAAAGGATTGCTATGTTGCTAACAAATCAAACTTTAATGGGTAAAATTTGTAAGGATTAAAAGTTTAATTGAACATACTATTGAAAAATTAGTTTCGTTATATTTTTCTTTTTTGATATGGAAATTATTTGCATGTTTTTCTATAGAGACTCTCTTTCATGTTCTACATTATTAATGTATGACAGCTCACAGAAAACTTTTAGCCACTATTGGGGTGTCACTTATTCACATCATTCATCTTTTTCATCATCGAATCGAACAACCAAAAACAGTGAAACCCAGAACAAATTAGGTATTGCTAGTTCAACTATATATCATAGATTCAAAGTAAAAATATAATTATATGTGTGTAATTATTTATTATTTGTTTTTTAAGAGAATATTATATATATATATATATATTATGAGTATTATTTACAAATTTTTATTTTTATAAAAATAATAAAAGAGAAGTGATATATAAATAGGTTGAATTAATCTGATTACTCATGTTAATATTATATTTTTTATTGCTGATAAAAAAAAAAGTGGTATATTTGAGTAAAAATTAAAAAGTGTTTGGAAATGTATTTCTTATATTGAAATTAATAACGGACCACGTATCAACATTTCATGCAATATTTTCCCCTTGGTTCCATTTGTTTCATGTTTAATCATTAATATATGTTTTACCTCTTTTAGTTTTAAAAAGAGAATATTACTCATCCAAATTTCGAAAGCTAAAAATATGTGTAGTGTAATGAGACCATTTTTCTTTCTCTTCTTTTTAATACTGCCTTCTCATACAGTTTAAGAATTTTTCAAATATTAAGAAGAAGAATAAATACGTAACATATTAAATTAATTTTATTAAAACGGTTTCATTTTTTAAATAAAATATTACACATAAATAAATTTATAATATACATACATATATATATATATATATATTATTTGGAGTAAATTAAAAAAAAGATCATTAATAAATACTAAAAATATCAATTTTTCATAAAAAAAATTAAAAATTGTATATTTTGAAAGTAAAATGAGTTCATTCTTAATTTTGATTTTATTTCAAATATAAATTTTAAATAGATAAAAATAATTTTTTATAAATAAAAGATAGACCTTTACTTTTTATTTCATTCATAATTTAATCTATCTAAAACTTAAATGCTTTAACCCCTCTCTAGGTTATAAGAACATTTTGATTAATATTACATACTTGAGAAGAGGACGAGATAAAGAGAAATATAAACCAAACAAAAATACTTTTATAAATAGTTCAACTGATATCATTATAATTAAAGAAAAATCTAATAAAAAATAAGAGAAAGAACTACAAGCAATTTCAACAATATAGATAAAAAGCATGGCAAGAGAATACCAAAAAGAAATAAAAAAAATTAACGAAGATTTACAAGATAGAATTTAAAAGAATTTGATAAAGAAATAGAATGTAAGTTTTTTAGAGATTATAAAATATTATAAAGAAAACAAAAAAAAAATATTATACAAACCTTAAAAGGTCAGCTTGGACATCTAAACTCTATCTATCTTCAATATGCTATTTTCAAAGTCATGTGTTAGTTGTAATAATTTGCATATGTCACTTTCAAGTGTTCATAAAGGTTGTAACTACTTTATACGTCTCTCTCTTTTTCAAAAACATTGTATGTGTTTCTTTCAAGTTCTTTTTTGTATTTCAAGGGTAATCTATGTGTTAATCCAACGTTAGGAAGTTAATTTTGTCTTAATCATAGAATTAGTGATATTAAGGATAATCATTGGCTTAAACATCATCATTAGACTTGTATTCATAATAGATGAAATTATTTTGTGTTCACACTTAGCATTTCTTTTCTTATGTTCATATTGCTTGATACCCGTTTTCATTCATCTTGGTAGAAACTAAAAAAAAAGGGCAAAGTTTCTTTGTAAACTTACATTTGAATGTTAAATACAAATAATTTTATTATAATACTCTGAGAATCACAAGAGCATGTGACTCTTGTCTTTTGTTCTTATCTTGAAGAGTTTCTTCAAGTGATAAATATCCATTGAATTTGTCCTTTGAAACTCCTTCTCAATATGGCATGTTATTTCTTTTTGTTAGTCTTAATCTATTTTTATTTTCTTTTGCAAGTTTGTTATTTTCTTGCCTTTTTTTTTAATGTCGCAAGCCTCCAAGCTTCTTTCATGAAGAATGACTTCTTCAACACCTATTTGAGTTGATGGATCCTTCAACCTTCCAAGGTAGCAGTACATCACCCTATTAAGGTTTTATTCTTTTGTTCTCTTCTTTAATATTTGATTAAGAGAGGATGTTGCTAGTCTAAAGTTAGATTTTTGGAAGAGTATCTGGATTTATGTTAGGTATTCTAAAAGTGTCAAAAGAAGTTTAAGTTTGTAGGCACATTACATCCATATTAGAGAAGTTAACATCTACATCTATTCAGTGTGTTTACTGTTTAACTAGGTGAACCATATTGTGTTTAACTTTTTATATATGTATATTGGAATAGATATATGTATAATTATAGTTATGATTTTGTAATAATATGAAGTTTATATGATACTAGAAATTCATTTGGAATTTAATATTAATATACTTGATGTTTTGGATAAATTATAAGGAAGAATTAGGGTATTTTCTAAGTTAAACTTCTTTTAAAAAAAAAAATGCTCTTGAACTTGATATTGCTCATGTTGTGGAGTATTTAGCTCAAGTGAGAGCATGTAGCATGAATGAGATAAAGGTCAAGGTAACTCTATCTTCTACGGAGGGAGGCGAGATAATCACTAACAATGGTGTGCATGTGTTCTAGATTACTTGTGAATCATGCAAATACTCAGAATGCTTAAGTAATGATATAGTTGCACAAGTGCTAATGGAAGAGTGTTAAAGCTTTGGAGCTTGTTGGAAGAAATCCAACATACTTTCATTGGTCCAGTATTGTGAGAATACTTGAGTTGTAGGTGCTCAAGTGTGGAGTTGAACATTAAGCAAGGAGACATATTTTAATTTTTTCTTGTGAGGTATTTTGTTCAATAGACAAGAGATAGTTTAAGTGAGAATGCCCATTTTAATTAGGTATAGGAAATGGGGTGGCTTAAGCGACATATAGTGAAGATGTTATATATTCCAGTGTATTATGTTAAGGATGATTACATGATTATTACATACACATAACACACACACACACATGCACGCACAGCCACACACACTCGCGCACAGCCACACACATACCGACACACGTACACACATATCTGCACACACACATGTATACTCAGTTGCAAGGGTGAGGTGATGGAAACCTAGATGCTTATCATCCGTATCATTTTGTCTGTGAATTTTAGGGTGTTTTGTCTTGTTATTAGTGGTTTTTGGTAGCCTGAATGGCTTAAGCAGGTTTGATACTTATGTGTATATATTTTTTGTGTACAAAAGATTAGAACATCCCAAATATTTTTATTTATTTTATTTCTTATTGCTGATAAAAAATGCACATTTAGGATAACAATAAATTAATTTATTAGTATTTTTTATTATAAAACAAGTATATAGATCCATTGATAAATTAAATAGAAATATGACATTTTGTACTTATATATTATAAAAAAGCTATTTATGTAAAATAAAAAAAGTGGTGTTTGATATCGGAAAAAATATTATATGAACAAACTATACTAGAGTAATTGCTTACTTAATCAAACCAGAGAAAGTTTGGGGAAATTGTTGGCACGAAAAAAAAAAACTATTTGTAATAAAGAACCACCAAATTGCATCAAAATATAAAAAATAATAATAAATTACACCGACAAGTGTGATGATAAAACAGAAACCCCTGTTGAAAATGAATTGAGATTGAATTGCAATATTTTTTTGAGTGCACAACAAAAGTGAGACCCACCTGGATTTGACCAACCCAAACCAAATCTTGGGAAGACCTTCAGAACTGTTTCATTTTTGTTGGATAGCTGCAACAAATAAATATGCACAATATCTTATGGATAGAAGCTTTTTTATTATTATTTCATGTGCTTTTTATGAAATTTAAGATTAAAAAAAATAGTTAATGCAGTGAGTACTATTAAATTCATTTCAAATTTATATTTAAAAATTTTCCTTACATTGATGAGGCATGTTCCTATTTTTTTTGTTGAATTATTAGGTTTAAATTTAATCTTTTATCGATAATATATTTACTATTTTAATTTATATTATATGTGAATAATTAAAATAAGTTTCCAAAATATTCTCTATGCCAGACAAAAAATAAATTATAAAAAATCTAATATATTTATACATTTCATTCAGGAATAAGATATAGATATTATGGGATAATTTTAAAATTTGAAATGTTTAATGTAAAAGTAAACCACAACAAAAATATTATAACCATATTTTTTCTAAAATAACTTATATATATATATATATATATATATATATATATATATATATATATATATATGGAATTAACACATGTCTATCATTTTATGAATATGAATTTAGTATATACAGATAATTATAATATGTAGAAATGATTGATGTGAAACAATATACTATTACTAGTGAGATGATATAATATAAGTACTGAATTTAGATTATTTATATTTTATGTTTTTGAGATGTTACAAAGGAATTTATATTTTTTTTAAATGAAAAACATGCGACATAAGAAAATAAAAACTTATCTTCAATTATTTTTCAATAAAATAAATTTATTTTAATTAAAATAAATATAATATTAATTTCGCATGTTTTAATGACAATATTCTCTTTTACATTAAACAATTAAATTATAATCCATCGAGATTATACACATCGTAATGATAGATTGATTTGCATCTTTCTAGTCCAAGACCTAATATTTTATGTTGATCTATTAAAAAATATAAATACTGGTCAAATGGTTGGTTCATCGAACTAGGATCTCAAAGTTAACAAAACATATAAATAATTGATAGACTTAAGAAAATTTACAACAATTGATACACTCTGATCAACTCAATATACTCGTTTGATACTATACAAACAATATAAATAGATAATATAATGTGTTATTTAAAATCTTGTTACTTTTAAAATTTTAAATAATTTAAAATTTTTTTAATATCTATTTATTTATTTACAATTTGAATTTTCATAACTAATATTTTGGAATTAAATGAATATCAATGAATTTTCAATAATTATAAAATATAAAATATAATTAAAATTAATTTTTGTTTTAGTTATTATGTGATTTTTGCAAATCCTAGGGTTGCAGGCTAGATTTCTTCCTTTTTTTTTCTTCTATTATTTTTTTTCCTATTCTAATATGCTTCAAATAATTTTGGAGTGTTTCGAAGTTAAAAAAATATATATATTTTCTTAACTAGTTCATATTATAAATGGTTTTAGTAATACTCTTTTAAATTCTTAGATGTTTAGTGTTTTTACTATGAAATAGAACACAGACAATTTTTAGATAAAAGAAATTATTTTTTAATTATAAATAAACTTTGGTTAATATTATTAATATTGAAATTATTGAGGTTTTGTCATCGGATTGATTTTATTAAGAAAATATTTTGAAAAATATTATTGGTAGAAGTTTTGTAATAATAAAATTGAAAACTAGACAGGTGAAAGAAGATTTGGAAATATGTATATAATTTATGCGAACTTTAAGAATTTAAATAAATTGTGATCTAGTTTTGATCGTATTATACAACAGGAAAAAAAATTGTTGTATCTTGTTTTAACTTTGTTTTTATCATTGTATTTAAATGTTATAACTTTTAATTAAATGAAAACTAAATAAGGTCAAGAAAGTATGGATTCTGAGAACTTACTTGTGATATTTAATTTATTTTGTATATATTAAACTATATATTTGTTTGAGTTTAAGAGTGTCCGATCTTGTTACAAATTGTATTGAAATTAAAATTGTGATGTTATTTTAAAGGTTTTTATTGAGTAAAATTTTTGAAAATGTGGAATTTATAATTATTATATTGTATGTGATAGTAAGAAATCTGTTGTTTTTATTAGCTTTGTATAATTTATCTCACGGATGAGAATTTGTTTAGTAAATTTCAATACTTAAAATAATGAACCATTTTCAAATTTAAATATGTCGAATGAATTATATTTCACTCAACAAAATTATTTTATTTTAATATGATACGTAAAAAGTTTAACGAGTTATATATGAATTGAGAATATATATAATCAAGGTCACATATCCGAAATAGTATGTTAATTTTGTTTGTGATTTGTATACTAAGCTAAGAAATTTATTATTAAATTAATAGATACATTTGTTTTATTAATTATCTAAATCACATAAATTAATACATTTTAGAAATATTGAGATTATACAATAATTTGTACAATAAACATACCGTGACTTATGGAGATCAATACCTTCCACAAATAGATCAAAAATGTTATAATGGATTAAATATTAATTTATAATAAAATTGTTTAATACAAGTTTTATGAAAAATGCTTATTTCATATCTTATATCCATGAAGTTAAGATTAGTTTTAGACCAATAATGAGTTAAAATGGATTCAGTAGAGTCAGTTTAATTGGTTTGATATATTTAAATCAAACTATTTACACACTAGTGTCTTTTGACCGATAAAAAATAAAAACAGTAGTGTATTGTGATGTAAATTTAAATTTCTATTATAATTATACTTATAAATAAATAATTAATTGATATTATAGTCGACGAAACGAGTTTACACAAACTTAGGCAACCTTTTCGGATGTATAATGTAATAAATGTTACCAAGTAAAGGGTGTCACAAATATATAATTCTTTTAACAATTTAAAATAAAAGATTCCATTTTTTATGGACAAAGTTCTCAAAATTATTTTATTTTGTATTATTTTTAATATATTTACTCATAGCGTTAGAAATCTTACAAGAGATGAGACATTTCAATAATTTATAAATGAGTGTAAATCTCACTTTTCCTAATTGGTTTGTAAGGTTGAGTTAGACTTAAATTCTACTTCTTGAAATGGTATTAAAGTCTATCTTAACATAATTCTTAGGTCATCCGGTATCATTCTTGGATCACCCGGTATCGAGTTAGTATCGGATCACCTTTAAACACTTGATTTATAAAAAAAAATAATGAACTTTCTAATAAATTAAAATTAATTTATAGAAATATTTTTATAATTTTTTTAATATTAAAAATTATTTTAATTTATTAACAATATTTATTTTTTATCATTTTTCTCCGAATTTTTGTAAAAAAGTAATTTCGACCAGTTATACACTAAATCATTAAAATTTTAACTTGAAAAAAAAAAAAGTTAAACCCTACTCTAACCAATCGATTTGACCACTCAAACTCATTCTAGATTATCGAAAGAACACATGATTTTACATTTTAAATAATTCGTGCAAATTCTCCATCCAAGGAACGAGTGTTTAGGTATGTGGCAAGAGCAATTGCTTAGAATACGTCAAGATTTACCACATTGATTGGTGAGGTTTGGTTAAATTATTGGCATTGGGAAGGCCATAAGGTTTGTTTATATATGTCACATGTGTGACCACAAAGACCTAAAGTCCTATCTTTCCAACCTGTCCACTTGACAAAGAAGATAAGAGAGTCTCCAATGAAGCACAATGGGACAAAAACATGTACCACATTTTCACTAACATTGGAGGAACCTTAGACACCTTCATCATTGAGCACCATGCCCCTCCACATAGTTGCTTCTCATTGGCCATGCCAATATCCCTCCACATGAACACTTCATCTTTGTGAGCCATATCATTCTTTTTTCAAATGCAATGCCATAGCCTCTTGTCTAGATCATTGGTTAGCTTGGTGGACAAGAACTACAAGGGTGTACCACAAAGTGAAAGCAACATGTACACTAATTGGGGTGTTGCCCTCATGTGAAGTGAAATGCCACATCACTCTATATCTTTTCCCCAAATTCTAGTGTGTTTGTATTGCATCAAATGGAAGCACCACCATTCACACTTGGTTTCCACACCCTTCCTTTGTGATCAATGTTAACTTCTTTTAAGCAATCTTTTCTTTTTTGCTTTAAGGTGCCATGTCTCATAACACTATCAAAGGTGGCTTCAAAAGAGGAGTTTTGGGTCTTCAAAATCATTTACAATGAAGCTAAAAGTCAGTCTCTCTCCATTCTTTTTAACTAAAAGATATTGAGTTTTTATTTGTCACATAATTAATCACCTTCTCATTATTGATTATTTATGAAATAAATTTTTTTAACTAAAAATTTATGATTGAATGTCAGGTCAAATACATATGTATTATCTTTTTATTAGTAGAGCAACGTTTTTGTGTGCTTTACTTTTTTTTTCCTTCTAATAAAAAAAATGTTACGAGTGTATTTTATTTTATTTTTGACAAAAAAAGAAGAGATAATCATTAGATAAATATTATGAAAAAAATAAATTGAGTATACTTTACACCTTATTGATAAAAAGGTCATCATTATATAAATACTATCATAAATAACAAAAAATTAAAAGAGATAAAGATACCTTTTATCTAATCCAATATATACTTTATATCTAACTGATTTTAGTATCTAAGTGTCTTTTGTAAATACCTCCCCCTATTCGTATCAGTCATCGAAAACTGATAAATAAACTTTGGAATTTATATCTAGAAAAAATTATTATTAATCTCAAAGTCCTGTAAAAATAATAGTTAAATAATATATATATATATATATATTTAATATGTATCATATGTTGTACATAAATGTAACATTTTTTTATGTAAATATACGAAAGTTTTGTTTCTAAACTTGCTAAAAAAATTAAAAAAAAATATTGAAAAAATTTTGATCAGATTCACATAATAAATTAAGACTATCTATAGTCTAAGACTTTTAAAATAATGAGTTTGTAAATATATATTATTTAAATTTTTTATTTTTATGCCGTTTAAGACTTAAATTTACAGTTGAATAGATAGTGAAAAAGCTATTATATTTATAGTATTGTTAAGTATGGGATGGATAACTTTATTACATTAAATATTATATTTTTTATTGGTATCTCTTTATATACTATGATTTAGTGACATGTACCTGAGTTGGATTGATTAATATTAAATTTCATTATATTATAAAAAAAAGGTAACGTTGCATATCAAATTCCAAATTGGTTAACAAAATTAAGTACCAAACTATTTAAAGATAATTAAAAGTTATTTTCTTCCCTTTTGTATCACTACATAGAATAGTTTTAACCTACCTATTACTACGTTGCTCCACTATTGTAGGACAAATTTGAATGTATCACTATGTTGGACAAATATTAGTTTGTAAAAGTAAAGAAAAAAAAAAGTATATATATGATTTGTTGGAGAAATTAATGCGTATTTGATAGAGATGAAGAGTTGGGTCTCTATTTTAAATTATTGGACATGGCTTTTTTTTAAAACACATAGGCTTCTAAGGGGTCTGGGGTCTATTTTAATTGAAGAGATATGTCCACATTCAAGGTTCATAACTTTTGTGTCTATTTAATTATTTAAATGAACAAACATTCCTACATGGCTCTTGATATAGGGTTGGTTTGTGTTTATTTATTTAGAATGAAGAAATATTGAACATTTTCAAACAAAAAGAGAGTATTAATGGCCTCAACTAAATATTAAGACTTTTTTTATATTCGTGGTCACAACTAAAATAATTTTATATTAATGACCTCAACTAAATATTAAAACTATTTTCATATTAATAAATTAATGGTGAAGAGATATAACCATATATATAGATGATAATTCACTTATGAAAGAGATTATAAAATAAAAAATAAAATATTAATATATATATATATATATAGCTATTGTCTATTACAAAATCAATATCTAAATTTTTTTTATTTACATAAAACTCCTACTTCATACGAATTTTGAAAAAAGAAAACTAAAATATACTAATATTACAGTAACTGATGTAGAAATAAGAACTTTCAACATTGTATGAATAGTTGATAACAGTTTCATTCTTTATTTCATAAGAATCATGTCTCTAATTTTCTTTATATTCTTTTTAAAAGTTTAAGTTGTGAGTTATTTGTTTTTATAATATATTATAATGTTGAGAATGTAGAAACTGATAAATTAAGATAGTTCGAACAAATCTTTTACCATAGTAAGTATGTAGTTTGTTATTGTAGATTTAACTCCCTTTTTCTCTTTTCTTTTGGATTCTAATCAACGGAAAGTGTTGATAGTGTAATGTTAAAATGTTGGGAAGTACAATAGCACAGTGTGGGCATTTTCAGGTGTATAACAATTTTGCTAATAGGCACATTAGGTTAATTAAGTATATACTTGTGCATGTATTGAATCAAATGGGAGAAGGGTATTGTTTTAAAGTGATTTGGTTGATAGAATATGATTATATAATTATGTGGAGATATTATGGTATGTTTATATATGTAATTATTCGGAATTTTTGGAAAATTGAAATATTGATATGGAATTTAAAAGAGAATTATAGTTATTATTTGTGCATAGCATGTGCTAAAATAATTTAAAACAAAGTACAAATAATTGTAAGTCAAATAAAACATAAAATTTGGTTACTCTCGTTATCATTCATAGTACATACATCACTCAAGTTCTAATAAACAAGTAAAAAATATGTCTTAAGATATAACTAGATGATAGAGTGAGAGAGATATTAAAGTAATTATCTTTCTAATCGGATATTCAATGCTCAACTGACAAATGGATTGTCCAAAGATTTGAGATGTGACATTGGTGCATGGTATTTCTGAAATTTATTGAATTGAGCAATAATATCTTAACACCTAACAAATTTTTACAACCACTTCACAATTATCATTTTATCCTTCATTCTCTTTGTTTCTTCATGAATACAAAATTTTATTTTTATAATGACTATAATACCCATAAAAGTGGATTGTAATGTGGTTGTCATCGTTGTCAAAAAAATCTTATGTTCCTGTGTGTTTTGTATGTATTATACATAAACAAATTAATATAATATATTTTATGAAATATTTGAAGTTATAAAATAACAAATGTAGTATCTCATTTTTGAAAAAGTAAAAAACATAAAAGAAATCTTTTGTATTAATTATTTTTATCACTTATGTATAAAATACACCTACATTGTTTATATCTTAAACTTATGTAATATAACTTTTTATACATTAATTGTATACATTATTTACATATATACATATAAAAATAAATCTGATTTATTCATTTATGATTGCAATAAAATTTCATAGCCAAAAAATGTAGCTAGATTCCAATATAATGTATCTCTTTAATGACTTTCTACATCGTTCTAAAAATCAACCATAGAAAGAAGATTATTACATTTGTTTCTTATACTTTCTACGCTGGTTCAAAATCATTTGTTATAATAATCATGTCCATTATTTATAAAATTGCCCCACTTTAATTTTCACATTGATTTCTCTTAGATTGTATGTGAACAACGTAAAATCCTCTTTTTTACTAAAAGAAATTCATAATATTTCCTAGTAGTTTTCTATTACTTTTCTAAAGAAAGTCATTTACCTATATATCTAATTACTACTGTGTAAAAAAGTGGTAGTCATAGTTATAAACAACACAAGAGAATAATTAAATATTATTTGTAATATTTTACTAACTTTATATGTATCAAAAAATAACTTTATATAATTTAATATAGGATATTCGTTTCTTTATTAACATTTCTTTCCATAGCTTCATATTGAAGACATACACTAAGATATTTTATAATGCCCATTAATTAAAGCTTAAATATTTTATAAGAGGAAACAATAGTGTAATTGGTTATCTCTTAAAATTTTATCTATAAACATAAAATAAAAAAATGTTTCAAGTAATTTATATTTTAAAATTTATTCAAATAAGTCATTAATAAAAAAAATAATCTCTAATTTTCATTATGATCTTTAATCTTTAATTGCATTATATCTCATCTTTTATAATTGTCATAAAAATATTTTTTATCTTTCATTTCAATTTTTTGAAACGTAATCTCTATATCTATGTGACTACAATAAAACATCAAGCAAGCAGAAACATGAATATGACTTAGAACAACTTCTTTGTCACATAAATATGGCCCCTACGACGTCGTTGGACACGTCGAAATCTCTCAGAAGAACTTGGAATCAACATGATGAATCATCATCATTCATTCACTATCTATAAAACCAATGTAAACCACAGGTAGATTTGTGGGTCTATTCATGGAACTAATCATGACAATTACTAATTTATATTTGATTATAGTTTTTTTTCTGAAAAAAAAAAAAAAAGAGTTTTTTTTTTTTTTTTTAAAAAAAAAAAAAAAAAGAGTGTATGCTTTAGTTTTCAATATTGTTTGTAATCTTAACTTTAATTTAGTTTATGGTTTTTTTTAATGGATGAATTTAGTTCTTAAATTTTTATTGAAATTTTGTAGTTGATAGATTTTTCTTCTTTCTTTTATGCTTTTTTGGTTGATTTATAAAAGAGTTTACTTAAATATGTTTTAAATTTTCAAATTCAAAATAAGTTTATTTATATATCTTTTTTTATTACAAGTTAAAGAAAATGGGTTGACCATTTGTAAAACACCGTCATCATGTATTAGTGGGCCCTATATTTTTATAAGTATTAGATAACACAAAGTTTCAAAAATTAAACATGATTTTTGAAGTTAAGTTTTAAACATATACAATAAGGTTTCAATGAAATCATATAACAAACTATAACTTTAAAAACAATATAAACAAGTCCAAAGTATGTTTTAAACATGAGAGTTGTTGGAATATGTTTAAATCAAATTGATTGAAATGATTTCTAGAAGATAATTAACTGAGTGATAATATGATGTAATTTAAATATTGTAATATTGAATTATAAAATTATGTAAATGAGACATTGATGTTTTACTAATAATTTGTTGAGTGTGTACACAAACTATCTTAAAAGCATATGCTTATGAGTACCATATTTGGTTTTAAACCCATATTTAAATAAATTAAAGTTTAAATGTATAATAAACTTGTTTATTACACAAAGCATTGATAAAATTAAACAACTGAAAAACTGAAGGACAGAGTTTGCATATAGACTGAAGTTACAATGTTTCTTTTTGACTGAACGTTATAATGTCCAATAATTTCAGAAACCAAAACACATTTCTTTAAGCAATAATAATGATTGTGTTTTACTCCTAAAAACTATTAAACGATGTATTTAATTATAATTAAATGATTTAAAGGAGTATTCTTTCCTATTTAATGTACTTGAGTCCTATATTAGAAAGATGAGCACAATTTCTTTTTTTAACAACTACGAACAAGAAGAAAAAGGACCCATCATAACACAAAAGCTTTAATTTTTATTAGCTTTTATTCAAATTTTGTTAATAATTACTTTAATTGAGTATATGTTTCGTGTTTAATAATTTTGATTATAGCTTTTATAAAATATAACCTTTTATTTTCATTCTTTAAGTTTTCTAATCACTATTTATTATTTTTAATATTTAATTAAAATAGATAAATAACATTTATTTTATAGATCTTTAAATTTAGGTATCACATAATAACATTGCGTTACAACAATAGATGGAAATAGTCACATTTATATTTTGTTTCAGATATGAATTGTTAAGTACTAAGATCATATAACACTAAAATAAAATAATAATAATTTTGAAATTAAAATATATTTTTTTAAACGATCAATTGTTTCAAAAAGAAAAAAAGAAAGACTTTCTAAACTTTATGCATTCTTAATTCTCTTAAACTCCAATTATATAGTTATTAATTAGAATGCGTATTCATTTCATTGATAGTACGCATAATAATTACAATTTTATATATATATATATATATATATATATATATATATATATATATATCAAGTTTATATTTATAATGAAAAAAGAAAATGAGTAACATTTTAGGTTAATTTTTAAGAAAAAAAAAAACTAAAATTTTGATTTATTACTTTTTTTCAACCAGTTTTCTATCTAGATTGATCTAAAATAGGGAATTTTTATTATGAATATTTTCCCTTCTAATTCATTGGTTAGTATCCTTCAACAAATATATTTTAAGAATTGTAATAAAAAATAATTTATGACAACTTTGACCACAATCAATTCCAAGTCACAAACGGTAGCAGCATAGCAGTACTCTTAATGATTTTCAAAACGCTTCCGTTTTATATTCTTTAAATACGGCGTCGTTGGTGTTGAAAAATAAATTCCATAACCACTCTCTCTCACTGTCTCCCTAAATTTCTATATCTTAACAAAACGCCAACGCCATAACCAAAACGACACACTCTCTCTCTCTCTCTCTCTCTCCTCTCTATTACACTTCACAACTTCACACACAGAGAAAGCTCTTTCTCCTTCTTCCGTTATCCTGTAACTGTTTTCCATACTCTCAGATCTTCGCGCGGAACCTTTTGCAGTTCGAATCGCGCTCTTCTGATTTTCGCCGGAATGAGAGATTCATCGTTATCGATTACGATGCTACAGTAGCAGCAATAGTAGTTTGTTCGCAAAAGAAGTAGACAAAAATGGACGACCGAGGAAGCTCATTCGTCGCTGTGAGGAGAATTCCTCAAGGAGAAACCTGCCATTCAAATTCTGGTAAATTTCCGAACAAATTAAAATAGAAGCACGAAAATGCTTCGTAGTTTCTCGTTTATTTTTTTGTTTTTATTTTCCGTTAATCTCTCTCTCTCTCTCTCTCTGTATATATATATATATATATATATGAAAGGTTTTTTCATTGTTCTATCTGATAGGTTTAGTTTTTGTACTTGTACTTTGTATTGTATCTCCTCTTTCCTTTTACTTTTTTTTTTCTCTCTCTGTCTCACATACTCTTTTTTGCATAATACAATATATATAATATTATTAAATTATCGTAATTAATTAATTATAATTATGGAGTATATGGACCGGGATCGAGATCGAACCGTTTAGAGTAGACCGAATCGAAACGCGAGTTGCGTGATGTTTGCTGCTATTCTTAATTGCATTGGTGGGATGCGGAGTTATTTTGTGCAATTATTTTATTATTGTTTTTTAATATTTAGTTTTCGGAAAAGTAAATTGTATAATTTTTGTAGGTAGAATTATACAAATTCAGATGTTAGTTTGTGAGGGTTGGTTGTTCCCGTAGATCTAGTCTTCGTGAAATTGGGCTTTGTTCGTTTCGTGTATTGGGAAATGCTATTCACGTGCTGTGTTTGAAGCTGGTGCCAATGGTTGTGATTCATAATAAAGCAGCACAGAGATCTCCTATGATTGAGCGCTGCTGCGTTGGCTCTTTTTCATTATTACTATTGTTATTTTTAATTTGTGTTTCTTTGTTTGAGGGATGGTGTGGCATGTGGGTCCACATCCAGGTATAGCCTCTGTTTCTGGATTGACGCTATTGGGAACACAGGAACTACTTGTTAAATGTTATGGAGGCGTTTATGATTGAATAGAACTCAGTTATGATGAAATTCTTACTCGGCAATTATAGGAAAAGAAAATAAGAAATTAAAATGAATTGAGGTGCTTCTACAAGTTCACTAGCTTATTCATTGGTTCATTTATAGAAAAAACTCTTTCATTTGGCTTCTCTGGATGTTTGATTTTAATTTATAGAAAATGTTTAATTCATTCCACCTTATTTTTCTTCTTTTTCATTGGTGTTTGTTGAGAAGTTTATCCAAATAGAGCTTTTTGGTGTTATGGTAAAAGCGCTTATGTGTAAGTGCTTTGTACAATTGGGCAATGAATAGGATTAACTGTTTTCAGGTTGTTTGATGTCTCGATAAGTTAATCTTGAAGATCTTGTAGGAATAAGCTGACAACAGTTTTATAGATACACATGAGAAATTATTTTCAGAATCCTTGTAACGCTTGTACAACTTGTGTCATAAAATAAGCCTAAATAAGTTGTAGATAAAGCTTTTTCGAGCTCACCATAAAGACTGACCAGCAGATTGTGTCTCTTTTTCCCGGCAATTGAAATTTCTGTACTGCCCATAAGGGACTGTAGTTTGGGGAGATGGAATGTTTGTTTTTTGCAGAATTTAGTATCATTTTACGTTTATGAGGATTTGATTGCAATAAATTGTAAATTCGGCAAACTGTTAAGGAAAAAAAAAAAAAAAAAAAGAATGATGCCACTTTCTGTGTTGTTTGAAACACTGCTTGTTGGTCCATTAACTTAGGATAAAATATGTAGCATAAGATCAATTTGGGTAGAATCTGCATTGATGGCAATTTATTTTTTCTTGTTGCAGCTGAGGTTGTGGCAGGGTCAGCAGCATGGCTTGGTCGAGGTCTGTCTTGTGTCTGTGTACAAAGAAGAGATAGTGACGCTTCTAACTCTTTCGATTTAACCCTCGCCCAGGTAATTTTTTTGTTATAAATAAAGCAGCACTAAGTTTCTTGTTCAAGTTTCTATCTCTGTTATCAGTATAAGGATACTACAATTTTTTATAGAATAATAAACAAATACGCATATTCTACATTGTATGCAATATAAACATTTCACAATTTAGATTTGTGCTGAATGATTTGTCTTTCCAAATAACAAACAGTGTTAACTTGTATTTCTGGTTACCTGTTTTCTTTATTTGTTTGTTTTGTTTATCATCCATATATATATATTGTATGGTTTGGGAGTGCGAGGAAATCTAAATCTTGACTGCCAATAACTAATCAGTTGTTGTGTATAGTGGTGCCTAGAAACTCGAGCTCCACTCTACCATATGAAATTGTGATTCACTTTCTACTTTTCTGTTAAATATTGTTGTTTACAATGATACCACATGTTGTTGAATTTCCAATTCTCAGGAGGAATGCTTACAGAGGCTACAGAGACGTATAGATGTTCCATATGATAGTTCTATTATTGAGCACCAGGTATCTTTATATTATTACTTTTTAAGTACGTAAGCAATGTGGCAACCATTATGATGTACACTTCAATCTATGTACTCATAGAGCTGTCACTGGCTTATTGCTGTACGTGAAATCTTCAATGTCTTAAATTAATAGTGTAATTTACATATTTAGGATGCCCTTAGGGCTTTGTGGAATGCTGCATTTCCTGAAGAAGAGCTTCATAGCTTGATATCTGAGCAGTGGAAGGAAATGGGCTGGCAAGGGAAAGATCCATCAACAGATTTTAGGTACTTATTGTCCTCGCGTTTTTGCACTGCCGAGATATTTCCAGCTAATATTGTTAATTATTTCCTCTATATATTTGGCAGGGGTGGTGGTTTTATATCATTGGAAAATTTTCTTTTCTTTGCTAGGAATTTCCCGGTACGATTTCTTTATGGGCTTTTCACTCGATATGATTTTGTAACGATAGATTACTTTTGTTGACCAAAACTAAAGTTTAGAATGGAAAGCATGATGATGAGAGCTCATCTTAAGTTCGTAATAGCTGGAGAAAGTTACATGGAAATTGTATTAGTGTTAGTATTTCTTTCAAGAGAATTAGTTTCTAATATTGAAAGGGACTTCTGTAGATATAATGTTATTGTTGGGTTTTGATTTTTGAAGAATGCGTATTTCTCACTCTAACGATTTCAGATGAAGTGTGAATTGTGATGTAGGAAAATGGTCCTGTCAATAATTTAGCAAAATATCTATGTAGATCTGAAGAAAATTTGTGTGTTCGAACTTTATCCATGATAGAAGAATTGTGGCCATATATTGTGTATGGTTTGGGTTTGCCATATATTGCATATTCTCTTGCTTTCTTTGAGAGAAAGGTCCAGTAGCAAGTGAGATTGCGTTATAAACGAGAATGATGTTGAAATTAATTTATTTCTGGTTTTTTTTTTTTTTTTTCCTTTTTCTTTCTTTTAAATTGCACCTAACGGAAGCTTTGAAGACTCCGAAAGTAAAATATTTGATCCTATTTATTGCTTTAGGCCTCCCATAATCAACAATGATATGTGGACACTTCAACCTCTTGTTTCTTTTTACTTTTTTTTCTTCTCATGTCATTATTCCTATCTCATTATTACTTCTCTCCCTTCTTTTTCATTCTCTCTCAAGTTGTAGACTACCTTTTGGTGTCCACAAAACATTAATTCTTCCATTATTTAATGTTGTACCTAAAATTCATTTTGTACATTTTCTTGTGAGGCCCTCGTTACCCTATTAGTTCGTCTTTGTAATTAATCTAATTAGTGATGTTTTGGTCCCCGATAACTACTAAAATGTCTCTTAAATGTTATCACTTGTTTCCATTCATGTTCTTTATTTTATTATTATTTTTTTTTTTTTGTAGAAATCCTTCCAGGATCTTTTACGAAAGCAGGAAGGAGATCGATCAGTGTGGGAATATCCATTTGCTGTTGCTGGTGTTAATATCACTTACATGCTGATACAAATGCTGGTCTTGAAGCGGGTTTGTTACTTCTTCTTGTTCTAACTTTGTTCGCTGCTATAACGTATTTGTTCCGTGGTTTCACGTCTAAAATGAAGAAGTATGTTATGTATGGTCAATTTCATTGATCCCCCATGATAAATCTACTTAATGTTTAAGGTGCTCTTTCAATTGGTATGTTGACATTTTAGTTTTGCAAAAATCCGTACAGCAAAGGTCACCTGCTAACACTATCTGAATCATTGATGGTGCCATATTGTGATACATTGAATCAGTATGTGGATCAGCAACATCTAATAATATTATGCTTTGCCTTTACAGTCAAGCCACGCAATCTGGTTGGAGCAACTTTTCTAAAATTTCTTGCAGGTAGCGTAACCCTCCTCCCTTCTCAATTTGTTATTTTAGTCTTCTTGAATTTGGAAGAGGATCAGGGAGAGTTGAAACTTTAGTTAATGAAAAGGACTTAAGCAAAATGTTATAGCTTTTACTTGCAAGTTGCAGCCTTCGTAGCCTTCGTTTTATGTTAAGCTTGCTGTTTGAGTAACTAAATTCATTCATGTTTGTCTGACAGAAAATGAGTCAGCTTTTGATCTTCTCTATTGCATAACTTTCAAGCTAATGGATCATCTATGGCTTTCTATGCGGGCCTCATACATGGATTTTAATGTACGTATTCTATAACCTCAGCTTGCTGTCGAAAAATTTGTGGCACAAAAAATATTTTCTTGAGCGTAGAATTTTGATAAGAACAGAAAATTAGTAAAGTTTGTCCATCTTTCAAGATAGATGGAAGATATCCTGGAGTTGAAAACTAGTTTGAAAATTTTTATGCGAAGAGGAAATGCTCTGCTTGAGCACTTCATTAACTGGCGTGATCCTTTGTGACTAAAATATATTTTTGATTATTTATGTTTTTACAAAAATTCATATTGATCTTTTGTCTTCTAGAGTGTTAATGTTGGTCCTTTGTGTCTTAAATTCTGACAGGCAGTGATGAAAGCAACACGACGTCAGCTGGAGAAAGAGATTCTGGTTGAAGAGATATCGCGGCTTGAAGATTTACCCTCTTACAAATTACTCTCCCGATAGTAGGAGTCTCCTATTTTTGGCCAAGATATTTTGTAAATCTTAATTCCCAGTCCTTTGAAAATTCAGCAATTTTAACGAGATTTCAGCAAGAATGAGCTACATAACATGTAAAACTGATGTCATGATGTCAACAAGGTTTGAGATGCAGCAGTTAAGCTTTCAGTTTAGTTGAAAGATGATATTGTTGCCTGAAATGTAAGTTTGCTTGGTATATTGGATATTTGTGATTTGCGCTTTCCCACTTTACCTCTATATTTCCTTGCAGTATTAACGGCTAAATGCACCTTCAGGTAAATATATTATCACTTACACTGCATATTCTTTCACTCTCATACTTCTATTCGTCACTCATTTTCAAGGATATATTTGTATGAGACCGATATAACATGCAAGTATCATAATTCTTCCCATTCATATTTATAATTAAATGTATTTTATTTAAAAACTAACTAGAACAGATTTTATTCTGCCAAGACGTGAAGGTCATTTCTTTCTGCACCTTCATAGTTCTCATGTGCACCCTGTGAAGGTTGTTAAGAAAGTGAATTGCCCCTTTGCCGTTGCCGCCGTCACCATTATCTCCTTCTTGTTGTGTAATTTGAAAGCTTATTCTTCGTGTAAAAAATTATTTCTGAATTCCGTAAACGATTTTTTTATAAACCATAAAGGTAACATAGAGATTTTCATATCTATAGGGATGCAGCACAAAATTATGGGGTTCTAAAAAGAAATTCCGAGACATGAATATACGATAGAGCCGAAAGGTAGGTGTTCCGTCTTGCTTCCTTTAGCAACTAAACAATTTATTGTTTTAATGAGCCCAAAGAAAGCATGTAATGGTTTGGACTAAATTTAGAATAATGTTTACAAGGCATTATCATGTAAGGATGACAAAAAAGTAACTAATAAGGATATTTATTATAACTAAAAATTTTAATAAATCTTGTAATTATAATGTGTTCCCTCCAATTTGGACAAAAAGAGCAAACAAGAACCATAGTTTTGTGTAAAGAGACAAAATCATCCACATTACTTTTTTTCTTTGGTTGGCCATTGTTTGCTTTAATCCGTAATCATTCTTGTTTTATATTTTTTTTTTCTTGAAAAAAAAAACTACATTCTATTTGAATAAGAAGTTAATTGTTACACTTCATTTCTTACTTAGAGATATTTAGGGTTTTTACACGTTAATTTTTAGACACTTTATTCAGTTAATCGACAGAAAAATAAAATAACTTTCATTTCTACTTTTCTCTTATAAAAAGACTTTTTATTGTTTTTTTTTTTCACTTTACTCGATGAACTAAGCAAGACCTTTGAGCTTGTCCTTAAAAAAAATAATTATACACCTTAATCAGGACGCGGAAAAAGAATTCACAACTTTCTCATGTTACTTATCGAAGTTATAACAATGTTAAATTGCATTAAATTAATAACAATAGGATACGAGCACAAGTTTCTCCACAAGGATTTAAGAGGGAAAAGAAAAGAAATGACAAAACTAAATTAAATTTTTACGGACTAAAATTAGTTTACACGTGAATTAAATTAATTAAGTTTCTAAATAATTCAATGATTTTTAATTTTCCAAAAAAAAAAGTTTATTTATTATAAATTAAAAAACTCTTTTTCTTCTATAAATGCCTTTAAAAAATATTTCATCTATTAACATCATGCCGACTTAGCAAAGCAACTTAAAAGAATATAGAAGTGATTTGAAGTATGTGAATAAAAAAGTTTAGTCATTAGTGAACTTAAGAATCATGAAGTTAATAATTTGGGGGGAATGTCATAGTTAATAATTAATAAACTTAATTATACAAAACTAGAGCAAACTATAACATCATCATTTCTTAAAGAAAGAAAGCACAATTTTAGAATAATTAAAAAATGTAATCTGATCATATCTAATCAAGTATGATATTGAAAGGCACACGAAGGTTATAACTACGTGTCCTTTTATGGTGATAATAGTGACAAGACAAGATAAGAATATTATTGAACCTTTCGCGATATTCATACTTTTTTCATAGTGATAACTACGTGTCTCAAACCCTTTTTCACTTTGCTTTGCACCTAACATTAACAACGGCCAATATTTATTGTGCCCACATGCCATGATTTAGAAAAGATTAAGCATGAACTACCTACCTTACACGTTCTAAAACCATCAATTATTGTGGTTAGTGTTTTGAAAGCATAACTACAAATCAAGTAAAAAACTCATAAGTAACTATAAAAAAAAAACTTATAAACTTTAAATTAGCATTACAAGCAACTTAATTTACATTAAAGTCGAATAAGAAATCATCATATTAAGTTGTAGAAAATTTGACAAACTGTAATTCATAACTGCCAGTTTATTCATTAAAACTGTGTAGTTAAGGTGAGAATTGAAGATGTAAACTAGACAGACAGCATTGGATCACACAAATGCCTCAAGCAAAACATTAACAAAATATGAGGTAAAGCAAAACTAGTTTGGGATTTGATTTATCAAACTGTGATCATGTTTCAACAGACATGGCATAACTCAAGATACAAAATCCAAGATACCAAACCCTCTAACAAAAGTCCAACAGTGGACAAAAACAGAACATGCAGATAATCTGGATGAACTTGAGGCACATGGTTTACTCATAGATCCATGAGTGTTGGGAGCTTTGCCAGTTGACAGAGCCATCAGGGAACCACAATGCAATTTCCTTGCGAGCACTCTCAACTGAATCACTTCCGTGGATCACATTCCTACACAAGAACAAGTTCATCAGAAAACAAGTACAAAATTTCCCTCACATTAACCAATGCAAGAAATTACATTGAAGCATTCATTGGAAATCACATTCCATTTCAAAAGGTACAATGTTATGCACACATTGCAACATTCACATTATAAGGGAAAAATAATACACTCTTGTCTCTCAAACACACAAGATAAAATAGGAGATCAAACAACAAAAGGGTAACCTAATATCTATATAACTAAATTAGAAACATGAACAATGGACACACAAAAAACTTGAAAAGAGAATTACATTGAAGAAGACCAAAATCTTACCTTCCAATGTCAATAGCATAGTCACCACGAATAGTTCCAGGCTCAGATTGAGCTGGGTTAGTGGCTCCAATTATCTTTCTGCCAGTAACCACAACATTCTTACCCTCCCAAATCATGGCAACAACAGGGCCAGAGATGATGTAATCCACCAATCCACTGAAGAAAGGCTTGGCAGATAAATCAGCATAGTGCTTCTCAGCAAAAGCACGTTCCACACTAACAAGTTTCAAACCTGAAGCCAAACCACAACAAAACAATTCTTTCAAAACTAAAAAACTTCATCATAACTCGTACTAAGATCAAGATTTTGGTGTTGTGAATCATGTGTCTGAACAAGAATTCAATCGAATATGAGGTCTAAAAATAACACAAAAACATGAACTCTAGCTTTTTAGTCTAGATCAGAAACAAAACAATAAGTTCTGATCTTAGGTTGCACTCATAAATCACAACAAAAATTCAGCATACTATTAAGCAGTTAACTGAAGATTACCTTTCAAGTAGAAGCCTTTCTTCTCAAATCTGCTAATGATCTCACCAATCTGAAACAGAATCACTTATCAGTCAAATAAATCACATGCATGAACCTTTAAATTCAAGACATCGAATTACCGACACAGACAAATCATTGCCAAAACAATAAAAAAAAAACTTTCTAAAAACTCAAAATTCCCTAAACCCAACAACTCGTCATCAAACCAGTCATCAACCCATTTTCTGAAAAGACATAAATAGCAAACCCACTTTCTCAAAATTTCGGAAAACCAAAAAACAAATCACTAACAGTCATCGACCCATTTCCTGAAAAGCCATGAATAACAACCCCATCTTTGCAAAACACACAATTTCCCAAAACCCAGTTCAGAATAACCAACAAAAATTAAAAAGAAACACTTTTATACTAGACACCCACCCCCCACCCCAAAAAGAAACAAAATCGCTTATAAATTACACAAAGAAGCACAGATATCCAAAAATTTCACGATATTCAATCACAAATCCATAGTTTCAACAAACCCACGTGAAATTTAACTAATCAAAATGGAACCAAAAACACACAAAAAAGGGTAAGAGAGAAGTAAACGCACAAGGCCTCTCTGAACGCCATCAGGCTTGATCATGATGAAGGTTTGCTCGGCCATCTCTCTCTTTGATGTTTGATTTTGGGAGTGAGTGAGTGAGCTAAAGGGAGCGTGAGAGATACGGTAGAGATGTCTGAGAGAAAAGGGGTATTTATATACTGTGCTGATGAAGACCACTCCAACCCTAACCCTAATTTTCACCAACGAATATTCTGCCTTTGCCCTTTGGAATCATTTTCCTGTTTTTCTTTTTTTTTCTTTTTCATCTCTTACCTAAATATATTCTAATTCTCTCTTTTAGAAAGGAAGATTTTTGTACATTTTCTTACAACAATAATACCTACATATGTCATTCTCTCTTTTTATAATTTTCTTTTCCTTTTTCAATATGTCCATATAATTTTCTTATGCTAAGAGTATATTAAGCTCAGTGCTTAAAATTAAAAATAAAACTAAATAAGCTTACACATATGTAAGACAAATGTTAAATCATAAGTGTATATTTTATTTAAGAGAAAATATAATTAAGTTTCATTTTATTTAATAAGTTAAACTAAAAGTATTCAAGATAATAATTATAAATCAAAATATCAAACTCACGTACATATAAAAAATATTTCAATGTTATAAAGAAATAAAGAAAGTCTTCTTCATCTATATCTATTCTAAATAGATTCACTTCAAATAATAATATTTAAAAATATCTAAATATATGATTTAAAGTTAAAATCACCACAAATTTCTTCTATTATTAATTTTAACTTTGATTCAACTTTCTAGTCTTAACTTTGATTCAACTTTCTAATCTTAACTTTGATTCAACTGTGTATCATATCCACTATAGGCTTTTAACTAATGTATAAGGATATAAATATGTTATCAAGAAAAATAAGTATAGAAGGATATAAATATATTATTAAGAAAAGTAAGTATTACCATTTTATGAGAGGAGTATAGTAAATAATAATAATAAAAAAATAATGATCCATGTTACGTATTCAATGTTGTTTGTCAACATAAGAGTTCATGAAACATTGATTGAAGAAACGAGAAGACAATAAGTAGATTTCAAAGTTACTAAATAGTCAAAAAAAAGATAATGCAACTATTATTTTTTTTTTCTGAAGGCTATAATATAAGAAGACATATTTTGGAAAAAAAAAAAGACAAAAGAAAAATAGTCATACTTTGTAACTATCGTAAAAAAACTTTGTAAGAATTGTTATGGTCATCTCCACTAACTACTAGAGAGCTTCAATCTTGTATATGTCAAAAGATGTTATCTTTTTTAAGAGTGAAACTAGTAGTCGATTGATCACTAGAGTAGCTAGTATCAATAATTCTTAATATTAATAAAAAATAATAACTTGATCAAAGATTACTCATTAATGTTTTTTATATTATTATACTATTTAATTAACTAAAAGAATGAGAGGAAAATTAAAACAAATCTTTATAAAGATTTCTCAAATCTTCAATTTATATATTTATCCTTTCACAACATCTAAACAAATTATATCAATGAAAAATCGGAAAATTCTCAAAAATTCAACATCTTTACTTATTATTTTCCATTTTTTACAAAAATAAATTTATATATAAATTAAAATCAAAGTATAAGTTAACTTATTCATTTATAAAAGTTGTCTCATATAAATGTTAAACAAAATAATTTCAAAATATATTTTATAAGAGAAGAGAAATAAATTTATTTATAAATGAATAAGTTATAAACTTATTCATTTATAAATAAGTTTGTGCTGAGTGTTTAGTGGTAGTGGAAGGGCGGAGATTCAACATGAATCTGATATGCCTACCTCTTCAGGGGTTGGATGTTATCCTTGTAATGGATTGGCTAGCTGCCAATCACATTCTCATAGATTGTGGTCATAAGAGATTAGTGTTTCCTGAAGTTGAGAAGTCAATCTTGGTTTTTGCTCATCAAGTGATGAAGGAGTTGAGGGATGGGTTAGAGTGTTTTGTGATATTGACTCAGATAAAAGTAGATAGTGAAGTGGAGATGCAAACTATACCTGTGGTGAGTGAGTTTATGAATGTATTTCCAAATGAGGTACCTGGGTTACTACCCAAGCGGGAAGTGAAGTTTTCAATTAATCTAGTGTTTGGAGCAGGAACTGTTTCAATGGCATCATTTAGGATGACCCCTATTGAGCTAAAGGAGATGAAGAAGCAAGTTGAAGAATTATTGGATAAAGAGTTTATTCGTCCCAGTGTATCTGCATGGGGAACACCACTGTTGTTAGTCAAGAAGAAGGATGAGAGTTCTTTTTTGTGTGTGGATTATAGACAGTTGAACAAGTTGACAATCAAGAACAAGTACCCTCTGCCCCAAAATTGATGATTTGATGGATCAGTTAAGTGGGGCAACGGTGTTTTTCAAGATAGACCTGAGATCGGGATACCATCAAATTTTGGTGAAAGTTGAAGATGTGTCGAAGACAACTTTTAGATCTCGTTATGGAACTATGAGTATGTGGTGATGCCGTTTGGAGTTACCAATACTCCAGCTTTGTTCATGGATTACATGAATAAAATCTTTCGTCTTTTTCTATATAAGTTTGTTGTAGTCTTTATAGACGACATTCTTATTTATTCAAGGACTAAGAGGAGCATGACAAACATCTAAGATTAGTATTGGAGATTTTGAGGGAGAAGTAGTTGTACGCCATAGCCATGGACTTTGTTACCCATTTTTCAATGTTAGTTCGTGGTCATGATGTAATTTAGGTGATACTGGATCAACTAACAAAGAGTGTTCACTTCTTGTCTGTGAATATGAGAATATCTATGGCCAAGTTGGCTCAAATATATGTTAAGGAGATCGTGAGACTGCATGGAGTGCCTTCTAACATAGTGTCTGATCGGGATCCCAGGTTCACATCTCGGTTTTGACAGACTCTACAGGACGCATCGGGAACCAAGTTGAGAATGAGTTCTGCATATCATTCTCAAACTGATGGCAATTAGAGAGAACAATCTAATCCTTGGAAGACTTGTTGAGAACATGTGTTTTGGATCATCTTGGTAGTTGGGATGAGATTTTACCGTTGGTGGAGTTCACTTGAATAACTCCCTATGAAGTTTTGTATAGAAGGAAGTGTCAAACTCCTCTGTGTTTGTACCAGGATGGAGAGGCAGTGTTGGTTGAGCCAAAGTTACTCCAATAGACTACTAAGAAGGTAAAGCATATCGAAGAGCAGATGAAGGCTTTCCAGAGTAGGCAGAAGTCTTATGCTGATAAGTGAAGGAAGCCCTTGGAGTTTGCAATTGGAAGAAAGCCCTTGGAGTTTGCAATTGGAAAGCATGTCTCCTTGAGAGTGGAACCTACTAAGTATATAAGGAAAGCTATCAAGTCAAGGAAATTAACTCCCAAGTTTATTGAGCCATATCAGATTCTTAGAAGAGTAAAACAAATAACAAACACATATAAGATAGTTCCACCTATTAACTTAAATATAAACTTATTTTATTTTATTTATTTTTGTCATATATAATTTCTTATAAGAAAACTTGTCTGATTATTTTTAAATAAGTTTCTTACAAATTAAATTTATTTTATATATAGATTAAAAAAAATAAGAAACATATAAGATAGTTCCACCTATTATCTTAAATATAAGCTTATTTTATTTTATTTACTTTTGTCATCTAGAATTTCTTATAAGGAAACTTGTCTAGATTGTTTTTAATTTATGCACAAGTTTTTTTTTCTCTCCTAAAAATAATTGGAAAAAATATATGAAATAAACCCTAATAGCGGCTCATATAATTCTCTAATTTATTAATATTATTTTATTATTTACTCGCTATAATGAAATATAAGTTAAATGAAAATATCACGTAAGTCATTACTTATTATAGATATAAAAAAAATGTTGTTAGGATATATGCCTTATAAAGTATGAAAGTAATGCAATATTTTACCTGTTTTTAACTTTCATTATTAAAGTAATTAAAACTTTTAGCAATATAGGCATGTTTGTTAAATTTTTCTTAAGAAAAAAATCTTCTAATAAAATAATCCCTTGTTAACAATTCTTATGTCTGGATAAATTTATTTAAATAAAAAACAGAAAGAAAAAAACTGTTCATATTTGTTTGTTAATAATTTTACTGCAAACCAAAAAAGTAGTCACATTATTGCACTTTGAGACTTGATTAAATCTTTTATTAATAGTAAAACTAAATTTAAAATAAATAAATAAGGGAAAAACAATTAAGCATCTGTTATTCTTTTCACATCTTTCATTTGATGTAGCATTTCGAAAATTAACTAAAAAATTAAAGGTGTGGAAGGTAGAAATGGAGGTTCGATTAGAATAAACACTCTGTTTCAATTATTTTGGCCCATGATTTCTCAACTTGCAACCTAATCGGAGGTTGTGATAAGATCTAGAAATGGCTTTGTCTTCTTTCACCCCATGATTACTAACTGCACCTCATTTTATAAGCAAAAGGACTAAAATACTCTCTCAAACTGCACCATGTCATCATTATTACATCATTTTGGGAAGGTATGGTAGTTGTAATTTTGTGTATGCTAGTTTGTATATTACATCATTATATTTACTATTTGAAGAGGTAATAAGAAGTGAAGGTTGCAATATTGTGGTGTTAGCTTTCTTCATGGTGAAGAGAGAACAAACTTACAAGAATCAAAGGAAATCCACCATGTCCTTAATTAATAGTGTCAAATTGCTAATTCCATGCCCAACATTATGCATTCATTTGTTCTATCTAGGGTTGTCTTTAGGTGGCAAGGTGTCAAGTTCATATTTGAAAGTGAATCATGGTTATGTCAAATTAAAAAATGAGGGTGATTGAATTGCTTGGGTGTATTTTCTTATTATAATTATCTTAATATTTATATAATAATGAATTTTAAATGATTTACAATGTGAGTTTTTTTCACTAATATAGATAATACATAATCATTAAACTCAATTGTTTGTTTTTTTTGTCTTGGATAATGCAATTTATTGTCTATTAAAAAAACACCCCTTTTGAAAACAGATGAGTTAAAAATTAAACTTTATTATTTTTATTAAAATATGGTCCACCAAATTGTTGTGATTAAAATGCCCCTTTAGAAATAGAACTTTCGGTTGATTTATATTTGAAAAAACAAAGTTTGCTATCTATGAGAAAAATTTGAATCACAAATTACAGTTAGAGTAGTTAATTAGAGGATGGGAAAGAGAGAGGCCAAATTACAACTTTAAATTCTCTTTAGATTTTTTTACTTACAATTTAGTTTTTCTTTTGTGATTTTAGTCATTAAATTTCAGAAAAAAAAATCATTTTTTTTGTTAAATTCTTAATTTTGTATGTATTCTATTTTTTTTAGTCTAATTGAACTCTAAAATTATAAGGCGCTATAAAGAGATAATTTCATTAATTAAAATAAAATAGATAAAAATACATAAAATTAAGAATTAAAAAAACAAAATTATGACCATGAGAAAAGTGTGCAAACAATTTTAAGATTATGATTGTCTAGCACGTGTGAAGGACTAAAGACACTTTTATTTTTAGATTTTTTTTTCTTTGGTTTTCTCTTCCTACTTCCCAATAATTTCTATTTACATCCTCCCAATTTGAAAATGACCATTTCATCATTTGTAAAGGTAACTTTTTGATAATCTGTTAAGTAAATATTTTGAAATAAGCTTTTTAAAAATTCTGGAATAGAACTTCCAAAACAGGATTTATAAAATATAATTTTTAAAATATGTTTCTGAAACATATAAAATATTTAAGAAACAGGTTTACAGAATATATAAAATACTTTTCAGAATAAATATTTTAGAACAAACTTTCTCAAACATATGAGATGCATTTTTAATCAGGATTTCTAAATCAATTTTTTTAAAATATATACGATATCTTTTAAAATGAGTTTTTCAAAATATGCTTTTAATCAAACCTATCGTATTGGTTTTTCTCTATTTCTTCGTCTTCTTTCTCTCAAACAGTACAGAAACGATGATGCTAATGGCCCAACGATAAAGGGTATTTTCGTCTTTTTACATAATATGGGATGCAATTACTAATCATGGGAGTGCAGAGAGAAAAAAACTTTTCTTTTGATCCTAAGGCCCATATTTCTCCAACTTCTTATATTGTAGCCTACAAATAATTTATTCTTTAATATCCATAATTAGCTAGGATATTTCATTGGTAAATGAAATAAATATAAACCCACCAAAAATACCCTTTTCTGTGCCCACTTCCTTTTACTCTTCTTTATCTTTAATTATATTTATGTTTATCATAATATTTTCAAAAATTGGCATATTGTAACATAAAAGCCCAATTTTCAAATGAATATTTCAAACTATATAATGCAATCAAAACATGTCAAAGAGAATAAAGAATAAATAAAGTTAAAACAAATATAGGTACTCAAATCAACAGTGAAGTCAATTGAGTTGGTTTGATTTCATATTATTATGAAATAAATAAATAGTGAAAGATACTTAATTTTAAACCTAATTAACAATATTGATCTAATAGAAAAAAAAATTGCATCAATTGTTCTTAACTTTTTAGAAGGAAGTTTTGGCTAGCACAATATGAAAGTGTGATGTGGTTGGAGGATTAAAGTGAGCAAGTTATTTTATTACTCTTGACCAAGAAAACACCATTGACTTAGTTAATTCTAAGTTGGTTGGTAGCTTACAACTTTGACTAAAAACAATAATTACATCTAAATTAACCCACAAAAACATATACTATTTACATTACCATGTTTTACTCAAAGAAAGGGACACTTTTTTTTTTTGTACATAGCTTATAAAAAGGATTCATTTCATGACATATTTTATCACTAAAGTTTTACATTTTTGTGAGTTTTGCCAATGAATTTTTAATTTCGGGAATATTACAATCTGAAATTTACAATTATATACGTTTTTTTTTTTTATCTTTCTATTAATTTGGTTACGAAATTATTAACTGTGAATATGTAACCAATGTAAGGTGATTTTCCATTTTATGGTGAAATATGTACTATATCTCAAATTAGCCATTTTATCATTGAATTTTTGTAATTTTGTGAATTTTACCATCGAAGTTTCAAATATTTTTTATTGGACATTTAAATTCAGTTCAATTACTATCCAAATTCCAAAATTATACAGTTCTACCTTTATGCTAATTTACTAACAATGTGATGATGTAATTAATAAAGACATGTTGTGTGCTCCAATGTGAGATTAATGTTATTATTGTTGGGTAGGATTAAAAAAAGGAGGGAGTAAATGTGAAATATAAATTTATGTACAAAATTTATCAAAATGATAGTTTTTAGACTCTGCATTTTTTCTGTATAGTCTTTTTTGTGTTATTTGTTCCGTTGATCACAAAATAGCTTTAGTTTATTTATTTTTAGTTGTTATATAGTAAAATATTTTTTAGATGATTAATTATGAAAAAAATAGATTCAATGTTTAGAGCAATTTTAGAAAAATAATATAATAAAAAGTATGAACATTTAATAAATTTTTGGAAATATATTTTCACAATTAATTTATATTTATAAATTATTTACAGTAATTATTTTTAATAAAATAGCTAATTTATTTTCCATTAAATTCAAATTTCGAAAAACATTGAAATTTGTTAACTTTTGTATTTAAATTAATATTTAATAAATTAAAATAACTTAACTATATATTTCAAAATATTTTTTACTCTCTTTTTATTTAATTATTTGCTACAATTAATGGTATATTAGTTATGCCACCAAATTTGTCTCAATAAAATGTGAACAAGTTATCATAATTACTATTGATCGTTTATGTTGTATTTATATTTAAAGACAATTTCTAAATTTCTCTCTCTCTCTCTCTCTCTCTCTCTCTCTCTCTCTATATATATATATATATATATATATATATATATATATATATATATATATATATATTCATTTTAGCATGTTACATAACATGTTTTTGATATATTGATTGTTTTATCATAATTTGGACTTAAACTCAAGATAAAGTATTAAAAATATGAGTTATGTAAATTTTTTAAAATAAGTTTAAATAAATAATCAATTTTAACATACATGTGATGGAAGTAATAAAGAGAGACATACACAATTTTTTATTTTTAGATAGTCCATTGAAGAAGTACTCAAAATAAAACGTATCATATACTAACGACTTGTAAATCTAATATTTATATTTTATTTTTAACAAAAAATAATTTTAAATATATGTTGCATATCATATATCTTTTGAATATAGTCCGGTTCAGTTTTATAAGTTCAATTTATCAACAATTAGATTTTCAAAAATCAAATAATAAAACAATTCAGTTTAATTAGTGTTTAAAAAATTAAGTATTTTGGTTAAGTTCAACGCAATTCAACACTAATTTAATATGGTCCAATTTTCTCAACCTCCTTAGATGAAATAACACTACAATATTTAATTCATACATTTAGTGATGATTTCCATTTTTAAAAATATTGATATACTACAATTGTGGTGAGACAAAAAGATGGTTAGAACAATCATGGTAAAAAACATTATGGCATTAATCACAACATTAATGACACAACATCACTAAAAATAATAATAGTTTTATTATCCTAATTTTAAGTTATAATTGTAGTAATAATGACACTAATTATCATGATCAATGTGAGAAGTATCACATGATGTAAGTGCTGTTATAACTAAAACAAAGGGTGTTATAATCTAAGATTGCTTGTTAGTGGTGGAAAATGTTGAAAATTAGTATTAGTTTCATATATGATGTAACTCCTACCACTGTTAATAATATCAATTGTTTTGCTGATTAAAAAGAACATGATGGTGATGATGAATTAATAAGAATATTAATAGCACAGTAATTACGACACAGGATGAGATAATTGATTATTTTTTTAATTTCATTTTAGTAGTAAATTCTTTGGAGACTTAATATTAATTACAAAGATTTGTATATTAAAAATAGTAACACTTTATATATATTAAATTATTTTTAATCTGTGTGTTTTATACATATTCTTCCACCCAAAGTGGAATAAAGATTTGTGTGAGACAAATTTTGATTAGTTGAAGAAGCAAAAGGTTAGTGCAAGCATGTGTGCAACACAATTTATAAAAGTGCTCATTGACTTTTTGATGATTTCACATTTCATCATCATTCCTTCCATACTTTGTAATTAGCATGTGTATGACTACCAAATATTTCTTTGATTACAACATATTTTGAATTTAGTTAAACTTAAAAGAGAAAAAGTAAAAGAGAATATTAGAGCTAATAAAATTATAAAACACATGTTTAGTCACTTCATTTGGATTTTAAAAAAAATATACCAAAAGATAAAAAAAATATTTACTACTATAAAATGTCACGAACCTATGTTTTTTGTCGATAGATAGAAAATCAATTAAGTGAGAAAGAAAATAAGAGAAAACAAGTGTGAATAAGTGTTGTTTGATTGAAGAAAATGAAAGATAAATATAGTGGAAATCAATAATTTTTGAGAATGATTAGAGACTTTGTTATTCTTCCTAATAATAATCTTACTATGGAGACATATTGAATTCTAAGTAATTTAAGTCAAATGGACACAATATGTAAGAGTATTTACAATATATAATTGCTTAAATAAATTATTTATTTTAATTTTGTGAGTTGTAGTGTGAATATTTTAGCCCTCTACATACAAAATCATTTTAATTTTAAAAATATTAAAATACCTATTTAATGTAAATTTCTTAAGACAACATCATCATATTTTTAACAATATAAGAAATAAAAAAAAATTAAATTAACCAATTTAAACATATATCGTAATAAAACTTTTGGAATATGGTATTAAATTGAAACTCACCCATTAATACTCTTCTAATATATACTTGGTGTATAAAAAAATTTTACTTATCTTAAAATATATTATCTAATAACTCGATACAATAAAGTAATTTGTTACTATTTCATCAGATACATGTAACTCCCACACACAACTAGATGATAGAAAACTTACATGTTTTCACCATCTAATACATTTATCTTTATAACTTGTATAGAATCTCCTAACTTAATATTTTGGACTGCTACATTATAAATAAAATAAATATAAATGCATTTTGACTATTTATATATGTGATAACTGCATGCAAACAAAAGGAAAATTCAAAACTGAATAGAAACAATTACTCTAATCAAAATTATATTCGGTTAAGATACACTCACTCCCAAGTACATTCTAACACGCAGTAAAAAAAATGATAAAATATTATCTAAAAAACTTAAAAGGAAAAATAAAAAGAAATTAGAAAATTTAAATTAAAAAAAAATACTTTTAGAGAGATAAAGAATAAAAACATTATATATATGGGTTTTTTTAACTTAAAATTCAATATTAAATACAAGGGATAGAATATGTTTACACAAATATCGCATCTCAGATGTTAATAACCTCTTTCATCAAGCTATGGCTTAAACAATTTACGCAGTGTAAAGAGTTATTTTGGTATCATCTTGTCCCAAATTAGTAAGTTTTGTAAGTTGATTGATGACTTTTATAATTAATATATATACGTTAAATTGTATACCTAATACTATTTATGATTGCTTAATAATGTATTAAAATTTAATGGACGATATATAAAAGTTAATTAACAGCAAAGAAAAGTTTAAAATAATCGATTTATTTTTTCTAAGACTAAAAGTTGTTTTTAACTCTAATATATATGTATACTAAAATCTAGAAAAAAAAGTGGGTTATGACACCTAAATCCTAAGTGTAACTAAGAAGAAAACTAAATAAGTAGGTGTAGGTGCACTTAGAAATAAATATTCTATGTCCTCAGGGAATTATCAGATGAAAATGGTACTGAATTATTTTTCAGAAACGCCAAAATTTTAGAATGAATTATTTACATTTTTCACAATTAATATTTATTTTCCTTAAATACAGGAAATAAATTTTAATTCCTTAAAAAATGGGATTTTTAAAATTTAAAATTAATACTTTTACTCTATATATTTTGAAAAATAAAATTAATCTCCCTGATATATATTGGTTACAATTAACTAAGTTTAGATTATTTACATTACAACCTCTTGATTTTATAATCTTATCACATATATCTTCTTCAAGAAAGTAGTTATTTTTTGGCATTAGGTAGAAGATATTTAAGCAGAGGAGATATACCTTTTTTTAAAAAAAATTACAAAAACTAAACAAAATTACTTTTAAAATTTAAACTCAATTAGTCTGTAATCTTAAAAAGCCCTTGCTGCAATTAATTGAAACCAAAAAATTTAGGTCTGAAAATTGTGAATATGTTTATGCCAAATAAATGTATATAGTAAAACTATGTTGCATCATCATCTAGAGGCACTATGCAAAATGGTTTGGTGAAGATTGCTAAGTTACACCTGCAGCAAGAACATTCCTTTAAAAGCTTTGAAGAACCACCATTGTTGTGAAACAAGTTCAAAGAAATATTATACTTTTTTATTTTATTTTTAAATAATAAAAAAATAGTTTCAGAGACATGGGACCCATGAAATATCTGATTATTCACTCCACCATGATGAGATTTTGGAAGACTATGGAAATTGATTGGGGAGCCATGATTGCTGCATGGAATTCAGCACATACTATGCCACTGCTACTGCTACATTACATTTATTGCTTCCTTCTTTCTTCTTTCTTCTTTCTTTCACATTACTATAATCACAGTGTTTTGTATATAATTTTTTTAAGGTGTGTTTTGCAGAAGTAATTTAAAAATAGTGAATGGTTAATTAGTTACTCATTATTAAAAAAATAATTTATACATTTTAAATCGATATACTGATCAGAATGTTTGACCAAATTAATTGATAAATACAAAATAACATAAAAGTTACTAATCAAACAAATTATTAGCATAAAATAATATAACTTGATATTTTTATATACTTTACTATATATTTTATTTTATTCAATAAATTAATAAATAAACTACTAATAGCTTTTGTTTTTCTTTTCTCTTATCAAACACATTTTATACTCAATTTTGTTTATTTATTGCACTTTTGAACTTTACATTTTTGTTGTCTCTTTTCTTATTTTCTACTCTTAGAAGACACAAATATTTGTTTTGTTGATGAAAAAGACCAAGTTTACCTTAACTATACATCAACAGGAGTAGATCATTTTAATAGATTTGAATTGTTGGCATACAATAATTGTACATTTTTATTCAATCATAAATATTCGTTGATATTACTGTATATTTTTCCATGTTTTATGAGATTCTTCTCGTTATTTTTTTTATAAAAATTAGTAAAGATGAGTTTTTTTTATTTTCATGTGAATTTTATAAAGTTGTCTGAAAATTTACACAAAAATCTTATAAAATATGATTTTTTTTAATGATGCAGGACATTTAAGATAATTATGGTAAAAGTTACTAAATTTATAATGCATAGTATCCTACATTACTCATATTCTACACACAGCAAATGTTGGAGCAAGAAAATGTACTGTAATACTTGGATGCAACCCTCTTTTTGATCAACAATACAAAACACAATCATTATGCTTTGAATGAGTTAAACAAATTGTTGAATTCAATAAATCATTGTCTTTGTGTGTATTTATTATACTCTTTATCCTAAAGTAATTGTAGTTTTAACTTTAAAAAATAAATTGACCAATGTTTTCAGTTTTTAATAAAATGTTAATTTTTTATTTTTAATTTGGCTTCAAATAAATTATCATCCATGCTTGTATTTACTAAGAAAAATAATGTATTCATTAAGAGAACAAAGTTATTTTAGTAAAGTTATTTAAACAAATAATCTATTTTTTTTATTATTATTATTATTTAATTGGTTTGAAAACTATCAAACTACAATAATTTTGAAATGGAGTTCACTCACATGATTGAATAAAAGTGTAAAACTTTTTTACATTATATTAAATATTTTTTCCCATTTTGGATTAGAGAAAAAAAATAGGGTTTTTAAGATTAGGGTTCTTAAGATTCTAATATGTCAATGATGTCAAATATTTGATCCTTAAAGTCTATCAAACTTGCTTTCTTTGGGACCTAAGGATGGATCCATGTTCTAAAAAATGGGGACAACCCACCCATTTTCAAATCTCTATTCTCTTCTAATATTATATTATCCTCTCACCTTTAAAAGATCCTCTACCAAGTTCTTTCTCCAATGAAACAAATTCAAGAGTGAAAAGGAAGTGCATTTGAAAAACTTTGCACAAAACTTTAACCTACTAAAGAAAAGAGAGACACTTTTATATATATATATATATATATATATATATATAT
>Ga0209700_102148_pt1 | contig 40456 bp, 15 predicted proteins | sample SiratroredBW_FD_187528 | JGI IMG/M metagenome (GOLD analysis project Ga0209700, IMG submission 187528) | Root nodule microbial communities of legume samples collected from California, USA - Siratro red BW (SPAdes) (version 2) | ecosystem: Host-associated > Plants > Roots > Nodule | place: USA...
GTTATTATTATTAATGTTAACATTAATATTCTTAATTCTAATATTATTATTATTAATGTTATTTTTATTACCCGTATTAATATTATTAATAATATTAGTATTTTAAATTTTATTAATTTATTATTGTCATTATGAATCTTATTAATATTATTTTTATCAATATTATTAATATTATTATTGGTATTATTTATATTATTGTTAATATTATTATTATTATCGTTTTTAATAAAAATCATAATAATAAGAATAATAAAAATATTATTAATGATAAAAAATAATAATAATAATAATATTAACAATCATAATCATAAATATAATCATAATAAGAATAATAATAATCACAATATTATCATATTGCTTGTTTGGCGCAGTAGTAAAAGGCTTCCTTCAACATTCGAAGGTCTGGTCATTGCCTACGGATTTTGGCAAGGTTAACCTAGTGGTTCATCGGTTCATCTCTCTAATAATAAAACACACCCGGTCAAAAACTTTCGAGATTATAACGTGTTGATTCATTTGTATATGTCTAACTTTTTTTAATTTATTTTTCATCAAATTTATCTATGTATGGTAATGAAACTGTATATTATTTCCTATGTCAAAACGTTGTAGGATTTGTTTTACAAATTTCTTTTCCTATTCTTTTATAATATTTAAAATTTTGCCATTTTTAACCTGCTCTTCTATTCTTTTAAATTTTATTCCTTTATTTAATAAATTAATTTGTTTTCTTTTGCTTTCAATATTTGTTATTGTATTCTTTAGGTAAATTTAATTATCTTGTGATGGGTGGTTTTATAGATTTACCTAAGAAGGGATGGCGAAACATTGACAATACAACAAAGCACTAGTAAAAGCTTCGAAACTCGAAAGGGATGGAAAGTAAGAAATGACAAGATAAAACGATGGCCAAATATAAAGCAAGATGACTCTTCAAACGCTTCAGACAAAACAGTGGCATTTGAAATGTTGCTGGCAATTAATGTGTCATGAGAAGGCATGGCGAAAACCGTTAAGAAAAGAGAAAACCCATTTTTACTAATAAAACCCCTCGTTAATGCATATTAGAAAAACCAATATTATAAAAATATAAACTCAATTTTACGAGAGTCATGCAAACATTGACCTGAAGATATATTTAAAAATACCAAACGGGTTAAACTACAATTTATTAATTTCTCAAATCGATCCACTTGCACTTCTTTATGGATTATGAATTTGGAGAAGTTATTTACTAACTATATCTGAAATATAGATATGCATGATAATAGAAAATTCGATCAAATAAATTGTAGTTCAATAAAATTAGACATGATTCAATTAAATCAAATGCAATTAAATAACTCAAATTTCTTTGATCTTTAAAGACTAATACTATTTTCTAGTAAGAACAATTACAAATTCGTATATTTATTAAAATTGATTGTATATTGAAGATATATCATAAAGATACCGAAATTGTTAGAGATTATTTTTTATATGACTACCAATTGATATGTTGGTAAAATAACTAATTGAGAATAAAGATAATTTATATTTATACAAAAATTTCATGTGAAATGGAATTTACAAATGACACGGACAAGTCTAGCGAGGAGTGCATGACATAAAATATTTATCACAATAAGTTTGGCAGTTACTTAAAATTCGTTGAATTCAGTATTACAAAATATAGCGCTGCAAGCTTCAATCTCTGTTTAATCGCTCCACGAGAGAAAAAATATTCCAAAATTTCATGTATAAACATTCAAACAAGTTCTATTCTCTGTTGAATTCCATGAGGTGAATCAAGTCACTAGTAATAGTTTATACTAACCGAATCTTCATCCATGGTCTGGACAAGGAAGAAAACCACGAAAGGCATGTAATTTTGGTGAAAACATGACATTGGAATTAACTCATCAAGATTTTTCTTGTTGCTCACAACTGAAAATAGTAAACTAAATTCAACTAACTAACTTTATATGATAGTTATGAACAAGTGACCTTCATGCTAGCAATGTAACATTACACTATTCCCTGGATAACAACTAGTGAGTGACAAAAACATGTCTATAACGACATAAATAGCAATTCTGTGAAGTAGATAGATTAGGGTGCATTAATATTGTCTGAATGTAAGATTGAGTCGACCAGGAGAGAGGCCAGAATCTCTCAGCAATTGTTTTGGAGCTGAATCTGGTAAAACTGATGACACACCATGGAAAACATGTCGAGATTCACCACCAAATATCAACACATCTCCAGATTCCAAAATTACGCTCTTTGCGTCCTTTACATTCCTCTCATCCCCATAAAGAAAATCTGCTGAATCACCAATAGAGAAGGATACAACAGGCAACCCTTTCTGAAGACTTTCTCGACTTTCATCACGATCCTGCATCAAGCAGTTTCAAGTTAGATGCTTCAAAGAGTTTCTCCATATTATAATATGAAATCACTAACATAAGAAAATGTAGGAAGAATAGGAGCTAACTTGATGAAGACCAAGCTTTCCATTATTTGTATAAAAATTGACGATGCAAATATCAGGAGTCATAGAAGGAAGAACGTCTTCCACATTGGATACTCTATATTCCTTTTTGGTTAGAAATTGAGCTTCTTGGATTGCTCTTGTAACTAGTTTAGTGAATTGATTGGGAATACTTGGTGGGGTGCTACCATCAAATATTCTTTTCTTTCCATATTTATAGGTCTGAGGATCCCAATCCATACCAAGACACATCATCTTCAATCGAAGTTTTGCTCCATTTGCATATCCTGGTTGATAGAATCCTCCAAGACCAAGACCAAGTTCACGACAAACTTTCACTATTTCCACCTAAAAGAATCAGAATGAACTTTAAGCTATAAGGACAGTAAATTATGGTGCAACACTATTGATAAATGGTGCAAAGTTTTATGAATGAAATACATTATGTCACAATCTAAGAATAAAGAGTAGAAAAAATTGGTTGCATGCTATGTATATATCATTTTAATACACAATTAGCTAATTTCCAATATGTATCTTCTTGTCCTATTAGTTGCTGTGAAGTGAAGGATTTTAAAAGGAATTACAAAACAATATCCTACCTGTTCATCATGGCTTAAGAAATTTTTCAAGAGAACCATCCCAGGTCTCAACACCGACCCTTTTGTCCATTCCTCCTGAATCTCAATTCTACTTCCCTTGTTTTCTCCAGGCAAAGTAGCTCCTATGAAAGCATGATTTCTTCTTCCATGAAAACAAATGTCATATGGTCTGAACTCTGGCTTGCTAACTGAAGAATCCAACATCTGACAACCAACTGCAGCATAGTTTGAATGGCTGTTTCTATTATAAGATCTATTGACAGAACCAGGTTTCTTCCTCCAACATTGACTACTTTGAGGAGATTCATCATGGGAAGTTGACAAGTTAGCCTTTGAAACTTTCTTTGCAAGTGCTAACTTGGTATTGGAGCTAGGTGCACTACATTTGTCTCCACTGGGCTCGGTCAGATCAACTCCAATTTTCTTGAAGTTTCTTGGTTTAAAACCAGTAGTAGTGGTAGTTGATGGGGAAATTGAATTGGAACTAGGTGACCTAGAGAGTGAACAATTCTTCACTTTCCTTTTAGACAGTGCAAAACTACCAGACATAGTAGACTCCTCACTGTCATGATCAGCCATAACCTGCAATTAAAATCAGATATTGCTAACAGAAATGTAAACTTCTAATCACTTGCTCTAAATTTTAATCTTGAATAGCTTATCTTGTTCATTGTTTTGATTATAATTTTGATAAAGTTAATAGTTATAAAACTTGTAAAACACGTGTTTTTTCTCTAAAATTTGGCTATATTTATTTTGAATTAATTTCTTTAAAAGGACAAAAGAATAAAATATTCACAAAACCATAACAAGATCAAATCTGAAATTATTCTTCACAAGAAACAAACATCAAAGAAATATTTTCTTGGATGATAAAATAGCTTCGACGTTGAAAACGCGATTTCTTAGTTGTCCAAACCAGTTTTCAAATGCGTAATAAGAGAAGTTTCTTGTGTAGGAACAACGCAAAGTAAGAATTTTTAAAAGAAAAGGGTTGAATCATACAAGAACTTTGGGAAGAGCAGACTTTCCAATATGGATGGAATTTGAAGAAAAAAGTGGTTCTGAATTGGTGGCAGAGGGGATTAAGAGTGAATCAAGAACGAGGTGTGAAACAATGCTAAATTTAAAAGACCTTTAATTTTGATTACAATATATGTAATTTGATAAACTCAATAATATCTAACAATAAATTGATTGAGATTGTAGGTAGATATGGATGATTTTTGGAAAAGATAAGGTTTGTTATGAACACATGATAATTTTTTATTATAATTTAAAGTGTCTCCTCAGTCAGTCCATTTCAATCAAAAACCTTTCAAATTTTGAAAAGATTGAAGATTAATTTATCAATTAAATCCCACCACCAAGAGAGGTCGACGAATAAGATAATAATGCATTTAATTTTATCACAATCTTAAACCATTGATTTTAGAATAAATTTACTTTCACACCACTGTAATAAAATAACACCATTTGACTTCTGATTTTTATAATAAAATATTATATTTTAATAAAATAATATTATTTTTTAATGTCAAATTGGAGGTAAATCACTATTATCAGTATTAAAATATCATTTTCTTTGATTTTATAACAAAAGATGGTCAAATCAAGAAATTTTGATAACTAATTACAAATTGAACCGTTTATATTTTGTTTTTGAAACAGAATTTAACTTTTTCATATTGAAAATAATTTTAGATTTCGTTATGTCTGAAAATTTTATCATAATTTTAGATTTGCTTTCCTGTGAACCAACTCAAATAAATTTAAAAATAAATGTTTTAATTTCAAATTTAAGTATCTTGTCAGAATAAAGATTTAGTATAAGTATATTCATTAAAAATAAATAAATTTAAAGATTAATGTTTATTATTTAATACAAAGTACATTATAATAAGGAAAAGAAGTATATATAAATATATATATATATAAAGTGAATTATGAAATAAAATTTAGATTTATCCTATATATGATATAGATAAAATATTAAATAAAAATATCTAATCATATTTAATACACAAACAATACATATAATAATAAAAAAATAATAATAATGTGAATTAGAGAGTGTAATGGGCTGACCCACTTTAACTTGTGCGTGTTACGGAATGGTATCATATAAATTACCAAACTTAATATCTAACCTTTTGTAATTTCTTTTATTGAGAATCGCATGACTAACCTCGCATACGTAAAAACTTAGTAAAAGTTGCAACAGAATAAAAATTCTCAAAATTGATCATTTTCATTTTACAATACTTTAATTAATCTAAATACAATCTCACGATCAAATCACAATTTTTTATTATATTACATTTATATCTTTAAAGTTTACTTTTATCTCGTATTATATAATATTGTTGTGTGCTTTCACAATTATTACGTTAATGTTTGTATGGCATTAAAATTGATATATTATAACAATTTTTCTTATAATGTATTGATATCTATCACTGGGGCTTAAGACTGTAGAGAGACAAAAGTAAATTAAAAATTATATTTTTTTTAAATTAATAAAATAATTAAAATTATAATATTTTTATTTAAAATTTATTTTGAGATTTTTATGTAAAATTATTTATTAAATTATCATCATGTTGATTTCTTTCAAAAATTACCCTCCTTTCTTTATTTGTAGGTTTGGAATATAAACCTTTCGCTATCCAGGTACAATGACAAGTGTTTTCTTGCTTGAGCTGAGTATACATGAGTGAAGAATTATTTTGTTTTTAGGTACTCATATGGCTTTGGGTCCTTTCAAGATAGTTTTCCTCTAAGGTTTGTTCTTAAAGACTCCTGTAAGAATATTAGTAAACAATCTAAAATATGCAATATTAATTGTTGATGTACCAGTAGATGCATTACTTTAATCATAGCCTATTCTTTTCTTGTCATGAGACTTCCTAGAACATTTACCTAACAAATCAAGAGACTTTTCATTTATGCTCAAATTTGACAAAATTTTTCTCAGACAATATTTTCTTTAATTATACCATCTAAAGTTTGATTTTGGTTCATTGCTCTCTTACCAAGACTTTCTCTATCCAATAATAACTCTTTTTTTAACTTTTTCAAACTTTGTAGTTTTATTTTCAAAATTACGTTTTAAAACTTTATTTTCTTCACACAAATTTTTTTATGAGTTTCAATAATTTTTTTTTTATGTTTAACAGATAATTCATTAAAAGCAGTATGCAGTGATTTAATTTCTTTAGATGCATTCTTGTATTTTCTTTGTCTCTTTAAACACCTCAACTAAGTTCTACCATTATTAAATATAGCTTCTTGATATGCTTCCATGAGAGAATGAATGCCAAAAAAATCTACCTCTTCATCAGACTTTTCTGATGTGGAATTGTAGACAGTGTCTACCATGAGACCAACATGTGCTTCCTGATCAAAATCTGAACTTGAAGAATTTAAATCTTCCGATGTGGACATGAGACTTTTTTTTTTCTTCATTTTGACTTATTTGGATGCTTCATGTGCTAGTGTGAGAGTTTTCCATATTTCTTTAGCACTTAGCAGAGCATGAACTTTTGCAATTCTTCTTCTAATAAAGCCCAAATTAAGATATGCTTTGCCTTTGCATTTAATTGATACTTTTTTTTTTGTTCATTAGTCCAAGTTGTTAATACCAAGGCTTACTAAGTGATTTGATGAAGTCAACTTGGAACAAAACTTGCTTGAAGACTCATGGATCTTAAGTGGAGTCTTGGTCTAGAACTTAGGTTGGGTGTGTGTGAGAGTGGTCTAGTCCAAAACTATGAGTTGCATGATATTTTACTTCAAAAGAGCTCCTAGATATCATTTTGTTTAATAAAATAATTGAAATGGACTAAGTGAGGTTTAAATAGTTTTGAAAAACCTTATTGAGAGGAAAATCAATTATTGTTTTCAAAAACCAATCTACTGATTTTTCTTTTGTTTTTCAGAAAAATCAATCTATTGAATGGTGAAATCAATCGATTGAATTTTGCCTGTTTTAAAAGGATTAAACTAGTTTTCCTATATAAAGACAAAGCACGTGTTTTTCAAAAGGACGGAACATTTTGACTGGTCATTTAATATTTTCTAAGGGAGAAAAACGTGCGCAAACCTTGAGAACTTGTTCTACACGATTTACATCAAGAAAACCATCAAGAACTTTAATCTTGGAGTCTTACTTTGAGTGGTTTTCATGCAACCTTGGTTCTGCACCATAGCTAAGTCTTCTACATTATTTTGAATCTATTTTGTAATCTGGTTTTTGTGTAGAAGCACTGTTGTTTTCATTTCTATCATATTTTTAGTGCTTTGGTTGCAAATTACATAGGGTTTGTGATTTGTAATTGTGCGTTTGGTCTTCAAATTACATAGGGTTTGTAATTTGAGGTTATGCAGTAGGGTTCTACACTGTTTACAACTGTTGTGGGGTGTAGTGGGTTGTGTGTTATAGGGTGCAGTGGTGTCTTGCTTAGAGCAACTGTAATTATATTGTATTGGATTGATCTTGGAGATCTTTTTAGTGGAATTCTTTACTTATTTATCAAAGGACTGGACGTAGCTCTTGAGGAAGGGTGAACCAGTGTAAATCTTGGTGTTCTTGATATCTCTTTTCCCTCAACTTGATAGCATTTCAATTCTACTGCATTTTGGGTTTGCTGTCAAATTTCTAATTAATTGTTCATCGCTCTCAATCAATTGTTCATTCTGATGTTGTTATATTGTGTTTCTAGAATTGATCTATTTATTTGTTTAATCGATTGTTTTATTCTGTGAGTGATTATCAATTAACAGTTTCTGCTGATCAATTGATTGTTTCTGGACAGTGCAGTACTGTGTTCTTTATTCAATTGATTGCTTCCGCGTTTTAATCTGTTGATTTTTGTTGCTTGCTAATATGTGCGTGTTAATCAATTTATTCGTTTTGTTTTTCAATTAACTATTTATGGACTGAACTGGTTTGTACTATGATTTCAATTAATTGCTTCTGTGTCTGAATTGGTCGAATTCTTGTTGTTTACAGTTTAGTGTGCTATTTTTCAATTGATTGTTTCTGACTTGTAATTAAGTGATTTTTTATTATGTATTTCAAACTCACACTTTTGGTAGTTTCAATTAAGAGCTTTCATTCTACACTTTAATACTTTTCATCTTTTGCGAAATATTTTGAAAGTTCAATTAACCCCTCCCCCCCTCTTTTAAAATGTTTCATTTAATGGATAACAAGTTGTTTGATAAGAACATTTTGGTACTTGATTTAATCTATAAATTATTTGTTCATTTACGACTTGTATAATTAATAAAAAACAAATAAATGTTGAAGGTTTGATTATCTGTGATAGATTGTCTATCATGTACAACTTGGTAGACACTAACTCATCTACTAAGATCTTAAAACTGTATATGCATAAAACATTTTTTAGAAGAGATCATAAACATATTTAAACATGAGTAATTATAGTCTTTGTTATCATCAAGTTTAACTTTGTTCATAGATGGTTTACTAATAGGTCATCTACGTCTTACCTTATGTTTTCTTAATATTGCTTAATGTATATAATTGTCACATGAGCTTTGATAGGACGGGATAAGCTCTCGTTTAGAGGGTGTATATGTATCAATAATATCTAGTGGGAGGGGTTAGAGAGGATTTGTCACTTTGCAGGTTTGTTAAGCTGGAGCAGTAAGAGAATTATGATATACAAAGCTGGAACAACAATTCAGAAACAATTTTGGTGTCTTTTAAAGGATTTCGATGTTAGTCAGTGACGGAGCCTAGAGACTTCCAAGTTCATCCTGTGCTAGTTGTATTCAATATGCTTGTTTGTTTTCTGATAGGGTTGGATCACTCCTTAAGTGCTCCTATTAATTTCATTTTTCGCGGTTCAAAAAATAAATAAATAAATAAAAATAAGTCATCTTGTGGGGTACAGATTGTCTAGGTCTCAACATGTATTTTTTCTCTTAAGTTGTGTTGACTTTGTTAAGTCATTATACGATATGACATAATCCCTCAGACGATATTATGGCAAGAGTATAAGACATGTAAAAGGTGTAACAAATTAATAAGCATGCAAATGACTCATTAAATAAAGAATTAACATTATCCGAAGAATTTATAACGTCAAACATGGACCAAACGAACGTTCCAAGATGGTTTTGTCAATTGAGTTAATACGTATTAGATGATATCTGAAAGTTATACTAGGACATTCTAACTAGAAGCAATGTAAGAGATAACATGTTGGACGAATAATCTAGATGTAATAAAGATTATGGCCTTCTAACACGTGGAATATTTGAAAGACAAACTTATCAAGCAAGATGTCATTGAGACTGAACGATATCGTTGATGAGCAATGAACAATATGATATCCTTGATGAGCAATGAACTAGACGATATCATCAGGATATATCGGACAGACGATTCAACAGTGCAAGGTCACACCGAACTAATCTATAGCATGTATTCATACTAGAAGAATACGTCAAACACAAACCTAAGAGTATCATACGATCTAGTCAATCTTCATTGCAGATGAAACCAATCTTAGAACATTTTAGAAGTGATCAACGTCTTCATATTCACATTAGGAAGTTTTGTAAAATTAATATTTAAATTTATAATTGCTCTCTAATATTTATAAAATGAGTTCAAAACTTATTTTTCAATTAAAAAGTCATAAAAATCAATGCTTAAAATCAAAATATGCTAATTATATTGTTAATAAAAAGTTTTCATTTTCTAGCAAAGAACCTCACGTATTTTATAACAAATGAAATTCAACAATACATTTTGATATAACTAGATTTTATTCAAGTTTGATTTGCTTCAACGTTTTAAATTTAGACAAACTTAGAAAGTTTGGAAATTACATAAATCTCTAAAATAGAATTATTTTATAATTTAAGAACTTATGTTTCATATTTATCTAAGTGATTATATGATTGACTCGGGTATTTAAATGCAAATTACAAATTGTCAATACCGTTCAAATTAATATCAAGAGTGGATTACAATACTAAAAAATGCACAAGATACCAAAGAAAATATTTACTATTCAAGTGTCAATAGATTACACCAAAGCTAAAGTTGTTATACATAGCATCTAAGAAAAAAAAAGATGGAGAGAATAACGAGACTCATGGAAAAAGAAATTAAATACATCTAGTCTCAATGTTCAAATTTGAAACAACAAAGAAATGTTTTCATGTGATGGATAAATCAAGAATAAACAAAAGATATTTTTCAGGGCATAAGTTGTCATTCAAAGAAGATACAAACTTCAAAGGTCATCATTCAAAAGGCTATATAATTACCATGGAAGCTAAAGAAGAGACACACGAGGAATACACGAAGAAATTCATTACGAGAAATACATATATTGTTATACAATATATGTAATTTGATAAACTCAATAATATCTAACAATAAATTGATTGAGATTGTAGGTAGATATGGATGATTTTTGGAAAAGATAAGGTTTGTTATGAACACATGATAATTTTTTATTATAATTTAAAGTGTCTCCTCAGTCAGTCCATTTCAATCAAAAACCTTTCAAATTTTGAAAAGATTGAAGATTAATTTATCAATTAAATCCCACCACCAAGAGAGGTCGACGAATAAGATAATAATGCATTTAATTTTATCACAATCTTAAACCATTGATTTTAGAATAAATTTACTTTCACACCACTGTAATAAAATAACACCATTTGACTTCTGATTTTTATAATAAAATATTATATTTTAATAAAATAATATTATTTTTTAATGTCAAATTGGAGGTAAATCACTATTATCAGTATTAAAATATCATTTTCTTTGATTTTATAACAAAAGATGGTCAAATCAAGAAATTTTGATAACTAATTACAAATTGAACCGTTTATATTTTGTTTTTGAAACAGAATTTAACTTTTTCATATTGAAAATAATTTTAGATTTCGTTATGTCTGAAAATTTTATCATAATTTTAGATTTGCTTTCCTGTGAACCAACTCAAATAAATTTAAAAATAAATGTTTTAATTTCAAATTTAAGTATCTTGTCAGAATAAAGATTTAGTATAAGTATATTCATTAAAAATAAATAAATTTAAAGATTAATGTTTATTATTTAATACAAAGTACATTATAATAAGGAAAAGAAGTATATATAAATATATATATATATAAAGTGAATTATGAAATAAAATTTAGATTTATCCTATATATGATATAGATAAAATATTAAATAAAAATATCTAATCATATTTAATACACAAACAATACATATAATAATAAAAAAATAATAATAATGTGAATTAGAGAGTGTAATGGGCTGACCCACTTTAACTTGTGCGTGTTACGGAATGGTATCATATAAATTACCAAACTTAATATCTAACCTTTTGTAATTTCTTTTATTGAGAATCGCATGACTAACCTCGCATACGTAAAAACTTAGTAAAAGTTGCAACAGAATAAAAATTCTCAAAATTGATCATTTTCATTTTACAATACTTTAATTAATCTAAATACAATCTCACGATCAAATCACAATTTTTTATTATATTACATTTATATCTTTAAAGTTTACTTTTATCTCGTATTATATAATATTGTTGTGTGCTTTCACAATTATTACGTTAATGTTTGTATGGCATTAAAATTGATATATTATAACAATTTTTCTTATAATGTATTGATATCTATCACTGGGGCTTAAGACTGTAGAGAGACAAAAGTAAATTAAAAATTATATTTTTTTTAAATTAATAAAATAATTAAAATTATAATATTTTTATTTAAAATTTATTTTGAGATTTTTATGTAAAATTATTTATTAAATTATCATCATGTTGATTTCTTTCAAAAATTACCCTCCTTTCTTTATTTGTAGGTTTGGAATATAAACCTTTCGCTATCCAGGTACAATGACAAGTGTTTTCTTGCTTGAGCTGAGTATACATGAGTGAAGAATTATTTTGTTTTTAGGTACTCATATGGCTTTGGGTCCTTTCAAGATAGTTTTCCTCTAAGGTTTGTTCTTAAAGACTCCTGTAAGAATATTAGTAAACAATCTAAAATATGCAATATTAATTGTTGATGTACCAGTAGATGCATTACTTTAATCATAGCCTATTCTTTTCTTGTCATGAGACTTCCTAGAACATTTACCTAACAAATCAAGAGACTTTTCATTTATGCTCAAATTTGACAAAATTTTTCTCAGACAATATTTTCTTTAATTATACCATCTAAAGTTTGATTTTGGTTCATTGCTCTCTTACCAAGACTTTCTCTATCCAATAATAACTCTTTTTTTAACTTTTTCAAACTTTGTAGTTTTATTTTCAAAATTACGTTTTAAAACTTTATTTTCTTCACACAAATTTTTTTATGAGTTTCAATAATTTTTTTTTTATGTTTAACAGATAATTCATTAAAAGCAGTATGCAGTGATTTAATTTCTTTAGATGCATTCTTGTATTTTCTTTGTCTCTTTAAACACCTCAACTAAGTTCTACCATTATTAAATATAGCTTCTTGATATGCTTCCATGAGAGAATGAATGCCAAAAAAATCTACCTCTTCATCAGACTTTTCTGATGTGGAATTGTAGACAGTGTCTACCATGAGACCAACATGTGCTTCCTGATCAAAATCTGAACTTGAAGAATTTAAATCTTCCGATGTGGACATGAGACTTTTTTTTTTCTTCATTTTGACTTATTTGGATGCTTCATGTGCTAGTGTGAGAGTTTTCCATATTTCTTTAGCACTTAGCAGAGCATGAACTTTTGCAATTCTTCTTCTAATAAAGCCCAAATTAAGATATGCTTTGCCTTTGCATTTAATTGATACTTTTTTTTTTGTTCATTAGTCCAAGTTGTTAATACCAAGGCTTACTAAGTGATTTGATGAAGTCAACTTGGAACAAAACTTGCTTGAAGACTCATGGATCTTAAGTGGAGTCTTGGTCTAGAACTTAGGTTGGGTGTGTGTGAGAGTGGTCTAGTCCAAAACTATGAGTTGCATGATATTTTACTTCAAAAGAGCTCCTAGATATCATTTTGTTTAATAAAATAATTGAAATGGACTAAGTGAGGTTTAAATAGTTTTGAAAAACCTTATTGAGAGGAAAATCAATTATTGTTTTCAAAAACCAATCTACTGATTTTTCTTTTGTTTTTCAGAAAAATCAATCTATTGAATGGTGAAATCAATCGATTGAATTTTGCCTGTTTTAAAAGGATTAAACTAGTTTTCCTATATAAAGACAAAGCACGTGTTTTTCAAAAGGACGGAACATTTTGACTGGTCATTTAATATTTTCTAAGGGAGAAAAACGTGCGCAAACCTTGAGAACTTGTTCTACACGATTTACATCAAGAAAACCATCAAGAACTTTAATCTTGGAGTCTTACTTTGAGTGGTTTTCATGCAACCTTGGTTCTGCACCATAGCTAAGTCTTCTACATTATTTTGAATCTATTTTGTAATCTGGTTTTTGTGTAGAAGCACTGTTGTTTTCATTTCTATCATATTTTTAGTGCTTTGGTTGCAAATTACATAGGGTTTGTGATTTGTAATTGTGCGTTTGGTCTTCAAATTACATAGGGTTTGTAATTTGAGGTTATGCAGTAGGGTTCTACACTGTTTACAACTGTTGTGGGGTGTAGTGGGTTGTGTGTTATAGGGTGCAGTGGTGTCTTGCTTAGAGCAACTGTAATTATATTGTATTGGATTGATCTTGGAGATCTTTTTAGTGGAATTCTTTACTTATTTATCAAAGGACTGGACGTAGCTCTTGAGGAAGGGTGAACCAGTGTAAATCTTGGTGTTCTTGATATCTCTTTTCCCTCAACTTGATAGCATTTCAATTCTACTGCATTTTGGGTTTGCTGTCAAATTTCTAATTAATTGTTCATCGCTCTCAATCAATTGTTCATTCTGATGTTGTTATATTGTGTTTCTAGAATTGATCTATTTATTTGTTTAATCGATTGTTTTATTCTGTGAGTGATTATCAATTAACAGTTTCTGCTGATCAATTGATTGTTTCTGGACAGTGCAGTACTGTGTTCTTTATTCAATTGATTGCTTCCGCGTTTTAATCTGTTGATTTTTGTTGCTTGCTAATATGTGCGTGTTAATCAATTTATTCGTTTTGTTTTTCAATTAACTATTTATGGACTGAACTGGTTTGTACTATGATTTCAATTAATTGCTTCTGTGTCTGAATTGGTCGAATTCTTGTTGTTTACAGTTTAGTGTGCTATTTTTCAATTGATTGTTTCTGACTTGTAATTAAGTGATTTTTTATTATGTATTTCAAACTCACACTTTTGGTAGTTTCAATTAAGAGCTTTCATTCTACACTTTAATACTTTTCATCTTTTGCGAAATATTTTGAAAGTTCAATTAACCCCTCCCCCCCTCTTTTAAAATGTTTCATTTAATGGATAACAAGTTGTTTGATAAGAACATTTTGGTACTTGATTTAATCTATAAATTATTTGTTCATTTACGACTTGTATAATTAATAAAAAACAAATAAATGTTGAAGGTTTGATTATCTGTGATAGATTGTCTATCATGTACAACTTGGTAGACACTAACTCATCTACTAAGATCTTAAAACTGTATATGCATAAAACATTTTTTAGAAGAGATCATAAACATATTTAAACATGAGTAATTATAGTCTTTGTTATCATCAAGTTTAACTTTGTTCATAGATGGTTTACTAATAGGTCATCTACGTCTTACCTTATGTTTTCTTAATATTGCTTAATGTATATAATTGTCACATGAGCTTTGATAGGACGGGATAAGCTCTCGTTTAGAGGGTGTATATGTATCAATAATATCTAGTGGGAGGGGTTAGAGAGGATTTGTCACTTTGCAGGTTTGTTAAGCTGGAGCAGTAAGAGAATTATGATATACAAAGCTGGAACAACAATTCAGAAACAATTTTGGTGTCTTTTAAAGGATTTCGATGTTAGTCAGTGACGGAGCCTAGAGACTTCCAAGTTCATCCTGTGCTAGTTGTATTCAATATGCTTGTTTGTTTTCTGATAGGGTTGGATCACTCCTTAAGTGCTCCTATTAATTTCATTTTTCGCGGTTCAAAAAATAAATAAATAAATAAAAATAAGTCATCTTGTGGGGTACAGATTGTCTAGGTCTCAACATGTATTTTTTCTCTTAAGTTGTGTTGACTTTGTTAAGTCATTATACGATATGACATAATCCCTCAGACGATATTATGGCAAGAGTATAAGACATGTAAAAGGTGTAACAAATTAATAAGCATGCAAATGACTCATTAAATAAAGAATTAACATTATCCGAAGAATTTATAACGTCAAACATGGACCAAACGAACGTTCCAAGATGGTTTTGTCAATTGAGTTAATACGTATTAGATGATATCTGAAAGTTATACTAGGACATTCTAACTAGAAGCAATGTAAGAGATAACATGTTGGACGAATAATCTAGATGTAATAAAGATTATGGCCTTCTAACACGTGGAATATTTGAAAGACAAACTTATCAAGCAAGATGTCATTGAGACTGAACGATATCGTTGATGAGCAATGAACAATATGATATCCTTGATGAGCAATGAACTAGACGATATCATCAGGATATATCGGACAGACGATTCAACAGTGCAAGGTCACACCGAACTAATCTATAGCATGTATTCATACTAGAAGAATACGTCAAACACAAACCTAAGAGTATCATACGATCTAGTCAATCTTCATTGCAGATGAAACCAATCTTAGAACATTTTAGAAGTGATCAACGTCTTCATATTCACATTAGGAAGTTTTGTAAAATTAATATTTAAATTTATAATTGCTCTCTAATATTTATAAAATGAGTTCAAAACTTATTTTTCAATTAAAAAGTCATAAAAATCAATGCTTAAAATCAAAATATGCTAATTATATTGTTAATAAAAAGTTTTCATTTTCTAGCAAAGAACCTCACGTATTTTATAACAAATGAAATTCAACAATACATTTTGATATAACTAGATTTTATTCAAGTTTGATTTGCTTCAACGTTTTAAATTTAGACAAACTTAGAAAGTTTGGAAATTACATAAATCTCTAAAATAGAATTATTTTATAATTTAAGAACTTATGTTTCATATTTATCTAAGTGATTATATGATTGACTCGGGTATTTAAATGCAAATTACAAATTGTCAATACCGTTCAAATTAATATCAAGAGTGGATTACAATACTAAAAAATGCACAAGATACCAAAGAAAATATTTACTATTCAAGTGTCAATAGATTACACCAAAGCTAAAGTTGTTATACATAGCATCTAAGAAAAAAAAAGATGGAGAGAATAACGAGACTCATGGAAAAAGAAATTAAATACATCTAGTCTCAATGTTCAAATTTGAAACAACAAAGAAATGTTTTCATGTGATGGATAAATCAAGAATAAACAAAAGATATTTTTCAGGGCATAAGTTGTCATTCAAAGAAGATACAAACTTCAAAGGTCATCATTCAAAAGGCTATATAATTACCATGGAAGCTAAAGAAGAGACACACGAGGAATACACGAAGAAATTCATTACGAGAAATACATGAGAAACATTGTGAGTGAGTTCTTTATTTATATCTTGCTATTGAGAGCAAACTAGAAAAAGGGTTGTGTGTTAAACCATTGTAAATTCTTCACTCTATGAAATATACCTTGTGAGTTTTCACTGTTCTCTCCATTGAGAGAGTTTTTCTCATTGTTGAGAGATCTTAATCTCAAGAGGAGATTAGGACTGGGTTTTCGTGGAGAGCTGTTGAATACTTGTTGCCTAGAGAGGTGTGAATATTCATTGGCTAAAGAGGTGTGAAAATTCGTTGCCTAGAGAGGTGTGAATACTCATTCCCTAGAGAGGTATAAAATACTCATTCCTAGAGAGGTGTTGAAACTTGTATATGGAAAGGTGCAATAATACATATACCTAGAGAGGTGGGAAAATTCATTTAGTGAAATATCTTAAGTGGTTTGTTGAAGGGGACTAGATGTAGCCTTGGTTATACGGGGAACCAATATAAATATATGTCTACTTTTCTCTCCCATACACTTAGTTTTTATATTCCTTTGAATTGTTTATCTTCAATAATTTGAGTTTAGACTCCATTCAACACCCCTCCTTTTAGAGCTAACTACACTTTCAGATTTATAACTTTTCTAGAAAGACGTGATATTTTGTGATTCTTTCATATCCTCAAATAGAAACAATTCAAACATATGTAATAAATCATGATATGATTCATTTGTAATTCACAATGCGTTTCTTTTATTTTTTTTAAGGTTCTAATATGAACATTGTACAATATAAACGTTCTATATAAAATATGTTTTGCATTTAATCATGTAAAGCTCATATAATGATGTAAACTTACCATTCATGATTTCGTTTTAAGTCTATAAAAGATTTATAATTATGACTTGGTATGTTTTTAGACTAACCTTTAGTTGCATGAGATTATGAGCTTCAACTTCCACAAAACATACATAGAAGGTTCATATAAAATAATATGTATATAACATGTTCAATATTTTTGTTATTATAAAAATCCTGTATAGGGATTGCACTTTAAGGCTTTTTCAAATAATTCTCATGAATGTGAGACTCACTTGTTGTATATTAGAACCTTGGTCTTGTTTGCATGGAAATCATCCTAATATAGACACCCAAAGAGGACCATTGTAAGTTGTGTGTTTTAAGAGATCTTGTAAAAGAGCATTCTAGAAGAGTTTAACAAATAGCCTGTAGAAACTTTATATAATTAATATGAAAAAATATTATAAACTTAAATAATTAAAAAAATAACTTTATGTAGTCTTGGAAGTCGAAAGTAACAATGACTTAATCCAAATATTTTTTTGACATAAACTTTCTTATTAAAACTCTATTTAAATTTCATTTGTAGAATTACCTTGTTGTTCATAGTAAATGCATAATTATATATACTAACCATTATAGATATGAGAGCTGAAATATATTCAGAGTTTAAAAATAAGTAAAATATTGAGGATTAAGTAAAATAAATGTATTTATAATTTTTAAAAACTAAAGTGAGAAGTCACCTTATTTGAAATTTAACTGTGCATAAAAAAAAGTCATATTCAGTATCTGCCGTTCATCACTCACTTGTAATCCAATTATTATTTATTGTGTTATTTTTTCAAAATGCTTACAATTTTTCCTTAATTTATTTATTTTAATTCAAAATCAATTTAAACTTCTAAGAAAATAATAGACATAACATGCTTGAAGAATAACTTTTGAAACTAAAATTTAAATTTCTCGTAAACACACATGAAATGCACTATTCAAATTTTAGTTATCTAATTGTTTTTCTCTGCATTTTTTTCTATAACATTCATAAATGGTTTCTAATTTAAATAATTTTTTTAATTTAAATTACTAAATTTAGAAGGTTTGACCTTGTATTTAGAGGAGTAGATGTGGTTGGGCAGACTTAGCTTATAGTTATGCCGTTCGTAAAACTTTTAATTATATATATATATATATATATATATATATATATATATATATATATATATCTTTATATTATGTTATTCAAATTTTATTGGGAGTATGGATCGGACCAGTTTGCTACTTGGGTCCGTCTGAGAGATAGGAGGGATTCAACCCAAATTCATGTTTCGTATTCTTTCAGTTTTTTTCATTTTTTGGGCTCGGCCCAGTGATAATTTTTCATTAACTTTGCATGTTGGTGATTATTACTCTTTAATTCTTGCTAATTTCACCCACAACTTTTACAAAAACATTTCTTCCGAAAATTATTCTGGTCAGCAAAATGTTTCATTTGTGTAACAAAGGATGTGATTTCATACCGCATCAAGAATACATGTTTTTATTATGTATTGTAGAGTCAGGCCTCTTCTAACACAATAAAAATATATTTTAGTTTTAATGTTTTGTTGGAAAAGATTGTTACAATGAAAATGTGTATTCAAACAAAATACATAGTGGAAATTCTTTATGTTGCATAGTCGATAATATATACAAACTAATCTTAAAAACTTATTTTTAAATTAAGTTTAAACTAATCAATATATAAATTAATTATATATGTAAATTAATTAGATTTAAAAAAAATAAAATGTATTAAAAGGAATTCAATAAGTATTAAAAGGTAATATTTTAAAAAAGTAACGTATATCCACAATATAACTATAAAAGAACAATAAAAAAAGTTAAATATTGTGTTCTTACAAACACGTTTAAAAAAACTTTGGTGAAGACAGTTCAAAATCTGATGATATCTAAAACATGAAGTAAATAAATAATCCTTTTGTTGTAGTACAGTTTATCGAAACGTTTTGTTTAAAGTAATTAATGTTTTTTTTTTATAATCTGAATTTCATAAAGTTAGTTAAAATAAACACAATAAAAGATATGGATGTTTATACTAAATATTGTCATAAAAATGAAATTTTGTTCCATATTTGTCAGCAATAAATATTTTCTCTAATTTTTACATCCACTAATTCGTTCAATTAATTGAGATATCATTTCGTTTACTCGTTCAAAGTCATATCAAAGTATTCTTTCTACTACTATCTCCAATATTTAAAAACAAAATTGATATCCTTCAACTATTGCTTATATAAACTCGCAAATTATGAATAATAGTCCAAATGTTTAGAGAGTATCACATTGAAATAATGACAATATAAATGAACTTTTTAAATGTTTCAATATTTGTAAGTTGACGACTTTTAAAAACGTTTATGGATGATGTATATGATATTAGTTGAAAGCTTCTTCTTTCTTTTTGTTAATTTTGAGAATTGGAAAGTATTAAATACTCATCATTATGATAAGGTGCATAACTTGTCTTCTTATATATTCTTATGTACTTTGTCTAGTAAGTATGTATTCTTATGTCTACTAAGTACAAGCTTTCATACATGTTGTTTTATATAACAATCTTGAGTGAATACCACATATCAAGATTATTTTTTAAAATCCTAAATTAATAATACAACAATTTTTTTTATCCAAAAATAAACTTTTGAAATACTGATGATTAATATATTTTTTTAATATCTAAGTTATCATCTTTCTCTCTTTTGTTTCAATTAACTTTAGTTAACTTTTTTTTATAAAGTTATATATTTTATTATAATATTTAATTTTTTATTAAAAATTTACATGCTAGACATCATTATAAAACTTTAACATCTCAACTTATGCCTCAAGACTTATCAATCATATTTATCACATAGAAATAATATAAAAGTAAAAAAAAATACAGAAATCATAGAGGTCATACCAAACCCATACAATAACAAAATATACTCTAAAGAGAAGACAAAAGATTACTTAAGAATAAGGGGTAAAACATCAAACCATACAAAAGTCTATGTAATTTCAATCCGTAGGTTTGTTAGTATTATGAGAGATTTTGTACAGATATCAACAACCTGTGACTTAGTGTTGATAGGGAGCAAACGAAGAACACCATCACGAACCTTTTCTTTAACCACATGGTAATCGATTTTAATGTGTTTGCTACACTCATGAAACACAGGATTGACAGTTAAATGTAAGACAAACTTGTTGTCACAAAAAAGAATTGTAGTGGCTTGAGGATTAATATGTAAATCACGAAGCAGATAAGACAACCATTGAATTTCACAGGTTTTCGAGCTATGAAGCCCGGATACGAACACAGATACGGCACGGACACGGACACGGACATGTGGATACGACTAAATTGAAAATTAACGAACATGGTATACGATAATATATATATATATATATGAATTTATTAAAATTTATTTATATAGTTAATAATGTGAAGAAAAAAAACTTTTATAAAAAAGTCTAACAAAAGATATAACTTCTACATTTAATTTTCATTGAAAAATACACCTTATAATTCTGGTTCATCAAGAGAGATAAGCTGACAATTTTTAGAATTCCATTATCATTCAATGATAAGTCATCTCCTGCAATATCCCACAATTTAGTTTCCTCTTCTTTGTATTTTGAGGAGTTTCTTGGGGCAATACAAAGATTACTATAGATATAAACTGAATCTTCTGCCCTTTTAGGTGTCATCTTATTCCTTTTCAAAGAATGTATAAAAGAGTAGGTACTGCAATTCCTTTCACAACAAGAAGAAGAACATAGTTGTCCAAGTAACTTAAGAGTTATTTTCTGAAGTATTGGTGCACGAGCTCCATGAACAGTCCACCATGTTTTTGCATCCATTTTACATCTTTCTCTTAAATAGTCAACATAATGAAATTCTTCACCTTCATTTGAAAAGTTTGTAAATTCTATATTGAATTGTCTCTTTACATCTAGATCATCAAAGTACCACATAAAACATTTCTTCCTCTCATGAGTAAGTTCGCCATCCTGATGTGGAGCAAGTCTTTGTGAATCTTCACTTAACCATTCATCACTATAATATCTACAACATTATAAATATAAAAATAAATAAATTAACATAATATTATAAATTTATAATGTTATAAATAAGATAAACGCAACAAAAATAACCATAAGATAATTTAACAGGACCTTGAATTTAAAGAATGAGCAAGGGAATGAAGAGATGTGCTACTCTTGGTCCAACGATCAATTAATATTGAGTTTACTACCTCGAAAAATCATGAATGTTCAACTTTTGTCTTTCCTTCATGTTCAAATATGAGCTTTCTCACCTTTTCAATCATTGAATCCCACATTTTATATACTAAGTGAAGAGTAGCCATATCTGTATTTGTTTTTCTAAGAACATCATAAATAGGGGCAGTAAAAGCAAGTATCTAATCAACCTTCATCCACCAATTATCATCCAACAAAAATTATTTCACTGATTGTGCCTTAGCCACACCATCTTCTTCGTAAGAGGACCATTCATCACTAATAACCATCTCTTGAAGTCCTTTTTTCAAACTTTTAAACCTTTTTAGCATGACTATAGTTGAAGCAAATATTGTTTGAGCAACAGAAAGCAACTTTAATGAGTTGAACCTATTGAACATTGATATTCTCATAGAATTCCCAACAATAAAATTTTTAATGAATGTAGCATCATGAGCAATTTGGGAGATCCAAAAACATTGATCATAAGCAACACTATTCTTTTCCGTATTTTTTGCTGCACAAATATTTTTCAATGCAAGATTCAAGGTGTGAACTACACAAGGAGTCCAATAGATTGAAGAAAATTTTAATTCTATAAGCATACTCGCGGCCTTACATACAGCTGCATTATCAGTTATAATTTGTACCACATTATCTGGCCCAACTTCCATAAAATTTACAAGTGTCCTTTTTTGGGGATCACTGCACCCATCACTAACAATTGTCACCCCTTTATGTTTCCATGAATTTCTTATAGGTTCCAAAAGGTTTTCTACATGAATTCTCTCTTTTGCAAGTAAAGGACCTCTCAATTTATTATACGATGGTGGAACATATCCACTAAGACTAAAAGTATTAGCTGCATAAGAAAATACACTTCTATAATAAGGACTTCTTGCTAAATTAAATGATAAACCTGAAGTATAAAACATCCTCCCAATTTCATAATCAAGAGTATCTCTGGCTTGAATATTGAAAGAAGACTCCAAAAGACCTTTTAATCTCCTTAGATCCTTATTTGTCTGATTTCCTTCATCAAATAGAGGTGGTAGAGGGACCTTTTTTTTCTTTGAAATCTCTATTTTCAATGTTGCTTCATTGTCTAATTTTTTAAATTCAACAAGTTTTGAGGAACTTACCTTTGGACAACTTCTAACTTTTTCTCCCTTAAGTTGTAATAAATGAGCTCTCACTCTAGTGTAAGATCCATTGAATGAAAAATCACATAAACTGCATTTGGTCACATTATTCCCTTCACCAGAAGTTTTTCTTAATTTTGAAACATATCTCTACAAAGGTTTTGTTTTCTCTTTCTTCAGGTTGATTATTCATCTTAATTTCCTATAAAAAATAAATATAAAAATTTACTTACATACAAAAATGAAATAAATTTATGTAATAAAAAATAATTTATAAATATAATAAGTAAAACATGTGAAAAATTAAAAGTAAATTAGTATATTATATATTATATATTTTTAAAATTAAATAAAAATATAGTAGTCAAATTGTAAAAAATATATAATATAATATATTTTTCAAATTAAAAGTTTAGCTTATTTTTTATAATATCAATTTATCATTTAAAAAATAGATTAAGTTATAACATAATTATATTATATATTTATAATTTTAAAATAAAAATAAATAAATAATAGTCAAATTGAAAAAAAAATATAAATTACATTATAATTATATAATACGGTATATTTAAATATAAATTAAAAATATTAAATAAATAAAATTTATTATTCAAATTTTAAATATAAATAAAATATATTCATTTTAAAACCTGACATGATAAAATACATAAACTATAAACTTATATAAATCAAATTATAAATGTAAATAAAATATAATTATTAATATAAATTATTGTTAATACTAACTTTTTAACGTATATAAATAAAATATTAAATTATAAGTAATATAACAAATAATAAAACATATAAAAAAGAATATGAAACGACTTTTAAAAAATTAAATAAAGTGTAACTTACATTTTGCTCCGTTCTAGAAGAATTAGAGAGGTTCTTCTTTTTCTACGTTTCCCTCTGTCTTCCTCCCTAACGAGCAGTTCTTCTTCTTCTTCTGCTTCAACGTTTTCCTCTATCTCCCTCCCTGAGCAGTTTTTATTCTTCTTCTTCTGCTTCAACGTTTTCCTCTGTCTCCCTCTCTGAGCAGTTCTTCTTCTTCTTCTTCTGCTTTAACGTTTTCCTCTGTCTCTCTCCCTGAGCAGTTCTTCTTCTTCTTCTGTTTTAATGTTTTCCTCTGTCTCCCTCCCTAACGAGCACAACAACACAGCGTTTCCGAGTGAGATTTCATCTTATTTTCCTTTTGATTTGATTAGTTTATCTCATATTTATAAGTATTTTTAAGATATTTTTAAGGAATAAAAATATCTGATACGATTTTGTTTGATTAAAATATATTTTATGTGATTTGAAAATATCTGTTTTTATTTGCATGAACATTCTATTTTGATTTTAAACTTTGCGATTTTTGTGGAAGATGATGCTGGCTGAAGAAACGTGTCTAGTAAAGTGTCTAATAAGGTTGACCGTGTCTGAGGAACGTGTCTAATCAGGTTGACCGTGTCCGACGAAAGAATGGGTGTTCGACGCGGTGTCGTTCCCGCCTTCGTTGCGTGTCCGTGCAGAAAAGTTTCAGACGCTGGGAAGCGGGTCATTCTTCCCGTGTCCGAGTTTCATAGTTTCGGAGGCCAAAGCACGATATTCAGCCTTAGAGGAAGATCGTGAAACTGTATAATGCTTCTTAGATCGCCAAGAGATTAATGAACCACCAAGAAAAATGCAGAAGCAGGTAACAGAGTGACGAGTTTCAAGGCATGATGACTAATCTGAGTCACAAACACCTTTTAGTTGTAAAGGATAATCACTAGGAAAGAAGAGCCTCCGACCAGGATTAGCTTTAAGATAACGAAGAACCCTGAGTGTTGCTTGGTAATGAGCCATCATAGGAGCTGATAAGAACTGTGAGAAATGATTGACAACAAAGCAAATGTTGGGCCTAGTGTTGGTAAGGTAGATGAGTTGTCCAATAAGTCGTCGATACATGAAAATGTCTTCAAGGAGAGGACTCTCTTTGGAATGGAGCTTTATTTGGGAATCCATAGGAGTGGTAGAAGGTTTGCATCTTAACAAGTCTACAATATCTAGAAGCTCTAAATTGTATTTTCTTTGGTTAAGGAGAATGCCCTTGCTTGATTTAGCAACTTCTAATCCAAGAAAAAATTTCAATTGACCAAGATTCTTAATTCTGAACAAGTAATCAAGTCGAGACTTGACTGAACAAATCTCTTGAGCATCATATATACTTCTTCATGAGGATCAGGTTTTGGGGGAACTACACCTTCAGGAACCTCCATATATACTTCTTCATGAGGATCTCCATGCAAGAAAGCATAATTGGCATCAAGTTGTTCAAGAAGCCAATTTTTAGTAGTTGTAATGGATAGTAAGAGCCTGACAATAGTGATTTAGCCACTGGAGAAAAAGTTTCTTTGAAATCAATGTCTTTTTGTTGTGTGAATCCCTTAGCTATTAGCCTAGCCTTGAACCTCTAAATTCAGCCATTAGCCTTGTGTTTATTCTTATACATCCATTTACACCCCCACTGTTTGTTTTCCAATCGGAACGTAAGCAAACTCCCAAAGCTACGTTGCAATGAAAATCCTTGAGGTAACCAGGAGGTTTGGTGCTTCTAGTTGATTTTCTTATAAAATGAGGTATAGGGTTATCAGGAGTTATGATAGTGGGAGAGGAATAATTTTGTTGTGGGACAATATATGATGTTTGTTGGTTTTGTAGTAGTGAGGAGGATGTGAGGAAAGAGAGATCAGTGCTTGATAATTAGAAAAATCTGGCATGACAAAATTTTCACTATCTATATGATTGGCAATATGCTTAAAAGGAAAACTATTTTCATTGAAGGAAATGTTTCTAGATAAAAAAAAAGAAAAAAGAAAAACCTCTCTAGTGTGTAAGTCATAAAGAAATAAACCCTTGATCCTTGGTTTGTGGCCTATATAAACACATCATCTAGCCTGAGGATCAAGTTTCTTTCTATTATGAGTCAAAGTTGATGTAAAAGCTTCACATCCAAAGACTTTAATAAAAGCTAAATCAGGAGAAGAGTTGTACAAAATGTCATAAAGACTTTTATTATGTACCTTGCTAAGCAATCTATTAAGCAGAAAAAATAGCATGAGCGGTTGCAAAGTTCCAAAACAATTTAGGCAAGTTACTTTGAAAAATAAGAGCCCTATTAATGCTTAAAATGTGTTGATGTTTTCTCTCTACCACTCCAGTTTGTTGTGGAGTCTCAAAACATGACATTTGATGTTATGTGCCTTTGAGAGAGTAAAATCGATGCAATTAAATTCAGGTCCTTGATCAGACCTAATGCATTTGACAGTAGTAGAAAATTGAGTTTCAATCCAAGTAATGAAAAAATTAATACATTCTTGTACTTCTGATTTAGTTTTCAAAAGAAAAATCCAAGTATTCCTAGAAAAATCATCCATAATATTAAAAAAAAATTTATGTCTATACACAAAACTAATGACTAATGGTCTCCAAATATTCATATGTAACAAATCAAAAACTTTATTGCTTGAAGAAGTGGTTACAGGAAATGAAAGTTTTTTCTATTTAGCAAGTGGACATGTTTGACAAAAATCATTACATGTTTTAATGTAATCAAACTTTGTTGACAATACAAATAGTTTTTCCTTAGACAAGTGTTGACAATGCAGCTTACTAACAGACACAAAATTTATTGAAATTGAAGTTGGGGCAAAGTATTTTCCTGACCCTTAGGATTTTCAAGAACATAAAGTATGTGGTGTATCTTAGCAAAGACAATCATCCTCATAGTGTGATTGTCTTGTATTTCACAAATTTGATCAGTAAACCTAATGAAACAACCAAATTTTATAGCTAATTGAGATCCTGAAATGAGATTGAAGTTAAATCCTGGTATGTATAGTACATTATGCAGAATAAATGTAATAAAAAATATGAAAGTGCCTTTAATGTTTGCATAAACTATAGTTCCATTAGGTAACTTGATAGGAATATCAGGAATAATTCTATATGTAGCAAAATTCTCTAAAGATGAGTTAATATGATCAATGACACTTGAATCTAAGATCAAAAGGACAAACCTTGGTAGTGATCTTATATTGCAGATGATACCTGTGGATGCATTGGGTATGTGATGTGTATGATGAAAATACTTTTAGGCTAAGTTCAAGAGGGGATGAATTGAACTTTACAAAATTTTTGAGTTTATTAAACAAAGAAAACATTTTAAGCAAAATGAAAGCTTCCAAAAATCTCAAAGATCAACGATTTAAGGTCCAACACAAAAAATCAATCAATTTCAAACACGAAGAAATCGATTTATATTCTGGCAGTTTCAAGAAAATCAACTTTCACACAATGATTTCTTGAACATGCAATGCAGGATTAAAGAAACGGTTAGTGAATTAAGCAAATACTTAATCTAGTTAATCAATATACTATTAAACCATATTCAATTAAGGAAACAAGGCAAAGCAGATGACAAATCAATCACACAGTATGAAAAACAATGAACAATTATGTAAAAAAAAACTATTAGAGGATTGTTCTTATCCAAACAGTTTTGATCCAAGCAATCTGAATTAATATTAAAAACTTGAATTGACAAAGTTTTACACAAAAAGATTTATATATGAATTAAGAACATAATATAGTCAATGATTCAAGACTATGATGTTATGCAAGAGCAAAAGATTTTATCAATGAGCAAAGAATTAACCTATGCAGAAATGAATGGAAAATACATTAACAAACACAAATGCAGAGAGAAGAGTCAGAGAGAATACAAACAAATGAATTATACTGGTTCACCCTTCCTCAAGAGCAAAAGTTCTCTCTTTTTGTAGTTTGATGGAAAATCATGTAAGTGATGACATTCATAAATTGTGTGGCCTCTTCTACCACAACGTGTGCATTTCTTACTATTGTAATGCTTGTCATCCTTGGTCCATCCCTTGGCTTGTGAATTCTGAAAATTTCTGTTGTAGGAACCATAATGGCAATGTGAGCCACCACCTGAGGAGGTAGAGGAACCATGAGCAACTACAATCATTTTTGTTCAAAGTTGGCATAGCAAAGCTCTCTTGATTGGAGAGGCTCTGATACCATATTATGATAATAAAAAGATAAACAAAAAAGAACAAAGGATATGAAAGTGAAAATATTATCTTTCTTTTTATTCATCTTTATGAAAGAAATCTACTCTATATATGAGTACATGGAATAACAATATCATAAATAAATAGTTACAGAAATCGCTAATAATCCTCACATAATAATTATTTATTATTCTTTAATATACTCTAACATAATTGTTAATTATTCTCGCATAATAATTATTTGTCATTTATTAATAGTTAGATTATCAACACAACGGTTACCTTCTTGAAAGATGTGCAAAAATTTAAAGTCGATAGACTAAAGGTACTTTAATCAATGACCACGAAGGCTTTAAGAACATGTTGAGAATGATCAAAAGCTTGTCATACCAAAAAGGAATCACATTCAAGATTTATTATAGTAAAATAATGAGTTTTAGTAAGCTCAATAGTCAAGATAATCATCATAATTAGCCAAGATAATCATGATAAGCTTCACATACAAAGAATTTATGATGCCAACATAAAAATTTAATTTATTCTTCTCTATCTACTCTAAAAATGCCACCACTAGCTACATGTTCAGGACAACTTTTAGCTATTTTATCAAAGTTAAAGTAAAACGTAAAATGTAAATTTTTTTAGTAGTTGTAATCCTTTGCTTAAACCAGTTGACATACATCTTGAAAAAGGAAAACTCCTCTCAAAAGACAAAAACAACTTCAACACAATGAAAAAAAAAGGCAAAAGGAGTAAAAATAAGAAGAGAATTGAACAATTATGTTGTGATTAAAATTGACCACTAAATGAAGACAACTACTAAAAGACATTATCTACACTATTGGAAGTAAACCTTCACATTTATATAACCTCATTGGTTAAATTCATGTCTAGTGCCAAGTCTCCCTGAGTTAACTTGAACTTCGAAAAGAAACTAAAATTGAACTTGCTCTAGGAAGTGAAATTTCACGCTTATATAACCTTCTTGTCTAAATTTGTATCCAGTGGAGATCTTCCTTGAGTTATTTGGTTCTTCGCTTTTAAACTCAAAAATAAAAGAACAACTTAATCATTACTTTCTGTTGTTTTAATTTTCGTTTTGTAATCCACTCCAGAACCAATCTAAAGTTCTTCTTTTGTGTGCTTGTTTTATTATGAACCTTAATTTCTAGCTTGTCTCATTTGTTGAATAATCTTTGAGTCCTGTTTTATATTTTTCTCCTTAACTTTTACTTTCTGAATTGAGCTTTTATTGCTTTTATCACCTTTGACTTCTTAAGTGGATTACATCTTAGGGTGTTTCTTTGAAGTTTCACTAACTTCTCAAGGTAGCATACTAAAGTGGAGCTTATACAAGTGGAGACAAAAAATAAAAAATAAACACTTGAAGAGGATTGAGGGATACGTCAAGACTTGAAGTTCCATTCATTTTGTTTTTCTTTAAACTTTATTGTATTTGGCCATTGTATCTAGGTGTCTTGAAAGAGTCTTTAGTGTTTTCCCATCTTCTAACAATTGTCTTTCTTGTAATAATTCCAAACACTTTAGATGGTGAGTGTGTCTTGAAGGCTCACAAGTGCCAACAAGCCTTATCATTAGGACTCATCTAGATTAATTTTGTGAAGTTCTTTTATTGTGAGAAAGAATTAGAAGAAAAGTTGTACAAGTGCATGCATAGGAAAAGTTCTGGTTAGCAACGACTAGGTATTTAAGTGTTTCCATTATGACCTACATCTCTTTCCTGGGAACTTACCTCGTGTATTGACAAATATTTTCTTCTTGTGAATTTTTTTTACATAACTTAGTAAACATACTTCTCACCATAGTGAATGTGATTCAATTTCTTCTCCCAAGAGCCTTACACATCTGGTTCAAGAACATAAATCACTTAAACTTTGTAGAAAGTAAAAGGCTATTTTGAAAGAAAAAAGATAAAATAGAAGGAGAAGCTCAACTTGTCATTCATGAGGAAGATCTTAGACTCTTAAAACAAAAATAAGAAAAAGTAAAAAAAAAAAAATAAGATTAAGAAGAGGTAGAAGCAATTCTACTTAAGAGTCCATGTTTGGAGGAACCCATATCAACGAATATTATCAACCAACCAATAGGAAAGCAAAAAGGGAAGCCAAAATCAAAGAGTCGAAGGTAGACATTCCTCACTTCCATGGTACCTTGATTGGGAGATGAAGGTAGAACAATACTTTAATTATCACCAAGTGAATAAGGAGAGAAAAGTACCCTTAGCAACCTTAAAAACTTCCTAGAATATGCTATGTATTGGTGGACCTCCCTTGAGTGAGAGAGACGTCTCCATAATGATCCTCCAATCTAGTATTGGAACGACCTAAGGAGTGTTATGAGGCGTCAACTGTTAGCACCAGTGAGTTGCTATAAAGATTTGATGAAGCCAACCATGTGATGAAGTTCAAGACCTTGTGATCATATGTGGACTGCATGGAGCTTGCATGAATATTGGAAGTGTTCGGTCTAGAACTTAGGATTGTGTGTTGTGTGTCAAGTTTGAGTTCAAATCAGTAATGCATGCAATCTTAATAAAGGATAAGCTTCATAAGTGTTTTATGATTTAACAAAGGATTTGAGAAATCATTAAAATCAGAACTTGCGTTTTGAATAATTGTTTTAACAAACTCGAGAAAAACAATCGACTGTTTGACAAAACAATCGATTGAATTTTAAGACAGTTGTCTATAAATAGTTGGCGCGCTTTTGAAAACAAACACAAAATCATTCTAAATCATTTTCTGATAAAGAGCTGTGAGTTTTCAAAGAGAGAAAAACGCCTTCTTGTCTAATGATCAAGAACATTCAAACTCTTTCATCAAGAACTATTTTCTGAATACTGCTAGAGCTTTAAATTGACTGGGACTGATTACCTTTGTATACCCTTCTATACCCTTTCTTAATTACTTTTATAATCTGTTGTATAGAAGTGATTGTGTTGTTGTGTTCATGATAAATCTCTCATTATATTGGATTCTTTTCTGTTGTGAGTTACCTAGTGTGGTAATTCTGTGTGTATAGTGGATTTTGTACAGTTTGTAACTTGCTGAGGGGATCAGTAAGGGGTATGGAATATACAGTGGAGTCTATATAGTTTCAGGTTCTGTTGTAGGTTTCAGTAGAGGGTTTGCTGCGGGGAGCAGTATATTATTGCGGGTTGCAAGTGATTGAATTGTTGTAAACTGATCTGGTTTGATCTTTTATAATGAAAATCCTTATTGTAGAGTAAGGGACTGAACGTAGCCCTTAAGGAAGGATGAACCAAGATAAATCTGTGTGTTCTTGCTGTTTCTTACTCACTTCTTTACAGTTCTTGCTGATTCTCTTGAATTTTCAGAACTTGATAAATTTCTTTAACTGGATTAATTAATTAACTTTATGATAATCATTTAAGTATTCTTGAAATCACTTAATTCTTCTGAATACAATTTGCTCAACTTATTTCTGAATCTGAATTGTTTTCTAACTCATTGAGTTTACTGTTCAATAACCAGATTACCCATTTTCTGTAAATAAGCAATTTCGTAATTCACTGTGTTCACTATTCATTAATCTATTTTTCTAGAAAAATTGACTTTTCACAATTATTGGTTAACAACAGTGTTCATACATTAAACATAGTTTGTATTGTTTGATAAAAGGTTCTTTAATCAGCAATTCATTACAAACTTGGATTTAATCTAATTCTTTGATTTCTTGAATTAATCTTTAAGTACTGGTTTTATGTTTTTCCAGAACTTGCTTTACAATATATTGTTTTCTTTCCAGAATTAATATATGTTTACAGTTTGCTGATTATGTGTGATTGTTATTGTTCTGGAATAATTCAGGACCTTTACTATTTGCTTCTTTTTATATCATCTTCATAGTTTCTTTAAAGATTTTTCATTCCTCACATTGAAAAGTACATTTGCGAAAATTTTTAAAGGAGTTCAATTCACCCCCTTCTTGAACTTAGCCAAAACTTATTTTACAATTGACATCAGAGCTAGGATTTGAATCCTAATCAAGTTTTTGATCCATGGCCGAAAATAAGTTACCTTTTGTCGAGGGAGCCTCTATACACAGGCCGCCCATGTTTTCCGGGGTCAATTATCAATTTTGGAAAGTGAGAATGAAGATTTTATTGAATCTATTGACCGTGGTATTTGGAATGCAATAGTTAATGGTCCATACATTCCATTTTCTATTGTGAATGGTATATCTATTGTAAAACCGTATGATGAATTGACTAAAGTTGAGAATAAGCGTGTTCAATATACTGTGTTGCAAAGAACATAATCACTTCTGCTTTGAATCTTGATGAGTTCTTCAGGGTATCACAGTGCAGTTCTGCAAAGGAGATGTGGGATATACTTGAAGTCACTCATGAAGGCACTACTGATGTCAAACGGGCTAAAAAGCATGTGTTGATTCAGGAATATGAATTATTCAGAATGTAGCAAGGAGAATCAATTGTGGATGTGCAAAAGAGATTCACTCATATAGTCAATAACCTAATCGGGCTTGGAAAATAGTTTTACAAAGAAGAGCTGAATATAAAGATTCTTAAATGCTTGGACAGAAGCTGGCAGCCCAAAGTGACAGCAAGTATAGGAAGAAGATTGAGATATACATGACGAGACGAGGGACTAGGAAGGAAGAAAAGACCCCTAAAGCTAGGTTCATGAGCGGCCTAAGTTTGGAAATAAGATAGAGTAGAACTTCTACCTTACCAAGATTTGAATGATTTGGTAATAATATGTATTAAGGTAGAACAAGAAAATTTGAGAAAGAAATCTTACAAAATAGAAATTTTCCACCTTAACTCTTATTTACAGGAAGACCACAAGAGGGATGGAGATTATGTCAAGAAAAAAGCATAGAGAAGAACCCTCTAAGAACCTAACCAGAGAAAAAGAAAAAGGAAACAATGTAGTTATCCTAGGATTAGAGCATAGGATGATTGAACTTAGACAAGAAAAATTAGATGGAAGAAGAGAGAAGAAAAAAAGAAAGAAAAGAAAAATCTTTTTCTGGATCCATCCAAGAGAATAATAAAAACTTGAACCCTTCTTCTTTAAATAAACCTTATATTGAGTTGCCTAAGGAATAGAAACCATTCAAAGAAACATGACAACCACATAAGGGAGAGATACTAGAAATCAAGTCAAAAATAAATAAAAAGTAATCTTAATAACATGTATATTTGTCTCTCCTTTTGTAAAAGGTGCATTAACCTTAGGACTAAATTTCTATTGATAACACATTAGGAGGACATTTCCTTCTTAGGATATTTATACATATATAACTTGTTTATTATTTGATATTTATTTCAAGATAGTGTTTGATTCTGGAACAAAACTTTAGTCATGAACACCAATAAGTTTGTTGTCACTGAGAGCAATACATATATAGGGATAGATTTGTCTCAAGAGGAAGAGAATGATGGAAACTCATCTAGTCACAACATCTACTGAATAAAGAAGTAAAAGACCTAGAATCCTAACTAAGAGTATGTACGAATATTGGACCTAACTGGGCCTCAACCCATCCTTTTTGGGCCCAAGATCATTTGTGATGAGGTCAACTATAGAGTACAATAAAATGTACAAAGTAGTATATGACATTTGGCCAAGTAGTATATGACATTTGGCCAAGTAGTATAGGACATTTTGACATTGTATTTGAAGTAGAGTATGTGTTTAGACTTGTATTTGGGCTTTATGTAGATTAGGGTTACAGTAGTTTGGCCAATTGGACTCACTTAAGCACAAGAGAAACCCTAGGACATCCACCATCTAGAAAGAGAGCATGCTTTCCTCATTTTGAACACACACTCAAATGTGAAAAGCATTAGTGGATAAGTGTCACTTGATCCACTCTTTGTGCCACCATTTTAGGAGCACATGAGGGAATTCAAATTTGATTTCTCTCTCCTTTTTCATCTCCCTTGGATGTCCACCACTCCAATGAATAAAAGGCTTTATTTAGTCTTTATATTTTCAACTTAGAATGAGAAGAGATTTTATGCAGAAACTATAGCTCACTAGTTCTTGAGTTCACTAGGATAGTCTCTCTTCTTAGAGTTTCTATCTTAGACCTTTTCCATGAGAGTTAGCCTAACCTCTCTCAAAAGAAACACTTTTCATCCACTCCAAAATTCTATAAACACTTCATCTCTACAACACTTTTGCATCCATTCATTCATTTCATCAATTGGAATCAATTCTAGCTTTCAGGATTCCACAATGGATTTTCCTCGTAATGATAAACATTTTACCTTTCTAAGAATAAAGCTTAAGTATAATATTACTAGCTAGATGTTGAAGATAACGAGCCTATGAGAATAATAGAATTGGAGCACTAAGACATGTAAAAGGGATAAATTCTCTTCCAAATAGAAGCAAAGAATTGATTCTTCTGTTAAAAGTCATAGAGTCATGTGTCATGCATAAATGACCTTTAGAATGATAAAATCATTTTGTCGAAGTCATCCATAAATATGAAGAAATTGCATAAGATTACTGAGAGTGTTGTTGTTTGCCTTAAAAAAAATAAAAAATTATCAACATATAATACGGATTGGTTATATGAATCATCTTATTAGTGTCAACTAGAGATTATTGACCTCTCCTTATGACCTTTTCCTCTAAATAATAAGTGAAAAAAGAAAATTTCTTAAAAAAACTCTTTACTGCATTTCAAGAAATCAACCTCATTAATGTGAAAAAAAGAAAGAAAGACAAATTGTATAAAAAAAAAAATCAAAGAATAGAAACTATGATGAAACCCAAAATATTAGAAAACTTTTAAGAAAAAAAATCCCAACCGTCAAAACTTATATCAATTTGATGGTTACATTTCTTCAATAGCATAATATATAATTATTTATAATACAAAGAAATATTTAACGTAAACTTCTTTCTTTGAAAAAGTAGAGTATAAAATCCAGTAAAATAATACATACTAAATTGAACCTAAAACAAAATTTGTTAAGAAATAATTATTTTTATTCAAACATGTACGTTATTTAAATACATTTTATTTAACACAATAAGCATTAGTTTGAATTACATTTGTTTATACCACCATTCCAATAATAATTTATTTCGATTATAGGTGTTCATGAATTAAGAAAAAATTATTCATATTTTTCTACACCTAAAATTTTGATAGTACTAAACTTTTTAATAAGATGGAATAAGACTTAACTACATACGAAATAAGATAAACCAATCCAAATTATTAACACAATACATTAATACTAATATTACTAAATGATAATACGAAAGAAGATTTTAACCACAAATTAAGGTATATTTTGTTTATAGTAAGATTTTAAGATCTTAGAAAAAATAATTTTAAAATATAAATGGTATAACTAAAATAACACTTGAATATTATATTATAAAAGTAAAAATTTTATATAATAGAAAATCCAGTTGTCCATATTTTATTTTATTATAAACATCATTTCTCTGGATAGGTTATTTTTCTCTTCTTTGATTTCTCTCTAAGATTTTGATTATGTTTCTCATCAGACTTACAATTGAAGCCTACCATTAAACTCACGGCAGGTGAACAGAGTAACTCTGTCTGATCATAAATTTGTTTAGAGTAAGTTCAATTTTGTTCCCTCTTTCTTAGTGTCAGTTTTTAACTATTCATTTTTCCTTGATAACCATGCTTTCATATGACACCTGATGCTTCAAGGTGAATCTCTGTTAGTTCAAATTGTTGATCAAAACTATGTAATTGCAGGTTAGATTGTCTTCTGTTCTGAGGAGTTGAAGCTCTTTGTGAGTGTTTAAGCTTCTATTCAGGTAGGAGAAGCTAGATTTGATGTTTTATACAAAAGCTAGTTTTAATTTCACATATAGCCTTAGGTTAGAAGACATAGATGTAGGGGTGACATGGTCACTAGTCTCAAAGTTTTCTTGTAGGTTTTGATTTGGTATTGAACTAATTTTTGGTTGATTAGATTGATTATAATTATACATAGAAAGTGGAATCTGGTAAATTTGGTCATGTATCTATGAATTTTGATGTGAAATATGTCTTGAATGTGGCTTATACATATGAATATAGTGATTTTAATTGAATTGTTGGATTGAGATCTAATTTTGAGATCATAGAGATATAAAAGTTGATAAATTTAGTATATACATTGTTGGTATGAGATTAAAGAGCTACTTTAATGATGTTTAATGATAGTTTGATAGTTTTCAAAAGTAGATAAATAGTTAGGTTTTGAGATAAGTTTTTGTTTTTGAGTTTCATATTTAGCATTACAGGCGTTGGGCACAATTGTTTGTGTGGGTTTATTTGGAAAAAATTTCCTTTCTAATTGGCTTGTGTCAGGCGTAGTGGCATCTGGCACATTCTAGGAGAGGTACTCTCGGGTTGTACTAGCGGGGAGCATCATGCATCGGACACTAATCAAAAGTTTCCTCTTCTTTCTCTTTTTATTTTGATTTAGATTGTTTTCTTAAATTTTTATCGTTACTATTCATTTTAATGTTGATCAAATATTGATAGATTTCTGGATTTGAAATGAATGTTGATAGATGATATGTGAGGTATTGTTTATGAACGATATGGAATGGTAATTGATACATAGTATCTTCATGAAAGAAGATACTCGTGTTGAGATTGTTTAGTTTGTTTATTGTCTAAGTATTTGATCAACAAGGAGGTATACTCACTCTACTGGTATGTTATAATCAAATAGATAAAGATTATCGGGTAGTGAGAGTTGAAGAAGGTTGATATGGGTGACTGCGGCGTGGAATATAGCCGGTCAAAAAAGGCCATGTGAATTAGACCTATCATACAAGTACGATGAATTCATATGTAATGTGGGATGATGCATAATTCACAATTGAAAGTTATATGATATGTGTATACCTCTGAGTCTAATTCAAATCACGATATTCTAGAATTAGAGTTAAGTGTCTTTGTTTGAAAGTCAGTGGAGTTATGTTATGTTATGATATTGAATTTGAGATATTATAGACACTTGATGATTATAATATGTTATATAAAATTTGAATTAGTGATTTAAAACTCATTGATTTCTCTTTTGATCTCTAACTTATCCTTCTTTTTATGTGTTGTTTTTTTATTTTAAAATATGTGATGATCATATATTACATGCAAGCAGATAATATGAAAAGTGATATGATACTTTATGAGAAGAATGAAAAAAAAACTTTATTTTCTGTTAAATATATGTATATATTAACCTATATATGAAGAGAAATCTTTTTAAAATATTTTTACGAATGTATTATATATATATATATATATATATATATATATATATATATATATATATATATATATATATATATATATAATTATGTAATTATTATATACCTTCTCAAATTATATAGTTATTTTAAATATTTATACTGATGCTACAAATATATCAACCTAAATATAGTTTTAGAAAAAAGTTATTAAACTAATAATGTAAAATATTTTTTATTGCCATTGAATTATAAGTTACTATACATGATACGTTTTTTCTTAGTATAATTACCTTAAACTTCATACTAACAGAGATTTAGTTAAATGATAGCATAAAGTTATTTTTATACCTTGAGTACATAATTATTAAACTCATAATATATGTTACACAGAACAATACTCATTAACTCATTATATTATTAATTAAAAAAATGTGAAGGAAGGACATATCATGTTTGATCGAGTTAGAAATATATCAAATCCAGTTTAATAAACTTAATCGTCTCAACAGCTCCGTCAAACTTGATGACTCATAAGCACCCTTAATTTCCACATTACCTAATGTAAATCTTCTTCTCTTTCCATTGAGATATATTTACTTCATTCCATTTGTTTTATTTTTCTTCACTGTTAGAATAGTTATTGAATAATTAATATACTACTAAGAAGTTCTATGTGGTGGAGTAAAGGGTAGTACTGTGATAGAAGGACTGTTTATATGAAAATGCCATCCACCAGATTGTGCAATAAATTCCAAAAAACCATGCATAATTGCTTTATGTCAAACCGGCCTGCCCTAATGTAACTACAATAATTCTATTTTTATATATTATCTTTCCTACATTATTTAAAAATAAGAAAACAACAACAAAAATTGAAAAATAAGAAAATAACATGATATTGTATAATATATTCTCTGTACAAAAGTATTGTCTGACTTTGTGCTATAGTGAGAAAACTTAACCCACTAGTTTTTTTCTTATTTTTTACACAAAATGATTTTCTATTAAACACACGTATAAGTAACATATATTATTAAAAGAATCTATTGCATTAGAAATAAAAAAAAATTAAAATTATTCAAAAGTATGCATTTATTTTCTCCTGACACAGACATAGTTGGTCCATAAAGAAAGAGATACATGTCAACACATTTATTTTGTTTATATTTCAAATTTAAGAAAAGTAAAAATTATGATGATAAAATAACAAAGTCCACTTAATTATTTGTCGGCTCTTAAATGTATTGGATTGTGAAAATGACCACCAAACTTAGTGTATAATGAACCATGGTTAAAGAATAATTCATCTCCAACTTTCATGGGAAATGCATCTACTCACTCAATTCATGTCAAGAAACTTTATCATTATTTTCCAAAGCCATTAATTACAATCTGCTTAGTCATCCTTCTTGTTACCATCATCATCAGGAAAAAAGAAAGAAAGCTTTTGTAGAAAAGGTTAGAAGTGCAGCCAACTTTTTAGTGGGTGGCCAATCGCTTCATTCACCTCGCACTGTTGCACTGATTAAACTTCTTAGCCTCATCCTTTTGCTATCAATTTTGAGGCTGCTATTTTGTGGGGTTCTTACCATGTACTCCCTCGATTCAACCAAAAAGATATAGTTTTGCAGAAATAAAAAAAAAATCCATTTTAAAATGACTATAATTTCAAGTTTAAGAAAATTATACATCGGTTTTTAATAAAATATCAATTGTTCCTAAATAAACACAATGATGTTATCAAGTAACATTGTTTTAGCAAATTATGCATTCATCATTATTCTTAACATGATTTTCTAAACAGTATCGATTTTGGGACAGAAGTATTAGTTAAGCTCATTTATTTATTTTTATTTCATATATAGAAAAAGCATGACCTCTTTTTTAAACTTTTCTGCATCATATTTATTTGAGATATTCAGGTATTTAAACATAATAGTACTTTTAGAATGATAACATTTAAATAAGAATAATTACAACCTACTTATATATTTCAGTCTATTAAGCTAACCTCAGGTGACCTAATTTTTTATGAACAAACAATATTTTCCACCACCTTATATATTATGTATTTTATTGATAGTTAATATTAAAAAGGGCTGTTTACCTATCTTTAAGGAGGTCTTATTTTAGACATAGCATTTGAACTGAAGGGTTTTTAGTTAAAAAGAGAAAACCCTATTTGCAATAGACAAATGATATGGTATAATGAATAAAAAATATGTTGTCTAAGTGCAAATGACCTAATTGTTTGTCTGTGATGCAGTTTGGGTGATTTGTTTGTATGTGCAGATATATTGCTGGCTAAATCCATCATGTGAGGAAAAGAGACAAAGGGTCTTTGTACGATATGGTGATGCATGGAATTTTTGGCATCAGATTTTCATTTACATTACAAACACTTGTTCTGTTTGGTAACTGGAACCTAGCCCGTGAACCTCAATGTCACTCCCAACTCTCATGTCAAGTAACAGATTAAGGAGGGCGTGGCATGTCCTTTCTGGACTATCCGACTTAAACATCATCTGTCACTTCCAACAAACTGACCCCACACACATCTCCCAACACATCATGCCCATATAGGATTCTTCTACCCATAATACTCCAATATATTTTTTGGGCAAATACCAACCTTTTCACCTTTTATCATAAAAATAATGATAGTTTAGTTACTTAAAAAGGTGTGAGGATTATGATTTACACAAATTTGTTTTACTAAAACTTTAATTAAACTATAAAAATATTTTATTCTTAAAAAAAGTTTAATTTTTTTAATTTTATTGTAATTCAACACATGTTTTACTTTTAGTAATTGTTTTGTGTATTTATAAAAGAAAAAATTATTATCAATATATAATTAGGGGTCTTTATTTTACAAATTTAGAATTTTTAATAATTTCTTTAAGATAACTAATATTAACATTATATTTTTAATAATTTTTTTGTAATTATTAAAAACTAAATATGTTTTCAATTATATTAATTATCTACAATGTTTAAATAAAATTATTAAAAGTAAAGTTGTTGTACTAAAATTGAAATAGATTTAAACTGATTATTTATTCTGAAAATAAAAATTTATTTGAAAACTTTTTGTGCAGTTCTTTTGAAGAAAAATAAAATAAAATTGTAATGAGATTTTTTTTTTAAAATCTAATAAAAATTACTTTTAGAAAATGAAGCATATATATATATATATATATATATATATATATATATATATATATATATATATATATATATATATATATATAAATAT
>Ga0209700_102150_pt1 | contig 40444 bp, 26 predicted proteins | sample SiratroredBW_FD_187528 | JGI IMG/M metagenome (GOLD analysis project Ga0209700, IMG submission 187528) | Root nodule microbial communities of legume samples collected from California, USA - Siratro red BW (SPAdes) (version 2) | ecosystem: Host-associated > Plants > Roots > Nodule | place: USA...
AAGCGAATTTTTTTTTTTTTTTCTTATCACGTCGTGTTTTAAATTTTTTTCGCTCTATTTCTATAAAACTAAACTAATACGGTGGGCAAGAGTAATTGCAAGAGTACAAAAAAAAGTTGGGCTGCCTAAATTTTCTCTAGTTTAAATCCAGTTATTAGGGAGTGGAGGAATAATTACTATACTAAATAACACGCAAATCATCCATAAAATAACCCCAAGTGGAAGGATAAGTTATTTGATTAGGTAAAGGATATTTTAGAAAAAAATACTTCATACAAAAAGCAATTAAACATTGATCTTATAGAAAGGTTGAGACATTTTTTAAAAAAAAACAAAGAGACAGACAGGAAAAGTTCTGTTGGAATATATAAAAAAAAAACATTTTTCCAATAATTTTTAATTCCTCCCAATGATTTTTAACAAAAAAAATTCTTCTTTTAATTTCTTAACCAATACCCAAATGTCACTGGGTGGAAAGATCCATTTTTGCTTTCAGAAATAAGTTAATTTGGATTTCCCTATATAAAGGTAACTTGGACTAAAACATTTCTATGATAACTTTTTTTCCAAATAAATGATGTAAAATATAATTTCACAAAGCAATCTCTATGGGCAACCTTGTGAAGCTATAAGTCAAAACCTACATACACTACAATCTAGAGATGGGATGTAATACGAGTTTAAGTTAGGTTTTGATTCTCTTAGATCAGAAGTAAGACTCAAATTTATATCTTTATGAAATACGAGTTTAAGTTAGGTTTTGATTCTCTTAGATCAGAAGTAAGACTCAAATTTACATCTTTATGAAATACGAGTCCTATATTTATCACTAGAATAACATTAGTTAATAAAATTAAATTAATGATTTTATACAAAAACATTCAGTAAAATTTGATCACTTTATTAAATCCTGTGTGTATGTTGGTAGCACGTGTATGCATTTAAATCCTGGTGTGAAATCATATTCTTCGTTATTCCAAAGTTATCAACAAGATTTAAATCTTAATTAAAATGATTGAGTTTAGTACCATTCAAACCAATGAGTTACAATATATAAAATAATCGATACACGAACAAAGTAGAAACCAATAATCCATATTTGTATTTCTCGTTGGAAACATTTGATCTGATACATGCGTTGATTAACAAGTTTCAAGAGAAGAATCTAATTGCTTGGGAACTTCATAATAACAGCAACTGATACTATATCTTACGAAAATTGATCACTAAAAGTCGAAATAATCATTATTGCCTTTTGAATCGGTCAAATGTGAAAGCATATCAGGTGACAAGCGAAGCATGCGGACACTTCTCTCCATTTTAAGTTCTGTGAGACGTTGAACTGTTGCGCGATGATTTTGTAGGTTTTCAAAGGTAGTTATCTGTTTATAAAACTGATGTTGGAGTTGCGCAAGTTGCTCTAGCTTTGCAATCTGCTGATCTAGGTCTCCAACATATACTCGATTCAGCTTTTCCAACACATCATTTGCTATTTTTTCGATCACTTCAGATTCCATCCTGTACTTATATATTATAAATTGATTTTATCTCGATTCGGATATCCAACACGATAAAAAAGTTCTACAACTATTACCAAAAACCTAAAACCTATGTAACTAGAACAATTTTTTTGAAAAAACTTGTGTACATTTAACTAAGATTTTTCTTATCTTTGACATGGATTAATTACCTGTTGACAGAGCAATCCCACCCAGAAAAATTAGCAGCTTCCCTAAGAGCCTCTCTCCATTTCTGCACCTTCTCCATCTGACCCTGCAAATTCCTCTCATGTTTCTCAAACGCTTCTGCATAAGTTCCCGTTTGGTTGCGCACGTGGGAGGGATCTATGTCGTAGAAAACGGGCAACACAATCTGCCCCCTCATCCTCCTACATTCTAGTATTTTCACAAGCTCATCCAAACACCACTTGGAGTTTCCATAGTTTTTGGAGAAAACAACGACAGAGAGTTTTGCCTCCTCAATGGCCCTAAGAAGAGAGGACGATATCTCTTCTCCTCTCTGAAGATTGTAGTCGATGTATGTGTTGACTTGGAGTCTGGTTAACGAGGCATGAAGGTGGCCAGTGAAAGTGTAGCGCGTGTCCTCGCCTCTGAAGCTCAGGAACACGTCGTGCTTTTCCTGAGGGGTTCCAGAGGAAGAGGCTGACCATGCCATGGTTCAAGGGTTCGGTGGGAGTTTTGGTTCAAGGATTTAACACTTGTTGTGTATGTGAATATGTGAATGTTATCTTCCTATTCTTATAGCTTCTTCTGCCATGGAAGATACCCTTTAGAGAAACCAAAATGAACCTTCCTACAAGTCATGACACTCTTTCTAAGCTGTGCCCTACGATTCAAATTTTCAACGGTTTTACGCGTGAAAGTCTGTAGGAAAACGACTCCTGTATATTCCCAAGCTCATTCATTGGTTTCTACTTTGACTTCAAAAATTGTACAATAAAAAAAATATAATAAATAAATTCCATTTTGTTTTCTGAGTAATCAGAGAAAAGATAATGAAAATAAAAGTACCTCATTTAAGTCAAACAAACAAAAAACAAGTGAAAGATAAAATAAAATTTGACCAAAGTCGCATACTTTTAAATTATTCGTCCTTCGTTACATTTTTTTTGTGTATTCATTCTATTTTCCCTTTTCCCACAGAAAGGGTATTATTTAAACGATAAAAATAACTGTTTATCTCTCTAAAATAATTATTTTTGTTTTAATAGTCTCTCTAAATTAAAAATACTATATTCGTTTGATTTGTAAAGTATATCTTCTAGTGACGTATATTCATCATTAAATACTAACTACAATTACTTTAAAACTATAAAAGTCAAATGATTTTAGTTCTTCCAAAAGAGATATTGTTAGTGAAAATAGTTCTAGATAGTCATCCATTTGAACGTATTATCATTCCAATTATTGAAACAAAATTCAAAAGTTAAACTAACATGTATTTTATGGAAGAATTTTTTGATGGAAAAAATTATGGAGGAAAGAAACTACATATAATGTTTGTTTTATGAAACTGCATATAATGTGACCTGTCGCATATGATTAAAATAAGTTTGTATTCATTCGGTCTTATTGTATTTAGTCACGATCTTATCACTTAATCTCCGTTTTTACCGTTCGAGCTTAAGAGATTGTGCGTTGTTTAATTTTATTAAATTCGATCGTGATCTTTAATATAGGATTTATATTTACCTAACTCGCATATCTACTATGGAACGATCCTTTAAGTTGGCGTAGTGAGCAACTATCTAGTCTTAGACTTGGCAAGACTCAACACATTATCCAAAGTAACTTCATAATTGTTCAAGACAAAAGATATGACCATTTCCTTTAGCTAGAATACTTAAAATGTTCTGCCTATTCTGGGTTTATTCGTCTTATTTATAATTAAGTATTTTAATTTGTAATTCCTTTTTAATTAAGACGTGCATATTTAATTTCTGTCTTATTTTATTAATCTTGATTTAATAATTTTTTGTCTTGATTACTTGTTTGAGACTTGTTAGATTTTATTTCATATTTGTTTTCATAATGTGTGTTTATTTTTCCTTGATTATTATTATTTTATATATTTATACAAGATAAGTATAGTCAATTTATTTGCTGATATTATTATTCTTAATTCGAAAAGATAAGACTTAGTTGGAATACAACCTATCATTACACAATTCCTAGTCTTAAATAATAAAATTTCTTTATAATTGATTGGAATCCTACCATCACTACAATAGTTAAGAAGACAAAATGATAATTAACTCAAGGATGAGTTGTATTTAGTGAGATCTCTTTCTAAATGAAGTTAATTTAGAGGTGAAGTCTAATGTCTACTATAAAAAAAATGCTCTTATTATACGTTTCTGAGTATATATATACATAGACCTAACGAGATAACACATTGAATTTCTGGTTAAAGCATAAAGAAATTTTTGTTATAACAGAGTTGTAATAATTAAATAATCAAATCGGATAAACAAAAGAGCAGTATTCGAGATCACTACTTAATATTTGTAACTAAGAAGAGGAAAGTCAAAATTGGCGAACTTCAGAAAACCGGAAGACATGTTGTGGTTTGACTCAACTTGCGATAATAATGGCCAAGTTTTGCGACTCTTCTATATCCTTTTCACATGCATCAAACGTTGACTTTTCTGTAATCAACTTGCAATGCATTCACTCTAGAACGAAGCATCCCCGAATTTTCGAACTCCTTGCTTCTCACAATTCACTGTTATTATTGATCTTCTTTCTTGGTTATAGAGAGACACGAATCTATAAAACGAAGTGCTTAACTTCACAAGCATGCACTCACATACTCAATATCTGTGGTCATTTTGATAGTATATCATATATTTATACATATGTCGCATTCATCCTCTTCATCTTCTTCCAATACACAAAAGCACGAGGTGTTCATTAGCTTTAGAAGTGAAGACACCCGCAGGACATTCACAAGCCATCTTAATGGCGCTTTGAAAAGACTAGATATCGAAGCCTACATAGATGACAAAGTTGAGAGAGGAGAGGAAATACCCGCAACCATTGTTAGGGCTATTGGGGAATCCAAACTCTCTGTGATTGTTTTCTCCAAAAACTATGCAGATGCTAAATGTTTGGATGAACTGGTGAAGATAGTGGAGTGCGGAAGGAGCAAAAGGCAAATTGTATTGCCTGTTTTCTATGACATAGACCCTTCTGATGTGAGGAATCAGAGAGGAACTTTTGCTGAGGCATTTGCCAAACATGAGCGACATTTTGAGGAGAAGAAGAAGGTACGAGAATGGAGGAATGCCTTGGTGGAAGCAACAAATTATTCTGGTTGGGATTGCAACGACGTCAACAGGTAACTCTACTTTAATATTTAGTTTTGTATTTGGTTGAAAATGATGAAATCATTTGTTACAATGGTTTAATAACTGATGTGAGTGGTTTTGATAGACTCAATAATCTGGATGGTTTTGATAGGCTCAAAAACCTATTAAATTTAACAATCTTGGTAGATAGACTTTTAATTCTAATTCATCTTTATAAAATCAGCTTGTAAAATCTTTAATAAATATAACATCTCTAACATTTATCCATCAAATTTATTTTATTTTATTTTGTTTTTTCTTTTTTTTTGATTTGGTTAGAGTATGAAATAGATTTTTGTGAAAGCTTTTGAGGTTCTTATAGATTTTGTGTGGAACAGGACAGAGTTTGAAATGGTTGAGGAAATTGCGAGCGATGTGCTTGAAAAGTTGAACCGTGCGAATGTGAGTGACCTAGATATGCAGATTGCTAAGATGGAACAACTTGCACAACTTCAACGTGAATTTTATAAAAAAATTACCACTTACGAAAACTTGTTAAAACGCGACGCTACGATTGCACGTATCATAGAACTTAAAATGGAGAGGAGCGTTCGTTTGCTTCGTTTACCACCAAATATGCTCTCCTATGTGCGAAGGTCAAACTCTGAAGATGATGATTATTGATGACGATGATGAAGAAGGTGTGTTTGGAATGATAAGAGTGTCTTTAAAAATATGTTTCAGTGAGTTTTATGAACCAAAGTGTTTTATTTTTTAAAATCATTGATGTAAAGGGAAGGAGGGAGATGGATTGGAAGATTAATCATGGGTTTATTTCATTATGATGTTTAATCTTTTTTTTTTTTAAATATTGGCATCAAACTTTGAGGTTATAAAATTATTATTTTATGTTTTCAACTTTAATCTTATCACGCTGTTTCACTGTGTACACTTAATGAGAATCCATCTAATCTTCATAATTTTAGTAGCCAGATTCTCTCATTGAGAACTAAGTTGATTAAAACTGAAAAATTCTAGATCAGACGAAATTTTGATCAAATTATGTAGATTAAAAGTTCGAGTTTTGAAAGGATAAAACAAGAATGCAATGAGAATTTAAGCATTAGAAATCTTTTACTGACTTTTTCTTGAGTAGTTAGCAATATTTATCTGAAGTTTTAGAGAATTCTCAGATTGGTATGGGAAACAAAATCCAGGTTTTTCGTGCTGACATGAATGGTTGAGAATTATACTGTTCTACATGTAGAGATCCAAAATAAATAAAACACACGAAAAGACTAGACCCTCCTTAATGAGTACATGGATAAAGGAAAAAAAAGATACTTGAGGTTCAAATAAATATTTTATATTTTTTTATATTAAGTTTTTATTTAATTATTAGATTTTTACAGTAAATTTATATTTGTTTTTACATTTTTATAATTAGAAACTTTTATCAATACAATTTTTTTAATTAAATGTTTTATTGGTAAACTTAGTAGTCTTTCTATAGTATACATAGACTTACGTTGGTTTAAGATATATATTTTGAACAAAAGTTTTTTCTCTGTGAAAAATTCTTCACTTTCTTTAGTAAATTTTTTATTTTTATCTTTGAATATCTTCTTTTACCTTCTTTATTTTCTGAATGGTTCGATATTTTTTCTCTAGTTTTTTATTAGGCGTTCATCACTACTCAATTGTAGGATGTAAGGAAAATACAAAATAAGTATCTTTGGGAAAACGAATGCAGTCCCAGGTCAGAGTGACCAAATGCCCCCCACATTCAGAAAATACAATGATCAAAACAGTAATTTTTAGACTGTAGAAACTAAAACCAATTCTGACCAAAACTTAAGTGAATTATACCACATTTTTAGAAAGAGAAATTCTGAGTAATGGGCTGAAATAAAACTCTCATTAGAGTTGCAACCACAAGATTGTTAAATAACGTGTTTAGTTTCACGTTTAGGATGTGATTTTAAGAAGCTAATAATAATAGCTTTCACATCCTAAACGTGACTCTTTACTTCTGAAATAGCTTCCTAACACAGCAAAAGACTTTTAATTAGATCAACAGAGTCAAGTTCCACAGTCTGTAAAATAAGTATTCCGTACAATGCAATTAGACTTGTCACAAAATCAACCTATTCAGATATTATCTCTAACATCCCCAAAACTGGCATCCATGACCTAGGCAAAACTTTTCATCAAAAACACAATGAAGTGTGCACAGTACTTGTTCGAAACAATGTCTTGGGCTTATTTTATTCAAGAACAAAATCTAGCAACATATACATACCCAGAAGAACTTGAAATTTTGGGATATTTAGACCAGAAGTGGAGGTGCTTGCTTGCTCGTAATACTACATATATTTAGGAAAAATAAGTTGACCATTGAGATTCAGAATTCATGGGGCAACATTAACAAAGGAATATTCAGATTAAAGATTATTTATCACATTCCCAACAGCAAAATGGACTTAAGAATGCAGTATACCAATTAAATTTTAATCATACAATGTAAGTGAATAAATTCACAACACAATTTTCAGATAATGTGTTGACAAATCTTTTCTAACTATCGGAAAAACTCCCTATCCTTGACCAATGAGGATGTATTCAATCAGTACCCTCAGAGCAGAAGACACAAACAACTAAAGGGTGTGGATAATGGGATTGGCACATGTGTTCCTTCTTTATGTTCAAACTTCAAGGACACACAAACTCAGATTTAGTTTAGAGAGAACCATAGATTTTTTCCTCCATCTTAAATTGTTAAATTTTACATTTCAAAAAGAAAAGATGCACCACAAAGTTAAAATTTAATTAGGTCTTAAGCTTCCCAATTGAAGTTATACTCCACATGAGAAAAGAAAATATTGTCAGAAGCAGGATGTTCATGATTTCTAAATCATCAGTAAAAGGGTATATACAAAATGTCAGCCTTTTCATTTTTACACATATAGCTGAACTAGGTCGCTCTACTATGAAATATAAGCAAATGAAAACAAAGAGAATGAATACCAAAACTAACAATTGTTCTTCCTGTTAACAAAAGGAAAAAATCATACATTTCACTTCAATTTGATGTGCTCAAACCCTTTTTAAGATTTCTAAGGATGCTCCACATGAATGTGGAAACAAAGAAAAGGATGATACCAGTAACGATAGCATACTTGAGACCAAGGTTCACTAGCAAATTTACTAGCAGCCCAGCAAACACCACACCAAAGAAATTGGCAGATACAGCAGCCCAAAATGGCATATCAAGAATGGCTGCTATAAAGGCTCCAGTCCATGCTCCTGTTCCAGGAAAAGGAACAGCCACAAACAGCATCAGACCTAGCCACTGAAACTCCTCCACTGGACCAGCCTTCTTTTTGGCATTCTCAAACAGCATGTCAACCAATCCCGACACATAAGAGCTCCTTGCAGCGAGGAAAGACGCAAATCTCTTAAGGTAGAGTACAATGAATGGCACAGGGACCATGTTCCTGCATCAATTACACAAATATGGTTCATCCAATCACGACTATTACCAAAAACCAATCTAAATTACAGTAAACAAACAAGATCATACTCTCTAACATAAATTGAATGTCACAACAAACCAAACAAATTAACCATGAGAAATTGTGAATTTCAAGAATATATAACAAAAATTAGCTATAGAAGAGTGTGCTTAATGGAATGAAAAGAATTAAAAGACTAACCCCAGAATGGACAAGATTGTTAAAGTTGTGGGGTTGAGTTGCATCCAGTAACCAACAGGTATAGCCCCACGAAGCTCAAGCACAGGAAGAGTGGCAAGGGTGAAGACCACAACCCCGTCAGGCCAACCCAATTTCCTCAACGAATTGGCAATGTTCAAGCCAAAGCCAGAGGCTTTGATGGAGTCAACAGCAGCATTAGCGTCCTTTGAAACCGCAAACCAAGCCAGGGACAAAGAGGCCCAAAATATGACCCAGAGGGCGAATTTAACTGGCTTTTCCCCAGAAAGCAGCAATCTTTCGGCTTCATCAGCGGGGTCAAAGCATTCATCAGACGAAGCTCTTGTTTGGGTCAGTGAGAAAGGGGCAGTTGCAATAGGAGGTCTGAAATGGGGGGAACCGTGAAGGGTTGAGAATGAGAAGTTTGATTTAAGAGGTTGTCTGCCGTTTTGAATGAGAGGATAAGAATTGAAAGGTGAAATCCTTTTGTGGGTTTTTGTGAAATGGAATGGGGAAGTTAGTGACAAAGATGAGGCAGCCATTATTAACCAAACAAGTGGGGAAAGATGAAAACTTTGTTTGATAAGAGAGAGTGCCCAACTAGAATTGAGAAAGGTTGGTGTTCAGGTTCATTATCATCGTCTTCTTGAGTGAGTGAGGGGGAGAGGTTAAATGCTGTGTGTATACCCTTGGAAAGCAAATATTTTCTTCATTTTTTTTAATGAAGAAGGAAATATATAAATAAAGATATTTAATATTTTGTTTAATTACTAAAAAAAAGGCAAAGTAATAGAGAAATTTTCAATCCATTGTTATATATGGACACCTGTTTATCATATTAGTTTTTCTTTTATTATTTTTTGCTTTCAACATTAGAATTTATCATATTACTTATTATAACTTTCTCTCACACATTTTTTTTTTTACAATTCTCACTTTTTTCAATTACGGAATTTATCAAATTACCATATCAAACACTTAGTTCAACGCATTAATATTCATGATTTATATGCAAACACTTCTTCAAAATATAATATATATATATATATATATATATATATATATATATATATATATATATATTTTTTTCGTTTCTTTCTTTTTCTAATTATGTTCTTTGTTATAAGTACCATTTTGTCTCCCAATTTTTCCTACTTTTCCACATTTTCAAAGCATGGCAAAAGATTATAAATAGTATGTAAAAAGTAAAAGTTTATTGAAAAATCAAATTCATGACTGTTAGTTTAATAACAAATATATGAATTATACAATAACAAGTAGTGAATAATTAACACTTGTGTAATTAAGGATAATAATTAAAATAATAATAATTGATAACTAAATTAGACAAAAGAATATTTTTATAAATTGAATTAATGTTTAAGGAATTAAAAATTATACAAAAATAAGTAAAACTCTTTTTGAAATCTTATCAAACACTTAAAATGCAAGATTAGGAATGATACAATGAGGATTAGAACCAAACATCAAATATTACTCTCATATATAATCACTTAAATTCTTTTCAATTTAATGTTAAATCAACCCACAAGTTTATAAAACTCTAATTTCTTATAGAATAAGTCTAAGTTTTCTTATTAAGAGTCAATTTTTTGAGCACTTAATAAGTAAACTTATTTTCATAATAAGAGTTTAAGACAATTAATAAGTCAAGCTTCATTCCTATATGTAAGCTTCATTAGGTATTTTTCTTTATATCTAGATTATAAATAATATTCTTTTAATACTTAATGAATCAGATGTAAAACTACAAATTATCAAATCACAAAAAGCATTAAACATACAAACAAAATGTTAACATTAAATATATATAAAATAGGTTTTGGATTTAGAGTTTAACATTACATGAGAGTTTAATGGTTAAATCTAACCCCCAACAAAATGGGTTTAACTCTTCATTGTCATAAAGAGTCCAAAAAAATATGAACAAAGGAGGAAGATGGATAATTAAAGAGAATAAAGGAGGATTTCAAGAAAATCCTAGTAGCTCCAATGGTCTTCAAAATTGTGTTCTCCACTTTATCTTAAAGAAAAAACTCCCTTTTAGTTGAAAAGCAGAAAGAAATAAGTCAAGGGTATCATGTTAGCCAAAACAGTGCCCATTGCGAGACACTATACATTGGGTGTATCCATCAGAAGAAACTCTCTATCTAACTATGCTTCTTACTTTTCTCATTTTTTCTTTTATAAAGGTTCAAAATAAGTAGATCTAAATTTACTACTATACATTTTACGAGAACTAAAATCTTTATTTAGATATGATACGAAGATGTTAGATCAATTACATAACTAATGTATTAGTGGTTTTATTTGTCTTACACTAATATTTTTTTATTATTTTATATGATAGAAATGAAGAATACTAATGGAAGAGAGTCATCTCGTAGAGAAATGTTCATCATGACACATAAGTCTAAGAATGAGAAAATCAAGAAAATTATTGTATGATAATCTAAATCATTATCTATGTTTTTATAGTAGTTTTGTTTTATAATATTTTGATAATAATTATCTCTTCATTTTCAGTCAAAGTTAGAGGATGCAATTGTTTCTCGTTCAGAAGAATTAGGTATAGACTTAACTCTAAATTATAAATTATATATTTTTCCAAGTCTTTGGAAAAGATAGACATGACTATGTGTTCACATATGAAAAAGAGGTTGTAGCTTCAGACTTACAGGGATCTAAATCTCAAGCTAAAATACATAAATTAATTAATAAAGTTCAAAGAAATGCTCAAGTTGAATTTCAAATCATAAAAGTAATAATACAAGAGGAAATGGAAGTCAAGTTAAAAGAGTAAGTGGAAGTCATGAAAGTTGAATTTTAAACAACTTCAAATTTACTTCTACTCTTTTGTAAAGCGGTTTTTCAAGAGTAATAGTTTTTTAAAAGTAATGGTTCCAGACTTGGAAATCTTCAAAGATGTAATAGAATAAGTTGTTGTTGAGGTATATTATATAATCTTTACATTAAGTTTATTATTGAATTTGATATTACATCTCACATGTTTTTTTTTTCTTGTTTACTTTTGATGTAGAAACAAAGTCAAAACACTTCCATAAACAAAAAGGAAAAAAAGGAGAAAACTAACATAAAGTTAATTAAGAGGTGAATTTATGTAACATGTTTTTTTTTTAATCTAATTTTGTTAATATTATTTTGGAAAATATTCTATTATTTCTTATAAAAAAATTAGAAGACCTTAGATATCAATGGAATGCCTTTGAACTATTCTTGTAAATCCTAGTTTCCTAAAGTATGTTTTTAATTTTTTTCTTTTGATTTATTGGATAATAATAATCATTATTATAAGGAATGATTTAAAAACAATCATAAATTTAAGGAAATTTTGAAAGAGTAGGTGAAACTATTTTGTTCTTTTCATGTTTATTTCTCCAGCCTCACATGTGATGTCCTCTAAGGAATGTTTGAAGGATTATGGGGTGGGTAATTACTTGTGAAATTATTGGGACCTAGCAAATTTTAATGAGTTGTGTTAAGTCTCTTCAGTTGCGTAATGAAAGTTATGCAACAAATGGGCATTAATATTTTTTTTTAATACTCATGATTCACTGTAGTCCAATTATCCACCATTATATTTTATTATGTTTTCTGACATTCTTTTGTATCATAGGTTGAAATATAATCCTTTTATACCATCTAAACTTTTATGGAAAGAATTTGGAATTATTAGCAATGAGATAAAATATATTCAAATTTAATGATATATTAGATATAACTAGTGTTTGGGTATCCAATTGTGTTTGGTGATGTTCATTAATATTAAATTTAACAATTTACTAACATTTATTAAAATCTTATAAAATTTTATATTAATTAGTTACAATTTTATAATGTTACTTTTAATGAAAAAAATGTTACTAAATAGTTTTAGTAATAATTTTAAAATATTTTCTTTCTATTAAAAAAAGTTATTAAAGTAACATTTTTACAATATTACTTTTTTATTAAGAAAATATTATTAAAAGAATTTAGTAATATTTTTTTAAATGTTATATTTTTTATTAAATAAATGTTATAAAAACATTTAGTAAAATTTTTATAAATGTTTTTAGTTATATGTAAAAATATTGTTAAAAGTGTTTAGTAACATAAAGCATTACTTACATTTTATACAATGTTACTAAAATATATTAGTAATATTTTGTTTAATATACTAACTTTGTATGTATATATGTAGTAGTGGTCGTAGATATAAAGCAATTCAAATGTGTGAATTATATATTCTTTTGCTTTCTTTATTATTTGGTATAATTTAAATTAAATGAATAATAAATCAGTATTATATTAAATTAACAATTATTTGAATTATATTTATAGAATTTCGTCTAATCAAATGAGTCAAAGTTAAGATTTAATTTGAGTAATTGTAATATGACAATATAATGATTGACAAATATTTATTTTTAGAGTTAATGTCAATGATATTGTTGAGGTTAATAATATAAAAGAGATGTGTATAAAATTAAATATTATTTTAGATATGAAATGTCAAATTTTATATATTGTATTGACTTTGCATTCATAATAGGAAGTACATTATCTGATTGTTGAGACTACAATGAAGTTCAATTTGGGATTTACATATGAAATATCAAATTCTATATATTATTTTGACTTGTAATAATAAGTTATGTAATTGTTTAAACTATATTGAACTTCAATTTGAGATTTGGATTTGGATATGAAATGTCAGATTTTATATATTATTTTGACTTTTTTTTTTTTTTTACCTATTTTGCAATGAGAAGTATGTTATGTGGTTATTAAGACTATGAGGAAGTTCAATTTGGAGTTTGGATATGAAATGTCAAATTATACATACTATTGCGATTTTCTTTTTTTAAATTATTCATGATTGATAGTATAACATGTGATTGTAAAGACTATATTGAAGTTCAATTTGCGATTTGGATATTAAATACCAAATTCTACACACTATTTTAGTTGTCTTGTTTTACTTATTCGTAAAGAAGTATGTTATATCATTAAGGGTTTAGATATGAAATATAAAATTCTACATACTGGCATGACTTTCTTTTTTGAATTATTTGTAATAAGAAGTATTTTATGTGACTATTGAAACTATAATGAACTTTAATTTGGGAAATAATGAGTGAAGTTATTTGGTCTGGAACCACTATAAGATAAAAACTGATAAAATTTGTAGGCCTTAATGACACTCCTAATGTGAAGTTATATGTCATATTCATTAAATTTTTTCCTCCTAATGTGAAGTTATATGTCATATTCATCAAATTTTTTTCCCTTAATTTATCTGTTTTGTTGTTGTAGTATGCAATTAATTCATTTCTAACTTGTTTGTTATGAGTATAGGTTGAAAATTAGTGTTTATAATGTGAAACATACTACTACACTTATTTTGTGGGATTAATATTGTGTGGAAATTATTGTAATGTTAATTGCTAATATGCAAGACAATAGTTTAGATGTATTTATATTTATGCCAAAAATTTTCTAAAAGTGAATTTGGAAAAAAAATTAAACTTGAATATAATAAATTATAAACATTCTATCTTTATTTTAAGAAAATATGGATTTAAAAATTGAATAATACAATCCAATTATTTAGATTTAGATCTATAAAATTCTAAATTATTTTTTTATGAGATATGGATTTGGATTTAATTTTAATCCAAATTTTTAGATTTGGATTGAATTTGAATTTAACTCAATTCCAATTATTTAGACTTAGATAACAAATTCAGGTCTCTCTAATTAAATACAAAAATGAATTATATTTATTAACACTCATCCCAATCTTAAAGGAATTATTTACACTTAGATAAAAAATAACAAATTCAAGTCTGTCTAATTAAATACTAATAATATCTTTGTTAACACGCATAACAATGTTAAAGGAAGGTTATAATTTATTTATAAAAACATGACTCAATATTTTGTATTTCATCTTTATAATTTAAATAAGTGATAAATTTAACATACTAAGGTTTGAAGAGTCAAGTTGGTATTTTCAATCCTCCAAACCCGTTTTAGTCTGCCATGTTTAATTCACCAAATTGTCAGCATATAAGAGACCAAGTAATGTGAACTAACCTGCCAATCTATTTTTTTTTAATTAAAAGTTACAGTAAAAATAATTAATTTTTTTTTGTTACATGATTTAAAGAAAATAAATATGCAATAGTATGAATCATTAACACTTACACATTAAATTTTAATTATTAATTATAATGAAATAATTTAATATTTAAAAGTAATAATTATTTTAATTTATCCCATTATATAAATTAATTAAATAATTAAAAACTTAAAAAATATTTAAATAATTTGTTATATATATAATTTTAAAAATAAAAAAATTAAAAAAGCAACATTTAAAGAAAAGTTTGTGAATCGAACCAAAATTTTCAACTCATTCTGCTACACTAAAAATGTACTATAGTAATATAACAAATCACATCAAAAACTTAACATAATTTTAGTGAAGATGTCAATATAATTCCAAAACAAAATTAAAAACAAAACATATAATATAATTATCGTCTCAAAATGATAATGCATTTCTAAAACACATATATGTTATTAAAGAAAGTTTTAGAACAGTTATGATATATCTATCTTCTTTAGATACTCCTAAAATCTAATCTAATAAAAAATTTCTTCCACATAAAAATAACTAACAACAATTATTTATATTTTATACGTCTAGAATGAAAACAATATTTAAAATTGTTTTTTAGACAAGTTATTAATGGTCTTCTCAAAGACAAAACGAATAATTAATTTTATTTTTAATTTTTATTAAAAATATTTTTGTATTATATACACCATCAATCAAAAGATATTATTAATAAAACAAAACAATATCAATAATAATATATAGAATAAATTATAAAAATGCTTTATTAATAATATGATAAATGTAACTCAAATTTTTAATTTAAAACTAATATAAAAAACCACAACCAACAAGCCGTACTTATGAAAGATTGTCTAGAAATTTGTTTAAATTTGTTAATATTGTATCACTGACATTAACACATTCAGTTAAATTTGAAGATAATTAATATTTGAATTACAGTGGTTGTGACCTCTGGAGCAACCTAGAACTAATTAACGAGAGGATAAGTGTCAGATTGTGAGAAACGAAATGATGAGGGTGTATTGTTTTACGATACAAACAATGGGTGGACTTTACAAGGTGCTTCACTGCTCATTTGTTGTCTATCTTTTAAGAAACATTAATTTATAAATTGGTGTTGTTTTAGGTCTAACTTTGAACTTTACACCATTCATGGATTTTACGTACATTCACTCACATTGGGGAAAAGTTGTACACAAGAAACAGTGAATTTTTTTTTATCATTTTTACATAAGAAATCATGAATTTTTCATCTGGAAAAAATATGCTGTTAATTTGGATCTGGACATTGCAGTTATATATTTATTAAGTTTTGTGAACTTTTAGACATTTTTAAATGTGTTGTGCAATATCTAATATGGGTGTTGTATCGCTACCAGAATATTAATTATTACCTAGCTATGGAGAATCGAATCACTTTAGGTTACCTACCTATTCATGAATAGAAGCACCTCACTCTCAATTCATCTTGAATGGATATGATGGTTGAGTTAATGTAGTTAATTGAGATACTCTATATAGTTTTGCATGATCATATACATCTTTTGAGGTCCTTTTCTTATTTTTCTCTTATTACTTTGTAACATTTGTATTTCTAACAAATTGGAATCAGAGTAAGAAAATCTTGGGTCATGATAAAAAGAAAGGGGGCGTTTTTTTTTCCTTCTATGATAATGATCATCATGACAGGTCTCAGCGAGTAAATTCTAGAGAATTTGTAAATTTTCAGTTGCAAGAACTGAGACAAATGGAAATGTTCATATAAATATATTTTTGGTTTCCAAGAAATTATTGATATGGTTAAAAATAATTATGAATCACATGTTGAATCTGCTACTCAAGCTCAGAGATAAGCTTTCAAGAAGAATAGAAAGAAAGATTGTTAGGCTCTGTTCTTTTTTCATCAATGTGTTGATGGTTCTCACTTTGAGAAAATTGCAAAGCTAGTTTCAAGACAGATAATGGCAAGAAACAGTGGAAGGGCAGAGGGAAAGTGCAGTATCACAAGGGTGGAGGAATAGGAAATACCTCTAATAATGGTCATTCCGATAGTGATGAAGCTAAAACTTCAAAGAAGGGTGGAGGAACGAAAATGTGGAAAAGGCAAAAGGAAGAAACAATTTTGATAAGTGAAAAATTGAGTGTTATAATTGTGGTAAATGTGTCTGTTGAAGAGTGTTGGTCAGGCAAATGCATAAAAGAAATGATGAGACACACAGAAGAGGAAGAAAGCTCTGATTCTAAGCATGTTATGCTTATGGCCACAATAGGATTAGAATCGGATGATGAATCTTGGTACATTGACACGGGGTGTTACAATCATATTACTGGACACAAGGAGTGACTCGTTAATCTTGATTCAAGCATTAGGAGGAATGTCAGATTTGTTGATAATAGTTTTGTCTGGCTGAAGGACTTGGAGAAGTTTTGATCCAAGGGAAGAGAGGTAACACTAGCAATTCAAGATGTCTTATACATTTCTTCTATGAAGAATAATTTGTTAAGTGTCAGACAGCTTGTTGATAAAGGTTTTTCATCCAAAGTTAATTATGCTAGAATAAATTGTTTGAACAAAAACATAAACTTGTCTTGAAGGCTTCACTTGCCAAGAATAGGACTTTTGTGGCACCAAAGATATGTCCGTTAGAACTTTAATTAACATGGTGAGAAGCATGTTGAAAGGGAAGTCAGTTCCATCATAATTCTTAGAGAACTAGAGCTAAAAAAGTTAGACTTCATGATTATGTAAGGTTATTTGATGATGTATTAAATGAAGAAGGAGATTTGGTTGACTTAGTACTTGATGTAGAAGCTGAGTCAATAGATTTCATCGAAGCAGTGAATAGTATGGAGAAAAGCTACCAAAGAAGAGTTACAAGTCACAGAAAAATCAAAATTTGGGAATTGATGGATCTACCTCCAAAGAAACCAATGCAGTCAAAAGCGTGTTCAAAGTGAAACTACTTCCTAATGATCAATCTCAAGGTACAAGGCTAGGTTAATAGCAAAAGGTTTTCTATAGAAAGTAGGTGGTGATTATCATGATGTGTTTGCACCATTATTTAGATTGGAAACAATAAGGCTAGAGGTTGCAGCTCTTGTTTTAAGAGAATGAAAGTTTTTTCAATTGGATGTGATTTATGCTTTCTCAGTGGAGCTTTGGAAGAGGAGGTATATGTAGAACAATCACAAGTTTTATTCTAAAAGGCAAAGAGAAAAACATATGCAAGTTAAAGAAGGCATTGCATGGATTGAGACAAACTCCTAAAGCCTATAATAAGATAATGGCTCTTATTTATTGATGCTTAACTTCAAAAAGACTGAAATGGACTATGGTTTTTATGTGACAAGGGGTACCAATGACAACTTGTTGATATTTTGTCGTTATGTTGATGATTTATTAGTCACTAGATATTGACAAAATTGATAGATTCAAATTCACTATGAATTCTGAATTTAAAATGATTGATTATAGAAATTTTATCCTACTTTTTAGGTATGGAATTTGTTCATTATCATAGTGATATCTTTCTTTGTCCAACTACTTGAAAGAAGTGAACAAAATACACAACCACATTCAAACTAGACAGCCATACATGTTCAACAGAACAAAGTCCATTTGTTACTCTTTTGTGCTAACCTGGACACCATAGTTTTGTTCCTTTGATGATTTGAATGAGTGTGTTTGAACTAGATTTAATTTTATTTTTCATGTTGAAAGCCAAACTAGTAAATAATTAGTTATAATTTTTCAATATAATTTTAGATGGCAAAATCTATTCTGATTAATATTCAAACGTGCACCAAATCAACAAATTCCATTAAGAGGCAACCGAGCAGAAATGAACTCCGATTAAACAAATGCTGCTGTATTTATGAAGAATAAAAATAATCTTCTTCTATTAGTGACAAAAACTTCTGAACTATTTACATGTCGCGGTATCGCCTATAGAAAAATCATGAAACATAAAATTAAATAAACAGTCAAACAAAAAGATCCCCCGAATCCACATGCAACACATGCTTATGAAAAATAAAAGCCCCCAACAAAATCCACCATCTGAATTGCCTACAATCCATGCTATTGATGAAAGGGTATTGCTGTTGTGATCCACCCATGACCACTCTAAGCTTCTTCCACAGGACCACGATGAACTATGCTTAATGAATACAATGGACTAGAACATATTCCTAAATCCTGAATACCTTCTCGTAAAAGTCACGGTGGCTTCGATCAGTACTCATACATGGGCTTACGTTGCAAAATTCACAGGCTTCTCACAGTAAGCCTTGTGCCTCTAAGTCTCTTGCCACTGAAAAAGAAAAGGCAGCAAATGTTAAGGTAACAAGATAGCACCACCAATCAATTAAAATAGATGAAGATAGAAATTGGAACAAGAAATGTTAACACATTTTCATACACTTTTATAACACTCAACAAAAATATGATGTACAATGTGCAATGCAGTCAAACCAGTATCACCAAATTTTTCGCAAAGTTTTATTTCTTGATATATTTCGTAAAAGCTTAATCATCAGCAAGTTGCATAAGAAAGGTATTAATTATTAATTTCCTAAAATTTACGACATTTGACGAAGCTTCGCTTAGCTAGTTGGTCCACCACGAAATCTAAGCTTCCTTCTTATTACTTGGTTCTCTGCACTACAAAACATTTTTCTATGGATGATGTTTAAACTATTTGAAATTTGTCCCAAAAGAAAAGTAACTTTCTTTCACTTCTAACGAAATATCGCGATCATACGTAAATACAATTCAACCATGATTTTGAAAAATATGAATAAAACAAAGTTTACAGTCTCCAAACTGATATTTGGACCGGGTAAACTTCAATTCATACATTTACCAAGTGAACATCTAGAAGAAAGAGAGGGAGCAAGAAAGAATAAAAAAATAAGAAGAAAACTGACCATTTGACATGGGAAGAACCAAAACAACCCGCATGGTCACGGTGTTTGGAGGAAGCTGCAAGCGAAGAGGATAAAGGTTTCCATTCAAAGGACTCCGATTACATACAATGATTCCCTCTAGCCCTGTCTCTTCCTCAAACTTTCGAGTCAATTCTTCAACTCCATTCCCTTTGAAAATTAAAGAATAGCCCTGCACATCTTCATCCAACACCTCTCCATTGTCTTCAGCAATATGGTAGTAAATAATCCGCCCTTCCACCTTCGGCGACGAACCATACAAATCACTCGACTGCAAAGAAAACCAACCACAATCATCATCCAAAACAACAACGACAACAAACAGAGGTTATGTAAAGTGACCACTTAAGTATTTTTAAGCCTAAAAGGAAAAAGTGCTAACAAATAATTATAAAGATTTTGTGAATCGAAACTGTGAAGTTTATATGAAAAAGAAAAACACTTCAACGTGGCTCCAGTAATGATTTCCAGTACCCCCAACCGCAATTTCCATTAAAAGAAAGTAATTTATTTGTCCACTACTTGACCAGTACTCTTAAACATATCTTTATATACAGAGGCCCTTCTGAAAAATCAGTATTTACATAAATTGGCTCAAAAATATATGTTTAGCACCAACAAATTTACCTATAGAAACTTATAAACAATTTGATTCCTCAAATATATTAATTATTCCCTTTCAGCAGTTGAATCATTATTGGTATCATTTCCTTGTCAATATATTTAATACAAAACTTTACTACTCAAATCAAGGTTTCAAAGAATTCCGCAACACAACATACAAAATTTTAGGCTATAACTACGATGGTAACCACATCAGATACATTCATCATCAATTTCTTGCAATGTCAAGAATCATGATCAACCAGTAACTACGATCACAACTTCAACCCTTGACATGGAATTCATGTGGAATTTCCTTCCATGTCAAGGATTGTGTGATAAAACTGAAATTGCAAGTAAAACCTTGTCCTTGTCCATATTACTATAGTAAAACTTCTATTCTGATAACACTAATGATACACACAAAAATGCATATGATTTTGGCCATTATGATAAAATCACAGCTTTCCCGAGAATCTCATAGATACCTGTTGCCTTGTAAAGCTGGCTGACATGGATGGCGGCGGGGGCAACGGCGGGCTGGCCAGGACTGGAACAGTATCGGAAACCGCCAACGGGGGAGCAGAGGGTCTACTGCTATTCGCCGGAGAGTTGACATAAATCTCGACGACTTCCACGTCCCAGAGGATCCAGTCCTGCGTGGCCGTCCTGTGAGGAATATCGTGCGTGACGGAGTTTCTCCAGGGCGGCAAGCCCCCGTTGGCGCGGAGGAAGTTGCCGTAGCGAGTCTTGAGCTTGACGCGGCCTCCGTCCTTGATGGGCTCCCACTCGACGGAGGAGTCAAGCCTCTGGGGGAGGGTCTGGAGGACCTTGTGGCCCGTCATGCCCAGCAGGAAGGCTTGGTTGGAGGCGGTGAGGTATTTACCGTAACAGCTCTTGAAGCGTATTATGTTGTCGTATTCGGGCACGTATTCGACCATCCACCGCGCGCTCTTGGAGGACCCGTTGCGGCTTTGCGTGACCGACTCTTCGTCCTCCTCCGCCAGCAGGTACTTGTCGTGGTGGCTGCGGAGACGCACCGCCTTGGCGCGGTGGAAGAAGTCCATGCCATTTTTGAACTTGTTCGAATTTATTGTCTGCATGAGTAGTATGTAATAATATATGATCAGAAGATGAATGTTTAGTGATGGGGAGGAATGAAGGGGATGGGTATATATTGGGTTTTGAAACTTTTACTGTTATTATTCTTATTATTGTAATGGTTATGGGTAAGAGTTAGTGTGCGTGACTGGTTGTTTGAACTTTCAACTGTGGAAGGTGAAAAAAGGAAGAGGGAGTCAGCAGAGGCGACTTTGGGAGACAACGCGTTTGGCTGCACGCTGGCATTACGTGGCCAAAGACCCTAATCCCATTCATCTCTTCCGGATTCAGTTTGAGTTCCGTGTTGGGTATCTAACCACAAATCATTGATCATTCGCATGTGACTTTTCATGGAAATTATATTACGTCATCTAATCACAGGGAAATGCTTAATCAAGTTGAGTTTCTTAGCCTGGGATGAGACCTCGCAATTATTGAGATCGCTTCACCCCACTTTAAAACATTGAATTTCTTTTGCAGAATTAATACCTATGAAATTATCATGTTATGACATAGACAGAAATTAAGTATACCACACTTTTTCAAAGTGGGAAAATTACCAACTAACATCAAACATACCTGATTCTGGCTTTGTAAGACACTAAGTTAACATGTCAACAGTTATTTTCCATGAAAAATATAGAAAATAGTAGGTAACTATAAAAACATATTTATTTGTGTAATTGAGTTGATGTTAAAATTACTATTATAGCGTTTTTTAGTATTAAAAAAATATATGTTTTATCTAGTTGAGTTGCACGAGTGAGATTGAAAAGATTGTGTATTTACGCATATTTTATTAATTATAAAAAAAATTATGGCATTCTGTACCACAAAGTGTATCAGTTTGTTAACAATAATGTTATACCTTAAATAAATTTACCTACTATTTTCATAAAGAAATGATCTCTTGAAAATACAAAATGCATTTAATATTCATCATACAAAGAAACTAGGAAAGCAGAAAAGGTTATAACATAAAGATATTTTAATAGGATTTCGAATTATTAATTTTTTAATGCACAATGAAGCATGCTTTAATAAGGACACTTACCCAAATAGATTTTGGTTATAACTAAAATGCACAGCCCAATCTAACAAATTCTTTTACCATTTCAGTTAAGTTGAATTGATGACTCGGCCCACATAAATAAAATATTCAGTGAGACAGTGAGGCTTGGATATGGTATGGCAGCTAGGTTGATGTGCTGACTGAGCCTAATTAAATTAAGTCACAATCAGTGACTCATGTTGGATATGCATGAAACTTGATAATATGTGGTTTGGCATCTTTCAGCATTCCAAAGAGAATCAAAATGGGCTTCCACTGAAGCCATCTTTCTAAAACCTCAATCCAAAAGATATAATAAAATATAAAATAACAAAAGCATAAAGGAACTTAAGAGTCACTATTAGAAGGAAAAGAAACAATACGTGGGGTGGAAGCTACGGAGATTTGCATAGAGACAAAAGCCACTGAAAAGTATGAAACTAACGTCTACACAAGATGTCTTAGACAAATAGACAATGTTATGTTGAGTTGATTTCTCATAGAGATAAATAAAATGTTGTTAACTTGTATACTCTTTCTAGTCCCAATTACTACCGAAAACCCAACTCCATACAATAACTATATTCAGCTTCTAGTCCTTGTCAAGACAGAAAATATGAACGTGTACTTCCAACCCCCTTCCCCTGCCCATGAATATGCGAATCCTCAATATTAAATCAGATGAAAAACTCTCTCATAAATGTTATATCCATATACTAATTGTCCTGACGTGGACGTATAATAAGAATAAGTAAGGTATAGACACCTTCAGTTAAATGTTATACTAGATCACTCCGCAAGTTATTAATTAGAAACACGCTACCATCTTTATGTTGAGATTTAATTTTTGTTATATCATAAGATCAAGTGTAGACACTTGATCTTTTAAGAACAAAAAAGAGAAAAGAGAAAGAGACCGCAAGAAAGCAACTGATTGAGGTAATTGTATTACTCTCCCACACTCAAGGAAACATACTAAGACACCTTGCCATGTGGTAAGGATTCATTTTAACAGAACATATAGGAAAACAATAAATGTATACTACAATTTGGATGAAGGAAAAGAAAGGCATAAAGAAAAGGTTAAAGTAAATAAAGAGAGAAGAAAAATCCTATTATTTTGTAAAAAAAAAAGATTGATGTCAAATTGTGGACTCATTCCTTCACCAATTTTCAGTAGTGCGTTTACTATTTGAACTTTGGAGTGTGAACGCATTTGTTAATGTGTGAATTGTGTGATTACATTTTCGTTGGTGGAGAAGAGTTGGTGAAGGCATGAAGCAACACATAGCACCTCAAATTCAACCAAGTGGCAATCAATTGGTAGTGGAGGACTCTGATATGGTAATACAGGGATGAGACTATAAGATCCTGCGCGTGAACATCCATCATAAAAGCTAATTGGAGCCACATGTATTTTACTGGAAATTAACTAAATAGTTGAGTTTTTCTAGGAATACGTTAATAAAACAATTCTTATATAGACCTAAAATACCCAATCGAGTGTTTTACTATAGTATGTTAACAAACCCTTCTTATGTATAGACCTAAATTACCAAAACAACTAACCATGTGTCCATCAATATCACGGAATGCCGCAGAAAACTTTAGAGGAGATATAGCTTCACCAACGCTAGCAGAGGAGGTCAAATTACTCATTAAATGAGTTAAGACTTTTTAAAAAGTTATTTAATTAAAAGGATAAGACTTCAGACTATTCAAATAGGGCAATCTATTTAGGTAAAAAAAAAATAATAATAATACAAAAGAGGTTGTATTAAATAAGTTAAGTCTTAAATATTTCAACTTACTTAGGACTGGTATCAACCCTTATAAAATTTAACATAGTAGTCCATCTCCATACTTATTAGAGATCAATTTGAAATGTCTGGTTTAAAACATGTTTTTGATACTTTATTTATTCAATTTAATTCAAATATATTGTCAGTAAAAAAATTACCCAATCATCTAGAAAAATTGTAATACAAAATTTGTATATTGGAAATATTTGTAATTGATTAATTTTTGAGCTATACATAAAAATTAACATTTATATTTATTTTGTATTTAAATTTTTATTTAATGTGTATTCTTATAATAATTTATTACATACAAATTCATGTAATTTATATCATCAAGGTATTGGTCAATCAAACATCCATTTTAAGTCAAATAATAATTATTTTTTAATAAATACAATTAAAATAATAATAAAATTGTTTATTAAAAATACAATAATTAATATTAATGATAAAAATTAAAACAAAAATAAAATAGTATATAATAAATAAATAAAATTATGAATAAAATGGAAACTAATAAAAAATCATTTGATCTAAACTTTACTTCAAGTTCATGCGTGCAAGATTACGTTTTATCAATTGATTATAGTGTTTGTATAAAACATATAATACCACAATAATTGCAAAGTTAACTTACTAATAAAATAAGTAAAATATATTAATACATTTTTAATATTATATATTATTCAATCATGAATTGTTATGTATATTAATTATTTGTGATAATTACTTGAAAGTATAATCAGAATCATTAAATAATTAAATAATTAAAATTTTAAAATTAATAATTCATAAACTTAAACTAAAAAAGAAAGCTTGTTTTGGATATATTTTAGGTGGGGCATTCAATCACGATAGTCCAAAAATATTGACAGTTACAAAAACTATTTAGTTGTTTCTGTTTTTAAGCCATTCAACTCAACCTGGTCAAGGGAAAGACCAAACCGTGTGTTGTGTGAATGTTTGTTTCTAAGAAACAAGTCATTCAGTTGAATTATAGTCTTTGATAATTTATAACAAAGACCAGGAACTTTCCCTGAAATGCTGAAGTACATTTTCTAATTGAGTCTAAAATCTAATGTTAAACAGGTTATTGATCACAAATTATGGATTATTTGTTCTTGTGATAATTATTATATAAATTTAATAAAGTTATATGATATCAAATAATTATTAAAATTAACAGGCATCGTCTTTCCAAATACTGGTTAATAGTTATTTAGGCCATAATAACAATCATTCAGTACAATATTAAAATTCATCCCATAATTAACATAAACAACTTCAATTTACTTCATTAAATTTTAATTAAATTTGAATGAAAATATTATTAAAAAGACGAAAAATAATTCAAATATTTATTCAATAAGTTTCATCTGTAAATATTAAAATATCCACAAAAAATCTTAGCTTATTATTTTTTTCCTTTTCAAAGTGTTGAAGTGTAATTAATGATTAATGAAATAAACTCTATCTTTTAAAAAATTACTCAGTACTTATATTGTTTTTATTACTTTAACAGTTGGAATGAAGAACTAAATCTCATCATATATGACTATGCATATAGTTAAGAATGTGAAGAACTCCGTTATCACTGTCTATATATTGTTAGTTTTTTAATAATTGAAGTATCCCAATAAATACTATGAGCTATTATTGTACTTTGTTATTTATTTTTTTTAAAATACACAGATCAGGAATAACTTTTTTTCCCTATTTTAACTCAGTTAAAGCATTTTTAATTATTAAAAATTGTTATCTAGAATCAGTTAAAAAAAAAAAAAAAAAAAAAAAAAACCCTTCCTCCCACAACAAAAATATCCACGCAGAGTATAATCACGCAAAATTTGCTGAACGAAAAGTCAATGAACCAGAAAACGCGAAACTTAAAGCGCACCTGCAGCATCAGCTTTGAGTTCCGCCTCGCCGGCGACGACTTGAGAGCAAAAACCGACATCGGAGACGCAGGTTCCGAATCGACGGAGACATCATCGGAAGCGAGAGACGAAACCGTGCTATCGCACAAATCATCCACCAACTCGTCCACCGCCTCCACAGTCTCCACGTCCCACAGAACCCAATCCTTCGTCGTCGAACTGTGAGGTTCGTCCACCGTCACGCTGCCTCGCCATGGCGGTGTCCCTCCGTTAGCGCGCAGGAACCTCCCGCTCCAACACATCAACTTCACCTGGAACCCGTCCCGAGTCACTTCCCAGTCATGCTTGAAATTTGCGCCAGGTTCGAACTCCGTCTGGAGCACCTTCCTCCCTGTCATCCCAAGCAGAAACGGCGTCTCAGTCGCCGTTAAGTACCTTCCGTGATAACTCCTGAGACGCACCTTTTTGGTTCCTCCCTCCGTGATCTCCTCTACCGTCCACCGCGCTCCCCGGCCGGAGGCCTTGCGGCTCTGGTGGACGTGGCTGCCATCGGCGTCAGCGACGAGATACTTGTCGAGGTGGCTCCGCAGCCTCACCACGCTGGTTTTGGTGAAAAACTCCATTGCGTGTCTATCGATGAGTGATGAAGCTGAAAACTATGACTATAGATGATAGGTGTGAGAAACCGAGAAAAAAGAAATTGTAACCGTTTCATTGTATAAAGATGTTTTTAGTACGAAAACATATTTCTTCCTATAACTTCCGCTGAGATATTTTAAACATAAAATTATAATAAAATTATTAAATTTTTTAAAGATAAAATTGTAAACATTTTTTTATACTAAATTTGATATTATCAATATTATTAAACAAACTGGATATGATATACAAAGAAATTGATGATTTTTTGTTTTCAATTTGTATTATCTTTTTATTTTTTCTTTTATCATAAAGTTTAGAATTTAAAATTTAAGATGTCATTATTTGATTATTGTAATATATATATATATATATATATATATATATATATATATATATAAAAAAAAAAAATTAATATATATAACTATCAATTTCAAGAATGGATTAACATATGTTTAATAGATTTACATGTAATATTCTAGAAAATAGCTATAGAATAAAAACTAATCTAAAATTTAAATTTAGTTTAAGAGATAAATAAGGGTTGTTTAAGTAGATAAAAGATAGTTATTTACTTTTTATTTTTATAAAACTACCAACCATCTCTCTCGTAAGATATTTTATCTCTCTAAGAAGATATTCTGTTTATAAAAACTACCAAATCTCTCTCTTTCTTTAACAGTTTCATTTTTATTAAAATTATCATCTCTCAAACAATTTCTCTTTAAAGTTTCCCTACTTTCTCTCTAGATTTGTGATCTTATAGGTTATCAGATTGACAATCAGAGGATATCCCTAGATTCCTAGCGTTGAGTAGATCAAGAATGTCCTATCAGATTCTTGAACAGAGTTAGGTTGCCTGTGATTTAAGGGTTTTTGAGTATCTCTACTCTATAGAGGTAAGGGAAGCTAGTTTGATTATTTTTCATAAATATTGTAATTATTTGTTTATTAATGAATTGGATGAATGTTTATGTATTGTATTATGTAGTATCAATGTTTGTGAATGATGTGGTGTGCGATCGAGACATAGTATCTTCAGGAAAGGAGATACTCGTGTTCAAATTATTAGGATGTGCATTGTTTGGGGATTCTAAGGAGGTATCCTGACTCTACTGGTACATTGGATTCACATGGATGAAGATTATCAGTTAGTGAAGAGTCGAAGGAGGTTTATATGGTCCTGTCCGAGGTTTCAAATATGAGCCCGATCGGAATAGGATATATGGATTAACCCTGTGTATATGGGATCTGAGGTTTGAAATATGAGGCCGATCAGAATAGACTGTTCCGTGGTTTGAAATATTAGCCCGATCGAAACTGTTGGGTGGTACATGACAGGTGCACACCTCTGAGTCTAACTCAATGCACGAGTGTTTGGAAGTAGAGAGTCTAGTGTCTTTGTTTGTGAGTCAGTATATGTATTATGTGAGATGAATTATGAAAGCTTGATTTTTTTGTTGTTTGATTGAGATATAAATTTAATTTATAAAAACATATTTTTTTAAACTCTCTAGCTTATCCTTATTCCATTATTTCTGTGTGGTGTTTGTTTTATTTTTAAATATGCAATGATCGTGTATTACACAGGAGTATAGGATTTGACAGGTGGTGTGAGTCCTAAGTGAATTGTTAGAGAAACTTTATTTTATTTTATTTTATTTGTAATTACGAAGATGTTTTTATTAAATCTTATTTGGAGAAGTATATTTTGAAATACATGATGAATATATGGATTTTTATATTCAAGTTTATTATATAATTTTTTTATGCAATAAAGTTTCTATTATATGAAAAATATGGGATGTTACATTTGGTATCAGAGTCGTTCGTCCTTAGAATGACCTAAGGGTAGTGGGTTTGTTGTGTTTCTTCTGCGTGTGATCTTTTAAAAATTTAGTTTTAAGAAATAGGCAAAATTTTTCTAGTTGGATGTTTGAGCATGATCTTTGAAATTTTGATTTGTATTTGAGTTGAGTTGATTGTGATGAATGTGAATGAAATTATTAAGAAAGAAAATAATCTTGATGAAGTAGTGAAGGTGCACACTCATGACTAAATTAAGATATATTTCTATCTTGATATTTCGTGTTTAGAGTATTTATAAAAGTTATGTTTTGATTGATTAATTATATTTTTATTTGATCTTAGATATAAGTTGTAGTGAAATGTACAGTGTTTCTTTATGTTAGGTATTTAATGTAATTGATAGACACAACTTCACAACTTTTAGGATATTTTTTTTCAATTGTTTTTTTTATTGTTATATTATAGGATTTATAGTGTGATATGCCTTGTTTAGTGGTATTATTGGAGAAAAATCATTATAGAAACCGATCTTTATTTCTTTTCTAGTATGTCAATTTTCGAGGACAAAAATTTTTGGTGTTGGGGAGAATGTAATACCCTAGAAGAAAGCTATAGAATAAAAACTAACCTAGAATTTAGTTTCAGAGATAAATAGGATAATACCTATTTTTTTTTTTTAACAGAAGAGTTGTTTAAGTAAATAAAAGATAGTTATTTACTTTTTATTTTTATAACAACCACCAACTCTCTCTCAGAAGATATTCTATCTTCCTAAAAAGATATTATGTTTATAAAAACTACCAAATCTCTCTCTTTCTTTAAGAAGATATATAGTTTCATTTTTATGAAAACCACTATCTCTCAAACAATTTCTCTTTAAAGTTTCCTAGCTTCTCTCTAGATTTGTGATCTCATAGTTTATCAGATTAAACAATTTCTCTTTAAAGTTTCCTAGCTTCTCTCTAGATTTGTGATCTCATAGTTTATCAGATTGACAATCAGAGGACATCCCTAGATTCCTAACATTGAGTAGATCAAGAGTGTAGGTTGCTTGTGACTTAAGGGTTTTTTAATATCTCTACTTTATAGAGGTAAGAGAAGCTAGTTTGAATATTTTTCATAAATACTGTAATTATTTGTTTATTAATGAGGATGAATGTTTATCTATATTATGTAGTATCAATGTTTGTGAATGATGTGTGGTTTAGGAAAGGAGATACTCGTGTTCAAATTGTTAAGATATGCATTGTTTGGAGATTCTAAGGAGTTATCCTGACTCTACTGGTACATTGGATTCACATAGATGAAGATTAACAGTTAGTGAAGAGTCGAAGGAGGTTCATATGGTTCTGTCTGAGATTTGAAATATGAGCCCGATCGGAATAGACTGTTCCGAGGTTTGAAATATGAGCCCGATCGGAACAATTGGGTGGTATATGACAGGTGCACACCTTGAGTCTAACTCAATGCACGAGTGTCTTTCGGAAGTAGAGAGTCTAGTGTCTTTATTTGTGAGTCAGTATATGAATGATGTGAGATGAATTATGAAAGCTTGATTTTTTTGTTGTTTGATTAAGATATAAATTTAATTTATGAAAATCTATTTTTTTTTAAACTCTCTAGCTTGCCTTTATTTTTGTGTGGTGGTTGTTTTATTTTTAAATTTACAATGATAGTGTATTACACAGGAGCAGAAGATTTGACAGGTAACAAGTGATGTAAGTCCCAAATGAATTGTTAGATAAGCTTTATTTTATTTTATTTGTAATTTTACGAATATGTGTTTATTATATAATTTCTTTATATAATAAATAAAGTTTCTATTATATGAAAAATATGAAATGTTATATTACATGCATATTTAATATATTTATTTGTAATAAATAAATATTAATATGCAATAAAGCTTCATAAAACACAATCGTACACATATTAAACTATCACTTTTATAATTACTTATCCTATTTAGAAACAAGTTTTTGAGCAAATTGCAGGAACAAATCCTATTTAAATATTTCAACCACATAAATCTCCAAAATTTATCAAAAATAGCATTTTATGTGCTCATATCATACCTCAGAGTAAATGGTTATGTCTTTTAAAAGTATTTTAATACCTTTACATCACATTAAATGTTATTTATGTCATCTTAAGTTCTATGGGTTGGCTAAACAAATACCTACATTTATTGTTTCCATAAAACTATCTAGTTAAACTTTCATCATATACACTGTTGAATTTCATGTTGGAGATGTTCCCTAATTATATGATATGTGTGCAATATTTTGAATATATTGATAGTAAATATGATAACTTGTAGGTTTCTGTAGTTTTTTTTTTTTTTTTTTTCTTAACTTTTCATGATAGCTTGTAAGTTGCTATACATGCATTGATGCATTTTGTGAGTGCTTTGTACATTGTTTGCTTTTATATATGAAATTTTTTCAATATTTGTAATGTTTGTATAAAAAGTGTATAGATGAATTATATATTATTATATGTTTTTTAGTTGTGTGCTTAAATGGATAATTCACATACAAATTATGACTATAATCGACTTTTTATATCTATTATTATTAGAAAGGATATATTTGTATCACAAGTCTTCATGTTTCTGTAATTTCATAGAAAATTATTGTTATGTTTATTTAGAATTTAAACATAGTGAAAAATTAATAAAAAAAATTGATACTATTTTTAACCTAATCCCTAAAAAAATTGACATATTGTGAGAAAATAAATCTAATATGGTGTTCTCGATTATTCCTTGCACAGGAAAACCAACTTCATATTAGGTCGTTGTGAATCTCATATATGTCACGGTACTGTCAACATCAGATGTAGCTCTTGAACTGAGTTTTTCATTTTATAGATGCTCCAAAGACATGATTAATTCTGCTCTTGCCTTTCTTCAACTTACTAAACACAAGCTACTATTATATGCTCCTATTTAACCTGCAAAATCACAAATCGACATGTTTAAGTAATGTAATATGATACTATGGTTAACAGTACAAATATAACTCAGACAAAGTTAGACATAATTTTTGCACAATGTAGTAATTAGCAGTAATTCAGATGCTCAACTGCTAAATTCAAAGATAGTTAGTGTGTGTAATGTTTCCATTCCAAAACCAGGTGCAAAGAATTAAGACAAATATACCATCAACAAATAAAGCAACAATAATCACAAAGTTAGTAGCAGTGATAAAATCAAAGAAAAGTTAGGCATAATATCTGCTAAAAAACTGCATAGTTGCATAAACACAAACATATTAAGCTTCAGATAGCTTAAATGATTGACAAACCAATCAAAATAATTAAAAGTGACTATTTGAGATTTCCTAATTATTCAAGTCCAGGTTTTAAGTTGAATAAAGGTGAATATCTCTCCAATATCAAATATGTACCAATGTTTCAACCTGAAGTCCGTAGAGATGACATTGTTAGAGTTAATCACCTTGTCCGAGGTATTGACCGCTTTGGAGCTTGGTTGTTTCGTCACGGTTTTGTCCTTAAAAGACGCCTCGGAGGGTTAAAGAAGGAAAGTGTATATAAACTGACCTTGGCCTCGACTCCTAAGTAATGTGGGACTATTTGGTGTACCGGAACAAGCCCCCCGAGTCGAGGGCTAAGGCAAGAGATTCTCACAGACGACATCAATGTTCTGACCTCAAGTCCGTTGAGATAGCATCGCTAGGGTCAATCACCGTGTTCGAGGTATTTTCCATAGACGGCGTCACTTACTCGTATACTCTTAAACACCTTTTTGCACTCTTACTGCCTTGAGCAACAAAGGGTCTTCTGCAGGTGGACCCCTATTTGGTTCAACGTCTTCAACTCGGTTGTCGTCAATAACCCCATTCGGTTCAGCGTTGGTTGTGTGGCTACCGACAACACCTCGGGAGACGACTTCTACTAGGGTCGGGTAAGAACATTTGGTGCCCACCGTGGGGCGAGGTAAAACTTTTCGTGTCCCATAAGACAACATTATTATTCTAAAGAATCATCCTAATCCCTCCATTTTCATTTTACATTCTCAAATTATATTATTTTATTAATTTTATAAGGGATATAAAGCATAATAAATATTAACAGGCACTGAAATTTGTAGAATGGTGTATTATTAACATTTCGTCATAAGTATTTACCAATATTATATTACCATTCTTGGTAATCAATTGATCATGAATTATTTATAAGGTGAAGTTGCATATAATTCTATTATAATTTTGTAAAGAAAAGATGCTTAAGTTGTATGTTAATTTTATATTTACACTAACTATACTTAATGATGAGATTTGTAAGTAGATTTTTTTTTCAAGTAAAAAATCACCAATCTAGTTCTATAATAATGAACTTAATATTATTTTAATTTCGTAATTAAATTTGTATTTATAGCCATTTCAATTATGCTTTTGCAAAAATCATATGATAAATAAAATAGGAATATTTACCAAAATTTGGATATGAAAGGTTTAAAATATTCACAATATTAGTTATTTGAATTAACATTACGATGTGAGTAAGTAATACTATTTACTATTTGGATGATTAAAAATAGGATTAGAACGTATTGGTCGTATTACTTAATATGACTTTTATTCAAATAAACTAGCATCAAATTATAATATATTTTGTAATGTGTCAATGAATTTCAACAATTATATTTTCAACAAAGGTGTTAACCCTTGCAAGCATTATTAATGGTTATTTTGGTTCAACCATTAATTGATTAATTAAATAATTTGTTGCATGTATACTCACCAATTATTGTAGATATACATTGTTTATGTGTGATTAATTATTTATGGGTGTAAGTGTAAAATTTGTTCATCACCTATGTATTCTCATAAAATGGTATTGCTCCTTATGGTATAATTGGTATTTCATGTTGTTTCATGACTATGTGTAGACAATTTTCAAAACATATAAAATTTTAGCAAGTATTTTTCTAATAGATAATTCCACCAACGCATATGCTAATGTCTATGTTTGATTCACGACCCAGCAAGTTTGAATATTTGTTCCACAACATCATTTTGATTAACATTTCACATAATATTTACTGATATTATATTATAATTGGTGATCAATTGATCATGGGTTCAAACCAAGGAGAACCTCTCTACATTAAGGTACGACTACGTACAATAACCCTCCCTTGTAACTTTGCACGTAAAGGGCCTCAAATTGCATGTTGATTATATATTTAAGCACTAACCATGCATTTTCATGTTATTTAGATGAAAATAAATTGAAAAAATATATTTTTGTCTTAATTATATATTTTGTAAATAAATTTCTATCATAGGAAAAAAATCATCAATCTAATTCTTTAATCATAAGCTTAATATTATTTCAGCTTAATCATAAAACTTTTATTTGTAAACCTTTTTCTAATTATGCTTTGGAAAAAATAAGTTTGTGATGGTAAAAAGAAAAAGAAAAAAAAATATTTGCCAATAATTAGGAATGAAATGATAAAAATATTTACCATATTAATTGATTGATGATATTTTTCAAAGCATAACTTCTATATTAATTACTTGATGATATTTTTGATAGTATAACTTCTATATTAATTGCTTGATCATATTCATAACTTCTCTATATTAATTGTTTGATCATATTTTTGAGAGTGTAACTTCTATATTAATTGGTTGATGATATTTTTCAGAGCTTAATTTCTATATTGTCTGATTATATTTTTTCAGAGCATAACTTCTATATTAATTATTTGATGATATTTTTCATAACATAACTTCTATACTAGTTGTTTTATGATATTTTTCATAGCATAATTCCTATATTAATTGTTTGATGATATTTTTCATAGCATAATTCCTATATTAATTGTTTTATGATATTTTTGGGAGCATAACTTTTACATTAATTGTTTGTTGATATTTTTCAGTGCATAATTTCTATATTAGTTGAGTGATGATATTTTTCAAAGCATAACTTCTATATTAGTTGTTGTTGCTTGATGATATTTTTCAAAGCATAATTCTTATATTAATTGTTTGATGATATTTTTCAGAGTATAACTTCTATATTAATTGCTTGATAATGTTTTTCACAACATAACTTCTAATTTTTCATGGGAAAAATAGTGAAAATATTTGACAATGGTATTATCAAGTATTGTTGAAACCATGTGATGTGTCATATTATTTGATCATCAAAATTATTAAAATCATAATTATTTTTGTAAAGTAGCACTTTGAAAATAAGTTTAAGCTACAACCAATTCAAAATCTTTGAAAACATACAATTCAAAAAAAAAAAGTCAATATCATTCTATTAGCGATCTTGATCCAATTTGCTGAATCCAAATTAGGAACGCATGAAAACAAGAACTATTCACATGATTTGATGTTTCACATCTTCAAATTCATATGGTAAAATTTAGTTGCAATAGTCTGTCATGTCTCCAGTTCAATAGGGTAGAATTTGATTGCAATTCCTCTGATTTTTTTATATATTTAATTGCACAAATGAGATCCATATTTGACATCCCTTTGATTTTGATATATTAAATTTTTCTAATTGGTATTGTTCAAGCTATAACAAATGTCAAGGTGATCATAACACTCAAAACAACACTCATGTGACTATCATCGAACAAGCGATGTCATCCTGTATATTATTCAAATCTTTCACACATAGAGGAATTAATATTGTTACTGGATATAAAATGTGGTAGTGTAAAAGTGCATGTCTAGGAAAGTTCTGGCAAGGAAAGACTTGGTATTTAAGCGTGTCCATTGGTGACCCACCTCTCTTTCTCGGGAACTTACATGTTGTACTAGTTCACGATCTATAGTCATTTGTTACATCATTAAACAATATACATTAGACTAAGCAAACACTTAAGTCAAAAGCTTGGGGAACCGAACAAACTTTCGAGTTCACATAACCGAGTATGATATACATTAGCTAAGCAAACCCTTAAGTCAAAAGCTTGGGAACCGAACAAAAGTTTGAATTCACATAATCAAGTATGATATACATTAGACTAAGCAAACGCTTAAGTCAAAAGCTCGAAAATCGAACAAACATTCGAGTTCACATAACTGAGTATGATATACATTAGACTAAGCAAACGCTTAAGTCAAAGCTCGGGGAACCGAACAAATGTTCGAGTTCACATAACCGAGTATGATATACATTAAACTAAGCAAACGCTTAAGTCAAAAGCTCGGAGAACCGAACAAACATTCGAGCTCACATAACCGAGTATGATATACATTAGACTAAGCAAACGCTTAAGTCAAAGCTCGGAAACCGAACAAACGTTCGAGTTCACATAACCGAGTATGATGTACATTAGATTAAGCAAAAGCTTAAGTCAAAGCTCTGGGATAAACGTTCGAGTTCACATAACCGAGTATGATATACATTAGACCAAACAAACGCTTAAGTCAAAAGCCCGGGAACTGAACAAACATTCGAGCTCACATAACCGAGTATGATATACATTAGACTAAACAAACGCTTAAGTCAAAGCTCGGGAACTGAACAAACGTTCGAGTTCACATAAACAAGTATGATGTACATTAGATTAAGCAAACACTTAAGTTAAACTCGAAAGTCGGGCAAACGCCTCGCCAACCGTAACCGAGTACCAATGTCAACTAAGCAAACGCTTAACTCGGGAGACGAACAGACGCTCGTCCACTCCAAACCGAGTATAAAGATTAAGCAAATTCTTAACTCGAGAGATGACAAACGTTCGTCCACTCAAAATCGAGTATAAAGATTAAGCAAAAGACTTAACTTGGAAGACAAACAAATGTTCGCCCCATTCTCAAACCCAAGTCTTGAATCCATGTTCTGCAAAGACTTGAAAACTCCAAAAGGCGTACAAGATGGAAAGTCTTGAAAGCTCCAAAAAAAATGCCTTATCCAAATGGAATGGCAAACCGAGAGGAGACCAACTCGCTCAACTACATCCCAACGGGAGGTCGAAGACATCTCGGTCATCCTTACGGTCCACCTGTTAGAATCACGAACTCGGGGGCTTATGTACCTACCCGGTAATAAGGTATATTCAACCGAATCCATTACGGCTCAACTCGCTATTAATTACCAGTTAATAATATTTATTCTGATTGATTATGATTTACTCTGATTAATTCTAATTGACCTCAATCAGCTACATAATAGTAATTCTTGATTCTAAACATACAAAATCATTATGAGTAAATATACTGCTTTAAATGACATGTCCTCTAAATATGACTTAGGTCTAGAGGGAGTATCATCTATCTTACTATTCTCTTACTCATATACTCTTAAACACCTTTTTGCACTCTTAGTGACTTGAGTGTTGAAGAGTCTTCTACAAGTGGATCTCTATTTGGTTCAATGTCTTCAACTCGATTGTCGTCAATATCTCCATTTGATTCAGTGTTGGCTGCGTGGCTACCAACAATACCTCGAAAGACGCCTTTTAATCAGGTCGAGTAAGAACATAAAATTTTGAAACACAACATTCTTTCTTCTAGTCCAAATAATCCATATACATTATATCTACACATTTCTCTAAATAGAATTTCATTTTGTAAAAATGAATAGAAAATGTAACAAATACTTGCTTCTAACAAAAAATTATTACATGTTCTTTTTTTTTCAAAATAAAAAAAAATCATATAACTATATTATGGAGGAATGTTTTGACAAAAAAAAATGTATTGTTTTTTTTTAAATATAAATTTTTATAATGCATAACAGTGGACTCCAGATATTATAATTTTTAACCAGATTGATCTAGTTTAATTATTTTTTAAAATTCAAACAAAAGTAATTAATTAGTTTGTATTTGAACTTCACCTTAACTTAATTCATACGAATTCATGAAAACTTCTAATAGATTTAATTCATAAAATAGTTCATTTATTTTGTTTATTTGTTTCCTCTAAATGTGTTTGAAAAAGATTTTTTATTTATATATTTTATTTAAGTTCCATTTATACAAAATATATGTAAAAAAACTATATGAAATGCTTTTATGTTAGTAAGTAGGTGTGACCACCTAGTTAAATAATATATATGAGAGAGCTTAAGTGAGTTATTGTCATTAAATGAATTTAGTTAAAATGGATAGTTGAACTTCACTCTCTTAATGGTGAAAAAAGAATTTTGCAATTAGACCCAAACATTATTGGTTAACTTAAACATGTGTCTTGTTTGTTTGCTTATTTTACTAATTGTATAGATTAGTTGTTAAAGGTGATTTCAATTATTTCACTTGGAGTTTGAATTCAAATAAACAAAAATATTAACATAATTGAAAGGATTTAATCGAAAGATGAACAATAGGTAACCTTATCTTTAACTTCTTTAACTGGTAACTATATTTTTATTTTCAACCCAATCTCACTCAAGTATTTAGGGAGTCGACTAATTAAAACTCATCTTAATACCCTTAAACAACATCATGACAGCAGGATATAAAATGATGTTTGATAAACAGATTTTTTTATTAATCAATGTAAATATATTACTTTTTATTTATAATATAAACATGTTATTTTTATTTTTATTTGAATAAATATGTTATTTATTAATATATGTAAATATGTTATTTTTATATTGTATTAATTTGTAAATATATCACTTTTATTTTTGTTAATATTTTGATAGGTTAATGTGACCCTATTCACAACGTTGTCATAATTAATTTAATAATACAACTGATCATGACATTATGATAAGTAAGTTTAATTAAAAAATAAAACAAATACAAAAAAAGTACAAAGATAAACTAAAGTTATAAAACACTTGTATTTTATTATTCAAAAGAGTTATTTAGAACCTATTCTTAGTTCATAAGTTTCAGTTTTTGGAATTGAATTAGTAGCATTCATCTTATTTGTCCTCTTCAATTGACCTTGTTGTCCTTCCTTTTGTTCATCACATTAATGGGTGCTGGACCAGTTATTAATAGAGTGAACATTGGGTTGAATCTTTGAGGAGATTGCTTTGTAGTTTCCATGTTCACAATTTAGGTTTTCTAGAAATTTAAAAGATAAAGTCAATTTTAAACTAATTAAATAAAAAAAGCATGAATATATCTTTGAAACTATAAATTAAGTGTATATACAACTTTATTTTTTATATGATGTTTGACCTGGTCCCTTGTAAAACAGAATACTTTTTACTTGATTTTTAACAGAAGTTTGAAACTTCTTTTTCATTCAGTGGCTGTTTTTATCTTTTCTCGATCAATTTATATATCCTGTTAAACTTTTATGTTATCATAAAAATGTCTGTATAACATGCTACCTCTGTTTATATATATAAACCTAAATTCACATAAATTGAAAATATGAAATCTTACTATTTTTTTAATATTTTTTAAAATGCCTTTGTCGTAAAACAAAAAATATATATTGTGATAATATAATAAAAAATGAGACATTTATTAAATTTAAAATATAAAAAAATATCATGAAGTTAAAATAAAAATAGCTCAAAATTTACTTATGTTTGTTAACCAAGAAGGTGTATATTTTATAAATAAAATGAGAGGTAGTATTTAACAATCCAATTAATTTTACTTTGCAAATAAATCCTTGACAAAGCTATTTTAGCCTAACAAATATTAAACATGTTTTTCATCTTCAAATTTTAATTAAAAAGGATAAATCTTACTGAAAAAGGGTCGTAAGATTTTTAACATAATTAATATTTGAAAAAATTAATAAACATTTTGTCTTAATAACATCGTTATAAAAAGGCAAAGCGTTCCTTTACATCTGTGTTGTGTTCATTGGTGTAACATATTTTACTTACTAAAGAAATAGAATAATGATATTGTATACACTTTCGTCACAATGAAAAGGTTAATCATGTTGAGTTCTAATTTGTTTGTAAGTGATTAGAGGATATGATTAGAGACTAAGGAACCAAAAATTTGGAACGAAACTTCTTGGACATTGTTGATTAAGAATAGTACTAGAGTCTAGAATCGAATAAGCATAGTTAAATACTAAGAAGGTTGAGGATAAAACAAAATGGTGAAGACCAAGAAGAAGACTGAATAGTATTGTTTTTGCGCGTTGAAAATGAAAGTGAAAAAGGAAAATTGAGTGAAGGTGATGGAAGATTGGTTGATGTGACTCACCATCACTAACTTTTATTTAATTTTAGTCATTTGTTGGGAAATAGAGAAGTTCTTTGTGGGAAAGTTCCAAAAATCATTTTTCAAATTTATCTTATAATTTGCTTTGAAATATTTTATAAAATATTAAGGAAAAAAAGCCATTCATTAAGCTTTTGTTTTAATCACGAATATTTTTTGGTTTGAGTGTGGATTTAAAAAAAAAAAAAAAAGAGTATCTGCATATTGTTTTTAAACATAAAAGTGATATATTATTTTAATTTCCACTTAATTTATAATCAATTTACATACATATATAATAAAATTGATAAAGTTTATTATATTTGTTTAACACTTAAAAAAAGCATTTATAAGTTAACTGAATAAAGTAATGTCAATAAATATTTCATATTGACATTTGATATTTCGGTGTTAGTTATAACCCTGTAAAAAACTTGTATAATTGTTCTTTTACGTGAAACATTTAATAAATACCATGTATTAATATGGTATATTTATAAATGTATAGCTTTAACTATTATGTATTATATATATATTTCACGTATTATATATATATATATATATATATATATATATATATATATAGCTGCTAATTGTACTTTTATACGTTAGGAAACTATTATTAGATAAAAAGTAATTACAGAAAACTTTAATACCCATATATATAACATATTTTAAAGTATATTTTATAAACTAATTTATTGATTTGTATATCTATACATATTATATATATATATATATATATATATATATATATATATATATATATATATATATAAACATATATAT
>Ga0209700_102152_pt1 | contig 40428 bp, 16 predicted proteins | sample SiratroredBW_FD_187528 | JGI IMG/M metagenome (GOLD analysis project Ga0209700, IMG submission 187528) | Root nodule microbial communities of legume samples collected from California, USA - Siratro red BW (SPAdes) (version 2) | ecosystem: Host-associated > Plants > Roots > Nodule | place: USA...
TTTTTTATTATTTTTTTTTTTTTTTTGTGTTTGGTGAATATTCATTCTAGTTTGCTTTCAATTTATTTAATGACCCTCTCCTATTTTTATTGATATCTAGAAAATTGATTGTATATTATCACAATGAACTCAACCTTATGAAAAGACAATTGAGTTTCAACCACTGGTTTTCATGAACATGATGTATAAAGAATCACGTTAGCAAATCACAAATAGTTTACAGGTGGATTTTTCTTTTCTTTGTCAAATTTTCCTTTCCACATCAACAAAGGTAAAGAAAAAATAACTGAAAAAATTATGGCAAAACCGAATAAATCTCAATGTCTTTTTTCTTTTAATTTTTAGACTTTATTGATAAAAGTAGGTACTTGTAATTTCACTCTAAAAGTAAGTAATTGTAAATTTTAAACTGGTTGAAATATCTTACTTACCATGATTTATCATCATATTTAAGATAGGTATTGTATGTTAGAAATTGGATTAGCTTCCATTATGATTTTGATCTTAAAAAGTATTTTTAAATGTTAAAAAAAAGATATATTTAAATTGTTTTTTTTTTATTTTGGTGTACTTTTTAATTTTAATTCTCAAAATGGGTAAAAAAAAAATTATTTACCAAAATGGGCAAATTTTGCCATAAAAGTGACATGTTGACAATTTCAATTAATAACATTAATTAAAATTATTTCTCTCTCTTCAATCATTTTTTAATTATTTGATACTCCGATCCTAAGTTTAACAATTAACAAAATAAATAATAATAATTAACAAAACTATAACATAAATATTAAGAGATACAAATTTATTTTAAATTAAAATAAAATAACATAATGATAATAATAATAAGAATAATTTTAATTAAATTCATATGAATTTAATTTAAATAATAATAATAAGAATAATTTCATACAAATTTAATTTAAAAAATAATTATTATTGAATTCACTTATTATTAATTATTATTATTATTATGTTATTTTATTTAAATTTAAAAATAATAATTATTATTATTAAATTCATATGAATTATTGTTACTATTATTATCATTATGTTATTTTGTTTTAACTTAAAATAAATTTGTATGTCTTAATTTTTTTATTACAGTTTTGTTAATTATTATTATTAATTTTTTTGTTAATTGTTAAAGTAACATACATAGTGCTAAATAATTAAAAAAATATTTGTTAATTATTATTATATAATGATTATTATTTTTTTATTAATTGTTAAACCTAACAATCATAAATTAAAAAATGAGTGCAGAGAGAGAAATGATTTTAATTAATGTCATTAATTGAAATCGCCAGCATGTTATTTTTATTTTGACCAGTTTGAAATTATGTCTGTCTAACTGACAGAATTTTTCCATTTTGAGAGATAATTTTTTTCTACCATTTTGAGAATTAAAATTGAAAAGTACATCAAAATGAGAAAAAAGCACATGATGATAATGATAGTTTATATTGGTATATATGAGGTTGAGACTTAGACTTGGGTACTCTTTTCAATATTTTACTCAAGATGTAATAAGTTTCAATCCCAGGAAAGCTTCAAACGTATTCTGATGGAGGAGGAGGAGAATGAGTCTTTGATTTAACAATTCTAGTTTGGTAAATATGAGCTAAATTGTAAGCTTTTATTTCGTAATTGGAAATAAAGAGTGAAAGTATTTCGATTTTTAAAATAGTAGGGTTGAGGCTTATTATCCATAAATTAACATTTGATTCAGTTTCAAATATGAATATAGTTATTATTATAATTCTGCTGAAGTTTGCTGTTTATAGGGGAAGAGAAAAGTTGTTGATTGATTGAACTATGAAAACATGTTTAGTTTTAGTTTAGAAATTCTAAATATAACTCATGTTCTTCTTAATTTTGTGTCTGTCATAAAACTAAGTTTAAACTGATAAAAAAACTATGACATTCAAAAGAATTCTCAAAAATAATAAAATAAATTTTAATTATTATTTTGAAATAAATACTAAAAATTGAAAAATAATAATTTAAAAGTTTAGAGGAACAAATTTTTTACACGAACTAAATCTAAAATTTACATAATTTATAAGATTAGAAACATATTTAAAATTTTTAGGAGGAAAACAATTCTTTTATTGGAATCAAAATCAAACTTACTAACTTTTCATGTACTAAAATCATTTTTCTATTGAATTCTCAATTATATGGTGAATTATATGAACCAAGTCTGTTTAATTTGACTTGTGTTTTCCTTAATCATGTCAATTAACATGTCTAGACAAATTTTACCTATTTAATTCCATTTTAATTCCATGTTTAACATGTGTCGGAACTTGTTTGCCAAATTTCCGTCAACGTTAAAATTTAGATAACTGTTTGTTTTGTTTACAAACAATTATACTGAACTTTGTTATTAAATTGTTTTTTAATAAAAGCATACAAAATATATATTACTCTACTCTAAAGTTAAATATAACTAAAAAAAGTTAAATCTAACTAAAATTTAGTTTTGTGAAATTAAATAATTTTATTTTAAATCAATTTGTCAACGCTCATCGGAGACTGCTCTTGCAAACAAAAAATCTCACAACTTACAGATTAAATTAATTAAAATTATCTCTTACAAATAAAAGATTGTTTGGTAGCCGTAATTTAAGAAATTATGTATAAGAAATCTCCTGACAGTATGGAGCTGTCTGTGTTCTTGTTCTTCTTTTCCTTCTGTCTATATTATTATTAATGAATCAATGCAAGTTGTTTATGTTTGTTATAATTACTGTTTTCTTTAGCTCCCAAAGAATTTAGTTAATCTTGATCTGTTTTTTTTATAATAATTTGACTTTTACTCTTCCATTGTTTAGCTCCCAATTCACTACATGTTACAGGTGATATTAATCGTGAAAATTGATAATAAACATTCTTGTTGTAGATTGGTATTTAGGAAACAAAACAAGACAAACAAATATTAATTTTTTTCTCATTTCCTGGTCGGATTGTTTTATTGTAACATAAGAGGGACCAAAATGATGCTATTATTAGTTTCCGGATTTGAATGAGAAGATGGATTGCGAGTTTTTATCATGGGCATGTATCTATACTCATTCAGTGCCATTTTCTGCTATAAGATTCTGACAAGTTTCTAGCTTTGGTTGTAAAGATACTAAATTATAACTGCAAAGACAAATATGCAACCAGGGGTGACAATTTGGGTTTGTGACATGATGTTGTATTCATTATTAGGTCAATCATGTTATGTTCTCTACATCTAATAATTATAACAAAGCAGGATACTTTTCCATGAATTCGTTAGCTGTCCAAGTTGAAAGTATATTAGTTCAATATATTTTCCTTTGTTTGCAAAGTAGTTATTAAATTTTAAGCCTACTTTCCATTGCTTATCTTGAAGTCTTCATGCATAGATTATCATCAATATAACTTTCTGACTAGGTTGTGGATGTTATGTGCAGAAGCTACACCAAAAGCAATCATGCGGACCATGTATGTCAAGGGTTTGACTCTGTTTCATTTGAAGAGTCATCTTCAGGTCTCTTTAATTCTCTTAATCATACTCTGCCTAATTTAAGCTGTGAGCCAAAAGTGAAACCTCTCTTTCCGAATTGCAGAAATACAGGCTTGGTGACATTTAAATTCTTATAGTTTTAAACTGTTGAATATATAAATGCTTATGTTAAAAATCAGTTAGTAATGTAAACAGTTGTATGTTATGTGAAAAGATATCATTGTTCTGTTCTGTCATAATTGGTGTTTGTCTCTCTCTTATATAGGTCAGTGCATTCGAGAGCTTCTTATTCTTCGCCTTTTCTGATGGTTCTTATCTGGGTGCCATTTCATGGCCAACCTCTTATTTGCCCTCTTCAGTTCTTCATCCGTGGCATTGCGGTTCACCTAGAGGAGGATCTAGTAATATTTTCCTGCACTTATCTTGGTCCAAAATTAAGACGAATTGTGAGCGAAAGAAGTTTACTTTTTGTTATGCATGGAGAAAAGATCTGTGTTTTCTTGTGTTGGGAAAGAAAAAGAGAGGGTTGGTTTTGACTTTGTCCACCTGACTGCAAAAGGGATTGTGTGGATGAGTACAATAACACAGAATCTATTAGTGTTAGCTGTGTAGGGAGGAGAATGCACAAGCAAAAAAAGTTGCAGAAATCACGTTCAATTTTTAGAGATAATTGATAGAGAAAATGTGAGTTTAAAGATCCCAATGGTGAGAAAGAAATGAATGAGTAGCTATAGAGAAAACAAGAGGAAATTGAGGAGACGAAGCAGCAGGGTTTGTCTGCATAGAAGAAGATTAAGAAGCAGAAAGAAAGAGAAACCAACATTTCGCACATAAATACATGTTGAATTATTTCCAAACGAGAGTCAAGTGAATCAACTAGTTAACCTAGAGACAAGTTGAGTCTCATGAAGTAACTAAATATAGCAGTGTCTTACATTGATCTTATGAAAACATGTAGTTAGCTAACTATGTAACACATAGCAGTCAAGACATAGAGGGCTTTGGTCTCCGATTGGCAGATCCCTTAAGAATGCAAAAAAGTCGCAGCTTTCGACTGAGGGACTCCCACTTCTCAAATCTGTCAGACTTGTGCTTCTTTGTGGATCTTTCAGCTTTCTTCTTCTTCTTTTTCTGGCCCTTTTCCTCTTCTTTAGGGTCTGCAGATATTTCTCTCAGACTTCCAAGGGGTGTTGCAAATGCCTTCAAGAGTATTTCAATATTATTAGACACATGAACCACATAAAAACCATGCCAACGTATTAATTACCCGAAAATAAAATAGTCTACTACATACTTTTTCATAAAGTGAAAATGCAAATTGATATTCTCTTACAAGCATACAAGTTACTATCACACAAGTTTCTCACATCACTTCCAAATAATTTATATCCTCAACTAATAATTAGATAAAATATTATGTGCCTTTGCATGCATGTATCTGTATTGGAGACAGACCTCAGAAACATTATCATCATCCCTGTAATCTGGATAAGATTCTTCATCGCTGAATACTAAAGAAGAACATCTGCCCCAGCTTTCTCGAGTTGAGCTAGTGTATGAGTAATAATCTTCAGTCAGGTCATTTGGCTCATCCTGTTGAATCATTAAAAGTCCATTTCAGGACAAAATAAAAAATGAGTCAAAATCTACAAAGGCATTTTAAGATCACTAATGCAATGGATAGAAAATTATTATAACCAAAAAAAAGTAACCAAATCCTCTCTAGATGGAAATAGTGCGATCTAGATGTGAAAAAGCCCTGAACAATTTCTTAATTTCAGAGAGGGCCCTTGATAAAATCACCTTCATATCTGCAGGCTCATCATTGCCAGGTTCATAATTTCCACGCATTAGTTCCTCTCTGATCATGGATTCCTGCATTAAAAGCAATTAATGAATTAACAGCACAAAGATTTTTAACCAAAATTCCAGAGACAAATGGAAGGAACTATCCTACAGGAGCAGCTACTGGAGCAACTTTTCGAGAAAGTTCTCTAATTGAAGCTGTGTTTGAATTTGAATTGCTTGGAGGAGCGGAAGATGAACTTGCAGCATCAATAGTTGCAGACTTTAGACCAGAGAGTATCCCATATAATATGCTCTGGAAAGCAAGGGAAAATTAATCTTTTGTCATTCAAATCAAACACATAACAAAACTGAATTGAGCGCCATATATGTATACACAATAACGTTTCCTACTAATAATTTCAAAAGATGACTTGGAAGTTGACATCTCAAATTTTACAGGTTTCAGGCACTTGAGACTAGATGAGCCTATATCTCCTTTCTTTTCTTTTTCCCTTTTGATGACAAGTTACTGTCACTGAATTTTGCTTATGTATCATTGTTCGAGTCCACAAACTACATTCTTGACACAAAGTATAAATTCATGTACATTTCCTTTAGACTCAGTTTCTCTCAAGTGCTACTTACCTCATTCACAGCAGAACCGATCTTCAAATCCCCTAGATCAAAATACCTGTCAAGCTTGCGAGCTCTGGGAATGTGAGGAGGGCGGAGGACATTGTAGAAGAAAAGGGATACTGAATCATAAAAGAACTGTGGTCTAGAGGAGTTGTGATCACCATCAAATTTTATGATATTTTTGTCTCCCTACAAATTTAGAGACCAAGTTATATATGTTGTTCATGGCAAACAGTACAAAATAGCATATTTCTTTGAAAAGCATTAGCCTGATGGCTTGAAGGAATACCGCATATAATTCATGGATGAGATCAGAATGATGAGGCTGAATGAATTGGTCATCATTACCATGTGCAAATAAAACAGGAATGAATGTCTTCGGTGCAACCTGGAAGCTTTTAAAGCATTAAGATAGTCATGAAAGGAAGTGACTAAACTATTCGTTTAGCCAAAAAATTATTGCTATTATACTATAATTATGTGTGAAATAGATTGTGTTCAACATAATTTATTGAAGAATAAAAAATGTTGTGAATCTCCCTAATAATTGAGTGAATCTAAAGATGTAAGATTTCAAGGTGAAAATAGGATTGGGATCCTATCCTGTTTCTTGTTAACAGAAGATGCTCTGTTTAATAAATCCTAACCATTTATTAAGGTTGAAAAAAAGCCAAATAACCCACTAAATCAGGGATGCATGTTCCCCATTCTTCTTCCATAGTTTTAGTTGATTTTATTTCAATGGTACTAAGTACTAAAGCGCAATAAATGGTTAAAATTTATTAAAACATATCTCTCTTGTTAACAATAAATAGAAGAGGAGGATCCCAATCTGGTAAAAATACATGATAAATTAAGTTTACATGAATAATTCTACAATTTCAAAAGTGGACCAGGTCAAGAAAAATTTGCAGAATGAATCCATACCTGCAAACAGTTCAGGTTCATAATATCAAACTTTGCCTTCTTCTCAATAACCCGCCGCATGTATTGTACAGCCATTTTAACCTAATTGTGGAACAAATCAACAAAATCTTAGAATTAATTGCCTTGGGTGCAGGAAATTGCATTGCTAGGAAGAATCAAGAAAGAAAGGAAAGGGTTTCTAAAAATGAAAAGGAGAAATCTGTCCTCCAAGGTTTCCCCTTCACAAAGAGCTAATGCTCAATTTATAAAGAACTAAACATCTTAATCTCCCTTTCCCCTTACATCCTCCTATTAATTATTTGATTAACTAACCAATAACTAACTGATCAATATCCTAACTGTCATAACTAACTCCCCCTTTCTTCTAGTAAAAAATACCACACCTGCTTAAAATCAACCTTGTGCTCAAGGTTGAAATTGGTAAAGGTATTGTTCATTTGTGAATTGAGCACTGGCTCTGTGCGAAAGGGAAGCCCTTGGGAGGGAGATTTTTCTCCTATTCATTGTTATGATGATCCTATTCAATAATTTTTTTCTTTCCTTTCTTATTTCAATTCTTTGTTCCTGACAAACATATATGATAAATTGTTCTTAAAATAAAAGAAATATTACAACTATAGCCTCCTATTTCTTCCCCAGAAACACAACTAAACAGCATTTGAGATGATTTATAGCAATGCAATAGTCAAATCTTTTTACAACCAGAAAAAAACCATATTGATGATGCACACCACATGTGGCAGATACCATGAACTACTACAATCTATAGGTTCATATCATATCGCTCCAAGAAGTAACAAGTTAACCAAATGAAGATCCTCTTTTTCTATTTTAATTCCAAATTTACTATTATCACAAAGGAAAAGGTAGAATCTGAAGTACTACATATGCACACACACAGAGAGGGAAGGAAGTAGAGAGAACGTGTACAGTGAACTTTGGAAGTCGAATTTTATAGACATCAGCAAGCTCCATCATCAGACCATAAAGGTTTGAAAAGGCACTATCCAACACCATCCCAGCAATAGAAGGGTCTTCAGCTCCATAAAGAAGGCTACACAAAGCATAGTGAGAAATAAATTACAATAAAGATTCCCATATATGAGGCTTATAATTACACAAACTGTTAAAACCCAGCATTGAATTCTTGAGTTTAGACTTTCTTGAAAAGCCTTCTTTTGGTTTACGTACAACATGTAATATAAGTACATAGAAAGAAATAACTATTGCATAAAAAATCAAAGAAGCTTATTGGAAGAAGTAACACCTAGTAACAGCACCCATTGATCGTCCCCAAAGACCGATACGAGATACTTGTTTGTTGCTTCTTAAATATTGCACCACCATCTTGAGATCATCTTTCTGTCACAGAAAATATTAAACTTGAGAAAACATTGCAGTAAAATTACACAGATAAGCATGCAACTGATGCAAGTGTATACATGTATTGCATTGTTGATTTCATCAAAGATAAAATTTAAAGATACTCAAGAGGAAACTTAATCAGATTGATAAACATATAATTTTGGAAACTAATTAAAGAAATAAATATATAGGTAACTTACTTCATGCCAACCAAGGCTAACATGGTCTCCATCAGATAAGCCTGACCCCGAGAAGTCAAGTGTAAAAACAGTAATATTTGATGGAAGAAGAATAACAGCAGCTTCATTGGCATCAGCCCTACATCCACTGTATCATAGTACATGCAGATACATATCAAAATAGAGAAGAACTGAGTGAGCGTGTCATTCTAAAAAAAATGTTAAAAACTGGTCTTTATGATCATTGCAGTGACAACAGTATTCGTAAAAGTTGGCTTACCTATTTCCATGGCAATATATAACACAAGGAAGAGAAATATCTTCAGGCAAAGGTGAAGGTAGATAATGGCTACACTGCAAGGTATGACCTCTGAAATTCTTGAGCTGCAAGGTTTATAAGAAAAAAGGAAGATAATCTATCTAGTTTCGAAAAATTTGCAGTAAATTGTAGTCATAAAGTAACTTCTAAAATTGGACAATAGTAGTTGAATCTAAATAAACTATGTCCATACTTGCCTCCAAATCCTGCCGTTGGTATGTTCTTCCTGCAAGGGTGAATTCCTTTTCCCATAGGTACTGATTTGGATCATATTCAGCCCTATATATTTGACAAAGTAGATACACTGTAATTTAATTTACTAGAAAAAAGATAACCACAAGTAGAGCATTGGATGCAGGGGCACTCAGGTAGTTGAATCAGCTGAGTACAAGAAAAAATTTCAGAAAAATGTAACACCTGGGGGGCCGAATAATGAAATTGATGAATTGCTCAATCATCTTTCTTCAACATGTATCTCAGAGAAGCTCCACTTCATAAGATTACAACTGGGATGGAGCCTCTGAGAAGATCAAAGTCAATTCACCCTCATCTTTCGAGACAGAAAAAACCCCTGTAGTTGCTCCTCAATCTCAAATCATCCAAGCCTGAATTTGAATGACAGACATTACTCAAGGAACACCATTTCCAGCAAATGCTGTTAATGCCCTATTCCTGTAAGAATCATATACCAAAACCTTTATAAGAAAGTGTCATTTTGAATCAAAAGGGAACAGGTTACATGGGAAAAACAAATAAAATGAAAGCGTTTCCATAATCAAACGCCATAATTTGTTCACAAAAGCTGCTTCTAGGAAAAAAAAAACATGTAAAAGGCACAGAAAGCCCGAAGTTTCTACCCCAAACAAAAGCTCCTTTTGAACCCCACTTTTTTCCACCATCATTGCATCAACTTTATCCACGGGTAAAAAATGCAAATCAAGAGTAACATTATACACGTGAGTCCCACGAAACAGTCCCAAACATTGCAACAAGAATGACAAAAGCTGATGAAACAACTAATGAGCCATGAATGCAGGCAGAGGGATGAAACAAAGGAACAAAAATTCCTTGTTAGATCCCACATTCACCATGTTCATGAATATCAATCCAATGCCCCCCGGAATCTGATTTAACAACAAGCCGAAGCAAAGCCCGGGAAAATGGAAAGAGAAAAAGAAAAAGACAAGAACTTTACCAGAAAGAAGAAGAGGGTATGACCCAGAAACAGAAGCAAATGCCAATCGAAAGAGTAAGCAAAAATGGGAGGGAATGAAAGTTTTGTTGTTGTTTTTTGGTTTGTCGTTTGGATTTTACTGAGTAGGAGAAATCATCGGAGATGGGAAATGAAGGAGAAGATCAAAAACAGACAGAACATCTGAAACAACCAGCTGGAATTTCCTTAAATTTCTACTTTTTCTCTCTTTCTTATTCTGTTCGTTCATTCATTCATGCTGAGCTTGTCTGTCTCATAATTAAACATCAATTAATGAAGTCTTTACAAATTTAGCATCTTATGTTATGTTATTTGGTCTCTTCTTTCAATCAAAATACTAACCAATAAAGTTCTTACACTTTATAGCATTATTTAATTACTGTGAAGACCATATTCCATTAAAATATTAAATGCTATTAAATGACAGTTATTGTCTTCATAAAGAAATTAAATGTTATTAATTTTATGTAAAACTCAGCCCTTTGTTTCATTTTATCCCGGTTTGATGTTTTCTGGAAAAAAATTATTTCTCTCAATTTTGAAAAGAAATAATTCTCCTTTGTATATTTCTTTATAGTTTCAATAACACTTATTTTGTTTTCTCTGTTATACCATTATTCTCTAGTATCATTTTAAAATAATTTTTGTATACGTTTTTGGATTAGATGAAGAAGAAAATAAATAAAGAAAATATTGTATAACTTTTTTTTGTTAGAATCGATAAAATTTATTTATTTTTTCTACAAAATAATAAAAGAACGAAGAGAGTATATTATAGATACAACAACTACTTTTCCATAATTAAATTTACGTATTGCATTTTCTAAAATTATTTTTCAAATTAATTGTCATTCATTAATAATTATAATTTTATTTTAATTTCCAAAATAAATAATGTCGTTAATATAAATTTATTCATGATTAATCACAAATTGAACAATTTGACGATAAAATATTCTCTTTATTCTTTTTCAAATGTTGTATTTTGGAAATTTTTTATGTAACTTTTATTCAAAGTTTGAGTTTTTTTTTTTCATTTATATCCTTACCATTCATCAATCTTTTGTTTTTTATTTATTTATTTAGATGTAAAAATTGAAAATTTAACATAGAAATTCTTATGAATATTTTATTTGTAACAATCCACAAGAATAAAACCTATCCTAACAGAACTAAAAATTCACAATTACACATAGTAATTTATACTTATGTTGCCAAATATATAATTGTACTAATATAAAATTTAAAACATATTTATAAAATATCTATCTATCTATCTATATATATATATATATAAGTTTTTCAAAATAAATTACTAACAACAAGATTACTCACATCTTTCATAATCTTCTTTATGATATCATTGGCTCCATATAGTACACGATTATTACATATAGAAAACAAAAAAATATAGACACAAACAAAAAAAAAACTAATAAAGGGAAAGGGGTAATATTTTTTATTTATTTTTCAAAAGGGAGTACTATTTTTTCTACAATAGTAATATTACTCTTTTAATTATATATAAAGGTTTACAAGCCCTCGTTAAATACCCAATCAATTAATATTATTTGAGTTAAAATAAAGAGTAAACATGTAAATGCTGATAAATTAAAATTAAAATATGATTTTTTTTTTTCAAAAGATAGTGTATATCTTAGAATTTAGTCAAACCATTTCTTTCGATCATCTCAAGTTATAATTCTTAAGTTAAATTTCAATTATTTTTTAAATATCAATAGTTTAAATTTTAATTTAAATTTTTTATTCAATACCTATGACATTTAATAACTTCCTAAGAAAAATATCAAATATGGTTAATAACTTTACTTAAAGAGATATTTCTATACACTAGTTTTACCTTTAACTATCTAGAAAGGTTAATGAGAGATGTGGTTGAATCAATTATTAATACTTAGTTTACAGAATTAAAATATACAATTTAGAGATGAAGATGTTTATTCTTTATTTCATTTAAATGCCTATTCATACATTTTCTTACAATTAGTTAAACAGTTTTTTCCCACTATCTTAAACTTTAATGTGTATGTTAATATATTTCATCCTTTTGATTTTTTTTATCTATTTTTAAATTAATATTTTATTTCTTTCTATGGAAATTGTGTATGGTGTTATAATTTAAATTGTTTTTTTAAATTATAAATATAATATATTAAAATATTTTTATTTACTACAAATATTAATCATAATATAATTTACATATTGAACATAATGTTATTATACATTTTAATTATATAAAAATGAACATTTACCAATTACATAATATATAGGCTGAAATTTAAATATTTTTAAAAAGGTTAAAGTTGCACCCTTTTCTCCCTTCTAGATTGTGGCAAGAATGATTATTATTTTATTTCTCTTTACTAATCTAAATGATGATACTACCTTTGTCGTTTGATTTGTCACTTTTTGAATATTTCTTTGTCTCAAATGATTTGTTACTTTAGAAGATATAAATTATTAATTTATTTTTTCAATAACATCCTTGAAAATAATAAACGCTTGTAATTATACAATGTATAGTAATTAAAATGTGTGCCTTAAAGAAAAATAAGATGAGATGAAAAATGTACTAATTAAAAACAAAGATTTAGTGTTGTTTTATTTGATGCAGTTTCACTAAAAATAGAAGGTTTACAACAAAAACAACATGAAAAGCGAATATTCTTGATTATTGGAACTTTAGGGAAAGTGATTTGTCTGTCTGTTAATGCAGTGAAATTAAGATCCAAAGTTTGTGAGTTATCATGTGTTAGATGAAGAATAAATGTTTTCAAAAATATTATGTGAAATTTAATTTATATTAAAAAGTTTAAAACAAATTAAAATAGATAAATTTATAACAATTGAAAACATCTAATTACCTGATATTGAGATTTGATTCAATAACTAATCATGTCCTAAATTATCATTTTATAATTTTTAGCCAGCTTTGCATACACTTTTAGATTTTAGTTAGTTTTTAGCCCTTTTAACTAATTTTTATCAAAAATAGTCTATGTTTTGGGTTCGGCTCTATTTTTCTTCTAGTCATGTTTAGGTCTCTTTGTTTATTTTGAGAATAATTTAATCAATTTTAAGCTTTTGAAGAAAATACAAACTGGCAAAGCAAAACGTGGAAGAGATGGGTGAAAAGTGATGCAAAAAAAAGCATAGTTAGGTATCCAATTATGCTACTTTCAGTAGAATTATTCAGTACAATTTGTTTATGGTATCGTTTGCCTTTTGCTTTTCTCAAAGAGAGTCCTCTTGAAATTTTCATCTGTTTGAAGCATAAACCCATGTCATAATCATAGAATAGTAACTTTGGTTCCATAGTTGATTGAGATTGTTGAGGAAGCATCAGAGCAAAATTACTAATGGGAAATCCTCATGAACACATCTGACATTGAACACGGTAACTACTGTTTGGTTTTGAACTTTGATTAATAATTCCTTTAGTGGGAATCTCATCTATATGGATACAATGACTCAGCTAACAATTTGATTCAAGGAATGACACATAGGAGAGTGCATTTATAGAATTAGTTAAAAATATCTTATCAATCTTGAATTCTCGACATGCAAAAATGAAGCTATCTGATTAAAATATTCATAATGCAATACATAAATTTAAAAACGCTGTAACAAAATTAACTCCACTCCCAATGATAAAGGTTGTTGAAATGAATATTTAATATAATTGTCCCCATTTTTATGCTTGTTTTTTACTTGAAAAATATATTTTTTATTGATGAAAAAGAGAAGTTAAGCCAAATGTTCTAAGGACAGTTTTTGTTATTCAAAGCATTTCAATTGAAATACAAGACCAGCCTACAAGAGGAAATTGACACATGTTGATAAAATATCTTGCTCTTCATTCTAAATTTAAGGCGAGGCTTCTTGTCTTTTTGGTTGCTGATAATCATTAACCAATACCATTTTGGTATTTAAAAATAGATTTTCAGTCTTTATTACCAATATGGAAGAGAAGGGGAGTAAAAAGGGAGCAAAGTAACAGGTAATGCTTATATTTTTCCACAGCATATGATTTACAGAAGCAATATTCTTTTCTTTGGAAACCTGTAGTTGTGTATCAATCATCAACCACTGAGCAGCATGAGTCCACTTTAATGAGCAGATGCCCCACACCAAGCAGCATATATGAACCATTGAGATCCTGCACATTATCCTCAGCAATGTATCATCTTGAATCGCCATGTATACACTTTCAGAAGTCATCAGCTGAGTAGCCTTTACCTAGCTGAGGCATTTTAGCTTTCCTTGAATAAGTATTGATGCTTCCAACCTCTTGCTATTTGTATGTTTACTCAGCAAGGAAAATCACAAGAAGCTAGCTACTTGGCTTTACTATGCCCTGAAGCTTCCATCCACCAAATCCTGCAGTGGCAAATGCCTGTAAAATACTAAGTTAGATACACATCTTTTTTGTCACTTCAAAACTGCATATTTTTATCTTTTGGAAGCTAATCTAATACTGAATGAAAGTCTTCCACTGCTGCAAGATATGCAAGTAATTAAGTTTTTTTTGCCCCCTCTTTTTATGCCTGTGAAAATAAACTAAAAGGTCAAACCACACCTATCAAAGTGTTTTCTAACCCATTCTGGAGCACTTCCTGGGTGTGGGAAGGGTTAAAATAATGGTACAAACTTTTAAACTTATACTCCCTGCCACCACCCTGGCATTGAAAACTAAAGCTTTGTGGATAATCACGTACGAGGCAAATCCAAGCATACCAAGGATTTCGAGTTTAAAATTATTGACACTTTCTAACGTAGACTTCAAAATTTAGAAAGTGAGCATTGTGGTGAATGGACACAATTAGCCTGTTTCCAAAATAAAATCCTATAAATAGCTTTTCTTTTTGGGGCAAGTCTCAAGCATAAAAGCAACTAGTTTTAAGAAACAATAACTAACTATCTTGGGTTACAGTACAGTTATCTCAACACATTATGAGTCACAGTTTTATCAGATTTAGGGGAAGGAGTAATTTCCAGGGAGTGATGATGACCACAAGGAAAAGAAATTCTCCACTGTGCCTGCAGTTACTGGAAATCTAGAACTAACAGCTTTACAACAAAGCTTGATATTAAAAGGTAATTTCAAACTATTATTCGCATTGGCATATTTGTTTTTCACTTGAAACAGCTCGAACCCCACTTGAACTCAACAAACCAAGCCAAGCTTTGAGTTCATCAGGGGTTTAGGCTGCCTGAACTAAAAAACAAACATGCCATTCAGCATTCATGTCACAAACATAATTTTATTATCGATTTCCCAAACCTCTAATCAACAAGAGTCACTTAACCCCCGAAAAATTAATTATATGCTATCAAAAGAAAAATAAACATTTTCCATGAGTGAAATTATAGATATTTCCTCTACAAAATACTCAACAAATTTTATGAACTGCAAAGGACGCTTAATCAAACATGAGAAGTTATTACACTTCCAATGAACAGCAACATTGCATCCAGGTAAAATCAACTTGAAACTGTCAAGGAATAACTCTACTGAGGAAAAAGAAGAACGTCCCACTTAAAACATCCACCCGACACAATTAACCATTTTTAAGGCACAGTGAACCACCATTACACATTTTAATAACGTCATGACATTATCAACCATTTGTAAGGTATATCTAACCATTAGTGCCAGAAGTATAAATTAATAATTGTATACAATACAATCACATTCATTAACTCTTACCACTTGTGAGACAAAGTTAACTATATTAGAATTTTCAATAATTTCAAGACACTATTAACCATTTGTGTGGCATATTTAACCATTAGTACCACTAGTAAAGATTGATAATTGTATACATACGTTCATTAACTCAACCGCTTCTGAAGCAACGTTAATCACCATTAAATATTTCAATAATTTCATGACACTATAAACCACTTGTTGTGAGACATATTTACCCGTTACTGTCACAAGTATTGATCAATAATTATATACAATCACTTTCTTTTACTCTTAAATCACTTGTGAAACAAAGTTAACCATGTTTTATACGTGATTAATCATCAAGTGACAGGTAGACACTGGGAAGAGAATTCCCTAAAAGCCTAAGTAGTTAGGTGAAGATCATGAATAGTTCTAGTACATCTATAATATACACAAAATCTAATCCAAAGAAGCATAGAGTATCATTTCTTCATTTAATGGGAACCGCAACTTCAGATCCATGGAATTTGGGGTATGTCAACATCAAATATTATGGGTCCTAGTAATGACCCATTACCAATTGTTACGAAATTATGCACATTCTCTATAATCTGATTTGTGAGAAATATAATAAATGCTGAATAATAACACAATTAATAACGGAATTCAACTACATGAAAAAGGGAAACAATAAAAATAGTGTTTACAAACACTCAACACAATTACACCCAAAAAATAAATTAATATTTTCTCTTACTAAAGTAGTTCTCTCATTAAATCTCACTCTGTTTTGGAATGAAAACAAGTCGAACATGTTTTCATTTCTCTCATTTGTTTTCGCTATTTTATGCTACCCAATAGTAGAATGGTTTACCTTCTTTTTCTCAACAAAATAATGATACGTTTCACTCATTTGATAGGGTTGTGACCACATCCAACAATATCCCACTTGAAGACTAATATCAATTTTGTCTTCACATCTAGATCAACGCAACAACCTTTTTTAATTTGTTATTCTATCAGCCAGCTAAAGTGGAGCACAACTTTAGTTTGGCAATGGTTACTATCTCTGTCATCATGTCTCTTGGGTTCTTACTTCCTACGATCTTTCTCAATGTTAACACTTCATCCTCAAGCAAATATTTAACGACGAAGTGATAGCAGATACAGATGTACTTCGCTCTAAAAAAGTTGAAATTTGTTGATAGATGTGTTGCACTCTGACTATCTCAATCCAAAACACTCTTCTACTTGATGAATCTCAAATTTGTTAATATTCCTTGAAGCCATATAAACTCTTTACTGACTATTTCTTACTGCAATATACTCAGCCTTTATAATACATAAAGCAACGATCTTTTGCATCTACAATGTCCAACTAATAACTGTAGACCAACAATGAAAACTTAACAGTGGTACTTCTTCAGCGATCTACTTAACATCCAAAATCTGCATCTACGTAGCCTTGTACATGTAATTCTCCTTTACCAAAGTACATACACTTCAATGTGGTGCCTCATAGTAGATACCTCAAAATCCACTTAATTGCTTCGCAATGAGATTGACTTGGATTTGACATAAATCTGCTTAAAACACTCACTGCATGGCCAATATTTGGCCACGTACAAACAATTGTGTTTGTCAAACTTCCAATGGCTGAAGCATAAGAAATCTTAGCCATGCATGTACATAATAACTTTAATTACTTGTATAGAAAATGGTCTAACCCTAAATTTATAGCCTCATAGATATTGATACGAAACTCCAATAATTAGAAGTTAATCAGAGCACATAATAGTTTGCAAAAGACAAATCCATAAAATATTTTTGTGATCCCCAGTGAATATTTCAGTAGAATAGCTTATTTTCATAAAAGTATAAAAAAGGTAAACCATGAAAGATAACACCTAATATTTGATGGGAAACGGTAACGTCTTGAGAGGAAATATACTATATGCAGTCTTGTGCAAGGTAATGAAATCAAACCTCGTCCCAAGATTTTCCAGCAGTCTCAAGTAGTGCCGCATTGCATGTTTTTAATTCCACGGAGGCCCCAGAAAACATTGATGCTGCTTCTTCCCACCCCCTATTATGTCCCATGCACCTGTATACCACTCAATGATCGTCAAAACTTATCAATCTTAGTTTGTAAGTATCAAATCTTGTTTCTTAAAAAGAAAATTTAAACATATTATCCAAAAATAAAATAAAGGCCCCTAAGAGAATCCTTGACAACGAACATTATTGTTTAGTTATAGGTTTTATATGACATGATAGAGATAACAACCACCTACACACACAGGGTAATTACCAGCCAGATTCAACAAACAGATGAGTCATATGCATCTCAATCCTCTTTATGGAAGAAGTCCAAAAACACTACTCAAGTAGTTCAAGGAAATTAATATATGGTTATGAAAAAGGAAAATGTGAAATGTGACTCTGCTGACTTTCTGTATTCAAAATCCACGTGTGATTTCTCAAGTATAGCAAATTCAATCTACAAATATGGCAGCAAATAAACTATTGATAATAACTACAATGTTTCTGTCCATAGGTTGTGCTTGTGAAAACAATCAAAGGCATTTCTAATGTAGTTTCATTCATCAATCTCCACTTTCAAGTACCAAGACAAAAAAATTTAGAAACCACCCAAAAGGTCTGGAATTTGTAGATACTCACATGACAGTAAGTATCTCATCCTTTGAATATCTACAAATAACCTTTTGAAGGTGCTCTGCAGTTTGCCCATCCATAGCTGCTATTGAATAGAAACTAGAAACAAAATGAACCTCAGCCTCCACCAGCTCCTGCACTTGCTCTTGCATTATCTTAAGTGTCTCCTTAGTCCGCGCAGCATCACTGCAACACGAGAAACCAATGCACAACTCAAAAAGCAGATCCAACCCAACGAGCCTCAATTCCAATGCCACAACACAAGCAAGAGCCACAAAATCGCTAACCTAGACAAGATAAGTTCAGGAATCCAACCCAACTCTTGGAGCTTGCGGGAAACTCTCACCGCATCCTCTTTCCCCGACTTGCTCAGCGGCCGGTCATGATCTGAAAAAAATACATTTTTCATTTATCTTCCTTTCAAATTCTTAAAATAAAGGTTTAATATTCTTTTTCCCCGGTTCATAAACCAAAAAATAATAAAATACATGTACTAAAAAGCAAAAATTGGTACATTTGCATGGACCCAAAATAGTATTTAAGCCATTTTTTTCTTGAAAAAAAAAAAGCGTTCCAGGAATCGGGGAGCATGCATGTCCGAAAACACAAACATAATTCACACGGGTAAGGTAATGAAGTTCGAGAGTTTAACCACGGAATTGCACCAAGCAGAAACCCACCAGTTGTTCTACTTGGAAGCAGTACCACTTTTCTCCGTTTCCATTCCAATTTGTTAGAAGGCTATGTTGGCACTCAGTAATTGCGCAAAGATTGAGAGTTCAAAAGTGAAAATCGGGAAGAAGATTGGTTACCGCGGAGAGAGCGGTTTGCCCAGGAACTCTTAGCATGGCGAAGGAGAATGAGGCGGCGCGAGACGGAGACGGAGTCGGAGAAGGGTTCTGCTAGCTGGGTCTCCTGTTTTTGAATGAGCAGAGAGGATTTGGCGCATAATTGATTAGGGTTTCGAACTTTGCTCCGGCGACCGGAAAAGTTAGGTGCGACGGCGGTGCTGCAGATTACAGAATGCATCTCGCACAAACCCACATTCATGCTCACACTTTGAGGATTTGAGCCTTTTCTCTTTCCTTAACTTTCTCAAATCTAGAAAACATATATTTTTATTGTATAAAAATAAAAATATTAAACAAATTTAAATACTATCTGAAAAAGGAGCCATTTTGGGAATATTGTGAAAATATTAGTGAGCACATGAGCAAAGATCTATAACTCTTTTGTTCAAAGGAATTAACTGAGTTATTTAGTAGGAATTACCTAATTATTAAATAGGTTGCTCAATACATCTTATTTAGGGTTTTCATGTAAAATTTAGATCCATGTCATAGGTTTAATTAACTTGATTATTTGAACCAAATGGTTTGTTAAGCATAATAACACCACTATACAAAAATATTTCCTTGGTTATTAGTTTTTTAAAAAATACTTTTATAATATAGCTTTGATATCAAACTATTTATTTAATTGTATATTTATCCATGCAGTTTAATTACTAGCGACTAATTCTATTTTTTTTTTTTTGACAAAGAAAAATCTAGGACTTTTGAGAATTTGGGCAGTGAAAGTTTAAATTATACATTTCTTTCTTGCTTTTTATATTATATATAATATCACAATTCTTAATTGATAGTTTTTTTTTTATTATTATTTATAATTATCAGATAAAACCCAATAAAAAGAAATATTAAAATTTGAAACCTAGCTAAGAATTGAGAAGAGAGTGAAATCTTGTGTGACTCGGTTGTGATGTCCATATTGATATTGGAGACAGTAGCATTATTTTATTTTTAAAATAAATAAGAAAAAAAGAAAAGAAAATCTTACAGAGTAATCTGTGTCTGGTTTTATCAATCACAGACTCAAAGGTGGCGTTATTATAATCTATATATTTTGCAAAGCTGCTTCATTTGTATGCGCAGATCCGATTCAGGTCCTTATCACTAAGATCCAACAACTTCACAACTACAAGGACCTGCTTTTCCCTTCGATTCACGAACCCAGAAAATTAGATTGAAAAGGTTCGATTTTTTTAACCTTTCAACCGCCCCCTTTTCATCATTCTTGTTATGAATTGCAATTGCTTCACCCCTTTTAATTTTCTTAATTCAATTATCCTTTTTCTCTGTTAAATTTTGTTTTTTTTTTCTGGGTATATATTTGCTGCTAGTTCGTCTCCGGTTAGCTCGTTTAATTTGTTTTTTTTGGTTTTCGAAAATTGTTTTCTAGGACCACGTGAAACCATTGTTTTAATTTCTGAATCTAGTAAAAAAATATTTCTGTTATGTACGTGGATGTGTCTATTTTCCTGGTGGGGTAATTGAAATTTGCCCAAATTAATGTTATGTTGCTCTTAAGCTTTGCCGGCTTTCACTTAGCTTGTCAGTTTAGGTTTGGAATCTAAATGAGACGAGATGGGATTTAAAAAAATAAATAAAGTATTTGGTTTTAGGGTTTGTTTAAAGTTCTTGTTGCTGCTAAATGTCTGTTAGTGGTGTTCTTTGCTCTGTAAAATTGAACCAATAGTATATTTAGTGCCTACTATAACAAAGAATTTGGTGTTTGGATTTTGTATTTTTTGTAAAATTTAAGCTTAGTATCTGGGGTGCCTAGGTCATAGAGTTTGATGTTTTTCAACTCATCTTAGTACGCTATCTCAATGCTAGATATCGGTTGAACGGCATCAGGAAACATGTCTCAATACCATGGTGATGAAATGGACTATGCGGCAGATGATAATGAAATGGCAGAGGTAGAAGATGATATGTATTTTCGCGGCAGAGCATTTGGTGAATCAGATTCAGATGATGATGACGACTATGAATATGACCCTTTGGTTTGTTTCGACTCATAAGCAAAACCTTGTTTGCTCATTCTAACTGTGAAGCCCTGTTCAATGTTATGTGTGTGTACACACATATTTTGTCTGTATTATTGCATATGTATTTGCTGGCTTCTGGTTTTATTGGACAGCTTAATACAATGTGGTCGTTGACATAATATTTTCATTTTCTTGCACGTCTCTCTTTTTCTTTCCCTGATGCAGGAAGACCGAATAACAGATACCACTGCTGCAGAAGCTAGGAGGGGGAAGGATATCCAAGGTATACCTTGGGATAGGTTGACCATTAGTCGTGAGAAATATAGACAAACCAGACTAGAGCAGTACAAGAATTATGAAAATATACCACAATCTGGAGAAATGTCAGAGAAGGTAAATATGTTAGTTTGGAGGTTGCTGAGTAGTTGTTTTTAATTTTTGAAAGTATTGTTTGACCCTGTACTTTTTTTCACCACATCTATAGGAATGCAAAGCAACAGATAAAGGGGGAAATTATTATGATTTCTGGCAAAACACTAGATCTGTGAAGTCAACAATACTTCATTTCCAAGTATGTTGATTTTGTAATTCTTTACTTCTATTCATGTGAGGATGTAATAAGATTTGTGCAATCTACAATCCATGTTTATCATCTTGTTTCTTCTGGAATGACTTTTACCTCACTGTACACCTTTGTGATAACTGACACTGTTTTGCTACATCGGATATATGTTTTTGTTTTCCTATTTTCTTGTGGAATTTTATATTAAGCAGTTGTTGGCAATACTATTATGTGAAACCTCTAATTTTTTTATTTGCAGTTGAGAAATTTAGTTTGGTCAACATCAAAACATGACGTATATCTTGTTTCAAATTACTCAATTATTCACTGGTCTTCATTAAGTTCTAAGAGGTCTGAAGTCTTGAATGTATCAGGGCATGTAGCTCCCTGTGAGGTAATAATTTTTGGTAGTTATTTTATTCTATTGAAAACATCACTTGGAAACAAAGCTTCTGAGATTTCAAATGTGTGTTTTGCTAATAGAAACATCCTGGAAGCCTCTTGGAAGGTTTTACTCAGACACAAATTAGTACATTGGCAGTACGGGATAACTTGTTGATTGCTGGAGGCTTTCAAGGAGAACTTATTTGCAAGGTATTTTTTTTTTTTGTACTTATGAATGATTAGCATTTTAATGCAAATAATTATTCATCTGATGCCATAAACCTTCTACTCTTCTTCTGTATGTGATGTTCCCCCAGAAAATATCGTGCACAAAATTTCTTTTTAATCTTTTGGCTTTTGTTGCACATATTAGTATATTGGTTTTGATACGCTCACTTATATACAGTATAGATGTTAACCTTTTTTTTGAGATAGGGTTGATTTTATTTTTTTATATGATTAATTGAAACTGCTTAATAAAATGGGAATAATATGAAGCCACCCTCAATTTTATTTTTTTTAATTTTTTCCCTTGATATCAATGTCCTGCAGTACTTAGACCGGCCTGGAGTTAGTTTTTGTACCCGAACTACGTATGAGGACAATGCAATCACAAATGCTGTGGAGATATATGACCATCCAAGGTCTTTCTTTCTTCTCTGCTTTCTTGTTATCCTTTTGATTTTTTTTTTTTCGGGTCTTAAACTGTTGATATAATGTTAGAAATAACTGTACACAGCTCTCAAATAGGGCTTCTTACTAACGATTGATTAATGTATCAGTGGAGCTGTTCATTTCATGGCTTCAAACAATGACTCTGGAGTTAGAGACTTTGATATGGAAAGGTTTCAGCTTTCAAAGCATTTCTCCTTTCCTTGGCCAGTAAATGTAAGTACCTCCACTTGTTTCCACGTTTTAAATTATAGATATGAATAATAACATTGTTATTATTGTTATTTTGATGCGTAGATATGATTATTGCTTTATGCTAGGATTTTTTACCATCATATAGGATTTATGAGTAGATATCATTAATAATTTTGACAATATATTTTAGTTATTTTCTGTACTGACTGCCTGACCAAGTGTCTTTGGGGGAAACATTTTGGTACCATTTGACCATCTTTTGGCCTAAACTTGTACAGCTTGCTTGCATAATAAATTTATTGTGAACTTGAATGTTGGATACCCTTTTCTGGTCAATTTGGGCTGAAGTGGGTGTCTGTATGTCTTGAACTTGGTGTTAAAACTTAAGCAAATATTAATTTCTGGATGAGCGGCCTAAAAAATATTCATGCACTAAAGAAGAAACTCTCATTTGATGTCAATTTTAAGACCTCAGCACTTATTTTAATTTTTCAGCTTTACATCTATCTTAGAAACTCCTCACAAATACAAAATTGTATCATTATGGGTAGATTCTAATGGTTAAAGTTTAAAAAGGGAGAGAGAATTGATAATAATTGAATCTATGGGCCTTCTGCCCATGTATCTAAGAAAGAAGAAAAAATGAAATGGACCAGTGAAGGTGGAGTGAAGAAGAGATATATGTGTATGAGGAGAGGAAAGTATGCTATTATGAATTAAGGATGAAATGGTGGAAGAAGAGTAACAAATGTAAATGTGGCAGCACTTTCTATGTTACCCTTTGAATTTCTTCTTCTGTAAATGAGAGTTTCTGGTTGAACTCTATCTTAACTTCAGTATAATTCTAGTCCCTACCAGTTTCTGGTTGAACTCTATCTTAATGTTCGAAAATATGATTTAATGTCTATTGGTAAATGGCATAAATGGTAATATGAATTTGTTTTCTTTGGGTCTGCAGCATACTTCCTTGAGCCCTGATGGGAAACTACTTGCAATTGTTGGAGACAACCCAGAAGCACTTCTGGTGGATTCTCAAACAGGAAAGGTTGGCATCTTCTGCTTGTCTATGTTATATATGCAAGTGTGAAAAGTTCTGAATATCTAATTTCGTTTGTCTTTGTAGACTATCACACCTTTGCATGGACACTTGGATTTCTCATTTGCATCCGCATGGCATCCTAACGGGCAAATATTTGCTACTGGGAACCAAGACAAAACATGCCGTGTTTGGGATGTTCGGAACTTGTCAAAATCTGTTGCTGTTCTTAAAGGCAACCTCGGAGCTATTCGTTCCATACGTTTCACTTCTGATGGTCAGTTCATGGCGATGGCAGAGCCGGCGGACTTCGTTCATGTTTACGACGCAAAGCATGGGTTTGAAAAGGAGCAGGAGATTGATTTTTTTGGGGAGATCTCTGGTGTATCCTTTAGCCCTGACACAGAATCACTTTTTATTGGTGTTTGGGACCGCACCTATGGAAGCCTTCTACAGCTGAACCGACGCAGAAACTACATGTATCTGGACTGCTTGTAAATGTGTAACCTTACTCCTTGTAAGTACCTGCAGTCTATGTTGTGTTGTGTTAGTGTTTAGGAATTTGAGTTTGGTGGTACCATCTTAGCCAAAGAAGAAAAACTGGTGGATTGCCTCATCATCATACATTGTAGAGCATGGATTGAGGATGTTACAGTTGTTTGATGTAGTCCTTGATGCTGAATAACATTGACTTGGAATGTCTGTTTTGAATGTTGGGATGGTAATAAATTGGAGGAAGTTTGTACAGAGGATCAATACATGTGTTGTTTGAGCCTCTCATATTTTACAACATCTGTGTTTTTGATGGTTGGATGTTGCTCAGAATCCCCATACTATTATTATGTTGAAGAATGCAGCAAATAGAGTGAGTGAATGTGGAAAGTAATATCAAGCCAACATTGGCTTCATCTATGTTTCATGACATTGGAGGCTTACCCTTATTTTTACTCTTTTTTCTAAGGAGTTTTATTAATTTTATTATAGTTTTACTACTCTTAAACAAAATCAAAGCTTTTAAAAAAAGTTTACCAAATAATTTTTATTTTAAAAGGTGCTTTTTAAGTTAAAATAAGAACCAAAAAAATATTTTCTACTTGTATCTTTAAATTCTTAGTTTTATCTTTAAATTAAAAGTAACTTTTAAGTAAAAGAAAATACCTGGCAAAAGAAACCTAGGTGTTCAAATATGATGGTTTTTATTTTGGTGTTCAAATATGATGGTTTTAAAGTAACTTTTAAGTAAAAGAAAATACCTGGCAAAAGAAACCTAGGTGTTCAAATATGATGGTTTTTTATTTATGATTTTCAAACTTGTTGTCCTTTTATAAGAAAATGTTGGTGGCTTCATTTGTTGCCCCGTAAATATTTTTTTAACATGATACTGTGACGTGGGACCATGTTGACGGCGTCACAAATCACAAGTATTTTTTTTGGTGATAAGAAAAAAAAATTGAATATGACAAAAAGAAACATAAAAATGACATTGACTAAAGATAAACATGGTTATATTATTTATAGGAACATTTCAAATTAAAGAGAAGTGCTACAAATTAGTTGTATTGAGTTAACGAAGGAATGAACAAAATTGATGTCATTATATTTTTTTTTTTTTTGAAATTAGAGTCAAACGTGTCTATATACATATTTATTTATAATAATACGAGATTATTATTATTTTGTAGAATATAAAAATGTCATTCTGAATTATTTCTAAAAATATAAATATGGAGGTGCAGGACCAAGCAGTACTTAAAACCAAGTTCAAAAGTTAAACCTATCATCACAAACCTTTGATTCAATTGTAACCAGTGACTGGAACCATGAAATTCACTTATATAGGAATCAAAAGCTTCATGTTACTTGTATGGCAACGAAGTTTTTTGTCCAATTTTTTTTATAACTGTGATATGATATACAAAGGTGGTCAAGGCATTGGATGTACATATGTGAAATCTATTACATTCACTGCCATGTAAATTGGCACCTCTTCCCAAAATACTCTCAAAGAAAAAAATGGAAATTCACATGCACACAGGCATTGAAGATGCAACAATATTGAGGAGTAGAAATGGCAACACTATTTATGATTTATCCCTTATAAACAAAATTCACCTTGAGTATGAGTGTGACATTTATGCATGGTGTTCTTTCTTGGGGCTGCTTGCTTCACTTTCTTCATCCACATTCTCCACAATTTGTTTCAGGATGTTCTCTTCCTCTGCTTCAAGTTTTTTAATACATTGTTCAAAAGCAGACACCAACTCTGGACTAAATATAGAATCTGAATCCTCACTAGACTCATTTGCATTACTAATGTCCATTATAGAATAACTACCAAATTTTGGGGTGACATAGGATCCAGGAGAGTATATTCCACCACCAGGAAGCCATTCTCTAAGACTAGCAATGGCTGGATATTCCACACTGGAAGGGATTCTAAGTGATTCTAACCTCTTTGCCACAGTTTTTCTCTTGTTTCCCTTCTCAATGATGCTTGTTTTATGACTTGTAACCACTTCCTCATTTTCAATACCTGAAGTAGATATGCTGCTTTCTGATGCTGTACTCAAGTTGTTGGTCTCCTTCACTATTTTTCTTTCTTTCAATGAATGCTTTTTGTTTAAGCTTGGTTCTTGCATCCTCTTCATTGCACTATCCTTTTCCTCAGCATCTTCTTCATCATTGAACTCACTTTGACACTTGCTTGACCATATTTTATTAACTATATCATCGTATTCCTCCACTGTGTGAAAACTCCTACTACGAGCACCACCCTTAGAGCTCGAGTCAGATGAATTCTCCTGAGCAAGAGACTGCACAATATGTTCTGGAAACTGGTGCCAACTTTTAGACCTGTTCTTTTTGTCTCTCTCAATTTGTTTCCCTTCTCCTTGATCTAGTCCTGCTGATACAGGCTTCAACTTCTTGATAGTTTCAGAACTGGCAGGCTCAATGGCCAGTTTTGAGGATATGTTAGAACTGAGACTCCCAGAGTGCAGTTTGTTGGATACTGTGTTGGCTGCACAGACAAGAGCAAGGTACTGATCACTGCCACCTGAGGAGATGATTAGATCTTCCAACAGTGGAATACCATTAGTTGTTCTCTGTGATATCTTCTTTCTCTCTTCATGGAAACTAATTGACCTCGCTATGACTTTTGAAGAAAAACACCCCATGGTTTAAGATAAGGCACACCTAACCAGGAAAAGAGGAGACAGAAGCACAGGTGTTGCACTAATCACTACATAGAAAACGGATATTCACAAAATCGAATCAAATTCCTAGAGAGCATGAAATATGACTGGTCTTAATGATATACATTTAGATTAGTATGTAAGGATAAAATAAGCAAACTCTAAAGTTTAGAGGATTATATGTGAAATCCTTACCAGTAGTTGGTGCCTAAACCTGCAAAATATGCAGAACTGGGGTCACAGAAGTGTTGAATTGAATCAACGGATACACTAAAGTAGAATCCCCAACTCTGATCAAACAAGCAATTATAAGAACCTGAAACAAGAAAGTTTTAAGATGAAATTGAAAGCCAGCATGGCACTTTTAGACACCAAGACTTTTTCACTTTTTAGCTATGAAAAGCAAAATCCAGCAGTATACTAGGCCACATCTTTATTACCAGATATTTTATTATTTCATATGACTAGGTTTATAATGAACAGACCCTAAAGCCTAAAATTTATTAAATACTGGCCTTTGATCACAAAGTGTACCATTTTGTTGGAACCATGTCTTTTTAGTGGTGGCAGGTTATGCATAGAGTGAACAAGTGGAGCCAGGCTTCAATTTGTTAACTTGAGATCTGGGAATTGTTTGTGAATTGGTGGTAGTGAGACAATGAATCATGATCATTCTTTATTTAAGGTCTAGAAAGTGCTAATGATACCATCTACAATGTCTCTGCCATGTATGCATAAATTTATGTTCATTGCACAGTGCTCAATGCTAGCTGCATTTTCTATCCGGATTTTGCGCAAAAGATGTTCTCTCCTTATAGAAATACCAACATCACTGACCATGATCATTAACAAGGATACAAATAATGTGCTCATGTGTCGTATGTAACAACTTACTTGCCTCAATGGATTTGGATGCACCACTTGTTCATCTTCAATTCTGCTTCTGATTCTGCCTTCCCTTTGGATTTGATTCAAGGTTTGGACTTTGGAGATGGTCAGCATGAGGGGCTGCAAGAGACATAATATCATTTGACAATCAAATATGGGTGGACCCCATTATGAATTTGAAATTAAAGTTTGAATTTTGCACCTAAAACTTGTATTAAATAATGGTACCATAGTCTTTGGCCAACGCAATATGTTCTACTGCTACCCTATCAAATGCATGTTACCATCAATGGAGAAAAATGAAATTGGACAGCAGAGAATGGGTCCCTCATAGACCCTCTAATTCCTGTTCATACATGATTTGCTAATTCCTTTGTCACTGATCTCATGCCACAATGACTATACCCATGACAGCAATTTTAATGACACCAAAACTGAAAAAAATAATAACTTTTTTAACAAAAAAAGTCTCAATTTTCTGGCTGAATACATTGAAGGAATGAAATTGAGGTTTTATGCAACAATAAGGTTGGTGTCTTGGGACTAATGAGATGAGGGGTTAAAATCTTCAAAAATGTGTATACCCTCATGGCATAAGTTTGTGTTGTCTTGCTTTTGAAGATTGATTTTAAATTTTAACGTAGAAGAACATTAATAACGCTAATTTTTTAATAATCCATTAAAATACAAAAAATCATTTAGAATTGAATCTATATTCATTTTCCAACCTTTTTTAGTTAATGTCCTGCTGTACATTTTCAAAAATTCATCTCCTATTTTATTTTAAAGTGTAGCTCTGATTATAATTTTAGGATATGATTGAATAAACTTATTCATAAATACTACTTAGAGTAAAAAAAGTTAAAAATATGAAATAAGTTTATACATTAAAATTAGTTTACACAAGTTAAAAGTACAATTTAGAGAAGTTAAATGAAAAAACTCTCTACAAATTGTTTTATAAATAAATTGATTTATTAAGAAACCATTTCTATTTTTTTTTATTTTTTTAAATTCTTATAGAACTTTTTTTTTCAAAATACTCCTAATCTAGAAAAAATGTTCTGTAGTAGTTCTAGAGTAAATCAAAAAGCTGAAAGAAATGATTCTTTAACAAGTAAAATTTAACAAATTATAATACTAAAATTTGTAATAATGCACTCAACTACATGTCATACAAAAATTGATCGGAATATAGTGATTATAGATCATGTAACTATTTTTATTAAGAAAATATAACTACTTTCACCTAAAAATTTAAAATAATAAATTTATAAGCTTTTCTTATTATATATCATTCAATTCTCATTTTTATTTAGTTGGACTGAAACTAAACTAACATTTCATTCTAAACAAAAATGAACATTATGTATTCTTTTGATTAGGAGTTTTTAACTCGATTTCGGTTTTTCTTTTCATTTTTGCTAACCGATTTTCTTTTTTTTCTTTTTTTTACTTCATTATTGGCTCTTTATATAAAAAAATTGATGGGGATTTTACATTTTAATAGGAGTTTAAATAAAACAATATTAAACTTTTTTATTTAAAAAAACAAACTTTTAAACCCTTCGAAATGTTTGCAGAACAATAACTTATATAAAAGAAAATACGTGACAATTTTGTAAATAATTAAAACACTTCTGTGTTATCTTCATAATGAAAGTACGTAAAGCCATATTCCCTTTATTATTAAATGTGTGCCACTCTGAAGTACTAGAAAATACATTAATCAACCTATTTAAATGAACATAAATTTGTTATTAATTATTATATTAGATTTGCTATAATTTGAGGATAGGATATTAAACACATTTATCTACTTAAAGATTTAATCTCGGAAGTTTATTGAAAATAAACTTTTTACGGCAAAATATGTTTTTAAATAAGTATATAATGAATGTTGGGTTATAGTTTAAAATAATAGTTGGTATGTTAAATCCACTTCCAAAAGTTAGGTTAATTGCACTGGAAGCAATCTCACATATTTTTGCTTTGGACACAAAATTTAAGAGTGGGATCCAAGAAAGAGAAAAAAATGAAGATATTTTTTTTTAAAATAAAACAAATAACCATGGTTGAATATTATGAGTCACTTTTGAACAAATCTTATGGAGTACAATTATAAGGTTCATTCTATTACTTAAAAGTTAAATGCTACTAAAATAAATTAGGTAATATTTCCTTATTTGTTCACATGTTTGGTCCTCTTAAATGTGTAAATCAAGGAACAATGTAAGCTCTATTATCTATCTATCTTTTCCCAATCATCACTCTTCTGGTGTGATCAATAATACCTGTAAACTTTTTATTTCAAATCTTAGAAGAAGTTCTAAAATATATACAATTGAAAACCTTGTGATGCATAAAGTTGGTTTTTACATGAATTTGGTGTAATTTTTTAGATTTATCGAGAAATAGATCATTCATTTCTTTTATAAAAATTGATAAGTTTATATAGGGTGAGACTTTAAAATGAAAAAATGGTGCATCAAAATATAAGTTCTACTTTAAGTAAAAAAAAGTCCATAACTGAAGTTGTCATTATATTATATATTTTTTTAACGAGGTCGTGATACGTAGCACTATTTCAATATTAAGTAAAAAAAAATTAATACTTAAGTCATGCATGACGATATTAAAATCGTATCGTGTATAACAACTTCAATTAAAAAAATTCATATTAAAATTGCACAACGTGCGACTTTCAGTTAAAAATTATTACTTAAATCAGAAGTTGGGTACACTATTCTCTTTGTTTTCTCAAAACATAATTCTCTTTTAATTGCACAACGTGCGACTTTCAGTTAAAAATTTCTCTTTTAAAAAAATTAAGTTCAAGAATAATTTATGTACACTATTCTCTTTTGTTTTCTCAAAACATAATTGTGACAAAATAAAACTTATTTCAAAAGTAATCTTAACAGTTCATTGAGCTTGCAGTGATCCAAATAGGATCTTTAAGTTTTAGAAAAAAAACTTTCTGCACTCCATTACTTTTTACCTGCACCCAATCACAGATCCAAAATAACTAAAATACCCTTTTCATTGTTTTTGGAAAATAATTTCAGAACATAAATTTACGTTATGATTTTCAAAATAGATTTCAACAACTTTTTTGGGAATGTAAATTTTATATTTTTAAAAATATTTTTATAAAATAAATTCTGAAAAATATATTTTAGAACATAAAATTTATTTTTTGAAAAATATTTTTCGAAAAGTATTTTCTGAAATTTATTTTCAGATGCATCACTTAAAGTGTATTTTTGAATTTTTTTAAAAATTTAATGGGTTACAGTTCATAAATGATAGGTGCAGGAGGTTTTTGTCTAAGTTTTAACTAAGGAGCATAGACAGTTTGTCCCTGCACTTCCATAGTTTCTTCTTACATTCCGTACTTTCAATAATATCAAAAATATTCTTATAAAATGTGTAATTATTTGTATTTTAGATTGTATTCAGGATTACAAAATCTAGATAATTTACATAGTTCTCTTCTCTTAAGTCATTAAGATGAGTGATCAAACAAAATTTGTAAATTGTGGTGAGAAGAACACTTATACTATCATGTTATCACAACTTCCATACAAGAATGAAAAAGAAACAGAAAAACTATGTGTAACAAGTTTCAATAAGATACATCACATGCATCCTTAGAGTTCTTTAAGCTTTATTAAAGCAAATATCTGCAAACAACATCTGACAAATTGCACCCTTTGCTAGCTAGCTCTGTGATCACTTGCAGCCAGCAGCTGCAAATCCAACCTTGGAATTGGCAACATCATAAGCCACCTTAAATGTCTGTTGTTGGTAATTTCCAATAATTGAAATGGGGTTAGAGGTAGCAGCAAGAGCCAAACAAGTAAGACCCCTTTCAATTTCTATAAGGGAGTTATGAGCCTCAAGTGCTAGGCCAGCACCCCCACGAAAAATCATCTCAATCTCAGGCACTGTTGACATGTCTTTAACACTTCCCTTGAAGCAAGTATCCAATATGGAAAATCCTGGTGCTGGTACATACTTTTTGGACATGATGGTCACAAAAGATTTTTGCAATGCATTGTAAACAGCTTCAGGTAGCCTTGTGATTACTGTGCCAGAGTCTATAATAGTAGGCACTTTATAGCTTGAGGCAGAAACTTCTATTGGTTTTCCAGCCACAGTAATAGTTGTCAAATCAAGAAAGTATAAGCTTGGAATCTTTGGATTCTTCAACAAGGGAGTGAACTTGTATGGTGATGATGTCAGTGAGGAGGTTCCAATGGACAAGAAACCTGATTGGGAAGAGTTTGGTTGAGAAAAGGATGTGGGAAGGCAATAGGAGAAGGCATTGCCATATTTTTTGGACAATTGTGCAAGCATGGAGAGCTTGTCATTGGCTAAGCCTATAATACCAGCAGCCCTTCCAAACAAGCCTTGATTGTCCTGACCACAGCCATATACAAAAGTTGATGATGCCTCTGATGGGGTTAAGGTTAGCAAATCTTGACTCAAATAGCCAATTGAGAAAGAGTTGTCACCATAGCTTGCTTTGTACACACAAGAGCCAGTTGAATTTGAGCAACTTGGAGCATTTAGTGTGGAGGCCTTGAGAGAGGAACACTGGAGGGATGAGCATGGCAATGTTTTGTAGGTCTTGGATGTGGAAGGAGTGAAGATAGGGTCAACCTGCTCATGGCAGTAAATAACACAAGGCTTGCACTGGAGCCAGGAGAGGGAGCTACCAGTGTCAATAATCATGCTAAAATACTTAGCAGGGGTCCCAAGTCCTATTTTCACATAGTAGTTGCCTGAACCAATTGATAAACCTGATTTCAGTGGTGTGGTCAAAAGGTTAGGTCCCCTCAATTTGTCAGAAGAGGCAGTGGTGGCAGAATTGCTGACACCCTCCTTGTTTGCTAGTGCGGAATGAAGAGATCTGACTCTCTCCTCATCTTCTGTGATCATGTCAGAGAATGAAAATGGTGATGTGGAAGTCAGAGAGGATTCAAGACCTTTCACATGGTACAAATTAAGCTGCATGCCCTCTTTCATGTGCCTTGGATCCTTATCTGAAAATTGAACTATTTGTAAGGTTAATATGCATATATACCTAAACAAACTCAGCATTTCATTCTAATATTGAAAACCAAACTCAAGATTGCTTCTTTTTCTAGATATCACAGGTAATATTCTTGTAAACTAAAATAAAAGTCTCTATACAGAAAAGGAAATTCCACAGCAATAATACAATCTAACTTAAGAGCTAGTTAACAAGCCACTGAAATTCATGCCTTGAACTTCCACAACATAGGATGCTTTAGCAAGATGTGCAGAGAAAACCAGAAACCAAAATATGGTCATCTTGTACACCTCACTTGGCAGGTTCTGCAACATTGGTTCTGGAACTGCTTTAACTCTTCTTGCCTAAGCAGATATATGGTACACACTAGGCCTCTACTCGTAGCCAAACCGACACTTCTTCCTACAAGACAAATGATTAAGGGTGATGCTCTTTATTTTCTTACAAATCTTTCCTTTATAAAAAAAATTATTAAATGAAAAAATAAAATATTGAATGTCTTAGAAAAATGAAAAGTATTTGATATTTACCATACAAGGAAAGTGGGAGAAGTAATAGAAAGATGTTATATACGAGGATTTGGGATCACTCAAAAATAAATAGTAGGCTGGCAAAAGTTCAATGGAGTGTCCTTCATTATCTGCATAGTGAAAGCTTTAAATGTCCTCCAACCCAAGGAGCTCCCACAGCTCGTGAATTACAATGGAGTAACTAGGTTCATGGTCCACCATGACCCTATGGTATTAATATTATTCTCCATGATAGACTAAAGTTGTTACAACAATATCTTAAATACTAAGCACCTACACTACACCTACATATCCTTTTTCAATAATAACAGTGTTAATATCATTAATCACACAACTCAAACATGAAAAATTGAAGAGAAGAGGAAGCATAACCATGCTTGCTGAAGATAAATTTCTAATATTGAAGCTCTGACTTTCTAGCTCAGTGAATGAATGGTTAAGGAAACATATGAAGAGGCCATAAACTGTGACCAACATGATCTGCTTTGGCTATATTAACTTTTAACGGCATGAAATGTTACTATGAAAACGCCCCATACCATCTTGAGATATTAGTTACCAAAGTGTGTGTCGGCAGAAATTCATTGATAATAAGTGTAATGATGATTAGGTGTTGATGAGAGTTACAATCAGTGTAGGAGTTGATATGACATGATGATTTGGCCTTCATTTAAAGGCTTGTTACTTATAAAAAACTGGTGAAAGAGACATGCAACTGTAATCTGTGCCGCATTATTAATCAAGGAGGAAGCGTTGCATAGTGAATAGTGCATAGCTATATGATATCACTAGCTTAGCTACTTGCTACATTAAGAACAAAAGTACACCCTTTTATTGTGAACCAGCAACCTGTGTTTTGATTTTGGCTACATGTGTGCATTGGGGCCATCAGGGTACACTGCCTTCATATGCTCCATTGAAAGAAATTTCGTTAATAGGACCATTAGTTAAATTGAAACAATTTTTAGGCTATGTTAATTGATACAGGTATTTGATGTAGACTACTAGAGTGATTTTTTTGGATGAAAAATTGAATGCATGAAAGTTGGTTGAATCAAATTAAAATTTTTGAGCCACGTAAATGATTGAAAATAATTGATTTGCCTTAAAAATCCTAAGATAATGGATAATTTAAATATGTATTGAGTAGCTATTACAAGGAACTACATTTAAAATATGACAATGATGTTATTTTAATTTGTGTACTATAAATTTTAACACACGAATATGTTTGAAAATATGTTGGATGGATTTTATAAAAAAAAGTTAGAATTTAACTTAAAGCTAATTGACATTTGAAAGAATTTTTTGGTAATCTCGACATTTGGAATTAAAAAAAAAACTAAATTACACGTAATTTAAAAAATGTTCAATTTTAATTTGTGTTATATCAATTTTAGCATACGAATGTCCGAAAATCTGTTGGATGAGTTTTATGAGAAAAGTTTGAGTAGTGCAGTGTATAAATATATTAAGCATCAGATGAAATAACATACTCGTTGAAATGGTATTGCAATATAATGTAAAAACGAATCTAACAGAAATGTACAAATGTACTTAATTCTTCAAATAATACTCTTTTTTAATAAAATTACATCATTGGGTTATTTGAAATCAAAGTATGTTGAAAGACTATTCATTGGTCTTTTAAATTTAGTCAAGTTTTTAAAGTATAAATTGAAAACTTATTTTTGAATTTAATAATTGATTTAAGTTATTTATATAAATGTTTTGAGTATCATAATTAGTGAGAATAATAATAAAACCACAGTATGCGTAACATACCTTTAAAAATTTCCCATCAAGACATGAATATCTTAAATCACAATGGAACATTAGAAATTTGGAGTCATGAAAGAGTGAACTGTGAATTCTTCATATATTATCGAATTGAACTAAACAGGTTTTCACATATTATACACCAAAGGAGTCCAAGAAAGAAAGCACATGCAAGAGGGGTGTCGGGTAAGCGGAGATGAGTAATATTGGTGAAGAAAACACACAGAATTCATCGCCGAAATGCATTGGCTTCACCACCAGACTTGCCTTGAGAATAATATGTGCGACGACGAACACTCTCAGCTATTGATGCACTTCCCCCTTCGCCTGCACCATACACACTTTTCTGAGTACTATCCAAGAAATTTTTGCCACCAGCGTTATTATTCGGGACTGCTTCACGAGCATCAGACTCCTCAGCCTTCTTTATACGTTTCCATCTCTGCTCTTCATGCACTTCGGCAGCCAATTGCATCTGCCTAAGTTTAGCAGCTCGCTCTTCTTCTGAAAGCTTAGGAGCCACGTTTCTGCGCTTGTATCCACGTTCATTTGAAGAAGCAGAATATCTATTGGAGCTTGATTCAGAAAATCGCCCACCTCCGCTTTTTGGGGCATCTATATTGGACTGATCTTCTGAAGCATATCTTTCTAACTTAGACCTATTATAATTCCTGTCACCAACATCGTCTTTGTAGTCTTTGCCATTTCTTTGTCTATGTTGGTGACTGGGTGATCTTTCTCTGTATTTTCTATCTTCATAGTGATTCATCCTTCTCTTTTCTCCTTCACTTGATTCATACCCTGCATTTGATTGAGAGTTATGGACACTCCTTTCTGACTTGGACCTGCTATAATTTCTGTCATCGGCACCTTCATTGTAGTCTTTTCCCTTTCTCTGTCTCTGTTGGTGGCCGGGTGATCTTTCCCTGTACTTTTTGTCTTCATAGTGATCCTTCCTCATATTTTCTCTTTCACCTGATTCATACCCTGAATCATATTGAGCCTTATTATGTTTCTTGTAAATATCTCCATTATCAGTCCTTCTTTTCCTCTCTTCAGTAGGGTCATCTTCTGAATCAGACTGTTTTTTATGCTTTGATTTACTAGAATGGTGCTTCTTCTTCCTCTTTTCCTTTTTATGTGATTTCTCCTTGTGTTCAGTTCCTTCAATCTAACAACAATACCAGGCATTACTAAGACAGGCCCTAAATTAGACACAACATCAAACAAAAGGTCTTACTGAAAGTAAACCATAACAATTGTTTTCAGAATCCCACTATGTCAATGCAATTTAAAGATTCTTCAAAATCTAAATGCAGTCAGCTAATCAGAGAAGAAAAATAAAATAAAAGGCCTACATGAGTTGCAAAAAGCAATGCAATTCTTAATTTCATAGAATTATACACCATATCAGACAGAAGCAAAAGTCACTCCGAAAGAGAGTAGCAGCCTCAAATTGCATGGACACTTACGTGGCTGCTATGGGCACAGGTTTGCACCCAATGGTTAAAGTAATCTATTATTCACAGTCCAATCAATCCATCTATACTTAAATCTAATTAAAAAAATTGGGCCATATGGGGAGGTTGCAAAAGGATCACATGGATTATTGCTAATTAATGGATGGTTAATATAACCAATTCTTTTTCCCCTAAAACCAAGGATTATTAAACTATTGAAGATGGATAAAGTGATTCTTCTTCCTACTGCTACTGAAAGTCCATTACTATGTGATCCAGACTAGGCGGGAGAGGAACTTTTAAAACTAACATATGTTTAATAGTGTTTAGCTAGATGTGAGTGAAATTTTTAAAATTTCCTTCTAGTGTTTGGTTAGAAGTTCAGAGTGCATGCCAGGGGAAATTAGGAGGCCAAAATCCCTCCCTTATGCCTCCTCCCCTGAATATTGAAGGGTTTTATTTCCCTCCCGTCTCCTCACTTCCTTTGAAACAAACAGTTTTTAAAACAAAAATAGCATATCTTAATAATAAGCATAACTGGTACGAAAGGGAAGCACAATCTATATCTGAAGTTGTTAATTCCAGGCAATGGCATCTCATTTTACAATAAAAAAAATGAAGAAAAAGCCTTACCGATTTCTTTATCATCGCCATCTTAACAGGGTTGTTTTTTATCTTTGCGAGCGCCTCCTGCTCACGCTGGCGGATCATGAGCAAGGGGTCAGAATGGAGCTTCCTCCAAGCATCATTAGCAGACTGAGGCTTCTCCTCAAACAATGCCCCAGGCACGCTTCCACCCTCCTACAGCAAACAAATCCATTCAATCATAAATAAACCAATCCACAGCAAACAAAAACCCTACCCATAATAAAAACAAAAACCCTAGCAGTTCAAACACACCTTAGAAGCAGAGGAGCCGGGCGCATCCGTGGCATCAGATTTGGGCAACTGTTCAAGGGTCTTGAATCCTTCGGAATTGGAAGATTTCCCGACGGACAATCCCGAATCGTACAGAAATTCCAACCTCTCTTGGTGCCTGCAATCAAACAGGAATCAGAATCCAAAATCAAAACCCTAACGAAATCGAAATTTAGGAATTGAATTGAATTGAACGGAAAAGAGAACTTACGGAACGAGGCCAGCTTTCTCCTGGAGAAGACGAAACTCGGTGCGCTCTCTCTCCTCCTGGATCTGTTTGCGGAGCTCCTCCAACTTCTTCTGCTCCGCTTCATGCTTCTGTTCAGCCTTCCACACGTTCTCTATGTTTCTCAAACTCCCCGTGTGCCATCCCTTCTTGTTCAAAAATTTCAACGCCATTTCTCTCTCTCACTGTTCCGATTCAAGTTCAGAGACAAAAGCAACAACTTCAAACCCTAAACGAAGCTTCAAACCCTAAACGTGCTTCAAACTACTTCCAAAGAAAGGGAAACGATTAGGGATTCAACTCAAATCTCAAAATACATTTACACAAAAAAAATCAAAAAGATTTGTAATATTTTTTAATAATAGACTTTAACAATTAATATTATCGATTTTAAAATATTTCTAAAATATAAAATCATGACTTTTACAATTAATTGTGTGAATTTCATAAATTTACACCAATTTAAAGAATTTATGTATTAAAAAAACCAAAAAGATCACTAATATTGGTTTTATCTTTTTATTTAAAAAGTAAAGATTTATTATGTTACTGTACATATATTAAGGGAATCAAAATGCATTTTAGTAAGTGTTAATGTTATCCAATATGCAAATAGCATTTGATAGATTATTGGGTCATTATTAATACTAAAATAAACAATCTTATTATTTGTTGTATATTGATCTGAATAAATATATTTGAAAGAAGGATGTATGTTCAATAATTAATAATCTTTGACAAAAATGAAACTTGTAAGTTATAAATTTCAAAATAACTATCATATAATAGTTAATGAAAAAGATAATAATAAATAAAAGACAGTGTTTGTATTAAAATATATTAAATAAATACTAACTACAATAATTAGTTTATTTTAAACTATTATTATTCTCTATATATAACATTTCTCTATGCATATAAGTTATAATAGTACCGCATGAATTGACATTTTTCTCCTTTTTGCTATCGAGTTGTAACAATAACAATTTTCTGTAATTCTAAACAATAACAATTTTCTGTAATTCTAAATATGAAGACTAGTTCAATCGAAAATTTATCAAATGGAAAGTATTTTATGAATAGTTATATTATAGATGCTAACACAAGTAATACACAGTGTTAAAGGGTAGACGTGTATAAATAGAAAAACTATAAATTTAATTACAAAATGAATAAAACAATATACAAATCAACAATAAAAACATAAACTCATTTGCGATGAAAAGAAAGGAACACAAGTAAAAGAATCATTTTATCACGTTTTAAATGAAATGACAGTTTATTTAAACAATCTATAAGAAAAAATATCTTGAAAAATCAATCTTATTATATATCTAATATATGTGTTATTTATGTATCAATCCTATTATATATCTGCTATTTATGTTTTAATACTAAAAACACAAGTTTATGAAATACTTCAACTTTATAAAATTTAATTTATATATATGATCAACTTAAATTATTTTCACAAAAATATTTTATTAGATTTTTTCTAAACTGAAATTTTTTTCCTATTATTTTTTTTCCTAAAATTCATAATAGCTACGTTTTTAATTTGTTGATGGTAGATGAGTTTAGACCATACTGTTAAAATTCAATTATGATAATGTTATGGTTAATAGTAAATATCTAAAACTCAGTAAGATAAATAATCACTTAAATATAAGTCAAATAAAAAAAACATATTTTATTGATTTAAAAATCTGTATATATAAAGAGAGAGAAACAATAGTTCAAAAATATTAATAAAGAATTAAATATAATTAATATATCCTGTCATCAAACTCTTTTAAAAATAATTTTTTAATGTATATTTTAATAAACAGTAAATGACCAACTTATAGATGATCGATATCAATGAACATATTAATTAAATTCAATATGCATTTTCTCTTTAAAATATGTTTTTTTATAAAAAATAGAAAAATTTGATTTTTTTAATATATAGAAAAATTTAAGAGAATCCGTCATAATTTATTTAAAATAATAATTTATGAAAAAAATTCAGATAAATTATTATTATTATTTTATATACTATCAATTTCTATATAATATAACACAAAATAATGATATATTTGATTTTACCTTTTTAAAATGTATTTTATTGCAATTTTGTAAAATATTAATTGATTTATAAATTTGTGTTATACTATTTAAGAAAAGTTTAATTTATTTATCCATTCATATCAATATTATATTAATAACATTAATATTTGGCCTTTTATTGTCAAAATATGTTCTATATCTAATTTTTATCAAATATTAATTTATTAACAAATGTGTTGTACTATAAATGAGAAATATATTTATGTAAATGTGTAAATTATGTGTATAATATTAGACGTTATAATAAGATTTTACGTTTAATTTACACGTGTGTATATATATATAT